>OFRM01000879.1_pt1 | contig 11247 bp, 20 predicted proteins | sample 1543101 | NCBI WGS metagenome assembly OFRM01 (sample SAMN07774223, study PRJEB24372) | wastewater metagenome | isolation source: Exp Tend VB 0WW | collected 2016-02
TTCCAAGCATTTGCAGAAGCCTGCCTGACAACATCGGCTGCGATATTTGCAGCCTCTTTCACCGCCTTCGCATCGTCGTTCGCCTGACGAGCCACAACAGCGGCTTCGTGTTCAGCAGCCTGAAGCACCTTGTCAGCAGCGGCTTGTGCGTCGGCCAGCAGTTGCGTGGAGGATGCGCTTGCCGAGTCCAGTTCAGCCTTTGCTTGCGCCGTCTTGTCCGTCAGGTCAGCCAGCACAACATTCGCAGCGTCAACCGCAGCCTGTCGCTCGGACAGCAATTGGTCGAGACTGCCAATCGAAGCCAGCGCGTCGGCGGCTTCCTGCATGTATTTGTAGTCTTGCGCAAACTGCTTGATGCGGTCTGCGGCTTGGAGGAAGTTCGCCATTGGTGGCTCCTTTGAAGTCTTAGCCCAACATCCCAGCTACGGGAATTGAGGGCTGGAATGCGGAAATGCGCGAGTTCTGCGGCTTTGCCTGCACCTTTGCGTGGCGCAGCATCATCAAGGCGTAGCGCGTTGCGCTCATCAGGTCATCGCCTTCTTTGACGACCTTGCCGTTCTCACGGTGGTAAAGCCTGAACTCTTCCCACCAGTCATTCAGGTGCTTGGCAACCTTCAGCCGTCCGGTTTGCATCCGGTCCAGCATGTCCATCAGCCCAGCCTCAACGCCGTTGCCGCCTGAACCCTCGGGCTCGCCCTTGGCTGGCGGGTGCGTTGCCTTGTCTTTCAGCATCAAAACGCCCAGGTCACGGTATTGCTGTGCCATTGCAACGCCAGAACCCTTGTCGTGCTGCATTCCGTCGTGCGGCCATGCCACCGGAATCCATGCGCCTTTGGCTTTCATGGTCGCGGCGTGGATGACTGGAGTTGCCTCGCTCTTGCGGTAGCAGTCATAGACATGCACCGTGTCTGTGTCCCTGTCCCAAGCCAGCCATGCAACTGCTGTCGGGTGATCCCATCCGATGTCTAGCCCTGCAATGCGCGGCCAGTGGTTCGGGATGGTGACCGGCAGTTCCCGCAAATCTTCTTCCGCAATCGGAAAAATCTTTCCACTCCCAAGCGTCGGGATGCCTTTGGCCCGAGCGTCACGCTCATGCAGCGGGTAGGTCGCAATGATTGCCCTGCGCTGCTCCGGCGTGTAATGCTCTGCGTCCTCAATCGTCATGGTCGTGACGTGAGTTCCTTCCATCTTCTCGATCAGGAACCGCTTGACCACATCGGACATGCCCAACAACGGGGTGAAGGTCAACCAGACAATGCCTTGCGTGGCGTTGGTCCGCGTCAAGCCTTCTATATAGATGTCAATCGGCGGCTCTTCGTCAAACCAGACGAAGTTCAGCGTTTCGCCCTGCCACCGCTCCCGGCCCTGGTCGTAGCTTTTCAGGGTGATCCGGCTGGTTCCGCCCGTGATGTGCTTCACCGTGACGGTTTCAACGCTGTCCGCAACGCCGTGGCTGGCTCGCTTGATGTCCACAATCAGCGCCTTCGGGATGGCTCCGGTGCCCCATTCGCCCGGTTTCCCAAGCAACAGGCGCTGTACCGTGTCCCGCGTGCCCTGACTTGTCAGCGATGCCGCCCAGGCGCTTGTCGGCTCGGTGAACCTGATGCCATCCCACCACTCAGGGTAGATGCCGGTCAGGTGCATTGCAGCCTCAAAGCTACCGGCCACCGTTTTGCCTAACTGATTTCCAGCCATCAGCAGGCGCTCCCTGACTCCTTCGTCAGCGCCCGCGTTGTGAAATTCAACCTGCTTCTTGTACGGCAGGTAGTCGGCCAACTTGTTCTCGGCCAACTTCTTTGATACCTCAGTGGCGAGTAATGCCAGCGCCTTCGGTGACAGCCCGGATAAGCGGTCCATCAGTGCGGAGTTGCCTGATTGCATCTTGCATCGCCTTCAGTTCTTCATGCTCCATCGAGTCCAGCGGCCCGGTGCGGACTTCTGAGCGGTCAATGAACATACCCAATTCCTTGCCAACAAGCTCAAGCGCTTTGTTCACTGCGCCAAGGTTCTGCTTGTATTCGCCGACTGGATTGCCTTCGTTGTCCAAGACTGGCTCTGCTTGCTTGCCCATCTTCACGACTTCGACAAGCTCTTTCAGCACCCACGCCTTATCAATCCCGGTCTTTTCCGTAACACGTTCCGTTGCGAGCCGCTGAAGTTCCGTAATCCTTACCTTGATTTCCGGTCTTGCGAGTAACTCGCTTCCGGTGACGGTGGCTCTTTTCTCAGCGAAACCAGCGGTTACGGCAGCTTCCGTTGCGGTTACGCCTTTTGCCATGCACTGAGCGAAATGTTCGTGCTTGGCGTTCTTGAGCATGGTCACTGCAATGCGATGCGCGACGGTTCGGCGGTCGGAGCCTGGAGTTCCGGCGCTGCGGGAGTGAAGTCGCTCAACTGGCGGGCGATCTCTCCCATGTGCTTCATCAGGAGGTGCGCGTGCTGGTGGGCGTGGCTGTCTGCCCGGAATCCGCCCTCGAAAACGATGTTGGCGTCAATTGCGCCTTCAACGTCTTGGAGGATGATGGTGGCCTTGCTCATGCTGCTTTGGGTGCGGTGTCGCCGCCGTAGCCAGCCATGAATGCATCGTCGGCCTCGCCAGCAACGGGCATTTGGCCGTCGTTCTTGAATATCTCTAAGGCCAGCGTCAAAGCTTCCTTCACGGATTTGCACTCCCGGCTCCCGCCGTCTGCTTCTTCGCCTGCGGCCTCATGCTCTTTGGCCTCAAAGGCTGCGGATTCCACGCTCACCTTGAAAGTTCCACCCGGACTCACCTTGATCTCGATGCAATAGCCCTGTTCCTGATCGTCCGTGCCCATCGGGTCCATCGGTTCGGCTTCAGGTTGAGCGCCAGGGGGCATCATTGGGGGTTGCATGGTTGCCATGTTGGTGTTCCTTCAAGGAAAGAAACCCGCCAGCGGGTTAGGCTGACGGGTTAAAGCATCGGCAACTGCGTCCGATGGGAGACAAATCGGGGTGATTCCGGGTAACTTCCGGGGTGATTCCGGGTAATTGCGTTTCTGTCCGGCTTACCCGCCAGCCTGACCGGAGGGAGGTCGTTTGGCTGGCGGGCTCCGGTGGCAGGCAGTTTCCCCACTGGCTGCTGGGGCCGGGCGTGAATCAGACACCGCAATGCAGCGGTCGATTCTGGGATTGCCTCGGGTTTGACGGTTTCTGAATGGATTGCTGAATGGATTTCAGCGGGTGTAGGGGCTGGGCGACCGACCCGGTATGTCAATGAAGACTGCGTAGGTTGATGGTCGGTGCCCAGCGATTGGATGCGGGAGATGGCTTCGATCCACCGTCCTTCCGGGTATGAGCCGGACGTTCTACCTGACTGAACTACCCCGCCAGAAAGCAAAAAGCCCCGCGATTGCAGGGCTCAAAACGTAGGGACGTGCGTATCCCGACACTCGGATTCTGCACATTATTTGGCGGTTGTCAATACTTTCGTTGGTGGCTAGGGAAAACACTTAGACCATTTATGACGGTTTATGACTGTCTACCATCTCTTGCAGGATGCGCTTGATCCACCTAGCGCCGCCCAATTCCAGCCACTTGTCACGCTGTGCTTGTGTCTCAGGTCGCCAGCTAACAGGCTTGGGGCGTTCTGGCGCTTTTGGTCGCCCTGCTCCTTGTCTTTTGCCGCCGCGCTTAGTAGTCGGCAAGCTCGGGATATTGGTCTTCATGTCGTTCAATTCTCTTGAGCGCGTGCGCAAGTTCATGCGTAAGTGTGTCAATGCAATCAGCGAGCATTCCAAAGCGCTTTGCGTCAACTAGGGCTTGCATCGCTGTCGCCGTGTCCGCGCTGTCGTCAGCAGCCCTTTTCAGGGCTCCTGCGGTTCAGGTGGGATTGGGCCGTTCGCGTCTTGCGTGATCCAACCGCCTCCACCATAGACGGCCACAATCGGCTCGGCAAGGCTCATGCGAGTACCGCTGAATCCGCGACCGCCTGCCGGATCGTGCTGGGCATTCCCGCCTGCTCCGAATCGCGCCATGTGTAGCTGCGCCTCCAGTTCGTCTATCCGGCGCTGCTTGATGGCTGCACACTGTTGCCACGCCATCGCCATGAAGTTGCGAGTATCCCCTTTGAACCCGTGAGCATTCGCCCACTCGTCAAACATTTGTCTGTCTGTCATGGTTGATCCCCTGAAAGGTCGTAGAGCGCCACGCACTCAGGACAGTTTGCGCCCTCGTAGTATTCCCACCCGTCGCCTTCAGGCCCGTGGTCATGTCTCCACGCCACCGGCCCACGCTCTATGGCAGCACGAAGGGATGCAACGGCGGCAACCTGTGTTTTTGTGTGGAAGTCGTATTCCATCAGCGCTTCCAAAGCCTGTTCAAGTACGTTCATGGTTGATCCTTTGTGTTGGCTAACGGGTCGCTAACCACCATCAGATGTTGCAATGCCCCGTTTTTGAACACGGCGCAGAATTCAATCCATCCTTTTGGGTGGTCGTCCGTATAAAACTCAATCGCGCCAGTATGCGGTTCCGGCTCCCATTGATCGTTAACTCGCGTCATGCACCCCATCAAAGATAGCAACGATTTTGGGTCGGCGTTTGGATCGCTTCTGTCCTCGGTGGTGTACGTTTTGTGCCAAAGCGTGCCGTCGGCCCTGATTTCGTAGCTGTCCAAAAACTGCGCGTCGGTGTCCTTGGTTTGATATTCCAACTCATTCGCACCGGCTACCGGAAGCGGATATTGGCAACGAAGATAGTCAAACATTCCCATGATTTAGATCCTTCTTGTTCAAACTGTTAGTTCCCTACGCATCCCTCTTCCATCAGTTCCTTCGCCAGCTTGTTCCTGGCCTCGATTCTCAACACTTCCCGCTCGTCCCGGTTCTGCGGTAGTCTCGGGCTTGACCACACTTCAAACCCGGTCGCCAGGTTTCTGGCTTCAACGCAAATCATGTGATGGTGCAGCGGCCACGGGCTTCTCATTCGCTCTACCGCCCTTTCAACGCTCTGCATTGTGGTCTTTGCGCTTTCCTCTTCGGCAATGCCGTTGTCGCGGTCGTATGAACTCCAATTACTGCGGGCCATCCTGCACGTTGCATCGGTGGATGCGTAGGCTTTGGCAAGCTGGTATTTGGATGAATAGTAGTGCCAGCGAATCAGTAGATCGTCAATGATTGCGTCAAAGTCATTCACCATTACGACCATTCCTTTCCCTTCGTGCCCTGATGCGGGCGAATTCCAGCGTGAGCCGGTCCCTGACACACTGCAATGCCTTGGGGCCACATTGCACTTTGATCTTGTCGAGCAAAGAATCACGCTGCTCCTTTGGTGTGTTGGCTAACATCCTGATCTGGCAGTCAGGGCATGTGTGCTGGTAGACCCGCCAGTCGGCGGATTCCGCTTTCTGGCAGTCTGTGCACATCAGCAGTACACCTTCACGGATGGATGGGCTGATCTGATCCTGTCGCCTGTCTTCTTGATTGCCCGCTCGTACTCGCTGCGGCTGATACTGGTTCTTTGTGTGTCGTGCCATGCGTGAAGCTCGCGCAGGGCTTGCAGTTCTATGCCACTGAGTCCTAGCTTTCCGCGCTGCTTGTAGCGGTTGTGCGCCTCGCCCAAGGCTTCGCTGGCCTGCCTGCATGGTTCGATCACTTCCGGGCCGATGCCGTCCAAGGCCATCGTTTCCGCAACATTCACGCAGTCAGCCAGTGCGCGCCAGTCATCCGGCGTTGCCCGTCCTGTGCGGAATGCTTCCAGCGCGCTCAGTTCAAGCAGGCGCAACTTGTCCAGCCGTGCGGTGTCCGTGATGGCGGCTCCGGCAATGGCGCAGTCCACGGGGTTGACTAGCGGGTAGTGCTTGCGGCGGCACTTCTTGCGGGTCATTGTTTTGCCTCTTTTCTGATTTGCTTCACCAAAACTTGCGCCTCTTCGGCGTACCCCTTTGCCCTCACCAAGAGAAGGCTCAACTCCTGAAGAATCAGCAAGGCGTCGGCGGTGTGCTTCGCCTGCTTTGCAACCAAGTTCTGTTCTGTGGCGACCACGGACGCCTCTTTGTCACTGACAACCACATAGATTCCAAGACCGTCAGCCAGTGCGTCAAACTTCTTATTCAGGTCAGAGATTTTTTCCGCAGCGCTCCAGCCTGAAATATCCACACGCAATCCCAAAGTCTCTGCCAGCTTCACTAACTTTCCGAGAGAACACTTTTCAACGGCTGTCTCTGCGTCACGGATAAATGACGTGCTTACATTTGAAACAGCAGCCAATTGCGTGCGGCTCAAGCGCTGGCGTTTGCGCTCGTTCAACAAGGCGATGGAGAGTGCTTGCAGGTTCATGCTTCACTCCACTTCGGTAAGTTCTTCGGCCATTTCCCATTCGCAATGATTCGGCGGCGCGTGTCCGCTCCCCAAGCTGGTTCAATCTCCCTGCGTGCTGCCTTGGAGAACATTGCGCCTTGATCGAAAGCCGCGTGGCATCGAAGGCACAAGGCAAAACACAATCTATCGTCGGTCTTCATCGCCATGCCCTTGCCTGTGTTCGGGTGCGCCGCTTGGCATGGCATGGATCCACACGCGATGCAGGGCAATGCAGCAACGAGCCTTCTGTACGCCCCGCTTCGCACAGCCTCAGTCTTCGGGAATGGCCGGAGAAGCGCCGCAACCTGCCCGGTCTGTCCCCATCGTGTTGGTGGGGTGACTGGGGGCGGGGGCGCCGGTTTATAAGGCGTGCGCTTGAAGGCGGTTCTGGTCAGCATGTCACACCCAATGCTTGACGATCCAGCCACCCAACAAGGCGACAGCAGGGCTACAGACAGCAAACCAGACAGCATCCGTAAATTGCTTCATGTCGCTTCTGGTTTCATATCCGACCGGATGAAATTGAGAAGTCAGGAATCCGGCGACCATTGCAACGCCGATGGCTTGAGTCAATTTGAGAATTGGCAAGCCGAAAACAGGCACTGCAAACCACTCCCACAGGTGCATCAGCACGTAGCCATCCCACACGGCGATTGCCACCAAAAACACGGGAACCCCAAGAATCCAAAGCAAACCAATCATGTCGTTCTCCTTTTCACTTCATCATCAATTTCATGTTCGCCGCCACAGCCCTGGCAGTTGCTTCGTCGGTCGTGAACGTGCCGCCTGGAATCGCCCAAGCCGGTTCACCGCGATACCGACGTACGATGAAAGGCACGATGGCCTTGCCGTCGCGGATCGTCTTCGGGTGGTTGATGTCGAAGTCGCGGCCTGCGCCGTCTTCGTCCTTGGCAAACTGCATTACGGTTGATGTCATTGGGTGGCCCTTTCTTGATGACGGTTATTGGCTGACTCTGTGCGCCAGATTTCCACTCTTGCCTGCGCGGCGATCAAATCCCATCGCAGTTTTTCCTCTACCTCTACGGCTTGCTTCAAGCCATCTAGAAGCGCGATGTAGTCCGGGTGGGCATATGCGTATTGCTCCCGAGCGTTCGCTGCTTCTAGGGTGCTTTGCGACATCAGCAGAGCCTTTTTCGACTTGCGGAATTCCTCAAGGTAAACGCGCTCCGCTTTTGCCTTGGCAAACTTGCCAGCGTTTTTGATGATGTAGTCAACGGCGGCGTTAGGGTCGGTCTGCTTCACACCAACTCCCTCCGCAGCCAAGACTGCACGCGATCAACAATTGAAACTTCAGGCGCTTTCGGAGCAGGGTGCGTGTCTGGCATCGGCCAGTCGCTGGTTGCAATCTCAGAGTCGAATAGAGCCGGGTCCGGTGGCTTCGGCTGCGTGAGTTGGAATGTTGGGCGGTCAGTCATGCGGATGCCCTTCCAACAAGCTGCACAAGTGCGTATGCAGCCTGGCCCGGTACAACTCCGTTTCCGCACGCCCGGAGTCGGGCCGCACGGTCGCCAAAGTCCAGTTGGCTGACCATCCCATCAGCCACTCTACAAAGTACGGATTCAGTCTCTTTGCTGATGGCGGGAGCGCGCCAGGGTTCGGCGGCGATGATGGGTCCCCATCGGGGATCGCTTGGGCCTGGGGCGAATAGGCCACAAAGTTGCTCAGTTGGTCCATGTGCTTCCTGCCCCCCCCCTGTGACTAGTGCGTGCTCGGCTGAGTTCGCTCCCTTGTGGTCGCGGGTTGCTGGCGTCGGCCACGCGCCCACATACGCATTCAGTTCCGTCACAGTCTTGCGTGAGCCGCCGTCCATCTCCGCTTTGCGCGCAAGGTGCTGCTCCGCGGTCCCGCCGTATTGCATCGCTCCCGGTGTGGGCCACGCACCCGCCTGTCCGGCAAGCACAATCCCGTGGCTCACTCCGTGGCTCGGCGCCATCTTCCCGCCCCGGTTGCTGTTCTCGCTGCTCGTCGGAGTCGCCCAAAACTTCGTCTGCGATTCCAGACCCACAGTCCGCTTGTCGCCCTCCGGGGGCGTTCCCTTGCTGGCAACAAGTTCCTCCGACACACTGCGGCCGCCGTTGGGGACGTTGGGGGTCATCCATTGGGAAATCTGCCAGCCCAGTTTGTTCGGCAACTCCCTGCCGTCCCCGCTGCATTGCAGGGTCGTGCTGCTGGAGAGTGGGGATGCATTCGGCGTACACCAATGCCCCGCCTGCGCCACAAGCTCCGGCGCATTGCTCCTCACTGCCACATTGCCGCGCTTCTCCGCGTCGTTCGCCTTGGGTGTGTTCCATGTTTGTGCTTCCCAAAACCGCGCATCCTTCGCCAGCGCCATCCCGGCGTTTTCCCGGTTCACTTCCCTGAGCATCGCCGTGTCGCCCATGCGATCCTTTTGATGGTCTGTCGCTGTCGGTGTCGTCCATGCGCCACGCCCAGCAGAACCACCGCATGCGTCCGTGGCTGGCTCCCACATCGGACGCCGGTAGAGTGATCCATTCCGCGTTCCACCCGAGGTCGGCCAGTTCTCCCACGACTCGGGAGGCCGCTCGTTCTTCAAGCTCGCCTTCCGCCGCGTCCACAACGGTGGCGGTGGCAGAATGGATGCCGTTGACGTTCTCCAGAAAAAGGTATCGCGCACCGCAATCGCGGGCGATGCGGACGACTTCAAAGAACAGGCCGCTTCGCTTGCCGTCGAGCCCGGCGCGGCGTCCGGCAACGCTGAGGTCTTGGCACGGGAAGCCCGCAACGACGCAATCCACTGCGCCATGCCATGCTGCAGCGTCGAAGGTGCAAAGGTCGGTCCAGATAGGAGCGTCATCCAGGCTGCCTTCTTGCATGCGCGCTGCCAAGACTGCGCCGGCGTATGCTTCCCGCTCGACGTAACAGACGGCGCGAGTCTCTCGGCCCAGGTAGCGGAGCCCGGCTCGCAGTCCTTCGCCAAGCATGCCAACGCCGGCGCAGAGTTCGATGGTATGTAGAGCCATGTCACGCCACCGCTCCAATCGCAACAAGCGCTTCGGCCACGTCGTTGACAACCTGGCACGGCCCTCCGCGCCAGTTGATATGCCACTCGATTTGATCCGGCGTCAGTTCCCGTGCGCTCGGGGCTTTTTCGCCGTCCTTCACCTCAAGCAAAAACGTGGCACCACGGAACCCGCAAAGAAGGTCAGGACAGCCAACGCCGACACCAGCAAGGCTCTGCACCGTCGCCCCCACCTTGCGCAGCGCTGCGACGATTTCAGGCTGATTGCGGTCGATCTTCGCGGCTCTCATTGCTTTCCTTCATTCGTTGCGCCAGTCGCCCAATGCGCCCCGGTTTCCTCTTTGCCACTGCTGCGAAATGTCATCTTTCAGCCTTTGTGCGGCCTGCTCGCCGCGTCGTTTTTCAATGTCTTTCAGAACCTTGCGAAGCCACTCAACCCCATCAACTTTTCCCTTTTCAACTCGCCTTCTTATCCATTCCCTGACTTCACTTCTGTGCCTCTCTATCTCCTGCATAACTTCCCCTCTGTACTGATTCGCTCTTGGTGGACGGACCTAGCCCTATCCGCTTGGTCCTTCACGCATCGCTCCCGGAGCCACACGACCCGCCAGCCTTTTCGACGCTCACGGTGCTAGCTTCGCCGCCGTGTTTTGCCCTGCTTCCGCGTCTTCCGCACAGTGGGCTTTCGTGCATCTGGCCCCTGCGGTTAAAGTCTTCCCACGGGCCAGCGCATCGAGGTCTGTCTATCCAGGCCGCATGACCGCCTTCAACCCCATCGCCAGCGCAAACACCTTGCGACGAAGCATGTAATCGTTGGCGTCTTCGCCAACTTCATCGCTCATCCAATACGGCCAGCCAATCTCCTTGGCAACCCGTTCACCTGTTCCGCTGGCGTCGTTGTCTGCGACCAGAATCCCACCGGGCAATGTCTCGGCAATCTTCTTCATGTTTCCTGCTGAAAAGCAGACATGCAGCGTGTACGGCACCTTCAGGTTCTGGAGCGCCAGCCGCACGCTCAAGGCCGTTGCGTAGCCTTCACAGAGGATGTGCTTGCCCTTGCGGTTGAAAATGAACTCAGCGCCCCCGGAGCGTTGTCCGTACAGAAACTTCTTGTCGCCGTCCGGCTTGATCAACTGACAGCCGACGATTTCAGATCCACGGCGCATCGGGATCACGAGCACGTTGTCTGTGTCCTTGTTCCATATATTCCCGATTTCGTCTGGAAAGCCTTTTGCGGCCAAATACGGGTGCGTGGCTAGCTCCGTATCGCCAAGCATCGTTTGCGCCTTCTGCGCGGCATTCCGTGCCAGCGCTGCGGCTTCCTGTGTGGCTTGCTTGGCAGACTGGATAGCCTGCTGCGTGATGGCCTTTGATTCGCCCTCTGCGCGCCAAATGGCGGGCTCAGTTTGGGTCGCCCAGTTCTGGACAAATCCGACGCCATCCAAGAGCTTGTATGCACCGTTTCGGCTGCGCGGCTTGTCCTCTGTCGCCACCCTGACCCACTTGCCAAACACGAGGCTCGTAATCTTGACGCCGTGCAGCGATGCGAACTGCTCAAAGTTCATGCCGCCACCTTTCTGGACTTCGCCCAGGCGATTTGCCTGCTCTTGACCCAGTTCGCCACTTCAATGGACAGCGGTGCTTCAATGTCGTCAAGGCCACGCGGCCAAACGGTGAACTTCTCTCGGTATTTGTGCGAAACCCATCCGTCCGAATAACCGCGCTCACGGGCCAGCGTTAGAAGTTGGCTGTAAAAGTCCTGTTTTGAAACCTTGTCATTTGCCGCCTTCTTGCCGGTCAACTCTTGCAGTTCACCGGGTACGCTGATGACTTCGCTGCGCCGCGCCCTGACGAATCCACAGGACGGGCAAGTGTCGGAATTCGACGGCCAAAGGCGCTCGCAGCATGGGCACTTCGCCGCCTCTTTCTC
>OFRM01000880.1_pt1 | contig 11207 bp, 10 predicted proteins | sample 1543101 | NCBI WGS metagenome assembly OFRM01 (sample SAMN07774223, study PRJEB24372) | wastewater metagenome | isolation source: Exp Tend VB 0WW | collected 2016-02
GTCTTGCGGCTTGCCATCCATTCCGGAGAACCCTGTTGAAAGTTAAGTTCGATCATGCTGCGCTCCCTTGTTCAAATTCGCGGACGAAGTTGCTATCGACATTTGGCGGCGCGCTGATTGCTGCTTTCTGCGCGTCCGACAGGGTGTATTTCGTGGAAGCCCTTTCGATGATCTTCTCGGCTGTGGCGCGGTTGTCTGCAATGGCGGCGCGCCACGCGCTCAGATTCTTCTCGAAGTCGGCGTCAGGGTAGGCCGGCAGCGTGGGCGCATGGTGGCCGGCCGCCTGCTCGCGGGAGCGCTCGATCTCGCGCAGTTCTTCCGGCGGCTCCCATGGCGGGCTGAAAGTAATCTCCACTCTCGCTGTCTGCCCCTCGGGCAAAAGCTCGCTCGCCAACGCCTCTACCTCGGTAATAATTTTGTCTGCAAAAGGACAAAAGGGTGAGGTGAGTGTCATCACTATTTCTGCGCCGTCTTCCAATACGCGAATTTCGCGCACGAGCCCGAGTGTCACCACGTCGAGCCCAATCTCGGGATCTTTCACTTCTTTTAGTTTTTCCCTGATGTCGTGTTCTGATGTCATACGATTTTCCCCGCGCTCATAGTATACACGCGGTCGGGTTTTATTTTCTCGAGCATCTTTTCGGAGTGAGTAATGAGCAAAAAGCCCGTCCCCTTCTCCTTGAGCTCGGATACTGTGTGAAATATTTTCTCGAGTGAGACGGCATCCACTCCCGAATCAATCTCGTCGAGGAAAGCAAACTTCGGCTCAAAGAGTGCGAGCTGGAAAACTTCCGAAAGTTTTTTCTCTCCACCAGAAAGTCCCGCATTCACATGGCGTTTGAAAAAGTCGGGAGCAATACCCAGATCTTCCGCCTGGGCATCAAAGATCTTTTTGAAATCCGTAATAGCGAGATCAGGCAAGCCCTGAAGCTCGCGATACGCACGAAAAAGAAAATTCAAAAAAGTCACGCCATCAATTTCCGGCAAATGCTGGAGCGAAAGAAACAATCCCCGCTTCGCTTTTTTATCTGGAGAGAGATGAGTAATGTCTTCCCCATCGAGCAAAATATTACCCTGAGTAATCTTGTATTTCGGGTGGCCAAAAAGAGCGTTCACCAGAGAGCTCTTCCCCGAGCCGTTGGAGCCCACGAGTACATGCACTTCACCCGAGGGAATAGAAAAAGAAACATCGCGAACGACCTCTTTCCCTTCGGCTACGACGGTAATATTTTTTATTTGAAGTAGGCTCATATGTTTCTAATGGTATTCAATGCCAACAGCGCGCATTTTTCCCTCGATGCTCCCACTTCAAAGCCCAAGAGGCCATACATATCTTTTTCTGTGAGAGTGACTAACTCTTCTTTCGTCTTCCCTCGTATCGCACCCATGAGCATATCGGCGGCGGATTGGCTGATAGCGCACCCTTCTCCATCAAACGATGAATCTTCTACCTTGCCCTCCTCATCAAAAGAAAGATACACGATCAGCGAGTCACCACAGGAAGGATTTGCTCCCCCCTGGCGCACACTCGCATCGGGTATTATCCGTTTGTTGCGCGGGTGGCGATATCGGTCAAGAATATTTTGTCGATAGAGTTCATCATCCATGATTTTGAGTTTGGAATACTTTTTTTACTTTCTCAATCCCCTCGCAGAGAGCGTCAATGTCTTCTTTTGTGGTGTAGATATACAGACTCGCGCGGGTGAGAGAGGCTTCGCCCAGAGAAGTGAGGAGTGGCTGAGCGCAATGATGCCCACCGCGAAGAGCGAGATTTTCCCGGCAAAGCACTTCCACGATGTCGTGCGCGTGTATCCCCTTTATGGAAAAAGATATCACACCCGCATTGTGTTTCGGATCGCGGGGGCAAAAGAGCGCGACATCCGAAATTGCTGAAAGTTTTTCGAGGGCATACTTCGTAATATTCAAAAGATATTCTTCTATTTCTTCCATGCCGATGTTGGAAAGATATTCGCACGCCGCTCCTATGCCGATGGCACCCGCAATATTGGGAGTGCCCGCCTCAAATTTCCATGGTATCGCAGCAAAGCGTATCGTATCTTTCGTCACTTCCTCTATGGTGCCACCACCGTAAAACCCCGGCTCCAGTTTTTCCAAGACTTCTTTTTTTCCGTAAAGAACGCCGATGCCCACCGGCCCGCACATTTTGTGTCCCGCAAAAAAGAGAAGGTCGCAGCCGATTTTTTCGACATCAATAGCAATATGCCCTGCGCCTTGGGTGGCATCAATGAGTGAGTACGCTCCGTGCTTTTTCGCCAAGTCACAAAGCCGCTTCATGTCGTGCACCGTCCCCGTCACGTTGGAAACACCAACGAATGCGACGAGTTTTGTTTTCTCGGTAATAAGTTTCTCCGCCACATCGTAGTCGAGTGTAAAATCTTCTTTTGGAGAAAGCGGAATAAAACGAAGAGTAAGTTTTTTTCGGGCTGCGAGCTTTTGAAGAGGGATAAAAAGAGAATGATGCTCCATAATGGTCGTGACTATTTCATCCCCCTCGTGAAAAATACCGGAATTCTCCAGAGAGTAGATGGCGAGATTTGCCGCGGCCGTAGAGCCCCCCGTGAAGATTATTTCTTCTTTCTTTGCGCCAAAAAACTTCGCCACTTGCTCGCGCGCATTTTCATAAGCATTTCCGGCTTGCTGGCTTATGGCATACTGGCCACTCCGAGTATTCGCTCGGAAGCCGCGATAGTACGCATCCATAGCAGAGAGCACCACCTCGGGCGTTTGTACTGTGGAAGAGCTGTCTAAATACGCGAGCTCTGGGTGAGCTGTAAAAATTGGAAAATCTTTTTTTATAGTATTGGGATTTAACATACGTATACCGGCGAATTTAATTTTTCTCTAATATTTTTTTGTACCGCTTCCCTGCTCTCTTCCGAAATACCCGCTAATAAAAACCCTTCGAAAAGCATCGCTTGTGAAATGTACGGCTCCACTCCGCGCAAGCCCGGATAAAAAAACGACATTTCGTTGAGATGACTTATGGAAAGCGCGTGCGAAGAGCGAGCGTAGGGAGAGCCGATATCGAGCGAAGGGAGAGCGTCGATCTCGGCATCGGGAGCGGCGAGGAGGAATTTCCCCTCCTGCATTCCGTCGGCCTCGGCCATCCCCTCTCCAATATACACCATTCCCCTATAGGATGTCTTTGTCTTTCCCCCGAGCACTCCCCGGGCAGAGATGCGTGAGCGGGTATGCGGAGCGAGGTGCCGGGCGGAATTTGAAAAATGAAATTCCTGATCTCCACTGAGGGAAATATTTTGTATCGTAGCAGAAGCGCCTTCTTCCACCAGAAAATCTTCTACAGACGAATGGACTGTCGCTCCACCGGTATGCACCTCGAGCCAAGAGACCGAAGCATTGCGCAAAACATGAGAAAACTTATTCCAAAACACCGAAGTGCTCCTGGAGAAGTTTTGAAGAGAGATCATCTCAACACTCGAGCCCTCTTCCGCGAGAACAAAAAAAGTTTTGTGTATCTCACCGCTATCCCCAACTCCGGTTTCTACTATCCGCGCCGAGGAGCCCTTTTTTGCGTGCACAAATACTTGGGTTTCTGCCTCGAGCACTTTTACCACCCCATTCTGTGTCGTTACTTCCATAGAGCTATGCTATTTGATTTAAAAGAAAAAGACAACCGAGAAATTAACTCACTCGTATGTCGCCGGAGATAACGCCCTTTTTCAGATCGACTCCCGTAAGATGAGCTCTTTCTTTGTAGCTCTCATCGGGGAGTTTCTCCTGCACCACGATGTCGTACGTCCCGGGCTCGATGAGCGCATAAAATCTTCCGCGCTCGTCTGTCACGACTTTTTTAATGAGAACGTTGAGCTTTGGCATCATTACCGAGATAATTGCAAACGGTATGGGGAGTCCTGTCTTGTCGTCGAGAAGGCGCGTGACGGGGCGGGAACGTTTCCAAATGCTCTGGAAAGCAAGGATGGCCACGTAAAAGACGAGCACCCCGATGTTGAAGGTATTGGGCGTAAGATAGGTCGTGAATACAGAGAGAGCGAGCCCGAGGAAAAAGATAATATTGAATGCCCAGAAACGCACTCGTTCTTTACGAGAGAAGAGGTAGAACATCTTCTCTTTATTTTTCGTAAATTCATTCCAGTCGAACTCTACTGGATCAAGCGGGACATTGTATCGAGTGATTTCTTTGTCCGACACCGCAAATGGCGTACCAAAATATAGATTGTCGTACATCTCATCATGCACATTGCCAGCAAGTTTTTTCGAAGGAAATGCATAGTGCGTTTTGTTGGCTTCAAGGATGTACTGCCCGGGCTCGAGGAGAAAACCATATCTTCCATCGAGGTCGGTAATCGCGTTTTTCGAAGCACCCGTGGCCATCTCTTTTACCACCACCACCGCTGGGTCTATCGGCTGTTTCGTCACGGCATCATACACCACACCCCACGGATCGCCTTTCTTTTTGCGAAATGGTGCGAGGAGGATTCCGATAAATTTCAGAAACAAAAGATAGAGATCATAAAACGAGGTCACATTTGCCGCCACTGCCACTGCTTGCCCCACACCCACCGCGATGGAGACGGGTACCGCGACAGGGCTAATGGTCGTCACCGTGTTCACCGCGGTGTCACGAATCTCTTGGGGAATGAATGGTATCGACGGAAGGTGCCACGGCTGCGAGGCGTCTATCTGCCCGCTCACATTTTCTGCGAGAGGCTGATTGCCGGGGCCGTACACATCTGCTCGCGCTCCGTACTGCCCCGATTCATCCACAGAAACCACTCCCTCGAAAGCGGTTTTATTTTCATTCGGGGCCAAGACGACGGTCGTGGTCTTCGATTTGTCTGGGCTCTGCAGAGAAAAAATGACCAGAGCGGAACCTTGCGGTGCTTTTGTTGCCGGCAGAGAAATCTTCAAGTTTGTCCCCGTGTCTGTTTTCACACCACTCTTTTCATCGACCAGTATCGGCGTTTCTTTTCCGCCAACCACTTGGAAAAAGTTGAAGTCAGAAAATTTCAGTTTCCCTACTGAGGGAGATGTCGAAGTTGAGGTCGATGGAGTTGTTGTACTGGTCTCAGGCGGAACAATCGGAGGGGGCACCGTCTCTGGAGGCGGGCTTCCTCCGGGTGGAGTACCTGTCTCGCCTGGTGGTGAAGGAGGAGGTGGAGGTGGCTCTGAGGAAGAAATAATCTCGCTCGCAATAGCTCCGGAGGAGAAATTACCACTCGCATCTTTTGAAAAAGCGCTGTAGTAATACCGCGTGTTGAGGGAGACACTCGCGTCTGTCACCGACTGCCCGGACCCTTCATATATCAAGACACCATCAGATGGTAGGAGTGGGTACGATGCAGTCGAGCGCGTGATGCGAGTGGCGGTAAAATCTGGATCAGAGGGGTTTGTCCAAGAAAGAGCGATAGAATTTGAAAGAGCCTGTGCGGTAAAATTTGATGGATTTGCTGGCGGAGTGGTATCTTGTCCATTCAGTGTGGTAAACGAGCCCGTCACCGAAGCCGTGTTCCCCGAAGCATCCTCCACGTCAATCTTGTAGAAATAATGCGTACTGGCAATGAGCCCAGAAAGTGTTGTCGAATGTGTCGTGAGGTAGGAAGTCTCCGTGCCGCTTCCTGAAGCGTAGTCGGTCGTCGTCCCCCACAGATAGTGCGAGAGCGCTGGCTTGGTAGTATTCCATGAAATACTCGCTGAATTTACCGATGGGGTCACAACGAGGTTGGTGATGCTCGGAGGGACGGTATCGGCAACAGTAAAATTCCATCCACTATTTCCGGAAAGACCCGTAAAAAGATTTCCTGAAGAATCTTTTACTATACCTGATTCAAGCTCCACATAATACGAAACCCCTGAGCTCAGTGGCGTAATGGTCACTGTAAGGATAGCCCCCGATATAGAAATACTTCCTCCCGTAATGGGGATAGTCTGAACAATAGAATTATCACTTGTCTGTTTTATAAAAATATTCCCAGAGTTTACCAAGATCCAATCATTGAAATTTGCCACAAGCGATGTAGTACTCGCCACTCCTGTCGCATCGTCTACGGGAGTGGTACTTATGAGAGATGGCGGCACAGTGTCACCACCGCCACCACCGCCACTCACCGGGTCTGTCTCATCATCATCCAAAGTTGAAGAACACCCTGGGTCGGCCGGATAGTCTATGAGTGTATCACTGTCATTGTCGATACCGTCATTACACTGAAATGTCCCGTTGTTTACATCTTGCGTAATTGTGACCTGGCTTCCGAGAGCAAAAATTATCGGCGCAGAAAAAAGAACAAGGGTGGCAAGAAAAACTTTTAAAAAATTTTTCCGGAAGAATTTCATAGCGCAATGGCAGTTACGGTGGTCGTCGCCACATAGGAGCCACTGGTTTGCACATGTGAAGCTCCTGCAGTCGCGCGAAACTTCACGGTGGTGACAGTCCCCGATGGCCCGTTCCCTGCCGAGCCTGAAGCAATAGTTTCATTCGCCGTGGAAAGATTGTACCAACACGCATCGGTGGTGTCGCTTGATCCCGCATTGCACGTCGCTCCGTTGTCTTTGTATTTCTGCAAAATGTCAGCGCCTTCGGGAGTAAATCCAAATTCAGAAGCGGCAGCCGCGACGGACCAAGTGAAATCTGGATTCGCACCCGCAGGGGTGTAATCGGCGAACGTGTCCGTGCCTCCCGGAAGGCGCAACGCGGGAGTATTGGAAGCTTTTATCGAAAGCGTGTATCCTCCCGGCGAATCTGTGGTTACTGTCCATGCTGCAGAGCCATCGCCCGTACCTCCAATGATGCCATTGATAGCCGGAGAGAGGGTCACATTTGAGGGCGAAGAGATGGCCAAATACGTCGTGTTCATTTGCCGATAGCCAGCGTAAATACTGTACGACGCACTCGAGCTCTGTCCGGTACCCACCTCTCCAAGGGTGTCTGAAACCTGATAACTTGCGGATGCAGAATTTTCTGTACCGCCGACGTTTACGCTATCGGTTTGAATTTTGTAATTAGCACTCGACATCACCGCTGCAAAAGCGATTGCGGGTACAAAAAGACTAAGAAGGAATGTGAAGAAACGATAGTACATAAAAACTCAACGCCAAAAATTATTTTCTTCGAATTTCAAATTTCTTTCCAAACCAAAAGATGATTGAAACGAGAAGGAACACCGCGCCCAGCCCGAGCAAAAGTATCTTCCACGGCAACACCCAAAACGTAACGGTCTTTCTGTCCACAATATCTCCGTATCCGCGATTCAAAGCCAACGTCGCGGTATACCTGCCCAGGAGAAAATCTTTATTCCAGGTAACTTGCCGATAGCGTACGGCAGAAGGGAGCGCGAAGTACGGCTCAATCTGAAGCGAGCCGACCTCTTGTCCGAGAATGTTTTTTACACTGATGATTCCGTATGGCACAAGGTGTACATTTCCAGTATTTTTGAAGAATATTTCAAAAGGAAATGGCCCTTGAGTGAAGAATTTTTTGTCCCCACTCATATGAAAATCAGAAAGAAGCCCCTCTTCTTTTGCATCGCCGTTGACTCGGACGAAGAACAAGGCACCAAGCCGAGAGATAGTCACCGAGCCTGAACCGTTCGTATGAGATGGGGCACTCGAAATGAGCACCGTGCCATACCTACCCCCGGGAGTAGCGTCTTCGGGGATAGAAACTTGTACAGAAAAACGAATTTCTTCTTTCGGTTTCAGGGTAAATGTTTCAATCTCTGGCTTGAGAAAATCACGGAGAGAATACGGCCCGCGTTCGCTACCAAGAAGCACTACCGCCTGTGCTGGATTTTCCGAGCCGGTAAAATCTTCAATACTCACAGAAAAATCCATGCTTCGGTCTTGCCTGTTGGTGACAGTAATCTCTTGTTTTGAAGTGTCGCCCGGATCCAGCTTCACTTCAAGCTTTGCGGGAGAAAGAACGAAGTCGTTTTTTATATCAGTGCTGATGGGATGAATATTGTAGGCAGACACTCCAAACGGCACGAGGAGAAAGAGAGCGATTGGAAGAAAAGTTTTTATACGAAACATGCTTTTATAGTAACAAAAAAGTCCACGATACGAAACTGGACTTTCCTCCAAAAAACTAACAAAAAACTCTCTACGGGTTCGTTGTCGCCGTGGCGGTGGTTGTCGCCACATAGGTCCCCGAGCTCGCGAGCTGAGTAGCCTGCTGGTCGGCGAAGCAAACAGTCGTCGTCACTCCAGCTGAAGTCGTAGTGGCAGAACTTGAGGCGACCTGGATCAATGTTGTACCCGTAAACCCTTTCCACCCGAGAGTAGTGCTGGGGACATCAGTGGCTGCCGTGGCGCAGTTGTTGTCGGGATCAGATCCATAGCCAGTGGTATTCGTACCCAGAGCCGAGAAACCAAACTGTACCGCGTTTGAAACCGTCCATGGAGTAAGTGCCCCGGTGTAGTCGGCAAATGAAGCACCGCCAGTGATTCTCTGCAGCGCGGGAGTACCAGAGGCGTTTACACTGAGTGTGTACCCAGTGGAGTTGTTGGTCACAATAGTCCAAGTCGTGCTCGCCACGGCTGTGTTTTGCGAAAGCGTAAGTGCCGTCATGGTGACATTCGAAGGAGAGGTGATGGAGATACTCGATGTCACAGACTGAGTAATGGTGATTTGATCTTCCACAGACACAGCACGAGCGAGACCAGGCTCAAAGGCAGTATAAAGACTTACAAAAAGTAAGTAAGCAATGAGTGTTGCGGAAGATATTTTCTTAAGGAGTTCGACTCTACCTAATTTCATCTCCCTAGTATACGCCTCTTCGTTTTGAAGCGGAAGTATCTGTGGAAAACTTTTTACCCTTTTTAACCTACTTCTTCAAAAATGCTTTTAAATTCAGCAAACTCAGAGAGTGCGACAATAATCCGCGCGAGCTTGTCTGGGTCGTGACGAATAAACGAACGGTCTCCCGACTTTCGGTCACCTCTGGTATTACGGACGCGAGAGACTCCGATAATGTCGGTTTTTACGAGTTTCCAGCTGTGTTTTGCATTTCGAGCTCTCACGATCCCCTTTTCGCCCTCTTTTTTTTCGTATCGTTCCAAAAGTTCTTTCGGAGGATTTTTTGTATTCAGAGTCACAAAATCAATCCGGCCTTTCCCGATATACTCTTCTACTATTGTGGCATAATCTTCTGCGGAAAAGCTGCTGGTATGCCCGCGCTTGTTGGTGAGATTGGTATTAAAAATTATTTTCGCGCGAGTCTTTGAAAGTGCCTTGGCAATATCTTTTATTGAAAGAATAGAAAGCACACTTTCATAAAAACTTCCCGGACCAATAGCGATCACATCGGCGTTTCGAATCGCTTCGAGCGCTTTCGGATTTGCGCGCACGAGCGGGTTGTAAAAAATTTTTTTTACCCCGCTGCTCTGGATGTCTGCCTGCTCTATCACTTCTTCTCCGTGAAGAATCGTCCCGTCGCAAAGCTCCATCTTGAGCCGTGCATCATCGCCGGTCACCGGGATCACCCGCCCTTGAACATTGAGGATTTTCATAGCGTGTTCCACCCCCGCCAAAAAAGCTGAGCCTCCCGCGTCTTTCGAATGCACGCTCGTCTTTTCAAGCGCAGAAAGAAAAATATTTCCAAACGTATGCCCTTGGAGCCCCCCGTTTTCGAAACGATAATTCATGAGGTCACGAAGCTCTTCGGAAGCATCGGAAAGTGCCACGAGACACTGGCGCACATCTCCCGGCGGAAGTACACCCAGCTCGTCGCGAAGAATGCCGGTTGAGCTCCCGTCATCCGCCATAGAGACAATGGCGGAAATCTCAATAGAATATCTCTTAAGGCCAGAGAGAAGGGTAAACTGACCCGTACCGCCACCGATGGTCACAATGCGCTTCGGTGCCAAGCCCGGGGGACTTCCGAGGAGTTTAGGATTGGAGGAATTGTGCGCTTTTCCCATAACGGGATAACTCTATCACAAACCTTTACAGAGTGCATTAAACTGCTCGCCACGGTCAAATTCGTTTTTAAATTTCTCAAAACTGGCAGCTCCGGGAGAAAAGAGAATGGTCCCTTTGCCTTTTGAAAGCGATTTTTTTGCTGAGGCAAAACATTCTTCAAGGGTCTCGAAAACTTTGAGCGCATCCTGTTTGCCGAAAAAATTTGTCTCAAAAAGAATCCGAAGAAGCTTTTGTGTCGCGGTACCATTGAGAAAGACCACTCGATCTGATGGAATATATTTCTTCATATCTTGCGCAAGAAGTGAAAAATCGAGATCTTTGTCGGTGCCGCCGGTTATGAGCACACACGACTTCCCTTTCGCGCAAAAACGCTTGAGCGCCGCAGACACCGCATCGGGTGATGTCGCTGCGCTGTCGTTTACCACGCATAAATTTTTATTTTTTAGTATTATCTCCTGTCGAAAGGGCACACTCGTAAGGGCATCAAGAGATTTTTTCGAGAAACGAATCTTTGGATCAAAAAGCCTCACCGCAAGCACTGCAGCAGCAAGATTTTCAAGATTGTGCTTTCCCCATTGTTTTCCAAAATCTTTTACGTCGAGCAATTTTTCTTCTTTCTTTCCATCTCGAAACCAGAGCGCACCAGACTTCACATACACACCATTTTTGCCTACCGGGAGCGCTGCTCCGGAAAAAAAGTAGACGCGAGATTTCGGCTGAAGAGACAGGAAGAATTTCGTCCACGGATTGCGGGCATTGAGGATCAAAAAATCATCTGGGTTTTGTTGTGAAAAAATATTTGCTTTCGCACTCGCATAATTTTCCATACTGCCACCATAGCGATTCAGGTGGTCGGGGAAAAGATTTGTAATCACAGCAATATGTGGCGCCTTAGACTTGTCGTTGTTCAAATACTCAAGTTGCCACGAAGAGAGCTCGGCCACGACAGGAGTGTCATTTTTTTTGACCCGAGTAATTTCAGAAAGAAGCGGGTTCGACTCTGAAAAAACACCAGTCTGCATATTGCCTGTGACCCGAACATTCGGATACTTCGAATCAAGGAGTGATGCTGTCCAGGAAGCGACCGTCGTCTTGCCCCGCGTGCCGGTAATCGCAATGACGGATCGCATCACGTGGCGAAAAAAAATACTTGCTTCGTTTTCGATAGGCACTCCGGCTTTTTGTGCGGCGAGAAGGTACAGGCTGTCGCTCGGTACCCCCGGGCCCGCTATCACGACATACGCTTCAGTAAAATCTTTTTCATGCTGCCCGCCGAGGACAAATCGAA
>OFRM01000883.1_pt1 | contig 11172 bp, 26 predicted proteins | sample 1543101 | NCBI WGS metagenome assembly OFRM01 (sample SAMN07774223, study PRJEB24372) | wastewater metagenome | isolation source: Exp Tend VB 0WW | collected 2016-02
CGTTTCACGATGCGGTTCGTGCCGCGCATGATCCGCAACTCGCGCCCCAGGTGCGGCGACTGCTCGACCATCTTGCAGGTCGCGCGGTACACGTTCAGCGCCTGGCGTGTCGCCGATGCAGCACCGTAGACCTGGCAGCCGGGCGAAGTAGCCAGCACCAGCGTGAGCAGCACGATCCCCGCTACGAATTCGGTTTTACCGCTTTTCTTGGGCACTTCGAGGTATACGAGTTCTATCAGCCGGTTACCGTCATCGTCAAGATTTCCGAAGATCCGGCACAGCGCTTCTTCTTCCCACGGGCAGAGGATGAACGGCTTGCCGTACCACTCATCCGCTGTGTGCTTGAGGATGAGTTCGAAGAAATTGCAAGCAGCGTCGGCATGTTTTTTCGAGTACGGCACACGGCTACTGCACCACCGCCTCGGCTTCGCGCTCCGGTCGCGGGGCAGACAGAATATCAGCGAGAGTCTCGGTTTTGTTCTGACGAGCGGCTCCCGCCAAACGAGCCCGCGACACGGGCGAAAATCCAAACTCCGTGCAGAACATCCGAACTTGGGTCCATGCCGCGCGGCTGATGTCTACTGCCGGGTTCTTTTTGATCTTGAGAATAATCACGTCGCCGTCATCGGCGATGTACGTTTCCTTGATCGTGATGCCGGTCCGCTGGATTTCCAGATCGGCATCAACCGCCTGCGAGTAGGCCACGCACGCACCCTCCAGCATGTGAGCGTCTGGCCGCTGGTCAAGCTGCATTACTTCCAGTTCGCGCGCCCAGAAATGCCAAGTGTCGCGGGCGCGGCCCTTCAGGTGGTCCGGACAATCGGGCAGCCCACATGAGGCAGCCGGTTCGCTCTCCAGTTTCTCCTGGAGCTTTCGCTTGCCGAGTTTCCGCGGATCACCCGCTGCAATCTGCACAGAATTCGGCTTTTTCTTGCGCCCTGTCATATAAGCTGGCCTTATTTTGCCCCGTTTTGCGGATTTTCACGCGTGGGCACGAAGCGGTCTAACGCCTTGACTCTGAAGGATTTAGACCACCCCCTCCCCTCAGTCATAGTCTTGCGCGAGTGGCACACCTTACACAACGTCTGCCAGTTGTCCATGCTCCACATGAGATGAGTGTTGCCGCGGTGCGGGGTGATGTGGTCCACCTCGTTGCCTGTCACAAGCGGCCCATGTACGCGGTGCGGGTCAGAGCAGAATGGGTGAGCAGCGAGCCATGCTGCGCGGGCACGCTGCCAGCGGGCATTGTAGCCGCGCTCGGTGCTGCCTGCCCGTTGAGTGGGCGTGGGACGAACTACCTTGGGGAGCATGGGCATCAGGCTGCGGCCCTTCGCGGGTTGACCCAAACCAACCGCAGACCGCTACGCTCAATAGTATGTTTCAGGTCACGGCGTGACCCAGGGGTGGGTTTTTTCGTGACCCAGGGGTGGGTCACGGCGTGACCCAGGGGTGGGTTGTCAGATGGCCGCAAACTATATCTTGGGGTTGCCGATTTCATGCGACCTCAGCCCCAACGTCCCGCTGTTCCTGCCGTTTCAACCAAGCACGTTTGCGGTTGTAGTTGTTCACCCAGATCACGGAATACTCGTTCAAGTCGTGTTCGTAGGAGCTCAGCTTTCGCCGTTTACAGTTTATCAGCCGCTTTGATATCAATTCGCCGATGGCCTTCTTCACACTGGACTTGGCAATGTCCATGCCCTTGGCGATATATGCGTGACTCACTTGGATCTTGGCGCTGGATCCCTGTTTCCGCGCGAGTTCGATCAACACGGCTTTCTCGATCAGGCTCATGTCGGTCCGTCCGATGACGGAATTCCAGAGCCCTTCGATCATTACAGCCCAATCCTCGATAGCCGCGTGTTGAGCCACTCCACGCTGGGCTGGATGACGGGTGCCTCCGCAGTACGGTAACACGCCTGCCAACGCGGCACGATGGCGAATTGCGGCGACCAGGCGAGAGACGCCGGCCGACCTGCCGACACGGCCAGGAACCGAATCGAGTTGGCATCGATCCATTCCGCCCGGCCATGCGCCACGAATCGCTGAGCGCGGTTGCGGGTGCAGTACTGCCCGGTTTCCGGGATGTGGACCGATCTGGATTGATGTGATGACACGTGGGGTTGGGAGCCTGGTGGCGCGCAGCCCATCGCGGGCCGATGTGCGTGGTACATCTCACGCTTATCATAGTTCGCGATTTCTCGTCAATGATTATTTTCAACGACTTGCGAATTTCGGCCTTGACGGCGCGGGCGATGACATAGTAATATGATACGCATGGAACCTACTCACACCGATCTGTCAGATCGCGTAATCCTGCTGGTGTCGCCTGCTGAAAAGGCCACCCTGCGGTATCGCGCGGAGTTAAAGAAAACCAATATCTCTAGCATTATCAGGGAGGTACTGGGGTTTGCGCCGCGCTTGCACGGCACGCCCAAAAAAAAGATGGCGCTAGATCGCAGAATTATCCAAGAATGATATTGACATCTCACAGTAGAGATGATAACCTCTTAAGTGTAAGGCAGAGAAGTCCGATAACGGGAAACGAAAACTATGCAATCCAACGGCAATGAGTACGCTGACCAGTTCGGTCCGCTGTACGCCAAGATACCCAAGTCCGTGTTCGCCGCAGTAGCGCTTAGCTATGCAAACTGGGCGTGCGGCGAGGAAGCCAGGTCCTTCGATGAGGCGGTGAAGCGGTTTTGCGACGAATGGGGGGCGCTGTACGTCGCGGGAATCGTGCCGCAGAAACCGCTGAAAGGAGCAAAGCCATGCACCGCGATACCGACATGAACCACGTCAAGAGCGCCAACACGCTACGCGCTGAGCTGGCCGCAGGTGCCAAGCCGCGCGGGGTGTACGGCGATACGCGGGGCGGCCGTACGTTCGAGGGCACGCCACTGGATACGCTCCGGTGGCGTGAGGTGTGGGCTGGTCCGGGCATGACGCTCTGGACCATTTGCGCGGTGTGAACAGGAGAATCGAAAATGACGAAAAGGCAAGAAACGCTGAGCACGTGGTATGAAATTTGCGTGGAAGAGGGCGAAGTGATACGGCAAGTTGAGGTGCGAGCCCTACGCCAAAGCGCGAAAACGATGGTCGAAACCCTCAAGGCGCAATGGCCGGACGCCAGCATGATCTTCGTCCGCCAGCACACGCGCGGAAAACACGGTTTTCGGGTGCTGCACTCGCTCACTCACAGACGGGAGAAGCCATGAAGCCAACAGCCGATCAGCAGACCATCGAAGCACTGCGGGCGTACTGCGGAAGATTCACGCCGTCGCCGAGTACAAAGTTGCCACGGGTATGGACGCTCCGGAAACCCTCGGACAGACCGTGCGGGCAATTGCGGGACTGGCCAGCCGGGCACTCACGGCAACGGATGGACCCGTGAAGCCCGTAGTGCCGCCAATCTGCCCGCGCTGTGGCCGCACCGGGCACGACATGTGCGGAGACGAGTAGTTTAGATTAACGACTGAACAGGAGAAAAGGAAGAACAGGAAATGAAACTCATCACACTAAACAAAATCCGGGGAGCCGTGAGTTCCCTATCCAGCAGCACAGGAATAACAATCAGACACCAGGGCATACAGGCGCGCGGAACGCGCCTGTGCTCAGACTTTGCCACTCGGGAGACTCGTTGATGCACTGCTCAACAATGAAGGTGAAGACGCACTGGACCAACGTGGGATACAGTGCCGCCAAGCGCGGCGTGGCGTTCGACGAGATCCGGCTGCCCGGCGAGAAGATCGCCAACGAGTGGATACGCGAGGGTATGCAGAAATGGCTGAGGAAAACCACGCGTCTCGGTATGAATCGGGAGGCTGGACGGAACACATAGAGCCGTAAGTTCGATTACGAAACAGGTCCGGAAACGCGCTAGGACGGACGCGCCGGACCGTCTCTACCTACCACCCGCCCCTCCCAAATCAATTCTAGGCACGCCACAGCGTTACGGCGTGCCTTTTCTGCGCGTGGCTTCATCGCTCACCTCGCGCTTCATTGACCGCTTCCCAGAACGACGCCATTTCAGCCTTGAAATCGAACTGAAAATCGGCTCCCGTATCAATCCCGTCTTCATCCACGCACCACTTCTGCAGCCCGCTTTGACGAATCGCGGCCAACATGCACGCAGGGCAATCGTCCGCCGCTTTCCGCAGTTCTTCTCGCGCTGCAACCCAGTCTTTGTCCAGCTTATGCCCAGCGAGAACCGCGATCAGTTCGGCTACCGGCTTCAGCGGCTCATCCCGCAGGTGTTTGTGCATACGGCACTCCCGCGCTGGATTCGCAGTGCAGTATTTCTCATGGTTGGCCATGTGGCCAGCCGCGTATTTCGATCTGCCACAGAACTCGCACGTGTACTTCCAGACCTGCTTTTTCGTCACCGCTCCTCCGCGTCCAGCGCCATCAGCGCCGCTATCGCGACGGCGCGCTGGGCCATCAGGGCGTGCGCCATCACAAATTGGTTGCCCCGTTCGAAACTGCAACTCCATCGCGGCCCGGTCAATGCGACATACCAGCCCCGCTTGCCCATCGTGGAGATCACGTCCAGCATGGCGTCGGCGGATTGGGTGGGGCGCGCCGTTCGACGGGGATGCTCACCGAATAGTCTCCAGCACTTGTCCTCGGAAATGGCCACGTCCGTCCAACCGAACAGCCGCCCCATGATGGCAATGTCCACCTGCTCATCCGTCCAGGTCGCGTAGTCGGTCATGCCGTCTCCATCTGCGCCGCCAGCTTGGCCGCGAGATACGCCACGCGACGACGACGCCAGCCGGTCAGCGCTGCGTCTCGCCGGCGAAACGTGGATGCGTTCTCATCGCGCATACGGCGTGCATGGCGCTCCCGTTGCTCAGCTACCGGGATGTAGCGGCGTGGCGCGTCTACAGCGCGTTGTGAGCCGTCCCTGGGGTGAGCGCCCGCCCTCATTTCATCCCCTTCCCGGCTGCGATGCGCGTCACCATAGCCTGCAAGCCTGTGTCTTCGCTTACCGGAGCCGCTAACCGTTTTCGCTCGTCCAGCGGATCCAGTTCCAGCGGTTTCGCGTGCTCGATGTACGTCGCTTCATACAGCCGCTCACCGTCAGACGGCCTGAATCCAGAGATCTGTGAATCAGTGGCCGGCTTGCCGTCGAGAGGAAGGTATCTCCAACACAGAACCACTCGCAATTCTGCCGGTCCGCGCCACTCGCCTACACGGTTCACCATCGCGTCCACCAGCCACTCCAGCGCCTCTTTCGACGGAACGATGTCTGTTAAGAATGCCGCTATCTCAGCCCGCACCGATGGATCGGGCGGGAAGAATCTCAGCATCCCGAATTTTCGTACCGCAATCTCGATGTCGTGTCCGTTATACGCCGCCATGTTTTTCCCTCATGCGTTCCCCAAAGATCCTCATCGTTTCCGCGTTTTTGTCCATATATCCCGGTGATCGGATCGGCACGAGCCCCGGCAGTGTCGGCGATGGCGGTTCGATCTTCCACAGCCCGTCAGTGGGAGACAACCACGCCTTGAGCCCCTTCGCGTACTGCCCGGCGTCTTTCGTCCAATCGTGCGATTCGCGCCAGCCGCGGTGACGGCGCCGAATCTCGCCGAGTTCATGCACGCGGTCGACGGGAGGAAACAGTTTCGCTATAGCCTTGAGTCTCGTCACCACCACCCCGGCCGCGCAACTCCGGGTCTTTGGGTGCTCAGTTGCCAGTTCGTCGGCGATGTCGTCGATCAGCAGGTCCGTGCTGGTTGGTTCCTTGACGGGCTTCGGCAGTTTCTCAGCCTCGTCAGCGGCGGCGGGGGCAAGGGGGTGTTTATCTTCTGCTTCTGTATTGTGTTTCTCTATCTTGCTCGGGACATTGTCCCGATTTTGTCCCGATTTTGTCCCGACACGTGATGCGTATTCATCCCTATATTTCAACAAGTTAGGAATAGCTACCCTGATGTTACCGTCACCATTACTCACCTCGCACAGTCCGATTACCTGGAGCTTACCTAGGTACTTACTCACCCTGTGATGGTGGGAGTAAAGCAGATGTGACCACTGGGGTAACGGGTGAGTAAGTTCGCATCGGTCGCTCTTGTCCATGGACTCTGCGACCACTTCGCACAGGAGCCAAAAGAACCCGTATCCCTCCAGCCCGCACTCCGATATCAACTCCGTTATTTTCTCATCGCGATGGGCGCAGCTTAGATGCTTGAGCCAGCGCATTTCTACCGCTCCGTCTCCGCCACGATCTCCGGCTGTGCCGCCCGCACCAGCAACTCAAAGTCATCCTCCCCGATGCGGCATCGGATTACCAGCTCAGAACAATCCTCAGACGATACGCTAGCGCCTACGTCATCGCGGCAAAGAGCCATCAGTACGCGCAACGTGGCCCCGCGCAGCATCAGATCCTTGCGCCGGACCGTAGCCCCGGCGATGCGGTTAGACATGCTTCTCCTCCGGCTGCTCCAGTAGCGCCGCCACCTCATCCCGCACCTTCACCATGTCCGCGCCGTAGCCCCACCCGCATATCCAGGCTGGCCCCGGTGAGAAATAGCCGATGTTCACGGCCTTGGCTTGCTCGATGTGAGCCGCCAGGTGCTGCACGATGGAGCGCAGCGTCCCACCGTCGCTGAAATACCGCCAGTGCCCATGGTGGCGCACCAGCACGGGCTTGCGGGTGTATCGGTCAATGAACCACAGTTCGCCCCATTTGTCGGTACGGAAGTGCGCAATGAACGGGTCCGCCACAGGTTCGCGCCGGTCGCTATTCTCACTGAAGAAGTGCCGGCCGTGAGCCGCCATCACGCGGATAATAGCGTTGGCCGTGTCGAGCCGGGCGGCCCAGCCTTCCGACATGCGCCACCATGCGTTACGGCTCTTCGGTGCCCGCGCCGCGATCTGGTGAATCTTGAGGTCCGGCCAGCATCCGTCGAGCCCTAGCAGGTAGCGGTACCGCGCTTTGCCGCGCGACTGGGCCACGATCTCGGTCCAGTGCTCACCGCCATCGAGTTGGATCGGTCGCATCTTGCCGTCCCAGTCCGGAGCCATGGCGGTACATTCATAGATCTTATATTGCGGTGATGATTCGGCGCGGTCTGCGCCATCGGAATTAGGCATGGCCGATTCCCTGCTTGTCCGCTCCGCATCGGCGGCAGATGCCATCCTCATTCAGCCTGTCATGCGGACACGGGCAGTCGTCTTCCAGTTTGTGGGCGTACCCGCATCCCATGCAGATCCACGGCCCGTAACGTTCTTCGAATGTTGGTTTGTTCGTGCCTGAATCGGCACGGTCGGAATGTACGGAATCCATCTATCCCTCCTCGAAAGGGTGGGCGGGCGTTTCGAGGCCGCCCGCCACGGACGGCAAAGCGCCAGATCGCGACTTCTGGCACCACATCTATTCTACCACTTCGCGCGTGGCATCCTGCCACCGCTTTTTCCGCTCGGCCAGGATGGCGTCGGCATAGTCCGCAGAAGCCATTGCCGCTTCCGTTGGTTCGTTCATGCCGTTATCTCCAGCCAGTGCTGCAGCCGCATAGCGGTCCCACGCCCGCATCTCGTCGCGTCGCTCCTTCTTCGCGTCAAGCTTGTTCAGCGCGTCTTTAAGTTGATCTACCGTATCGCTCATTGGTCCTCTCCCGCCTCCACCGCTTCCCGTTCCAGTTCGTCCACCACAGCCGCGTGACGCGCTGCCGCAACGCGCCGCATCTGCCCGTTGCACCATGCCGCAGATCGTATCCTGAGCAATCAGGCATAGATGCACTCCGAATCGTGGCTCTCACCATACCCGAGGTGAGCGTTGCAGTCTGGGCACTCATCGCTCTCATCGTCGAACTCGTCATCCCCAAGAAATGCGTCTGCGTACTCGTCGTCCAGGTGGCATTCGCACTCGCAGGAATCGCAACTGCAAGACCCGCAAAAACCAGCATCGCATTCAGCCGTTACCATCGCGCACCTCCATGTAGGCCCGTATAAACTCGGCTGCCACCTCTACGTTGATCGCGTCTCCGTATCCACGCAAGCGCATGGTGCGCGCTTTCGCTTTCGGGATGAGCGGGAAAGCGTATCGGCCGCTCTCAGTGAGCAAATATCCCAAATTGCTGGCAGTCCCTGCATCCAGGCTGCATGGCGCGGATTCAATTGCCCGCAGGCCGGGACGATCTCCCACCCGCTGGGGCCGAGTAAGTACCCATGCGGCGTCTCGCCAAAAGCCGCTAACCGGGCTTGGTTCTCCAGCCCAATCTGCGCCTTCGTCCCGTCCTGGTGCTTGCCCATGTCTGCACGGTTCGCTGTTATGCGGCCCCCGTTCGGCACGCATGGAGTCGCCCACGCCGACAGCATCGCGTAATCGTTCAGGTTGGATCGACCATCGCTTCGCTTCGCCTGCCCTCCGGTCGTATCGCTCCGTTGGGGAGTCGGCCACGAAATACAGGCGCTGTCGTTTGTGCGGGGCACCAACGCTGCACGCTCCAAGTACCGCCTTCCCAACGGCGTAGTGCGCTGCCTCCAAGTCAGTCTGAACAAGGTCGAGCCAGCCATGTCCAATCGCTGCACTAACCTGTTCGCCAAACGCGACTGGAGGTCCGCACTCGCGGATGAGTCGATACCAATCAGGCCAGAGGTGACGAGGGTCATCAAACCCTTGACCTTTGCCTGCCGCCGAGAAGCTGGGACAAGGACACGATCCGGTCCATGCCGGCCTATTGTCGGGCCATCCGGCAAGGCGTAGGGCGTAGGACCAGGCACCGATACCAGCAAACCAGTGGCATTGAGTGAATCCTGCCACGTCTCCGGGCTGAACAGATTGGATTGATCGTTCATCAACCTCGCCATCGGCTATCGCTCCCTTTTTGATCAACTCGCGGAGCCACGCGGCTTTCTCGCGGTCCATCTCGTTGTAGTACGCGCTCATTCCGCCTCAATCGGCTTGCCGTCGTGGTCCTCCAGCCGCTCGCCGCGGATCGGCTGGATCTTTGTGCCGGTCGCCCGTTCCTGTGCGCATAGCGGGCACGCACGGCCCTCCAGGCATAGCACCTGGTGAACTGCGCAGCGCTGGGTGAACGTGATCTGCGGCGTCATGCAATCTCGCTCGATCGCTTATTCGCGTCCTTGCAGGCGGCGCACCCGCGTTCCGTGGTGAGCCTGATCAAGCTCTCATCGCTCATCCACGATTTAACGTCTCTCCCGCAGGCGGTACGGTAGACCGGCGCAAGATGCCCGGTGCGCATGTCCACTAGGCAGGACCAGTGGTACAGCCCGCCGCGCTTGAATTGCCGCCAGTGTTTAGTGGTCATGTTAAATCCGCAAACAGCCCAGGCCGTAAACATGCTGGCGAGAACCAGATACGCTCCCGGCCCGCATTATCACGCCCGCGCCCATTGCCCTGCGACCCATAGCCGCCGCACGCCTTCCATGAAATGCACTCCCACGAGTCCGGCATCGCGTGTTCGCCGTCATACCCGCACAGCGCAATCCTCATGTCCAGGTTTACGCCGTTCTCGATGGCCCACTCGCGTACGGCGTGCGCCACGCTATTGCTGTCCGTCGAATAGAGATCGCCTTGTCGATCAGCGCTATCTGCGTAAGGCGGATCGAGGAAGACACCCGTGGTGCCAAGCTTGGTCGTCGGCGAAGGGCCGCAAATGCGGCTCCAATCTCCGCAGCAGACGCGGACGTTGCGCAGTCGATCCGCCAGCGCGAGCATGTAGCAGAGGAGTGCTTCCCGCGTCCCCGAGATGCGGTCGCTTACGCATTCCACGCCAGTGCCCGCGTCCCCGAGATGCGGTCGCTTACGATGCACGCCAGTGCCCGCGTCCCCGAGATGCGGTCGCTGACGGTTCACGCCCCGACCCGCGTCCCCGAGATGCGGTCGCTGAACCGAACACCACCCCGAACCGATCCAAATGCACTGTCCCCATACCCACCACCCTGCAATCTTTGTGTCATAGAAATCCGGGTCCACCTTCATTCGTTCGCGGAACTCTTCCTGTGAACAGAGCCATAAGTGCCGGGCGTGCTGGTCCGCTTCATTCACGGGCGAATCGGCATAGAAGGCCACCTCGTCAGGATCGTTCTGCAATGCACGCCAGAAGTTCGCGACGAGGCAATCAAGATCGTTGACAGTCTCTATGCCGGGAGCGTGCGGACGCGCCAAGAGAACAGCGCCGGACCCAAAGAATGGCTCCACGTAATTCTGAACGTTGCCGAAGCGATCCCAAACAAGATCGGCAACGCGGGACTTGCCGCCGAACCAGGGGAACGGGGCTTTGAGTTCTGTCCGCAACAGCGCTTCCTCCGCAATCCAGTCAGCCGCGCCATGCAACGCCCCGGCCCGCGCCTGTTCGACCGTGCAGCCATACCGCTCCGCCCATTCCGCGCACAGGGCCGGGTCGTTCACAAGTCTCTGCCCAACACCGCGTTTTACCAGCGCGGATGAGGACGTTGGGGCTGCACGGCCCCTAGACTCAGATTGCTCCTCCGTTTGGACCGGAGGAAGCGGGAGAGCGGAAATACTGCGGGCTGTTGCACTACCTGGAATGCAGGCAGGGAGTTCCCGATAAGGACTACCCAAGAGAGAAGTGTTGTTCATTCCACACCTCGAATCTTGATTACGCACCCCGGCACGTCCAGCGCATCAGCGCTTTCGCCTGGATACGTTTTTGTGGAGGTGCAGCTAACCACACGCCCATCATCCTCCCACACGCCAGCATCCGTGAGCGCATCCTCCGTTGCACGTACCAATTTGCTCAGATCGGGCCGCGTGCAGGGATACGTCGTGCGCGACTTTGGGGCGCTCTTGGGCTTGCGCAGGGTGAATACCATCGTCACCCAGACCGGACCCTCTATGCGTCGTCCTATCGCCCGCGCGGCGTATACTACAGCCTCACGCCATGGCTTCACTGCCTTGGAATGTTCGACCAGGATGGCGTGGCCTGCTTTGGACATGCCCTTGAAGTCTTTCGATCCCTGCGGCGCCGGCGTGCCGATCACGGTAATCTGGATGGTGCCCCCGCCCGGACTCGAACCGGGTACCTCGCGATTATGAGCCGCTTGCTCTACCTCTTGAGCTACGGGGGCGTATTGGCGTTTCACGCGGGCCACCTTGGCGGGCTTGCCCATGCCTGCGAACTGCTTGGGCGTGAGGCGGATCATTTCGGCTCCAGTCCGAACTTCTCTGCGATGCGGGCAGCAATCGCT
>OFRM01000885.1_pt1 | contig 11167 bp, 10 predicted proteins | sample 1543101 | NCBI WGS metagenome assembly OFRM01 (sample SAMN07774223, study PRJEB24372) | wastewater metagenome | isolation source: Exp Tend VB 0WW | collected 2016-02
CGATCTGAGAAGGCGCTGAAGAGCTTTAGCTTTCTGGTCATCGAGTTCGTACCAGTTACTAAAAATAGCATTCATAAGCTTGCGGCTGCTCACTTTAATTTGAAAATCTGAATCTTGCGCGCCAAATTCCTTCATTATTGAATACGCCAAAGAAATAATTTCAACATCGGCCTCAATTCCTGCTATGCCGAACATGTCGACATTAAGTTGCCAGTGCTCGCGAAGACGGCCGCGCTGAGGGCGTTCGTATCGAAAAACATTAGGAATAGAATACCAGCGGGCAGGCATTGGCAGTTCACGGCGACGTGACGCTATCATTCGGGCAACAGTTGGCGTCATTTCTGGCCGCAAAGTAACTTCGCGGTCGCCACGGTCGGTAAATGTATATGTTTGTTCGTTTACAATTTCTTCGCTAGTTTTTGATTTATACAATTCTGCAGGCTCTAAAATAGAGGCGCTGTACTCGGTGTAGCCGAAAGACTCAACACATTTTCGCCATACGCCGAATATGTAATTCTGCTCGGCCATTTCTTTGGGGAAGAAGTCACGCACCCCTTTATATGGTTCAGTGCTTAAATTGCTGGTGTTTTTAGCCATGATAGGTATTATAGTCTATTGTATATGGAATCAAAAGTAATCTCCCCAGAAACGCTTAGGCATGTCATTATGCAGAGCAATATTAAGGCGCCAGTACTAGGTCAACACCCAAGTGGTCTTATTCCCGTATACAAGAAGTACGGCGAAACCCCATTAGAATGCCTTACCCGCTTAAGGTTAAAATTTCCTGCCCTTGAGAGAGTCACCTTAAGCTACGCTGGCCGCCTCGACCCTTTGGCTGAAGGCCTTATGCTAATTTTAGTAGGAAAAGAGTTTAATCGCGACAGAAAGACATATTTGAAGCTCGACAAAGAATATGAACTTGAAATTTTGTTCGGAATTTCAACAGATACTGGCGACATTCTTGGTATACCAAAGCAATCCGATATTAGAAAAGGGGCAATAAATGCTGATATTGTAAGACAAATCATACCAAGCCTTATTGGTAAGCAGCTTTTCCATTACCCAGCATTTTCTTCGCGAACGGTGAAAGGTAAACCACTTTTTGCATGGACAAAAGAGAATAAACTTTCTGACATTGTAATACCTACTGCCGAAATACATTTAAGGAAAATATCTATGTACGCCACAAATGAAGTGCCAGCTTCTACATTAGCAGACCAAATTAAAAAAGCTGTGGCTTTAGTTAATGGCGATTTTCGTCAGACAGAAATTTTGGCAGCTTGGAGTAATTTATTTTCAAAACAAGTTTCGCAATCAGATAAATTTTTCACATGTAGTTTGAAGGTAACCTGTTCTTCAGGCTCATATATGCGAACTTTAGCCGAAGAAATTGGCAAACGACTTGGCGTGCCTGCTTTGGCCTATTCTATTAGGCGCATAAAAATGGGGGATATGGGGGTGGAGCAGGCGTATATTGTTGATTAAATTTAGAATTTTTTTATCACGCCTTCATGTCTGCTGCTTATGATGCATTCATGGCTGATATTAAAGACATAAATGAAGGTGCAAAAAGCACACAAAACAAAATCATAGAGAGCATCGGTTCTATTCCTGCATATATCGACGAACTGCTGAACCGCTCATGCATCGAAAGCGTCAGCGATATACATATAGACCCGCAGGCTAAACACACTGTAGTGCAATTTCGCACGGCAGGCTCTATGCGAACACTTGAATCGGTGGGCTACCGTTTTCATGAAGAAATAATTGGCAGAATAAAAATACTGTCGCGCTTGCGTACCGATGTTCACGACAAGGGGCAAGACGGCAGGTTCACATTTGTATATAAAAATAAAGTTGCAGCAGGAAGTGCTGCAACAGGCAAAGAAGAACGCATCGACGTGCGCGTATCGATTTTGCCCACATTTTATGGTGAAAATGCTGTGCTACGTATTTTGCGGCCTGAACACGGCCGCATGCAAAAGTTTACCGAGCTCGGCATGACGGAAGGGCAGGCAGGTGCGGTGTTCGAAGAGCTAGAGAGACATCAAGGCATGATTATTCTTGCCGGCCCCACAGGCTGCGGCAAAACAACTACCATTTACACCATGATCAGTGCCTTGGTTAAAAGCGCGCGCAATGTTGTAACCATTGAAGATCCTATCGAATATTTAATTCCCGGCGTACGCCAAATACAAATTCTCGACCACGCCGACTTCGGTTTTTCAAAGGCGTTACGTTCTATTCTTCGTCAAGACCCAGATGTGATAGTAGTAGGTGAAATGCGCGATAGCGAAACAGCAAGTTTGGCATTTCAAGCGGCGCTTACCGGGCACCTTGTAATTACTTCACTTCACGCTGAAGATTCAGCTGGAGTTTGCTCCCGACTTCGTGATTTGGGAATAAGTAAAGATTTGCTGCATTCACTTTCGCTTGTGGTGAGCCAGAGGCTAGTTTCTGTTCCTGGTTCTAGTAGCGCTGCAGGAGGCCGAGCTGGAATATTCGAAGTTTTGCCGGTACAAGGAAAAGTGAAGTTGGCACTGTTTCAGAACTCTTTTCCTGAATATATACGGCTTACATTGCACAAATGCGGAGCAAAGCTTCTGTACGACAGTGCCTCTGCAGCGTATGAACGCGCAGGCATGAAGCTTAGCGAAAAAATAAAAAAGAGCTTGGGTCTGCCGTTGTATGAAGCCACCGAAAAAATTGTCGAAAATAATGATCTATGAAAAATCACCTACAAAAATTCTTTGCTCACTCGGCTATGTACATGGCATCTTCTGTTGATGCAGTTACCGCATTTCGTATGGCCGCTAGGCGCACAAAATATAAAACCCTGACAGCGCGTGTGAATAAATCGCTGAGTATGCTCGATGCAGGTCTGCCTATTTCTGAAGCATTTAAGGTCTTTAAGGAAAAAAGGCATTTAGACGGTGTTGCTTGGGCCATACTTTCATCGGCAGATAAAGCAGGTTCAATGCGTTCAGCTTGTGAGCATATATCGGCGTACATAAAGTCATCTGCAAAAATTCAAAAGTCATTTGTGTCGGCATTGGCGTACCCAACCGGAGTTATTACATTGGCATCTACTATGGTTTATTTTCTCCTTGCTTATATTTTTCCCAAAATAACACCACTATTTAAGTCGTTAAATGCACCAATGCCGCCAACAACAGTCTTTCTTATTTTTATTTCAGACATTCTGCGGCATTATTCGCTGCAGATTGCTATTGGCATAATTGCAGTGTTGGCTGCATCAGTATATTTGTATAAAAGTGAAAAGTCAGTCAGGGGTGCAGCGCATTTAATGTTTTTTAAATTGCCGTTCGTGCGCTCATTGGTGTTCGCCAAAGAATCACATGTATTAGCCCTTTCATGTGGTGTCCTTATGTATTCAGGTAGAAACTTGGCAGAAAGCGTGTTTGTGGCAAAAGAATCGGCAGGGAATATAGTTATGTATGAATATCTTGAGCAAATGCTTTCAGGGCTTGAATCGGGTAAGGCCCTGTCTGAAATACTTGCATCAAAGCCTGTTGGCCGTGCGGGCGCATTACATTCGCTTTTTCAAGATGAATGGCTCGACCTAATTACAGTGGGCGAAAAAACCGGAAACCTACCTAAAGCCTGTATTGAAATTGCCGAATGTTACGAAGGGCGTTTAAAAGACACATTAGAGCTAGCTGCGCGCGTCGCCGAACCTGCTGCGTTGGCAGTTTCGGCGGGCATTATTCTTGTTGTCGCCATGTCGGTTATCCAACCAATGTATGCAATTTTAAATTATGTACATTCGTAATTGCCGAACTAAAAGCAAAAAACAAAACTCAGAAATATTGGTGTCATCAGGAATGAGTTTGGTTGAACTTATGATAGCCGTGGCGCTTGTTGCCATTTTTATAGTGCCCATGTCTGAGCTTTTATTTTCAATGAATCGTTCTGTGCAGAAAGTTCCTGTATATGAATGGTACGACAAGTTTATTTCAGTTGACGATAGTTTGCGAAGTTTTGCGAGCACCGAAGATTCACTGGGTAAAAAATCATGCAGGTATTTTAATGCTGCTGCCCAAGGAGGTTCGGGTGTTTCGGTGCACGTGCCTATATTTCAGCCCGGTTCGGCAGGGCAGACCTTAGCTCAGGTTTTGGGTACTTCGAGCCTACCTACGTCTATTACTGTTTTGGGTAATTATATTTTGATGGGAACGAATTCTTCTAGTACAACCTTGCCAGATTTCATTGTTATGAAAAAGCAGCCAAGTGGGGCAGGTAGCACAGGTGAGCCTGTGCTTTATGTGGTGGCAACGCTCGACACCGGCCCAGGTGTTGCCGATATGGCAGTAACAGGAACAGCAGCATATGTTGCCGATACAAGCGCCAATTATCAAGCTACGGCACTTAGCTTGGCCGACCCAGAGCACCCCGCAATACTTCGCAAGTTTGTTATACCTGGGGCCAACAGCGCCACGAGCCCCATTGCAAAAAGGCTCATAACTTACGGGCCGTTTTTAATTTTAGGAACCGAGAAAAGCACTTTGCCTGAAGTTGCTGTATTTAACTCTGTAACCGGTGCCTTCGTGGCAAGTATAAATACAGAATTCGGCATCAATAGGCTTTTTGCTGCGCATCAAAAATTTTTTGTTCTAGGGCCGTCTAACCCCGAGCTGGATGTATACAATACTTCAAGCACACCTTCTGGTGGCCTGAGTCTTTTGTATGCTGGTTCCTATGATGCGCCTGGAGGCTCAGGTAACGGCCGTTCAATTGATATTTTTGGCAATACATTAGTGTTTGGCCGAAGCAAAGGAGGAAATGAACTTGAGTTGCTTTCTTTTTCTGCTATAGATACTGCGGGAGCGGGGCAATGGAACGCAACTGCAAGTCTGAAACTTTCTGCAAGTATCGACAACGTAATAGCAGACAAAGAGCAGGTTTTTGTGTTTACATCAGACCCGTTGCGTGAACTTATGATATTTAAGCCTGAATTAAATTCTGAAGGTTTTACTAATCTCAGAAAAATTGCCGATGTAGACCTTCCTGCAAGAACCGCCTCTGCCGTATGTGATGGCCCCGTATTGTATGTGGCGTTACAAAGTAACGAGGTGCCGCTTGTGGCTATCTATTAATTCAAATATTTAATTTACAGCTTTAAACAATGAATCTTTCAAAGCGCAGAAAATATTCAGGAATGACCCTTGTCGAACTTGTCTTGTATATAGCAATTTTTGCCACATTATTTGCGGGTTTTGTTAACTATACATTTGAATTTTCTCGAACTATTGCTTCGTATTCAAAAAATGAAGATTCAGAGCGCGTTGGTGCTATTGCTGAAGAGTTTGTGAGATGGTATGTGCACCGCTCAGAGCAGCTGGTTATGCCGGCGGTTACAGATGTTGAGCGTTTGTTTAGGTTTGACTCATATATCAAGCTCGAGGGAGTACACTTTCTACCCGAATTGTGTGGTGCTGATGCACAGCATATGTATTCTTGCGTCGCAGTATATTTTTATCTTAAAAAAGCAGGAACGGCGAGTAGTACCGAATTATTTAGAAGAGAAGTGCCGCTCTTGTAAATAACCGTCACTACAAACACCCTTACTTTCCAACCACTTTGCCGTTCTTTATTTGTATGCCTTCACTCGTAAGTAGTGCAATTTTCTTTGTCACATTTCTTTTCCCTTATATGTATATTCGCCGATAGAGCCGTCTGAACGTATGACCCGATGGCAGGGAACAATAGTAAGGTTAGGGTTTTGCCCAACAAGTGTAGCAACACGGCGTATTGCAGTTGGTTTGCCAACCCGCTTGGCGAGCTCTTTGTATGTAATAACCTTGCCTTTTGGTATTTTTTGTAGCTCCTTATATACGCGTTCAGCGAGGGCATCGACAGCTATTTTTCCCGCACCGATACCGCCGCGGCTGTAAGCTTTCTGTTTAAAGGCTTTCTTCATATGCCCACAAGTATACTATGTGATAAAATAAAAGGCATATGGCTACACCTTTAAATGATATGTACGGCAGAAAAAGCTCTGGGTCTGGCTCAGGTGGCAGTAAGTTCGGTGTAGGTTCGAATGGCAATAAAGACAGCTCAAGCGATACAAAGCAAAAACTCGGTTTTGATGCTGGAGCATCTGAACGTGAGCGATTGAAGGCGGCAACTGCTGCGCGTATACGAAATGAAAAAGAACGCGCAAAAATGCAGCTCATGCAACTTCAGCGCCAGTTCGAACATAACAGAATGGAAGTTATTTCAAAGAACACTGAAGTGAGGCGACTCGAGTCAGATATTTTTAGGTCAGAAACTGAAATTCGCGGGCTTGAACAGTCATTCCATTCATTTGATGCAAAAGACTCCGCGTCGAATTTAAGAAAAGCCGATATGCAGAAAAAGCTGCACAACGAGCAGGCCATTATTATTGAAAAAAAGAAGGAAATTGAAGACAAAAAAAGAGAAGAGACAAAAGTACAGGCGCAAATGGCCGAACTTCAGCGGCACTTAGCTGAGCTTCGACGCGAGATACAAGAAGGGGAACAGAAGGCAAAAGAGGCCGACCTTGAGGCGCATCATCTTGAAGGGTCTGTGCAACGCGACGTTGGCGAAGTATTGCATACAGCAAGCGACCGAGCTTATAAAATGAAAGAAGTAGACAATAAAAAGAAAGTGGTTTTGGCCCTCGAACAGAAGAAAAAGAATGCCGCTAATGAAATTACGCGCTTAACAACAGAGAATAAAAAGTTAGAGGGAGATATACGGGCGTTAGAAGAGAAGATAAAATAAAGGTGCCTACAAATATTTATTGCAATTTATTCAACAATACTTTTTCCTGTCATTGTTTGCGGCTTTTCAATATCAAGAAATTCTAATATTGTAGGAGCGATATCAGCGAGGGAGCCGCCGCTTCGTAGTTTTGCTCCGCTGCTTGTCCAAATTGCAGGAACAGGGTTTGTAGTGTGAGACGTATGTTTTTCGCCGGTGCTAATTTCAACATTTACTTCGGCATTGCCGTGGTCGGCGGTTATAAATGCCACGCACTCAGCACTCTGAGCACCTTCAACGCTTAATTTTTCAGCCCGCTCGCGCAATGCAGAAATTACTCGGCCAAGCTCTTTGTCGACAGTTTCAACGGCGGTAATAATTGCCGGAACATTTGCCGTGTGGCCAACCATATCGGGGTTGGCGAAGTTTATAAAAATAAAGTTAGCACCGGCGTGTATTTCTTCTATAGCTTTGTCGGCAATGGCCTCGGCTCGCATTTCAGGTGCTAGGTCATGGGTTTGCACGTCCTTGCGACTATCTAGCATAATGTGTTTTTCGCCTTCGTATGGTTTTTCAACTCCGCCATTCAAGAAATATGTGGCATGAGGAAACTTTTCTGTTTCGGCAATATGCGCCTGAGTAAGCCCGGCTGCAGAAATTTCTTTTGCTAAGGTAGTTTCAATAAGTGCAGGAGGGAAGGCGACGAGCACTCCGGCGTCAATGGTGAATTCGCTACCGTATGAAGTGAGTGTGGCGAAGCGTACATTGTTTGCTTTTACTTTTTCAATCATTTTTGATGAGAGCATTCGCGCGCGATCGGCCCTGAAGTTGAAAAAGAATACGGCATCGTTGTCGGAAATGACGCAGCCGTGCGCAATAATATCGTTAGTGCCACCGCCATGTTCGCTTTTTAGGCCTTCAGGAAGGGAGCAGACAATAGGTTCAAGATGTTCATCGAGTTTTTTGTCGGCATAAAGAGATTTCAAAAACTCTGATGGTTTTATTTCGCATATGTGACCCTTTGCTTCAAAGAGCGCCTGTTCAACTTTATTCAGGCGGTCCCAATTGTTGTCGCGGTCCATTGCAAAAAACCTTCCTGAAACTGTGGCAATAAAGCTCATATGTGTTTCGTCATTAATTTCTTCGAGCAGCCTTTCAAGATCTTCAATATAGCGAGCAGCACTTTGAGGAGGAGTGTCACGGCCATCGGTAAATACATGAATTGCGACACGCGAAATGCTGGCTCGTTTTGCCGCTTTAATAAATGCGAACAAATGTTCAGAGTGGCTGTGTACGCCACCTTCGCCAATAAGGCCCTGCACATGGAGCATTGAGTTGTGTTTTTTTACATGATCAAACAAGCCCATAAATGCTGGGTTTTTATCGTATTCGCCGCTTTCAATAGATTTTTTGATGCGCACTAAGTCGGTGTCTACAGATTTACCGGCGCCAATTGTGGTGTGACCAATTTCGCTGTTTCCCATTTGACCTTCGGGTAAACCAACTGCTAAACCACTAGCTTCAAGTAGTGTGTGTGGAAATTCATTCCAAAGTGCATCGAAGTTCGGAGTTTTTGCCGCAGCCACAGCGTTGTGGGCAGTGTCTTCTCGGTAGCCCCAGCCGTCGAGAATAATAAGCATGGCCTGTTTGTTTTTCATTGCCGTGGCATTATAGCATGACAGGTTTTGATGAGGATACTTTCAACGTCACATTTAATATGTGCAACCATTGACAGTTTTGATGCACAGGAGTTCAATTAAGTCAGACCCCGCTCCCTTACAACTATTGCATGACACATATCGCTTTTGCGGAGTCTTTTCTAATTCAGTCTAACTTAACCCAGAAATTCAGACCATGAAGAATCAAGTCGTCAGTTTTTTAGATGCGGCGGACAATATGTCCGTCCGCTGGCAAATGGTGTTTTGCGCCGTTATAGCCTTAGCCGTTACGGCACTATCTCAGCAGCCCTCTGTCGATAATGTTGTCGCCAGTATTACAGTGCCGAAAGTACCAAATGTACAAGTGCCCATAACAACTTCCGACGGTGTGAAGAGCGCTGTCGCGAAACAGGGTGCGGACCCTAAAAAACCGTGGACACTCATCGTGGACAATGACCAGAAACATTCTGTCGAGAAGATGAAGGCATTGTGTTCTGCCGTCATCGACGGTAAGAGCAAGGTGTTTACGGTTTTGCCCACATTTTGTGCGACGGAAACCGGCAGTTATTATCTGGCGCATATTGCTGTGCCTGGCAAGGATGAAGAGTTTATACTTCGAGTGAGCGTTGATGAAAGAAATCATCCTTATCAGTTTTTCATCTCGTCGGGCAGCAGAGGTGTTCCGTTGGCAGAGCGCCTTGAAGTGCGCGATGCCAGTCTTCGCGGCCTTAGCGTTAGCGCGCGGTTGCCAGCAGAAATTACCGACACCAAAGGTGCATATTTGGATGTACCAGCGATGTTGAAAGAGTATCTGAGAAGCTGCATATGCGCTTGTCACGAGGTACTCGTTGCTGCTGATAATGCCGACAAAAAGCGGCAGTGAAATGCCGACAAAACCGCATGTAATGCAATTGAAAAACCGCCCCGACGCTCTACGCGCCGAGGCGGTTTTCTGTTTTATTATTTATCGCATTTCACGCACCTGCAGCCGTGCTTTTTAATGTGTTCGTTCCAATAGTCTTTGCCGTAGTCGTAGCAGATTTCTTCGCCAGTCTTTATGTTTTTGATGGCAAAGATAAAGACGCGGCCTTTATGAGTGTCATCTTCGGCGTTTGGCCGGCATGAATGGTTGGCATAGCGGGCAATGTTTGAGCGGGCGCGGCCGTCTATGGTTTTTCGCGAATGAACCTCGAACAAATATTTGCTGCGGCTGGTATATTCTTCTTCGCCTTTAATGACACGCCCCACGTATTCGATAATGCACTTTCCTTTAGGAATATCTTCGCCGGCAAAAAGGCCGAGCCCGGTTTTTGACCGTTTAACCAGTAGTTTGTATGGGCCGGGCGTGAATTTACTTGCACGTTTTGTCACTGTGGCCGCGACTTTCTTTTTTATGATTTGTTTTGACGCCATTTTTGTTATGCCTTGAATGCCTTCCTTCCTGCAAATACTGCTTTTTTACCGAGCTGTTCTTCGATGCGAAGCAATTCGTTGTATTTAGCCACGCGGTCGGTGCGGCAGAGTGAGCCAGTTTTGATTTGACCGCAGCCCAAGCCAACAACGAAATGTGAAATGGTTGTGTCTTCAGTTTCGCCTGAGCGGTGCGAAACCACAGCTGTCATTCCGGCTTTGTGCGCCATACGAATTGCCGCAATTGTCTCTGAAACGGTTCCGATTTGGTTCAACTTAATGAGAATAGAGTTGCCGGCCTTTCGTTCAATTCCTGTCTGAAGGCGTTCTATATTCGTTACGAACAAGTCGTCGCCCACAATCTGCAATTTTTTGCCGCATTGTTTTGTCAGAAGTTCGTAGCCGGCCCAGTCATCCTCGGCGAAGCCGTCTTCAATTGAAACGATAGGGTACTTGATGAGCCAGTCTGAATAAAATTTTACCATCTGCTCAGTTGAAAGCTTTCGTTGTTCGCTGGTAAGGTCGTATATGCCGTTCTTGCTTTCACCTGCAACGCTGCCTTCGCCGGCTTTGTAAAGTTCAGAAGCGGCAGCGTCAATTGCAATAGCAATGTCGGTACCTGGTTTGTAACCAGCTTTCGTAATTGCTTCGAGGATAACTTTCAGAGCGCCTTCGTTGTTGCCGAGAGATGGCGCATAGCCGCCTTCGTCACCAGTTGTAGTTGAAAGGCCTCTGTCGTGAAGAATCTTTTTTAGTGCGTGAAAGACTTCAGCGCCCATCTGCAATGCCTGGCTCCAGCTTTTTGCGCCTACAGGCATGACCATAAATTCTTGCAGGTCGGTAGATTTTTCTGCGTGCTTGCCGCCGTTCAATATATTCATCATCGGAAGGGGAAGAGACATAGGCTTGCCAGTTTTTGCGATGTCGGCAAAATATTTATACAAAGGCTTCTTCTGCGATTTAGCCGCAGCGTGCGAGAAGGCCATAGAGATACCGAGAATTGCATTGGCGCCGAACTTCGCTTTGTTGTGCGTGCCGTCGAGCTCGAGCATTTTCGCGTCGAGCGTTTCTTGGTTGAATTGGCCTGCTTTGCCGTCTGTAAGCGCTTTTCGGAGAGGGCCATTCACATTAGCAACAGCTTTCAAAACACCCTTGCCCCCATAGCGTTTTTTGTCGCCGTCGCGAAGTTCTATTGCTTCGTATGAACCGGTTGATGCGCCCGATGGCACAGCTGCGCGGCCAAATGAGCCGTCGGCAAGAGTTACGTCTACTTCAACAGTAGGGTTTCCGCGCGAGTCTAATATTTCGCGACCTACTATAGTTTTAATTTTTGGAAGATTATGAAGGGATGA
>OFRM01000888.1_pt1 | contig 11152 bp, 20 predicted proteins | sample 1543101 | NCBI WGS metagenome assembly OFRM01 (sample SAMN07774223, study PRJEB24372) | wastewater metagenome | isolation source: Exp Tend VB 0WW | collected 2016-02
GATAAATACTTAAATCAAACATTCACACGGCTTCACATCCTCTTCATGCACATCAATCTCCACGCCTTGCTTATCTTTTAATATACCCTTTACATAAGCCCACCACGTAGCCGCTTGAACTCTTTCCGTAGGCTCTATCCCGCAGGCTACCATCTTATCAAACATCTCCCGCTTCTCCCTTAAAGAACAATCTTTATGAATGGTGTAGCCTATAACATCCTCCGCTTTTTCGCCTTTTTCGTAAATGGCTGGCTCCAAAACATATACGCAATACCAATGCTGCCACCCAGCTTTCAGGCATCCTTTGCAATTTGCATGTTTGTATACCTTATAACAATCTGGCGGTTTTATACCTGATTTTATTAAAATAGGCTCCATGTCCCAAAGCGACGGATATGCTGTTTTATATCCCTGCGCCCCCATTATCCCGCTTCTCCTTTGTATCCGGGCTGGTTCTTCTTTGTCAAAACCATAATAAATAATGCAGTCTTGTTTTAGCAGGAATAAAGTATCGTAAGGATAGAAATTTTCAGACAACCACCGCATAAATGGCTCCGTTTTCATTACGTGGGTGCAAAGCGCCTCTCTGTTCACAGATGCCACATTTATAAAGCTCCCTTTTTCAATGACCACATCAAATTGATCTTTTGTATCAGCATCATCAAAATTCACGTATGTTATCGGCAATCCTAAATACGCCGCAACCTCATTCTCAAAGCGGGTATTATCATCATCCTCCAGTAAACATTCGTGATTTACGAGAATAACATCTTCTTTCCCGTATCTGGCTACCACTTTAGCCGCCGTTTCCGCCGAACTCCAACCACCACTAAAACAAATAACATGCTTCATTTTTCCATTTTTTAAACAGGTATATAAAATCCTAATTTCTTAATCCAGTATTGGTCACTTGCTGATAACTCACTCACCGCCTTTTCTATCTCCCTGCACCGATCGAAATCCGACTTTAATCGAAAGTATCTGTGCCACCCTGCCAGTTCGCACCACGATAACCCCGTGAAGAGCAAAGGGGGCTGTATTGGCTTTTCTATCTTATGTCGGGGGAGTGTGCTCATAGTTCAATTGTTTCGCCTAATTCGGTTAATTCAAAATTTCCATTCTTTACAGGCTGCTCGATAAAACCCTTTTCTTTTAATATCTGTATGGTTCGCAGCTTTTGTATGGCTGTGCTTATGTGCTTTCCGTCCCGCATAGCCTGTATTGCTTTCTTTTGAGCCTTACTGAGTATCATTTTATCGGTTCTATATCTATCGCTATCATTTGGCAATTACAAGGCCCTGAGAGCAGATAGAAAGTTTTAAATAGTGTTTCTGATTCTTCTTTAGTGTGGGCGATGGTTCCGAATAGTATCTTTCCTTTTTCGTCATACACCGCCCACATAGCTTTGTTGATTATTGATTGCATGGGGTGGTGGTTATGCTAATACAGATTTTGGTTTATAAAACGCCTGAAACCTCACCGTCTCCTGATATTCAGGGGATTTTATCAGGCCATCACCCATGCCAGCCAATGATTCTGCCCCAGGTTCATCAAGTACCACCCGGCTATCTGCTTCTTTTGGTACCCTGAAGCATATCTGTACGGGGAAATTCACCTTTGCATCACCTGTTATCACCTTTACCGATGCCCGCTGCGTTGCGGCTACAATACGGAAACCCGAAGAGCGGCCTTTCTGTAATAAGATGCGCAGGTTTTCTTCAAGTGATTTCAAGCCACCCAACCCCTTGCCCCTTGTAGATTGTGCCAGCGCATCAGCAAATTCATCAAACACTACAAGCGTGGTTTTCTTTTGCCCCAGCCTTACAAGCGTATTCATCTTTTCTACCAACTCCATCATTTTCAATTCAATCTCTACTATATCGCTGTGAACAGACACGGAGCAGTAATTCTCATACCGGGTAAACTCATATTTAGGGTCGAGTATCACAATTTCATCTACCCCGGCCAGCAGCGCATATTCTATCGTACTTTCAATGGAAACGCTTTTCCCGCTGCCTGTTGCCCCGCATATAAGTACGTGTGGGGTAGATTGGTTGTTTAAGTCCCAAACAATGGTATTGCCGAAGTTATCTTTCCCGATGGGTAACCTCATGCCCGTAAGCAGTTCCGCATCAAAATACAGGTCAGATTCGCGCCTCTTTGCGAAATCCACCGATACATAACTTTTACCGTTGTGCATTACAAGGTTTTCAGAAAAGCGCACATTCGGCACATCTATTGCGTTGGCTATATCCAGCCGGTGCGTTTGTATTGATGAAATCTTTACCCCGGCAGATACTTCCAGCAGGAAGGTATCGCTTGAATACCCCTCCATCTTGTGCGCTACCCGTACTATTATGCCGAAGCTGCGCAGAATGTGTTCTATTTTTTCTTCCTGTGTCATATTGGTATGGCTTAAATCGTAAGTGATGAATGATGCTGCTTTTTCCTGAAATTCCTTTATAACCTTTGGGCTGATCATTTCCGTACTTGCATCCCTGATTTTTTTCAGGCGCTTTGTGATTAACTCCCGCTTGCTTTCATCTATGTAGAAATCGTCCACCTCAGAAACAAGGGTGCGCACCCAAAAATCGTATAGCTCTGCTTTGTCCACAAAATTGTCGCTGTCGTTTATCATATACACGTAATCCGGGTCATTTACAGCGGAAACAAGGCGGCGCAATGGTTCATACAGCAGGGCTTCATACAGGCGGCGCATGTCCGGGTTAAGCTCAATTTTGAACTTGCGTAGCTGTGGTGTTTTATCTTTATTGGTGCTGTACTTATTTTCAACGAACCAAACTTCATCTACCTGCTGGCCGGTTCTTGCCTCATAGCACTTTATGTAAGTGATAGCCTGGATTCCGATTGACAGCCCCACCGCTTCATCGTCACTATACGTTGCCTTGCTTTTATGGTCAACTATGGCAATTTTACCGGCCTTTGTCTTCACCACAAGGTCAATAACGTAGTGGCAAGGGAGCGGCACATCTACGCCGTTCACAGTTACAAATTCCTCGCCCTTCAATTCCACAGCCACCACCTCGGCTATATCGTCTGTATATGTGCCTATTTCATTGAAAAAGTTGCGTATAAGGTCATTTGCTACGGTTGTGGCTTTTTTACGGCAATCTTCCACGGTGGGGGTGGTTTTTTGCAGCTTCCACCAATTCCCCTTTACTTCATCTATGTAATTAAAGGCCACTATTTCCAAATCAGCAATAGAAAGTATGTTGCCGTCTTTCAGGTTGAAGAAATAGGATTCCAGCGCAGCGTGGTAGGCATTGCCGGCCACCGTTGTTGCGGAGCTTCTACCCCTGCAACCAAAGATGTACTGCATTTCAAAAGCCTTTTCATTGCGGGCGAATGTTGATACCCGGCTATAACTCCAGCTACTTATAAGAAAGCGGCTCAGTAAGGCTTCTAATTGTTCCGGCTCTAATTGTTTGTACTGGTTCATGTTATGGCATGGTTATTTGTATCTGACCTTCATTATTTACCTTCACCTGCTCTTTTTCCTCTTTTACTGATTCGATCATCAGCGTTTCCACCTCCACGCCATCAGCGTACTCTACCTCTTTTGCTTCAAAGTCTTTTATGGTTGCCTGGTCGAACATCACAGCGGATTGTATTGTTTCAACCGAAAGAGGGGCGTACTTGGAAAGCAGCAGCTTTAATACAGTCTTTGTTGCCATGCCCTCAAAATCCAGCTTCCAGCGCCCGCTTTTATTTTCGTAGGTCTTTGAATACTTTTTGCCGTGCGCCTGTATTTTTTCAACTGACATATAGAATGTCGTTTCAAACCCATTGAGCAGGACAAAAGAGGCGGCATAGCCTATAACCTTATCCGATGTTTTTTTAGTGAAGTCGAACTTATGGCCGGTGAGCGGGTTTTCTTCTACTATCTGCCCTTCATATATGGCACTGGCCCCGATGTGCTTAAATTGCCCGCTACGTTGCGCTAACTGAATGAAGCCCTTATAGGCCATTTGGAATTGAGCGACTACTACGGTGTAATCCCTGCCTTGTTCGTCTTGCCTTTTTTCGTTGTATGGGATAATGTATGCAAAGCCAAGATTGCTATTGAGCGGCAAATCAAGTGTTGCGGCTACGGCTGCAGCCTGATAAACGCTGTCCGGGGTTGCGTTCTTCAGCATGGCGTTATTTGCGCAGATGTGCAGTACGCTTGTGATGAATTGCGTTGAACGCTTACCCATCATCTGCTTAAATTTATCAGCTACTTTGCCGCTATTCATGTACTCTGATATGGCGGCTACGCCTGTCTTTTTTACTAATTCTGTACTCATGATTTTTTTTATTTTAAGGTTAAATGTTATGCTGCTTCAACAATAGTTACTCCGTCCTCCATTTTTGCCAGCATGATTGCGCCGTATGAAGGTGTGCTGCGCTCACACATGCCACATTCACCCGAAAAGATGTAAGCCATGTGCGCCATAGTAGCATCGTTAATGGTTTGCTCTACCCGGCTGCCTTGGTCAGACTGTAGCACACGGAATATATTGGTGAAATCCTGACCGTCTGCTTTTACGCAGTCAATATCGAATTCGTATTCTTCGCCGGGTTCGTTATCCCGGTAGAAATAGCCTACGCCGGAGATTTCCAGTTCAACCCTCTGAGGGTCTTTATTGCCCCACATAATCGGGGTCGTGAACGTGAAGTTTTTGGTTTGATTTGCCATTGTTCTATTTTTTAGGTTCAGTTACAGTAACATTAGTTAACTGCTCCGGGGTAAATCCGTGTATTTTGTGGAATGTCGCTACCATGTCTATGTACCCCTTGTATTCCTCAATTTGAGCGGGGGTGTATCGTTCTGACATGCCAACTTCGCTATAACAGTCAGTCCATTCAGAAATAGTGTGCTGTTTGCAACCGATATTAAATTTTTCTTGGCCCCAGTAGCAAACGGCATGATTTGAACCCGAAATAAATAATGCAGGTACTTTTAATGAGTTGGGTACTCTTGCATTGTCGCCAACTATTGCATTGTCGCCAACTATTGCATTTTCGCCAACTATTGCATTTTCGCCAACTCTTGCATTGTCGCCAACTCTTCATTTTCGCCAACTCTTATTAATCTTTTATCAAACTCGGATTTCAGGTCTGATAATTTTTCGTACTCAAAGGATTCACATCCTTCGCCTAAAACGTATAAGTAAAGTTTCTTTTTCATATTTTACGGTTATTTTGGTTAAACTATTTTTTACCATTTATCAGAAAGCAGAAGCCGGTAATCAATGCGCCAATTAACATGCCGCCTATGAGTATCAGCCAATGCGAATTCATGCTGTTGCTGTTGAAAGGTGGTTAACGACTATGCGCTTTAGTTGAAGCTCGGCGCAGAGGTTTTCAGTCCAGTAAAGCCCTTTGCTGTGCAGGAAATACATTTTCCGGTAAGCATGTACCATTTGGTCGGCTGCTTTCAAGTGGGCGTTGTTGGTGCAGGAATGGATCACCTGAGATACTTTGTCGGCTGCTACGCTGGCCGGCATTTTGTTTGGTAGGTAGTTTTTCTGTAACTTTGCCATCTGTTCTATATTTACGGTTAATAATTGCCCGGTTGCCTCCGGGGCTTTTTTTGTTTACACTATCTTTTTAAATTCTTCAAGGTTGTATTCGTAGTGCCCGTTGTTTTTCTTACGGCTGTTTTCCTCAGTCCGGGCGTAGCGCACCTGTTCACGGGTTAAGCCTGTTTCCCTCATCAGGGTAGCTATGCGCACCCATTTGCTTTGCGTGGCTGCTGGCCGCTCTAATAGCTTGGCTACCATGCGCCGTAGCGACTGCTGCTCACGTAGCACCTTTTGCAATACACTTTCTTCAACAAGTACCTGGGCCATATCAAGCGTTGGTTAAGAATGCTGAGATAAGGAACGTGAGCATCGTTACCAATACCATAGCCCACATCTTCAGGTCGGCTATCTGCTCCATTTGCACGATTTTGTACAGGTCAATGTACCGGCCATCAAATAGCTGGTAGGTGTGGTTACGACTGCGTTTGAAAAGAAGAGTAAAAAGCGAGAACATTGTATTTTGTTTTTGGTGAGATTATGTTAAGATTTGTTTAAATGGAATAATTTGGCAAGGTGATTGCATTACGCTACCTTCATGGATTGCACATACTTAGTGATTGCCTTTACTGTTCTTTCGTCACCCGTTCCGTTTTTTACAACACGGGGTATGGTGGTGCGGTCAATCTTGGTTTTTTCGGCGGCAATCTTGATGCTACCCTTAAAAGCAAAAATTCTCTTTGCCTTTGCCTGTACTTTTTTATCCATTTCTACTATCAGCATAATGTTTGTTTTAGGTTTTGTATATTGCAACTGTGATGCATGTTCGTTGCGATTGCGATACAAAAGTAAACAAAGTTTCTAAAAAGTAGGTAACTATTTTAGAATATTTATTATTGATAACCGTAAAATATTTATTACCAATCAAATAACTTTAGTCATGGAGAATTCGGAATTTATAATGTTGCTGTATTTTGGGCTGTTTGTATTGGCTGTATGCCTCATTGTGTCATTCTTTCAAATGAAAATCTATTTAAAGAAGGTTGCCGCATTAAATGAAAGGCTGGAAAAGCACGCTGAAACGCAATTGCGGCTATTTACGGTGTTGTGCGAAACTCTGAATGTGCCGCTGGATAAGATACAAAAAGCGATATGGAAGTAACGCCGGCGCAGGTATTACGGCTGGCCATCGAATCCGGCGCCATGGATAAAAAGCAGGTGGCCGGGTTTGAAATGGTGCGATATGTGGCCCCGGAAACAAACTGCCTCACAATGGATCAGGTGAAGAAGATAGCCGACAATCTATACTCAGGCAAATATAATGGGGTGCGCAGGCTGGTTGCTGCTTATTTCCTTGTGGAGTGCTATGGAGGTATCAGGTTCAGCGACTGGCCGAAATTCAAGATAGAAAAGCTGGTAGATAATGAGCACTTTAAGGTAAACACCACAAAGAAGGGTACGCCGGTGTATCTTGACCTCTCCGTATTCGTGTCCCTGGCGAAAGTTATCCGCTACATAAAAAGCCATGGTATGGCCTTTAATCTGTCAGAAAAGACCGCAAATGATGAATTAAAGGTAATCGGGGCCGGTATAGGATTGGATTTTGAATTGACTACGCACGATGGCAGGCGCACCTTCGCTACTTTGCTGGGTGAGCTGGGCATGACTACCCGCTTTATTGCTGATGCTATGGGAGTAACGGAAAGGACTGCCATAGGCTACATTAAGCACACAGTTCGCAGCATGCGCAATGAGATGGAAGATTTAAGAAGAAGGGGCGGGATGTAGTGGTGATTGAGAATTTATTTTAAGTCGGCAATCGTCAATTATTGGCTGCAGTTCTGCCATATTCAAGGTAGATGTGTGCGCAATATAATATGTAGCTCTCCTATGAACGGCAACAAGGACAGATGTTTTCTCTTTGTTCAGTATCAAGTATGAAGCTACATCACCTTTTTCTACAAAGTACCTTACGTATGATGGCTCTATTTTCATTTCTTCATGCCACGGAGCGTGAAAATATAAATCATGTCCAACATTTGCAATTTCGCCGTTTATTTGCTGCATGTCTGCCATGGCACAAATATAAGCAAAAAAGCCAGCCTGAGAACAGGCCAGCCCATTTAAACCGTACTTATGAAGCTCTTTAGGCTACCGTGTTCATTCGCACCTCAATAGTGCAATTGTCCGTGGCCTTAATCTTTTCTATCAATTCGGCCATTTTACCGGCGCAGTTCCACACCCTGCCGATGTTGTCGGTTTCAGCACCTACCAATATACAGCCCTCGGTATCTGCTGAAGTATTGCCCGCATGTATGCGTATGCCCTGAAAGCATGGCACATTAAGTATGTGTGGTAGCTCCTTCTTGAATCGGTTGGACATATCCACAATGACTTCGTATGTGCCATTGTCGATGCAGGTATCGCCCGGTACCTTTTTTGAGATATCGCCATTCAGTCCCCGATACGGGTCTTCAAGGGTGTAAGCAAAGCGCTCACCGTCTATCAGCATTTCTCCGAGTGTGCAGGTAGCCCGCAGGCTGTGCCGTATAACTTGTATTTTCATATTAGAATTTGAATATTCGCCTTAAAATGAATAGTACCAGCCAAATAGCCACAAGAAGAGTGCACAGGTTTTTAATCCATAGCCACGCCCTTGCAAACCAGCCCTGCTTTGCAGCTTTTACCGTTGTTTCCGAATGGCTTTTCTTATACTCCGAAAATTGATTTGACAGGGTTTCGTTCTCAATATTTTTATCGTGAATGATAACGCGCATGTCATTTACCAGGATATCAAAGCTGTCGCAGTCGGCTTGCACCGTCACAACCCCGTTATTAACCGTTTTTCTCAGGGTGGCCCTACCGCTCCGTATGGCCGTGTCCTTTGTAGAATTGGCAGGGAATGAGTATTCCGCGCGGTCATACTTTACCCTTATCAGGGTGTCTTTTATAACCGTGCTGTCTTTTCGGTGGATAACGGTCTTGTGGCGTATGCTGTCCTTTATACGAAAACTGTCTGTTATGCGCACTTCTTTCGACGCAGTTTTAAGTGCCTTGCATGAGGTACACCCACCCCAAAAGAACAGTAGCAGAGCGCAGGCCCCGAAGAAAAATAAAATCTTTTGCATATTTTGGTTGTTTAGTTGCATATTCTTACGACGGGTTCGCCGTTGCCTCGCTCTTTGGTGCGCTGCCGCCTTTCCATATAGCCACAATCTCCGCTATCTTCAGGATGCCGAAATAAGCCAGCCCCACGCATGAAAGCCATTTCAGGTGCTCAATATCAAACTTCATGCTTCGCATGGTGGTAAATACCTCGCAGAAGCAGACAGTTAACACAATCCAGTATCCGGATAACCTGGTACCTGATGGCCTGTCCTTTTCGGATAGCGCCTTACTGAAAAAATCCCACTTCCATACGTGGATAGCGACCATGCAGAGTGCGAAAACGCCAAACGGCAGAAACTTTAAAATGTGAATGTTCATGTTGCTTTGTTTTTAATTGTTCTGAATAACTATTTTAATACCTCTCGGTTTGTCGTAATATGTAGATAGATTTTGCCTGAAACGCTCAATATTGGATATTCGCCTGTCGTGCTCAGTCATGCCGGCGCTTATTACAGCATTGTTGCTCTCGCTAGCACTCAGCTTATCCATTATGCGCTCGTACTTTGAATTGGCATAAGCGTAGCAACACCCGGCCATACATATAACTGTGAGGATATTACCCCAGCCAAATTGCTTTGTTTGTTTTACAAGCTGATTTTCTGTTTGGTGTGTCATCTTGAAAAGTGTCTTGTGTGTCTAATTTTGTTATCATTCAAACACCTATCGTTATCGTGGTGAACGTAGCAACCCGATATCAACAGAAGTAATATAAATATCGTTATTCTCATGCTATTATGAGGCTATCTGTTGCTACATTACTATCATGGTCTGTAACCGTTACGGTAATGGTTTGCGGTTCATTCGGCAGCACACAATCCACATGCGTAGTCCCGTTACCCCACATATAAGTGTATGGCGGTGTCCCATCCTCAATAATAACCCTCGCCGTTATCGTGGTCGGTGTTTTCTCTGCTGGTGGTGTTGCTATCTTGATTTCCATACGTTATGGTTTAATGAGTGCAAGTGCCTCCGATGTAGTAATTAACTCCCAAGTGGCTATCCCGCCACCTTCGTTACACATTGTATGGTGTTTTTGTTGGTAGTATTCTCCATTCTTAGTTAGTACGACCATATTTAACCCGTATTGTGTCTGTACTAAAAACTGCTCTATTATCTGCATGATTTATTATTTTAATGGTAAAACCTTAAAAATCCCGCACTACCTAAGTTGCCGGGGTTGTTTATGTTGTTATAAAATGTGGTGTTCCAACTGCTGCTTACAGCCTCTTTGTAAATAATCAGGTTATCGGTAAGACCGCTTTGATAGTTCGTAAATGTCCCGTCCCTGCCTACACGAAATGCTCCCGCCGTAGAAGGCAAAGCTGATGGTATAGTACCTAAAAAGGATAACGACTGATTACTGCCGTCAATGTATATCTTACACCTCCCTGAATTACCACTACCCCCGCCATCGAATACCATGCCGTAACCGTGCCATGCTGTACCTGTATTAGCACAGTAACCGTATGTGCCATTAATCTGGAAGTAGGCAACCCCATCAAGAAAGTTGTAACAGGCAATTACGCTACCACCCGTTGCTTTACCATGTACGATGTTGCTACCGCTTGAAGTCCTTTTACCCCAATAAAGAAACGATGCAGCCGAAATTCCATCTAATTGGCTCGTGGTTGTAGTATAATACTGCGTACTTGCCGCCGTGAACCCTTCCGCATAGCCTACCTGCCCTGTTGAGCGAACGGGGCTATTCGTTTGTGTTCCTGTGTTTCCATATGCGGAATTATCAGTCAGGTTTGCCGCCGTAGCATCGTTCATGAAGTAAGCACCGATAACTGTACTTTTCCATGCTGTTCCTGTTGCTCCGCCTTTAAATGTAGATGTGTCGGTAGTTCTGCCACAATCCATTTTAAACGTTGTTGCCGCCGTATAGGAAACAGAGTATATTTTAACCCATGCAATCAATATACCGCTATCAGGGTCGTATCGTTCCACCGCCCATTTCAATAGGGTATTTGTATCGGTAACATAAAAGCGAATATCATTGCCCGATAAACAAGCAGTAAGCCCGCCTTTGTAGGTAGGTTTCATGCTATCCGATTGTATCTTAACTAATACTGTGAATGTGTCGGAGTTAGCTGTCCCGCATTGTGAGTATTGTATCTCAACGTTCCATTCGTTTGAACTGCTGCCGCCGCCCGAAGCAGGCACAAACCTATACCCTATCTCACCAAACATCTGTGCCGATGCAAAGCAAGGTATCAATAACAATATGGATATTAGTAGCCTCATTAATTCATGTCCCCTTGTATGGTGAATGTATTGGCAGTAGCCCAACTTCGTATTACTATCGCACTACCTACCTGCTTTGTCTTAGTAGTTGCCGTTGGTATCATTGTCAATGTGGTGCTGCTTGCCGTAGGTGTTACGCTACCTGCCCCCTCCTGAATAACCACACATATAAACGTAGTACCTAATCCCGTAGGAACTGTAAGGGCTATGTT
>OFRM01000889.1_pt1 | contig 11141 bp, 15 predicted proteins | sample 1543101 | NCBI WGS metagenome assembly OFRM01 (sample SAMN07774223, study PRJEB24372) | wastewater metagenome | isolation source: Exp Tend VB 0WW | collected 2016-02
TGCTAGGCGCTGGTTTGCCTGCGGCTCTTGTCGGCGGCAAGCTCGATGTGAACCTCGGCACGTCGTCTGTCACGCTGCCTGTTTCTGGCCCGCTCACCGACGCACAGCTTCGTGCCACATCCGTTCCCGTTTCACAGGGCGCAGGCAGCGGCGCCGCTGCAACGTTCTGGTATACCCGAGTCACCGACGGCACGAATACGCTGCCAACGATGGACACGGCAGCGCGCTCGGGTTTTCAGCGTATCACCGACGGCACGAACACTGCCGCGGTGAAGGCAGCGAGTACGGCGGCGGTCGCCACAGATCCGGCTGTGGTCGTTGCGGTATCGCCCAACAACAACATCTCTATTGTTGGCACCGGAAGCCCCGGCACGGCTGCGGGGGGTGTTCTCAGTGTTCAGGGTGTATCGGGTGGTTCAAATCTCAATGTATCGCAGGCGACCGCGTCGGCGCTGAATGCCACGGTGGTTCAGGCAACTGCGTCCAGTCTAAACGCTACGGTTGTCGGTGGCGCGGCCAATGCCGCTGCTGTATCAGGCAACCCTGTGCTGGTAGCTGGCTACGACGGCACGAATGCGCGCACGATTCGCACCGACAGCTCGGGCTCCATCTACGCAGCCGGTGGCAGCAGCTACAATACGAACGCTGTAAACGAGACACGTACCGTGCGCACAGGTGCGGGCGTTCTGATTCGACTTGTAATTAATCCTGGCACATCTTCGACCTTCGTGTGCTATGATAACACTGCCGGATCGGGAACCGTGCTTTGTGCCCTGACGACTGGATCGTCAGGCGGCGGCAACGGGTACTCGGTGGAAGTCGGCGCAACCTTCAGTACAGGACTCACCTATGTCTCGACGGGCGGATGCAACGTCACTCTTGTTTATCGCGCTTTTTAGTCTTCTTTTTGCTTGTAGCTCGGGAGGGTATGCTGGGGAGGCTGTTGACTCGGGGACTGCTGCTGATGCTGCTGATACAGCCGTTGACGCCAGTACGCTATCGCCACCCGACATGGCCAAGCCTGAGCGGCTTGTCGTGCCCCGCTATCGCTCCGGCAGCACCGTACTGGCGCAGCCCGTATTCTACGATCGCGAGCTAAGTGTACGCTGCCAACCACAGCCAACCACCTCGGGCCTGCGTTGCCTACCTGTCGCACAGTGTAATGTCTTTACTGACAAAAGCTGCTTGACCCTCGCGATGTATGTCAAAGACTGCGAGAAACCTACATACTGCGTCTGGGAAGTACAACAGCCCGATTGTCGCACATCTGAATACAAAGTCTCAGTTGTCACACGTTTAACTCAAACTGAATACTTTGTGCGCACTGACACAGGATGTGTGCCGAAGCCGATAGCGAGCGGCTATGCCCTACATGTCGCGGCTGCTGAGCTGAGCCCTGCAATGTTCGCTTCGGTCGTCGAAGAACTGTAAGCATGTGGGCTCTACTCTTACTTCTATTCGCCGTGACTGCCTGCGGCGCTTGTGGCTCGCCGACAGTGCCACCTGTTGCGATTCCACCCGCGCCTGAGCGGGCTCCGCTGCCCATCGTCGAGAACCGTTACTGTCCGCGTAAGACGGTTGCGTATTGGGCGGCGGACTGCCAACCACGATGCATCGCCGACGACACGGCGCCGATTCTCTGTCACCAGATCGAGCTGCCGCACGCCGTCCTGCCGCATGACACGCGCATTCACGAGATCACGATCGAAGCAGGCACCTGTCCGACGGACAACGGGCCAGCGACAGCTTGGCGCGTCTTTACGCTTCGTTCTGAAGCGCGCATGCCCGAGGCCCTCGACATGAATGTCGGCGCGACGTGGCCGGGCGCGACAATGGCAGACTGCAAAGAGCAGCCGGTCGGCAGTGATCCCGACTACTTCACGAACAACCCGCCGCCCGCTGGGCAGGCGTACTACCTGCTCGACGAGATTTTGCCGAGTGAGTAGTGAAGTAGAGGGCCGATAGTATCCTACCTTCTACCATGCCCAGCATCACCCCACTCGCCGCAGTTCCCGCAACCGCTCCCGATGGCGTCGCTGCCGCGTCCATCTACAACGCGCCACCCGGTCAGCTTCTCTGGATTGAGGGCCGCGTCACCGCCGGTACGGTCGGGCTACGTCTCTACTACTGGGTTCCTCAGCTCGGGTCGTCAACGGGCCTAGGTGGCGCCTGGATTGCCCTGGGTGGCGATGCGGTCGCCAGCACCAACCCGGTCAGCTTCGACATCGCCGACTTCGCCGGCACTGCGCAGGGTAGCTACGAATGGCGACGAAGTGGAACTTACGTCGTCCTGGTCAAGGTCAACGATGTGGGTTCTGCGTTTGACTTTGTCCACATCAATGTGGAACTTCAGGTCGCGGGGCAGTAGTGGTGATAGGGACTTGACATCGGCGAGGGAGCCGGGCATGATGGTCGCATGCGGTTATCGGGATTCTCCCTCTTCGTTATTCTAGCCTCCCTATTCTGCTTACTCGGTTGGGCCATCACAAGCCAGCGTGAGCGCACTCTCGCCTGCCAATCCCGCACATGTAAGACAGAACACACATCTCCACGCCTCAACCGATACGGTGAATGCGTGTGCGTGGAGATGGCGCAGTGACACCGTCCAGATACCAACAAGCTATCTACACCTACATTGCCGACGCTATCACCAAGCGTCGGGCCAATCAACCATTTCGGCATCTTGTAGTCGAAGCGGCTGCAGGTAGTGGCAAGACCCATGCCCTTGTTGAGGCTGCCCGACACAACCCTTCGGCGCAATTCGTCATGATCGCCTTCGGCAAGCGCAATGCCGACGAGCTTGCTGCACGACTGCCACCGAATGCCCGAGCATCGACTGCGCATAGCCTCGGCTCAAGGGCTTGGACCGAGACGTTAGGCGGTCGCGGATGGGCGCCCGAGGTCGCGGTAGGGGGTCATAGTCGGCCTGGCAAAATAGCCCGTATCGTTGACGCAGAGGTCGATAAAGGCCGATTGCCGCGATGGCTAAGGGGCAAGGTCGAGAAGTTGGTAGACCTCGCCAGAATGCACGGCCTTGTGCCGGGCAGCCGCGGCGGTCAACCCGGCTCAGCCCGTGTCAACGACGTGCTGCCGCTGTGTGGTCTTCGCGACGACACAGACGATGAGTGGCTGATGTTGATGGAACACTACGATGTGTATGCCACAGGCACCACACCGGAAGTACTTATCCAGACGGCACGTACTGTGCTCACAACGGCGATTCGATACGGACACCGCATCATCGACTACACTGATATGCTCTATTTGCCTACATTGGCACAGGGCTCGATCTGGCGTCTTGGTGGCGAGGTGCTTTGCGTTGATGAGCTGCAAGATCTAGACCACCTACAGCGACAGATGGTGCTACACCTGATCGGTACCGGCTGCCTATTCGTCGGCACCGGCGATAGTCGGCAGGCGATTTTCGGATGGCGTGGCGCCGACGCCGACAGCATGCAAAAGATATGCCAAGCAACGAATGCAATGCGACTGCCGCTATCCATCTGCTATCGCTGCCCGACCTCGCACCTGGATCGGGCTCGCGCGTTGTCTCCTGCGATTGAGGCCCGACCCTATGCTCCAGAGGGTCTGCTTGAGGTCTACGATGAAGAGGGACGTTGTGTTGAGTCCAACGTCGGCACCGTCGGCAAACGTTTTGCCGCGGCGCAGTTTCGAGCCGGCGATCTGGTCATCTGCCGATCGAAGGCACCGCTCGTGCGTGCGGCATATGAGCTACTGAAGCACAACGTTCCGGCTCGCATTCTCGGGCGCGATCTCGGTCGCGGTCTACTGGCCTATGTCGATGCGGTGCGGGCGCCGAACGTCACAGCCCTCCTGCAGAAGGTCGAGCAGCTCACCGCGAAGGCGATACAACGTGCCGTAGATCTCGACGATGACCAAGCTCTGGCCGAGGCTGGCGATCGACGGGACGTGCTTGTCGCCGTCGCTGACGGGCTTGCTGACGATGATGAGTGGAATAATATTGACGTCTACCGGGAGCGTCTGTTAGAATTGTTTGGCGACGGTGAGGACCGCGCTTGTGTGGTCACGCTGTCAACAATTCATCGCGCAAAGGGAGCCGAGGCCGATCGGGTCTGGTGGTTGGACCACCATAAACTAGATGAAAATGCTATCTATAAGCACGCCTGGCAACAAAAAGAAACGACAAATCTTAAATTTGTTGCGCTCACTCGAGCCAAACACTCTCTTTTCCTGATCAAAAGCGGGTCATTTACATAATGTGGCGTATTTATGCTCTCAGGGAGCCTGTAGAGCGAAATCCTCAACAACCAATTCGATATATTGGTTGCACTAAGTGGTCGTTGCAAGCTCGACTCAGCAGACATATCGCAGACTCTCGCCGAGAAGGTCGTTGGTTTATAAAGCGGCATTGCGCACATTGGATACGGCTATTGGTACGTTTAAAACTTAAACCTACGATTGAAGAGATTGAATCGGGCACAGAAGGGACTGGTTGGGATCGCGAGCGATATTGGATTGCTCATCATCGCCAAATTGGCACTGATTTAGTGAATCACAAGCCTGGTGGAGAAGGCTTGCATCAGCGACAAATCTTGCCAGAAGAAGTGCGTCTGAAACTTTCAGCGGAGCTGAAACGCATCTGGCAGATTCCGGATCAGCGCCGCCGTCGTATGGTGGGTATTACTGATCCTCAAGTAATTGCGCGGCGAAATGTGAGCATTAAACAAGCTTATACTCGGCCTGAAGTCATTGAGCGAGGCATAAAACATTTACTTACACCTGAAACTCAAGCAAACCGATTGGCAGCATACCGACAAGCCCAGTTAGAAGGCCGAGTTAAACGTAAACCCCTCTATACTGAAGACCAGATGCAAGCGGCGATCACAGGCTATTTAGCAAAAGAAGGTTGTTATCGATGTATGGCCGAAACACACAATGTCGTACGTGGCGCACTTCTTAAACGATTGATTGAAATGGGCATTAACACTAGCAGTGGCAAGGGGCATCCCTGTAAGATGCAGAGATCTCTGTACCACACACAGAAAGAATAACAACATGGACACCAGCACCCCCCTTCGCATTCTCACCGTCGGCCTGCGTCAGTTTCGCCGACCGGATACCAACCACCCCACCTGGCAGAAGCCATGGGATTGGCACACGATGCTGAAATTACCGGGGCTGCATCCTGAGCGCACGAAGATCGCGTGGGATCGGCTGCATGACATCGGCCTGAAGATCACGACCGCGGTGGACCTGCTTCCACCGGGCGGCGACTTCCGCAACGAGCAGGCGATCGATGCCGCGAACTATCTGCGCGGCATCGTTGACGGTCTCAACTTCGCGGATGAGACCGCCGGCACCGACCTCGGTTACGACATGATCGTGCTGCTCGGCGGACGCGTAGCCGACGCCTTCTGCTCAGGCGACGCGCGTTTGTATGATATGCGGCTGCTCTCGCCGCGTAGCCTCGGCACCTTCGACGTCGTCATCCTACCGTCGCCGCACACCAACGAGACGACCGGCGAGGGCTGGTGGTCGTCACCGGACAAGCAGCAGGCACTGCGCGATGCTGTGGCGGAGTGGGTGTAGGTGACGGGTTACATTATCGCCAACCTCTATCGCCCCGAGGCTCCAGTGAGCAAGCTTTCTATCATCCGTGCCGGCGACGTAGTGCGCGTTGTAGACCCGCGCATCGTCCTGCGTGTTGGCTACCCCAAGAGCCCTGCTATCTGGCCGACATCTTGGCGGAAAGGTTGAACCATGAGCGACTACTCCTTCATCACCGACCGCCTCGCCATCGGCAACGTGGCCAGCCGCGCGACGCCTGGATTCTGCGCGGTGGTTTCACTTTTGGCGACGGACAGGCCGGGTACGCTAGCGTGCGAAGTGACGGGGGCGCCGGAAGTGCCAACTTTCACAGCGCCAGCTTGGACTACAGAGTGTGCCCCGATAAAGGCTTTGACTCCAGACCACGGGGCAAACAGCACAGCCACAATGATTTGGTACATCGACCTCGCCGACGGCGAATCGCATGCGCTGGGCCAGCCGCGCGACCGACAAGGTAACAAAGTCCCCAGTCGTGGTCTAGAAGACTACCTCGACGACGCCACGAGTTTCATTGCGGCCCATATCCGCCGAGGCTGCGTCCTAGTTCACTGCGGCGCGGGCAAGTCCCGTAGCGTTGCGGTCGTCATCGCTTACCTGTGTCGCTATGCCGGCATGAGCTACGCCGAAGCGGCTGCTTTCGTCGCGGAACGTAGGCCGGGAGCTTGCCCGGCGCCGTGCTTCGCCGAAGCGATCAAGCGGTGGTTGCGGCTCGATGAGCTGGCGACGAAGGGGCCTCGGAAGGTGCTGTTGCGACGGTTGACAGCATACACGCAAGAAATCGGTGGATACGACGCAGAGGACATATGATCCGTCTACTCATCCTCTTCTTCCGCTATGTCATCGTCGGCCAGCCGCGTCGAACACCTATCGCAACGCACTGCTTACGCTGTAAGTCAAGAGGCTCCTCGGCGCAACGTGCGGAATACTGCGCCCTCGACTTGTGTGCTGACTGTTGCGAGCGGCATTGCGGATGCCTGGCTCATCGCGTCGCGGAAGAGAGGCGAAATCGAGCATGACCCCACTCCGCATCACACCCGACCACATCACCGCGCTCAAGCTACATGAAGTCTTCGTCTTCGGCAGCAACGAAGCCGGACGACACAGTCGCGGTGCCGCTCTGACAGCTCAGCAATGGGGTGCGCGCAAGTCCGTTGCGGCGGGTCGGTCTGGTCAGACCTACGCGATACCTACAAAGCCTGCTGATGTACGTGTGTGTCTGTGTCTGCGCGATATCAGCAAGTATGTGGATGACTTCATACAGCACGCACAGACGCACTCAAACGACTACTTTCTCGTCACCGAGATTGGATGTGGGTTGGCTGGTTACAGTCCACGAGATATCGCGCCTCTGTTTCGCTGCGTTGTCGAGCTACGGAACGTCGCTCTGCCTGCGCGGTTCTGGGATGTGCTAAACCAATGATTCGCTCCGAGCCTGGCCCACACGCTTTTCTCCTCAAACAGCCGTCCGAGTTGTCGGTGCGCGAGCATGCTGGGTGCCTGTGTGGGCAGACGCGCAGATCACATACCACGATAACAAGGTTGTGTCTAACCTGGAGTTGATCGAGCTGCGCTGCATAGGTCTGCGACAACGTGCGCAGATGTGGCGGGGAACCAAGTGGTTTGACCCAGAGAAAGCAGCAACAGCACAGCGAAGCCTTGACCGCATGGAAGCCCGCATTCGCTGGGTGATCCAGTGCCGCCTCGGCCTAGCAGCGACCGATGCGCTCTATACTTGACAACGTCCCGTCGCCGTGGTACAATGGGTCGCCCACCACTACTACCACGAGGCATACATGGCTGAATTTCTACTACAACCTGCGACGCGTAAGGCTGTTGCGCCTAAAATCGTACTTTCGGGCTGTGCCGGATCAGGGAAAACCCTTAGCGCACTTCTACTTGCTGCCGGCATGATCGACGTGCGCACCGACGCTGACTGGGCCGAGATCGCCGTTGCTGATGCGGACAACCTGTCGTCAACGTACTACGTCGATACGGCATTCACCGTCGGCGATGGCGTCAACGAGCCCGTCGAGTGCGTGACGATCGGCCGCTTCACCCTCATCGACTTCAAGCCGCCGTATCATCCCGACCGCTGGATCAAGCTTATCAACGAGGTCGTCGAGGCGAAGAAGAAGATTCTGATTCTCGACAACTTCAGCGCTGAATGGGAAGGTGATGGCGGCGTGCTCGACTGGACCCGCCGGCTCGGCGGTCGTGCTAGTGACTGGTCTGTCACCGACCCCGCCCACAATCGCGTGCTGGACGCGATCCGCAAGGCACCCATCCCGATCATCGCGACGCTGCGTGAGAAGCAGGCAATCGAGATCATGAAGGTTCCCGACGGACGCGGCGGCGAAAAGACCGAGGTTCGCAAGCTCGGCATGAAGCCGAAGCAGCGCGAAGGCATTGAATACGAGTTCGATTTGCAGATGTCGATCGCGCACGACACACACACCGCCAGCGTCGGCACCGGCAAGGATCGCACGGGGCTATTCAGCACGCGCATTCCCAGCGTCATCACCCCAGAGACGGGACGTACTCTTGCGAACTGGGCCAAGTCTGGTGACGAACCCGTCGGCTCGCGCGGTTGGGTCGCTCGTCGAGCTGCAGCCATTCGCGATGCGAAATCGATCGATGAGCTGCGCGACGTTTTCCAGAAGACTAACACCCAGGGTGCGTCGCTGTTGACTGTTGAGCAGCGCAACATTCTGATCGCGGCGAAGGATGCCGCGAAGGCGCGGCTGCAGCCGCAGGGCTAGCTACAGCAACTTTCACTTGCTTCTTTTCCGAAGCTGATGTAAACTGAAACGGCCACCACACTACCACAGAGGAATCGTACACATGAGCACTCCGATCACGCTACCCACCCTTGCCGAAGGCGCCTCGCTGAAGTTGAGCGAGACCCATAACCCGAATGACGTTGGCTTTGCCACCGTCGTCAAGGGTGATAAGTCGAAGACCAAGCCGCCCGTCGATGCCGTCGTTGTTGACCACGGCATGATCAGCGACAAGAACGATGCTCCGAAGCTGCGCGTGCTCGCCATCGTTGTCAAGGGCACTGGCGTCGATGGCAAGGATCTGGTTGGCCGCGACTGCGTTTTTGACATGGGCTTCGACGCCAACCAAGCCGACTACACCCTGGCTTCGTTGCGCCTCATGGGCTTCAACTTCCGCGACGTCGATGCCGCCAACGAAATGCTGAAGCGCAACCCCAGCGATCCGAAGGCTCAGGCTGCTTGCGCTGCGGCCGAAGAGGCTTTCATGGCTCGCCTCAATGACCCGACGCAGTCGGAGGGTTGTGGCACGAAGGTCATCAACCTGAAGTTTGAAGAGTCCGAGTTTCCCGTCGGCAGCGGCAACATCTATCGCCGACTGGCGCTTGGCGGCATCACGCAGCCGATGAGCAAGCTCGACGCCACGGCGACTAAGGCCAAGCTCGGCGGCATCTTCAGCAAGCTCGCCGCCTCGAAGGATGGCCCCCCGAAGCGCGAAGGCAATAGTGGCGGCGCCAACGCTTCCGCTCCCCGCAACGGCAGCTCGCCCCCGCCCGCGGTTCAAGGTGGCGGCATTGCGCCCGATAGCGAGATGCCGTTCTAGTTGACATGAAGCGCGAGCTAGAACGGTGGCGCGCACTGCCGTGAATAGCCGGGTAATAAAGCGCGACGCTTCGCGCTTCACGTCGTAAGCCCGCCCGTGGGCTGATACGCGGGCACTACATCGAAAGGCTTGTCAATGCAAAACGTCCTACTAGGTCTCTTTGCCGCTGTTGCCGTCGCTGCACTGTTGTTCATCAGCGCCCTACTGAGTGCTGCGGGTGGTGCATTTGCTGGCTGGGCCGTATCGCTGACGCCGCTTGGCGACTGGATTCGGCACGTGCTAGACAACCCGTCGTATACGCTGGCGGAGCTGGGCACACTGCTCGGCTTCGTCGGTGCCTTCTTCCGCAGTACGATGTCAGCATCGAAGAACTAGCCACACGATGCCGCACCTTGCGGCATGCCCCACAGCTACACCAATCTCACACACCACTTCGCCGCTTTCGACCTCGAAACCACCGCCAAATCGCCGCAGTCCGCTCGCATCGTCGAGTGGGCTGTGGTCATCTTCACTGCGGACAACATCACCGCGCACAGCAGTCTCGTCGATCCGGGTGTGCCGATTCCGGCTGAGGCGTCGCGCATTCACGGCATCACCGATGCTGACATCGTCGCAGCACCGACGACAAAGCAGACGCTGCCCCGGCTGCTTGACCTCCTCGGCGCACAACCTCTGATTGTGACCTACAACGGCGATGAATACGATCTTGAAGTGCTCGCAGCCGAGTGCCGGCGGCATGGCTTCGTGATGCCACAGCTTCACCATATCGACGCCTACGCCCTCGCTGCACCAACGTCCCGACTGCCACAACATCGAAGCGGGGCGCGGTCGCTGGTGACGATGGCACAGCAGCACGGCGTGCCGACGGGACGTGGGCATCGCGCGGTTGACGATGCGACGGCAACTGGGTTGCTGTTTCGGCAGTTGGCTGAGAGAGCTTGACACAGCGACAGACAACAGACATACTTACCCTATGAAATCCGTACCAATCGCAGCAGCCAAACGAATTGCTGATGATTTCGAGAAAGATCAAGTCATCGTACTAAGCTGGAGTCGAGCCGACGGCAAGACGTGGGTAACGACTTATGGCCGAACCCTAGACGACTGCACCCAAGCGGCTGAGGGTGGCAACCGGATGAAACGCGTGATGGGTTGGCCTGAGGATCTATGTAAGGCGCAGCCTGCTCGCGCAGGGTCTCGGATTTGCAAGCATTGCGGACACAGCAAGCAAAACCACGCAACTGGCCGCTGTGGCTTTGCCAGCCTAGACAGCGACGGCAAAGCTCTATTTGCTTGCATCTGCACTTCATTTCAGAAGTAGAGAACCCACCTGTTACCGCGCGGAGTAATTGACACAGCGACGTGAATGGTGGTACGATAGAGACATGCTAGATCTTGACTCCATCCGCACCCTCTATCGCCAGCCGGACACGCTTGCGCTGTGGGGCATTCCATATGACATGCGCCAGGGACAGAGCCCGCGCGATCTGTGGAATGCGCCGCGTCCTGATGTGCTAGCCCGCGCTGGTGGCCGACTCGGCGCGATGATGCATACGCCGGGACCGCTCGACGATTGGATTTATCTCGGCTGTCCTGGCTGGTGGGGCTCGATCGAAGAGGCTGATCAGAAACAAATCACCGCCTGGCTCGCACGACACGCTGAGCTGGTGCCGGAGAATCCGTACGAGTGGTCGCGGGTTCGTCGCTACCATGTCTTCTTTGAGGTCATCGATCGTCATATGGCCAACTACGGTGAGAAAATTCAGCTCACCGTCGAGCCGGCATTGACGCACGAAGAAGCCTGTACCTATCTGACGAAGCAGATGCCCTACGAGTGGCGGCGATACTTTCTCGTCGAGGTGTAGTGCCTTGGCCCGCAAAGCATCCAAGCGCCAGCTTTCTTTCAGCTCCCTACTTGAACCCGACGTTCCGCTTGATCCGCGCGTCGTGCTCAT
>OFRM01000891.1_pt1 | contig 11126 bp, 18 predicted proteins | sample 1543101 | NCBI WGS metagenome assembly OFRM01 (sample SAMN07774223, study PRJEB24372) | wastewater metagenome | isolation source: Exp Tend VB 0WW | collected 2016-02
CATGACCCCCTTGTTCTTGAAGGGCACGAGGTAGGCATGGCCGAGCGGCCCGCCCGGTTCTAGACCGAGCTGTGCCGCCTGCATGACGCTCTGCAAGATGCTCGTCTGGCTGCACTCCAACAGCTTGGGCGTGCGCGCCGTGGCCGATAGCGTCACTTTCAAGATGCGGTCCGCGGTGAGGTGCCGCGGCACGACCTGCGCTATGGCTCCGCGGCTGCGCTCGAAGAGGTCCTTAAGGGACGCCTGCCTGGGGTCGACCTTCGCTATCGCCGTCTGCTGCTGAGTGCTCATGTCCTACTCCTTGATGTAAACGCGCAGCGGTCGATCCCCTGCGCTGTTAGGCTTCCAACTCACTCGTCCACCGGGCCAGTACAGGCCCGTGCGGTCTCCTATCGCCAGCCGCATTGCGTTCCCGATGCCAGCCCGCTGTTCTTTCAGCTCTTTAAGCTGCTGTCCGTAGCGCTCATATTCAAGCGCCATTTCTGCGAAATCTGGCACCGCCTCTGCCATGCCGGAGGTCGCGCACGGGAACCTACCTTGCAGCGCCATCCGCGCCGATTCACTACCATCTACTTCGGGCGGCTCATCTCCTATAACATGGTCGCGCCACCAACGGGAACATATCTCGACGAGGTAGCTGATTAGTTCCTCGTTTCGCGCCACCGGGAAGATCTGCGGGTCAGTTCCGCCGAGCAGCGCTACCACCTCCGCCGCCGGGAGCTCGGCGACCCACATTTCCCAGCCCACCTGGGCGTGCACATAGTGCGGCGGCCCATCGTCCCAGCGGTGCAGCATCCGCGCGCCGACGACCTTGGCTTGCACGTCCAGCTGATTGGCCACGGCATCCGGGGTACAGCTCGCCCAGCGCTCGGCCGGATGATACACGGTGCCGACCTGTCGCAACGTCCGCCCCGTCTTGTCCGCATACCACTGCAGCAGCACGGGCTCTATCCGGTTGCCCATCTCGCCCGCGTCGCTTTCGGTCTCCTGCCTGTAGCCTTTCTTAACCGCCCAGATATCCCAAGCGCTCTTGAACGGGTCAAGCCCGCACACCGCCGCGACCTCGGACGCTCCCAGACTTTCCCGGCGCTTGGCTAACCATGCTGCGCGGTCCATACGTCCTCCAATCAAGTACCCCCGCCCATCGCGAAACACTCGCGATCCATCCCTGGCATCCGGCCGCGCACCCTAATACACAATCAGAGGGGCGGGGGTTAGTGGATGCGGCAGGTCCTGCCCCTGCTCCTAGCCAGTGTCCTTACAGCGCAGTGTTCCCGCTACCCGCTCAACTTCGCCGGACGGAACGCCACCATGACTAACCTGGGTGCGTGTCATCTCGCCACGCCGCACACCCGTAAGAGCCACCGTCCTTGGCAAGCGCGGTGGCGGAAACGCTACTTCATGGGGGGCCTCCTTTCTTCCCGCCCGTCCGAGCGGGGTTGCTTAGGTTATCCTATGGTCAAGTCGATATACGGCTTTCCATCCAGGTCAAACGGGCCGCTATCTCCGACGTAGTCAGACACGCTCGCACTGCCCACTTCTCCTGTGGTCCCGCTTGAGCTATGCACTCCAAAGACCGGCAAGTCGCCATGTCCTGCCGCCTCAAGCGTTTGCAGTTCTCGTATCAGTTCAGATAACGCCTTCATCCCTCATCCCTCCTAGCCCCGGTGCGGGGCGGGGCATTAGATCGCGGCCAGCTTACGCCGGATCTCCTGGGTGACCATATCATTGATCCGTGCCTCGTATTTCGCATTTAAGGCACCCATCGAAGCATTGACCTCCTGCTTGATCCGCTCCTCAATGAGCTTGAGGATCATCGGCTTATCCCATGTCTCCCGGTTCTGCAGCTCGGCCTTGATTTGTGAATGGACAAGAACCCCCATGGGGTGGGCACTCAGGAACGATTCCAGGCGCTTTTCAAGCCACCCATCCTCCTTGACTGCATCGCGGATTATTCCTTCCGCGACCGACCTAAGAATTCCCTTAGCGGCGTTCATCAGGTCAGAACGAAACGTCGCATCCTCCATGAGGTTCACACGTAACGGCATCGCTCGCGCTCCTATTCTCCCGCCCTACGTACTGTCCTATCAAACCCGCGGGAACTCCCGCACTCGAAGCTGCGCCGGCCACTCTGACCAGTCGCCGCCCTTGCTGTCTCGTATCGGCCCCCAGCCACTGCCGTTGTGAAGGGTCGGAGCAGAGCCCATCTGCTTGACGAAGACCGGAACCCCGGCCGCCTTGCACTGCGTCACGGTCCAGTCAGCCCAGGCAGGGTTGAACTGCCGCGCGCCAGGCCCTGACTCGCCTCCGACGATAAGCCAGTTTATCCCCGTCCGCCCATCAAGAGCCCCGCCGTGCCATCCCTTGAGCGCATCGAAGGTCACATCTGGGCCGAGGTCGGTTGACTTCTTCAGTAAGATGCGCGTCCAGTCAACGGGCTCCAGTGCCGGCTCATAGCTGACGAACCGCACCGCCGCTGGAACGCGAAGCAGGTGCGGCAGACGCTCGGCTGCTCGCTTCTGGCTCTCGACCGTGCACCCGATCCAGACATTGCGCGGCCACGACTCCCGCCAGCTCTGCGGCACCATGTCCATGATGTTCTCGGGACGCTTTGTCAGGAACTGCCAAGTCAGGTTCGGCGTGTCCTTGACCAGCACGAACAGACGCGTCCGCGCCGCCCAGACTGCATCCATAGCCGGGCCTTCGTATCGCTCGAAGATGTCAGCCAGGCTGGCGCAGAATACTCGCGATGACGATTTTAGCACAACCTCCCCTCCGCATACCTTAGGACTGCGGCGCGGAAGTTTGAGCGCGTCTTGCAAATCGTTGTCGTCGGGCTCGATCATCGCCAGGCAGTATGCCGTCTTGTCGGGTGAGCGCTTATGGCAGCGAGTGCACTGATAGGGCTTTGCTGCTACCTCTTTGTTCCACCTGACTGGATTCTTCCAGGTTGACTCCGCGGCCACTATCCGCTGTGCATCCTGACCCCACACCGGAAGTCCCTGTCGCTTGGTCACAAGCTGCTCGGCGTAGCAGTTCTTGCAGCCCTCGCTGACCTTCATGCACCCGCGCCATGGATTGAACGTCGAATCAGTCCAGGCGATTCCTGTCTCTTCGGCCATCTTGCACACCTCGATAGCTACTGCGTCATCCCCCCCGGATAACTGTTACTATCACGCCGGCACCCCAAGTCAACAGAATTGTCGGTTGGGAATGAATTAATTCACCAGGGAATGACGTCGGTTCCGTCATCCTCGCGATAGTGGACAGAGGCGTCGCAGAGAGGTGCCTGGTCGTCGGTCGTGCCATCGTCTGCATCCTCTGCGCATTCGAGCCTCATGACACCATCATGGCTCAGGGTCGCGACCAGATACGCGTCGCACTCGCGGCAGTTGTACTGCTCGCCCTCGAAGACTTCGTCGAGGTCAGAACTCATCCCGCAGGCCGGACACTTGTTATCGAGCTTTGTCATTTTATCCCTCCCACCCCCGCCGCGTCGTGCGCAGCTTGTCTCTGGTCTCTTGACTGAGCATTCGCCGGGGCTCCAGCAGCCGCGCGATCTGCCGGTACGTCTGGCTTCGCACGGCACCCCGCTCTGTCCGCATGCGCCTGGTCAGCTTGCTCACCCGCTCGCGCAGGGCATCGTCATTGAGCTCGGCTAGTAGTTGCTTGGTGTCCATCCATCCCTCTTGGCCAGTCGGCGGAACAAGGTGAACTCCTTTTGGTACTGGCACTCGATTGTCCCGGTCGGTCCGCCACGGTGCTTGGCTACGCATATCTCAGCGATGCCCGCGTTGGGTTTCGCGGTCGGACTCTTCGCCGCGGGGTCTTTGTTGTAGACCTCGTCCCGGTACAGCAGCATCACCACATCGGCGTCTGACTCGATAGCACCGGATTCTTTGAGGTCTGCCATCTGGGGGCGCTTGTCGGGCCGATCCTCGCACTTCCGGTTCAGCGAGGAGAGAGCAAGCACGGGCAGATTCAGTTGTTTCGCCAGGGCCTTCAGGGCAGCGCTGGTCTCTGCTACCTCGCGCTCCCGGTTGCTGTACTGGCCTTTCTTCCGAGACGCCGCGATGAGTTGCAGGTAGTCAACGACGATCATCCCCTTCTCTTGGCCGGTCGGGAAAGCCTTGGTGTTGCGCCGCCACTGCCGAGCCTTGGAGCAGATCGAAAACAGATCCTGCGCGCCGTCGTCATCGATCCACAGCGGCGCCGGGCTGAGCCACTCTGCGGCCTTCACGAGCCGAGACCAGTCCAGGCTAGTCAGGAGCCCTGACCGCATCAGGCTGTTGTCGACCTGACCAGCTCCTGACAGCGCACGCATCCCGAGTTCCTCTTCCGGCATCTCGATGGAGAACACCAGGCACGGGTGCGGCTGCGGAAGGGTGACCGCGTGCATAACCCAGCTCATGACCAGCGCTGTCTTCCCCATGCCCGGCCGACCAGCGAGCACGTCGAGGTGCCCAGCCTGCGCGCCGCCCGTGATCTCGTCGAGCTCCTCGATGCCGGATGGGACGCCGCCGATCGCGCCGGGGCTTGACATTCGGCGATCAAGCTCGACGATGTTCCCGTGCAGAATCTTGCTTATGTGCTTCGGCTCTTTGCGCGGGCTCAGCGCAGCCAGCCCCAGGATGTTTGCCTGCGCCGACTCGATAATTGCCTCGGCTGGTTCCTGGTCGTTGTAGGCCCGGTCCTGTATCCGTCCCGTCTCGACGATCAGCCGGCGGAGGAAACTCTTTTCCTTGACCATGTGGGCATGCTTACTGATACCCTCGGTAGAGCTAACCTGGTTGGCGAGGTCCGCCAGGTAGGCTGTCGCGCCCGAGGCTTCGAGCCTGGCCATGCCGCCTGTCCTGCGTAGCTCCGCCGCTACGGTGAGCAAGTCCACCGGATGGCCGGTCGCTGCCACGCTCACGATCGCCTCGTAGATGACCTCATGCCGAGGATCGTAAAAGTCCTCCGCGGCGACGATGCTTGAGACTTGGTCAAAGGCCCTGCCCCGAAAGAGCAGCCCGCCGACAACGCTGATCTCGGCGTCAAGGTTTCTTGGGTTCTGCCGCTGCACGTGCCTCTGCCTCCAGCTCTCGTTTGCGGCGCTGCGCCGCGGTTTGCTCCATGGGTCGGTGGGCGGGGTAATCAGGCTCTGCCGGTGGCGCACGCGGGGCAGCCTGCCTGGCCCTTGGATCGCTCACCCCATCCCACTCCTCGGCTTGGTCGAACCATGCGCCCACGTTCGCATGGTTGCCGCCCTTCGCCAGGCACTGCCAGGGTGAAGGGATGGGCTTCTGGCCAGCTACCAGCCAGCGGCCGAGCTTCTCGCATAGGGTCAAGGTGGGTGGCCGCTCGAGCGCTCGCAGAACTGACCAGTTGCTCGCCCAAAGCGAAGCCTTGTTGTCATCCAGCCACGTTCCGTTGAGCTGGCCATAGTTTCGGGCTAGCCCCAGCGCTTGCGGTCCTCCTGCGCCTTTCTGGATGGCTTCCCAGGAAGCTAGGGCGCTATCATCCGCTTGAGCTTGCGGCTTTGCCTTGGATTCCCCTGTGCCCGGTCCCTTGGGGGATTTAGGGGGATCAGCAATGCTATTCAATGCAATGCTAAGAGTGACATCATGTGACGCGGGGTGACTGCGTGTGACATCTGGTGATGTTGTGTCACGGGCCGTGACAGTCTGAACAAGATTGGCGATGTGCGCGAGAAGCTCATCGCTAGCGGAAAACCACTCAGACGAACCTATGCGGCTAGCTGCCCAGCGCTCATGCTCGGCCCGTTCCTCTGTTGGTCCGCCGGGCTGTGAATGCAGCAGTCGGACGATGTCTGGGCGTCCATTGGCGATATTGCGAACCCTGGAAGCGACATCCGCAGCGTAGCCGATCTTGATGGTCGAATCAGCCACTGCCTGTACGTAGTAGACAAACGTCGGAGCTCTGTCCGGAGCGATTCCCCTGGTAGCAAGCTCACGGCGTCTGGCGCGGCTTTCCTTCTGACGGAGCTTGTCGCTATGCCTTGCCTCTTGGGCATCTGTAAATTTCGGTATTATCAACGTCGATTCAGATTGGGTAACCGTTCCTCGTTTCAGGCAAGCGGCAAGCCCGCGCACGGTCACATCCGCAGGTAGATCTAGCAAAAGACTGAGCCCCTCAACGCCGCCCTCGACATCAATGCAGCCAGCCCGGTCAACCTTTCGGAAAAGCATACTCAGCACACATCGCCCCTCCCAGCCGAGCAGCTTCCAGGTAATGGTGTCGCGCGTGTAGACGCGAACGTAGATCTCGTCAGACCAGTTCATCGCTGCTGCTCCAGCGCGGCCACGCGCCCATCGAGAGCCTCAACCTTGTCGCGCAGCGGATGCTTGCGCGCAGCCTTGACCTTGGGCGGCGGCGGGGCAGCTGCAGGAGCCGGCGCCGCAGACTTCGACTGCTTCCAGTCCGCCTTACCCGCCTCGATCTCATGGTCCCAATCGAGGTAGAGCTTACCGTCGGGCGAGAGCTTGACCTTGTCCCAGCATTTGACGGAGCACGCATGAGGGCCCATCAGCGGTCCCTGGAAGCACCACTTCCAGCCATCGGGCGGCAGAAGGATCGCCGTAAGGCCGCGCACCGAGCCCTGGCCTTTCTTGCCGCAACTGTCGCAGGTGTACATGAAAGAGATCACGCCCGTGCCCTCCCCTTCGCCGCGCCCACAGCCGAACGCGCGATGCTCAGCAGGAGATCGCGGAAGGCCGGCGGGGTTGCGGCGCGCTGCTTGCGCGACAGCGCTTGCACGATGCCAGTGCGACGATCGCGCAGCCGTTGCTCCTTGCTGAGCCCAGCGAGCAGCACGCGCTTTCCGCTGTGGCCCCATTGCAGGTCGGGCAGCGTGGCGGCGCCGCAGACGTAGAGCCACGTCGCCTTATCGCCCTTGTGGCCGTAGTTCCCTTGCGACACGCAATAGGTCCAGCCCTGGAAGTCGCCAGCAGGAACCCAGCCGCCGCCGCGGGGCGGGGGTAGGAGCCCGTATGCGCGCCAGGCGTGCGAGTCGGCCGGGTGCTCAATGACGCCGCCCCAGGAGCGGACAGCACCCAGCGCGGCACCGAAGCATCCGCCATCATCGCCGAGGCGCTTCCGTGGGTGCCCATCCTTCAGCCACTGTGGGCCACCAAACCAGAACCTGCCCCACCTCTCGCACGGCGGGTGAGCCACGACGGGGAACGGCCCGGCGTACAGCCGCGCATCCCGCTGCTCGTCCCAGGGGTCAACGTCGGGCAGGCCGAAGTAGCAGCCGCCGGTCTGGACGTAGAGCGCCGCGATCATTGTGCCACCCTCTTCGCCACGCCCGAGATCACCCACGCATCCATCGCCGTCAGCGTCCGCAGTGCCCGCACCCGGCGAACCGCAGCTACATCGCGCTGACGCCGGTCAGAGCGGGCCAGGTGCAATGCTGGCAGTCCGGCGCCTGCCAGGAGCCCCACGATCTCCTCGGCCAGCACCTTGCCCAGCTGCCCGAGCAGCAGCCGGGCGATCCACTTGCTACCCGCGCGCATCGAGAGCCCACTCGCGCTCGCGCTCCAGGCGGTCGAGCCAGCGGTCATGATCGGCGTCAGACATCGGCGCGGCGCCTGAGAACGGGTCCCAGAGCGGCGGCGCGGTGACGACCTTGGCCGGCGCGCGGCCAGTGGCGTCAAAGAGGGAGGGGCTGAGGGTGAGCTGCTGAGCGGCGGACTTGGTGGCCATCGGTGCACCTCGACAAGAGATGACCCGATAATACTTTGGTTCAAACTAACTTCAAGAGTTATTTTGCACCAAGATAACTTTATTTGCCCCGGTCTACCAGTTCTCCGAGCAGCCGGTTGCATGTGTCGTTGAACGACTCGCCGGGCTGGACTTGCGACTCCAGCCAAGCCCAGATCCGCGGCTCTAGGTTGAGGCTTCGTTTCTCGCGGGTAAGGCCTGGCGGTCGGCCGGGCGGGCGCTTGGCCTTGGGGGTTTCCTGGGTCAACATTGTTGTATCCTGGTTCAAAGTATGCCGTAAGTCCAGAGCTTCCAGCAGCGCGCAGGTAACGAAAGCCTTCCGCTCCCTCGGCGGCACCTCGGCAAGCAGGCGCTGCAGTACCGACGGGGGAAGCGTGAAGGTGATGACGGGCACGGGCTGACGGTGCGATCCCGGGCCACCGTTTGTCAACGGCGCGGACGTTCAGGGTGGTCATGGTAGGTCACTGTCCGCCGAGTGGCCGAAGAGAGCGATCTGGCCCTTGTCAGGCCGCAGACAGTGCGGCGAAAACCAGATGCGCTCCCGCTTGCGGTTGTCGTTGCTGCCGTCTGAGCGCTGGGAGCCGTAGCCGCCGCGAGCTTTCCAGGGGACGCACTCCCAGCCCGGCATGTCGTGCTCGCCTTCGAGGCCGCACAGCGCAATGCGCAGGAGGGGGTTTGCGCCCTGCTGCCGAGCCCAGGCGGCAGCCTCTTTCGCCACGCCCTCTACGCCGGCCGCGTACTCCATGTCACCATCGGCGTATGGAGGGTCGAGCAGAACAGCGGTTACGCCGTGGCGCCAGGTGACGCTGTCACCGAGCACGCGCGACCAGTCGCCGCAGGCTACGCGGACCCGGCGCAGCCTGGATTGCAGCAAGTGAAAGAGCTCAATCAGGCCACCCCTGCCCGCGTCGCCCAGGTGCGGTATCTTCCGGTGCACACCCCTGCCCGCGTTGCCCAGGTGCGGGAGCTGTGTCGGTGGCGACGCGGGCAGGTCGCCATCAGGTGTGCACCCATGCCCGCGTTGTCGGCACCATCCGGTGCCGATCCAAGAGCAGAGCCCCCACACCCACCATCCGGCGATCTTGGCGTCGAAGTAGTCAGGGTCGCGCTCCATGCGGTCGCGGTGCTCGGGTTGCTGAGCCAGTAGCCAGCGGTGGCGGGCGTGTAGGTCGGCCTCATTTACCGGAGCATCGGCCCAGCGCGCAACCTCGTCCGGCGCAGCCTGAACCGCGCGCCAGAAGTTGGCGACTTAGCAGTCAAGGTCGTTGACGGTCTCCGTACCGGGGGAGCTCGGACGCGCTAGCAGCACGGCAAGAGAGCCAGCGAACGGTTCGACATAGTTTGCGGTGTCGCCGAACCGCTCCCAGATCATAGAGGCCGCGCGCGACTTGCCACCGAACCATGGGAACGGCGCGCGGATCGGATCCACAGTGGCACGGCCAGAGGCTGGCACGTGGCGCGGGGCGTTGTCCAGCCTCTGGTGCATGGTTAGGCCGGGTCCGAGGCGGTCACAGGCGCTGGGCTGGGCGCGAACTTCGCTGTCGCCGTAGCGCTTGTACGTCAGGTTGAGGCAGTGCGCCATGACGCGGCACCGATAGACGGCAGTGGAGTTCTTCGCCTCCTCGGACTCGGGGATGATTTTGGTCATGGGCGGGCCTTCCCAGCGGCGCGAATCGACTGAAGTTCCTCTGCCTCCCAGCCGTCATTCAGTTTCAGCCAATTGCGCGACGGGCCGCCAAAGCCGAAGCCGATTCGCAGAACCTTCTTTCGGGAAAACGCGCGCCTCATGAGCTCAGCAAGCTCTGCCTCGTAGATGTAAATCTTCTCATCTGAACCAGGGAATGGATTGGTTTCCACGGTCTCCTCCGTCGAAATATCTTCCTTCACGCGACCCTCCTTTCCATCCTGACCGCCACGACATCAAGCGGAAGGCGCGGCATGTCTTTCTGCGAGCGCGGCATCGAGCGCCTTCCATGTGGTCGCATGGGGCTTCAAGGGCTGCGGGCAGTCCGCGTACTGCCAATCGCGGTCACCGGCCATGCGCCAGACCACCGGCCGCTGGTTGGCATTCTTGAAGCAGATCGCCTGCGCGCCGAGAACTAAATCCCACCATTTGCAGAGTCCGATCATCTCAGGCGTCGGAACGCAGAACCGATGCTCCAACGCTTCGTCGTGCGCATCGTTCATCGGGTCTGGCTCACCAAGGCAAAGCTCACTAGCCATGGGCAACTCTCCTTATTGGTCTGACCGCCACGACTAGAGCCAATCCTCGGAGCGTTCTTGACTCAGGCGGGAACATTCCTCGGCCATGCACTTCCGGCAATCGCCATGGTGAGCCAGACAGCCGTGGATGTTGCAGCGAACAAAGGACGCCCGGATGCGGCGCCGGCGGTCCCGGGCACCACGATGGCGTCGGCGACGCAGGCCAGGGCGGTCTATGGCTCTACATGCGCCAGCTCTGCGAACGCATCAAGCGTGTTCGGATCACTTGCGGATCGTGGGAACGGGTCACGAAACCTTCCGTCACCCGCGCCGGATCAGGGGGTGACGGTTCGCGCGCTGTCCTCCTAGACCCGCCGTACGCCACCTCCGGTGATCTTTACTCAGCAAGTGCCGATGACGACGGCACCATTAGTAAACAGGTACGTGAATGGTGCATCGAGGAATCCGCTGGTGTCCGTGTCGTCCTTTGCGGCTTCGACAGCGAACACGACGAACTCCTCGATCACGGGTGGACAGTCACACAAGGCAAATCCGGCGGTGGTGCCGGTTACAACACCGACAGTGCCGTATGTGTTTTCATAAAATGTTTCTTCGAAAAGTCCTTGGATCTGCTCTGGTGTTGCGTTCGACGTGATGTCCCAGTCCTTGGGCTTTTTTCCCAACAGTACGTCGCGTACACACCCTCCCACCAAGTACGCCTCATAGCCCCCCTTCTCAAGGGTCTCTGCTACTTGAAGGACTTCAGCAGGTATTTGTTTGTTAACCATGCTTTGGTGCGCCCGGCAGGATTCGAACCCACAACGCTTGTTCCGAAGACAAGAGTGATATCCATTTCACTACGGGCGCCTGTTCGGAGTATAAACCCTAAAAACCCAATTCAGTGTGCGGTAAGCAAAGCTTTCCGCACTTCCTCACTCGGGAGTGGCTAAGTAAACTTGCCACTCCCCTCATTCGTTGTGCGGTTAAAGGGAATCGGACCCTTGTCTCATCCTTGGCAAGGACGTGTTCTACCACTGAACCATAACCGCGACTCGATATTTATAGCACATAAATACGCTACTGCGAATAAGTGTATAAAAGCTGAAAGAATCATGTTTTTGGCTATAATTCCATCAGTCACCTGCTATACAATTCCACAGGAAACGCGTTTCACGTGGAAATTGTCCTAAACAGGGGAT
>OFRM01000893.1_pt1 | contig 11117 bp, 14 predicted proteins | sample 1543101 | NCBI WGS metagenome assembly OFRM01 (sample SAMN07774223, study PRJEB24372) | wastewater metagenome | isolation source: Exp Tend VB 0WW | collected 2016-02
GTGATAGCCAGTCGATGGTTCGCAACGGCAAGATCGGTACGATTGATCGCTTCACTACCTATGTTTCCAACAACTTGCCAAAGGGCGCGGCTAACGCGGCTATGAAGTCTGGCGATGCGACAGAAACTGTTGGCGCAACCCACACCGCCGCTCGTCGTTTGTTGATCGCTGGACACAAGTCGGCATTCACATTTGCTTCCCAAATCACTAAGACCGAGCAAGTTCGGAACCCTTACGATTTCGGGGATTATGTCAGATCATTAAATGTGTTCGGATATAAAGCTACCAAAGACAGCGCATTTGCTATCGCTTACGTTTCTTAAGGAGAATCAATAATGGCAATGAACAAAGGCAATAACGTAGCGACCGTAACGGCTTCGACTACACAATCTCAGGCTGGCGGCGCTACGGCGCTAGTTCAAGGCGACATCACTGTTGTTACCGTAGCTAACGCTTCGGATTCGGTTGGCATCCCAGCTAACCTTCCCGCAGGTACGGTGCTGTTTATTACTAACGCATCGTCAAACGCTGGCAAGATTTGGCCCCCTACTGGTGGCACGATCAACGCGGCTGCGGCTAACGCTGAGGTAGCTTTGGCAGCTTCAACGATGTCGATCTGTACAGTGCTGACGTCTGGTTCTGCCAGTACCTACTCGCTGTTCAAGCTGGCTACGCTGTAATCAACTCCGGGGGCTAGTCCCCCGGTAATTTAAGGAGATTGATATGGCTGGGCAAAAAGATACGCTGGTAAACATGGGGCTACACATAACGCAAGCCGACGCTATTCTAGGTGGGCGCGTAACGGGTGATGGCGGTGCTGTGACACAAGCAACAAACCGAACGACTGGGGTTACTCTCAGCAAGATGTGCGGCACGATTACTACTCACAATGCTTCACTGGCAGGTTTGGCTTCGGCGGAATTCGTCGTCACCAACACGCTGGTTAAAGCTACGGATGTGGTGGTTACTTCTATCCAATCGGGATCAAACAGTGGCGGCACGATTGTCTCTGTCTCGACGGTAGCGGCAGGGTCGTTCAAGATTCTGGTGAGTAACAACAACGCTGCCGCTGGTACGGCAGAAACGGGTGCGATCCTGATTAACTTCTTGGTCTTACCCTCTGTTGCTGCGTAATAAAATGTAGTATGCTAGGGGCTTCGGCCTCTAGCCTTTACTTGGAGTTCTAAATGTCTGCATCAAGACTAATTTCAGAGTTTAAGGCGCAGGACGTTGGCGCTTGGTTATCCGTATTCGACGGGGTTAGCCATACCCGCGTAGCAAAGTGGAATGAACCCAACCAAGGGTGGGATGTTTTACCCGAAGGTCACGCACTTTTGTCTCCTACCGTTGATGAACCCGCCGTAGAGAAACCCATAGTTCGGCGCAACGTCAAGGTCAAAGGCATCTCGGATATTCTCGCTGAGGAATAATGAGCTTCACGATCCAACAACTTGTAGATAAGGCACGGGTTCCGTTAAATGATGCGGATAAAGATCGTTACACTGATGCCCAGTTGTTGGCTTACGCGCAAGATGCCTACCTAATGATCCTCCGACATCGCCCTGATGTCCTTGTGGGTAGCTTCTCCGCGCCTACTGCATGGTCGGCGTTGGCTCTAGGGACTACTTTCCCGTACATTGACGATATGTATTTCCCCATTATCGCGGATTACATTACGGGTCGGGCAGAGATGGTGGATGACGAGCATGTTATTAGCGGAAGAGCGACAGCGTTTATGACGATGTTCGGCGGGGGGCTGTCAGCGCCATGAAGACTTGGAGCCAGTTCTACGATTTCGTCCTTCCAGAGCTTCCGGGGGTGGATACACCGCTGGTTGATATATTCTTGCGGAACACCGCTATCGACTTCTGTGAAGAAACATGGTCGTTGATGGCGGATATGGATACCATCTCCACGGTAGCCGCTGTGTATGAATACGACCTAGATTCCCCTGAATCTGGGGTAGAGGTATTTGCGATAAAGAAGGCGTGGATTGACTCTGCGCCTATCGACCCGATCTCAATGGACGACCTGTGGGCGGCTTCTACAGACTGGAAGACATCTTCCGGCAAGCCGAGTTACTTTGCCCAGCAGGAGGCGTTTAAAGTCCTTCTGTATGCTGTCCCTGACGCTGTATATTCTCTCGACCTTACCGCTACGCTGCGTCCCACAACGACTGCACTAGGCGTTCCTGACCGTTTCTTTGCGGACTACCGGAGGCAGGTTTCGTGGGGGACGATGGCGGCACTGATGGCGCAACCGGCAAAGCCTTGGTCAAACCCTGATCGAAGCGCGTACTACCGCAAAGAGTACGAAGCCGCTCTCACCAAATCAACTGTTCTAACCAACCGTGCTCGCTCTAGGGCGGCGCTTCAAGTTACTTTTAGGAACTTCTGATGATTTCACACGCTATTGCTGGAGCACAACAAATCACGCTACGCGCAGTCGTTACCCGTGCAGACGGGACTGTGGAAGACCTTGGCGAGATAGCCTTTTGGCACAAGAACCCAATTATCCGAGCATGGGCGCGGGTTAAGAACTTTTTTAGGAGATAGACATGGCTTTTGGAACCGCAACAGTAGTAACGGACGCAGGGAAGGCAGTGATCGCTGCCCGTATGTTTGATGCTGCGGCACAGGCAGAGCCTAAGCATGTCGCTATGGGTACTGGAGCCACGGGTGCAGGTAGAACCGCTGTAGCGGCAGATACAGCCCTTAGCACCGAAGTAGAAACCCGCACGTCGGGGACAAGTTCTGCTGTGACTACCACGGTGACTAACGACACGCACCGAGTCGTAGGGACGGTTACTGCTACCGCTCCTCGCTCAGTAGATGAAGCTGCTATTTTTGACGCGGCTGCGGTTGGCAATATGTATGTTTCGGCTACGTTTGGCGTGATTACGCTGGCTACGGCAGACAGTATCGCTTTCACATGGAAAGTTAAGTTCGCTTAACCGCAATGGCGCTAAATGAATTTACCCTTAATGCCTCTGGACTAAATGACGCTAGTGCATTGGCATGGCCTGTAACGACATCCACAGCCCTCCTTAACGGGACGATGCTGGATGTACTGCCCCTTCACGGGACAGGCACGGGGTCGCGGTCGGTTGTATTAACCGCAATCATAACGGCGACTTCGAGCGTAATCAAAGAGGCGGGGCATATCTTTGGTGTAGTTACTTACACCGCCACGGCTACGTTGCGAAGAGCTATAGGAGCAGTTCGGGCGATCACGGTTACCGCGACTCCGATTTCCGCACCTAGAGAGATGGCAGCAGGGAGGGTCGTTACTGTTACAGCGACTCCGACGTTCATACGGGTGATAAGTTACCTGAAGACGGTTACTGTGTCACTGACTCCTGCGCTACAGTTTCCCGGAGTTCGCTCGCTTGTGCTCATTGCCTCTAACGTAACGGCTACCGCAGTCGTCATAAAGAGCGCATTATCTAATCGGATTAGTAACGGAGCCACTGCGCTAGCAGCGCGAGTTGTTCTGACCGTTGGAGCAGTTAGAACTTTTAATATATTCCCGACGGCAACTGTCCCGCGATCGGTGCTTGCTACTAGGGGGGTGACCGTTACTACGGTTGTAAATTCCGCGACTGACGCTATACGCCGGTTGGTTTATAAGCTAGCCAAGTTCGTCACCTATGTACGGGGCGAGAGTACAAATGAGCGCACTACCTATCTGGTTGGAGACTCCAGAACCACTTACACGGATGACCAATAATGGATACATTCCAAAAACAACCCGATGAGATTCTGGATTATGACGCAGACTTCTCTGCGTTTTTAGCTGTAGCTGCCCCGGATACCCTTGTTTCTGCCGTTGCTACGGTATCTGAGGGTATTACAGACGACGACCAGACGGACTACCTAGACAATTCACTGCCTATCCCAGACTATCTGACGATTGACACAACCATCGTTACGGATACCATCGTGAAGGTTTGGCTTTCGCTTGGGCGCACTGGGCAGAAATATAAAATAACCATCGTCGCTACAACCGCCGCAGGGCGAGTCAAAGAGCACGATTTTCGAGTACGAGTTCGGGAGATTTAGACATGGCACTGACTATTCAATTCAAAAACAATGCCACGGGAACGCTCTCGGCGGGTATTGTCGCGGCGGACACGACGTTCATCCTGACGGCTGGGCATGGCGCGTACTTCCCTACGCTAACGGGTGGGCAGTATTTCTACGGCACACTTAAGGATTCCGGCGGAAACCTAGAGATTGTCAAGGTAACGGCTCGCAGCACGGACACTCTCACGGTTGTAAGAGCACAGGAAAGCACTACTGCCCAAGCTACCAACGCTGGAGGAGATACGTTTGAGCTTCGCCCTACCGCCGCTGGGTTGAATGCCATACACACAGAAACCTTGGCTTCTGCTGTAGCTTCGGACGGCTCCACGGTAATGACCGGCTCTTTACAGCTAGGGGCTACGCTAGGAGTCATCTTCGAAGGCACGACCGCAGACGCACATGAATCAACCCTAGTGGCAGGCGAACCCACGGCTGACGTGACGGTGACGATGCCGATTACGACGACGACGTTGGCGGGACTGGCAGTAGCGGAAACCTTCACCGCACCACAACGCGGGACACTGACCACAGATAACGACGGATCATTCGATCAGAACGTCACCAACAACTTCAAATGCACTCCATCTGGTGCGTTTGCGCTGACCTTCACTAACCACACATCGGGTCAAGCCGGTAACGTCATCCTTGTGAATACGGGAGGTTATGCAGTCACCGCAGCAGCAACGACCAAGATCGCAACGGCGACATTGACCGCGATCAGCACCGCTGGAACCTACTTGCTTGGCTACGTCGATGACGGCACGAACGCCTACGTCACAGCCTCTGGAGCGTTGGTCTAATGAGCGTCCTACAGACCGTAGCAGGGTTCAAGAGTAACTCAAGCGGAGTCGACATAGGCGACAACATCGCTAACAGCCTGATGCTGGATTCAGCGAGTAGTCAGTATTTGAGTAGGACACTTAATGCCCCAACGACGCAGGCCAAGTGGATTCTTGTCGTGGATATCAAGCGCGGCAAGACAGGTTCCGGTGCGGTGTATGCAATCGCTGGGACGGGTAGCGGGGCTTCAGATACGACTCGTTTCGACATCGGTTTTACGACAGCAAGTCCCGACACGCTTGTATTGCAGGGCGGCACAACTGTCTTTCGCCGGTCTAGTCAACTGTTCCGCGATACGGCTAAATTCGGACAGCTAATCATTTCATGCGATACGACACAAGGTACTGAGGCGAACAAGCTGCTTGCGTACTTCAACAACGAGGCGGTTACGTGGGCGACTACAAACGCCATAACAACATGCGGATTTAACACTGCCGCAGTCTCCACCTTTGGCGGAGCGAACGCGGCAAATTTCTGGGACGGCTATTTTGCAAGGCGCATATTCTTGGACGGCAAATGCCTCCAAGACGGCTCTGTTGCGACCACGGATTTCGGCAGAGTCTCGGCAGACACGGGGCAGTGGGTAAGCAAGACTTATGCGGGATCATTTGCGGGGGCAAATTCCGATTACCTCGACTTCGCCAACTCCGCTGATCTAGGCAATGACGTATCTGGGAATAACAACGACTGGACAACCAACGGCGGCATCTCCAGTGCTAATCAATACACCGATACGCCGACGAACTCGTATGCGGTTCTCAGTCCGATTGATGGAACGGCTAGGGGAACGATAAGCATTGGGAATACCAAGAGTGCTATTAGTTCTGCTGGAGACTGTACTCGCGGTACGCTCTACCCATCAACAGGCAAGTGGTATTTTGAGGCGCTAATTACTAAGCCAGCAGGGGCTGGTTATCTTGGTGTAGGCGTAGTCGGGGCAAAACAATCTCAAAATAACCCCACAGCAATAGCTCAAGTTGCATCCGGGGTTTGGTCGTATCGGGATGATGGCTATCCTATGAACAATGCCACTAATCTGGCGGTCACTACCACTTACGCAACCGGAGATAGAGTTCGCGTAGCGTTTGATGCTGACGCTGGATATTTGTGGTGGGCGGTTAATGGGGTGTGGATCAATAGCGGCAATCCATCTACCGGCGCTAACCCGATGTATTCAAACCTCTCCGCATCAACGTGGGGTGGGTTTGCATTTATCGTAAATCACTTAGGATCAAGCGGAGGCGCAGCCATAATCAATAGCGGTGCTCAGGCTTTCCGTGGTGAGTATTCTTCTGGTACGGCATCAAGTTCAGGCTACACAGGCACAGGTAATCCACCAACAGGATTCTCCGCACTCTGCACAGCCAACCTCCCAACTCCTGCAATCATTAAACCTGCGCTGCATTTCAATGCTAAGACGAGGACGGGTACAGGTGCAACGTATTCAGTAACTGGGGAGTTGTTTGCTCCTGATCTGGTTTGGACTAAGGGTCGAAGTGGGGCTACGGATCATGCGTTGTATGACTCAGTGCGTGGAGTGCAGAAGCAGCTTGAATCCAATACGACCACTGCTGAATCTACCGAAGCCACTGGACTGACTGCGTTCAATTCTGACGGATATACAGCAGGCGCTTTGGCTCAGATGAATACCAACGCAGCTACCTACATCGACTGGCTATTCAAAGGCGGGGGTGCAGCAGTCAGTAATACAGATGGATCAATTACCAGTTCTGTCTCTGCAAATACCACGGCGGGGATGTCGATTGTTACTTATACGGGAACTGGCACATCGGCGACTATCGGGCATGGTTTAGGGGTTGTCCCTAAGATGTATATCATCAAAGGTAGGAATACTACCGTGGCGTATGGATGGTTTGTTTATCACACATCGCTAACCTCTGCTGCTTACCGTCTCGAACTACAATCTACAGCTGCTCAGGCTAACGGAGGGTCGCCGGGGCAATTCAACTCTACCGCACCTACCACCTCAGTGTTCAGTATTGGAAACTCATCATTTCCTGAAGTTAATGAGAACACTAAAAACTATGTGGCCCTCTGCTTTGCCGAAGTCGAAGGGTTCAGCAAGGCGTTTGCTTATACGGGTAATTTAAGTACCGATGGGCCATTTGTCTATCTGGGATTCAAAGCACGATGGATTATCCTCAAGAGTTCTACTACAGCAGAAAACTGGTTCTTGTTCGATACAGCGAGAGGTACTTACAACATCATCCCTGTGGAGCTTTATCCAAATCTCTCCAATGCCGAAGGATCAGACAACAAGATTGATGTGGATTCTAACGGGTTCAAGGTACGCACATCTAGCTCCACTATCAACGCTTCGGGAGCCACCATCATCGGATTTGCTATAGCCGAAGCACCCATGAAATACGCAACCGCCAGATAAAAGGACAGTACCATGACAATCGCAATAGTAAAAAATGGAGTATTCCTCCACACCACGAATGAGCCGTACATCCGCTCAGAGGATGGTTACATGCGCCCTGCCGTAGTGAATAAGGACTTAGGATTCTATGAATTCGTACCAGCAAGAAATGAGGCAACTGCTACGCAGAAGGCGCAAGGTACTACTTTCCAAGTGGGAGATGGCGTGGTCACTGAGACTTTCCTATATGTTGAGAAAACTCCCGACGAGATTAAAACGGAGACCAACTCTAAGTTAGATGCTCAGATAGTCAGCAGCGAGCGTCAAGCCCTTGAGACTGGTCTAGTCCGTACCCTCGTCGAAGATTTGATGAACCGCGCACTGGATCAAGCCGGGCTACTTCTCGGAATGACCTTGCCGTTATCTGGCTTACAGAAAGAGAGCATCGAGGCGATGCTGCTGGACGAGCAAGGGCAATACTTCTCCAAGCCATATGCTAAGATTCACGCTAACGCCGCCGAACGCGCCGCCCTTCGCACACAAAGGATTTAATCATGGCGCAGAATATCAAGTTCGCTAACTTCGTATCAACCACCCTAGCCTCTGGGCTTGCAACGGGGGCGACTTCGTTAGCGGTTACCAGTACGACAGGGTTCCCCTCAGTAACGGGGGGTACGTATTTCTATGCGGTGCTGAAGCGCAAGTCTGACGGACACCAAGAGATTGTCAAAGTTACCAAGACCGATACGGGCAGCCCTTTCACGATTGTTCGCGCCCAAGACGGCACTACTGATCCGGGAACAAGTTATATCGCTGCCGATATTGTGGAGATTCGCCTTAACTCGCAAGCCTTAACTGACCTCTACAACGAGGCGGCGTTTGACTACACAGACATCTCTGGGGCAACACCTAAAGACCCGCTCGTGGATGCTGACTCCCTACCAATCTACGATTCCGCTGCCGCTGGGCTAAAACAGGTTCTTTGGTCGGTTATTAAGTCGGGTATGTGGACAGGACTAGGTGCGTTGATTACTGCGGGTACGGGCAAAGGTACTCCGATTGATGCGGATACGCTCCCACTTTGCGACAGCGCCGCGGCTAACGCTACCAAGAAACTATCTTGGTCAGATATGAAGGCTACGCTGAAAACCTACTTCGATACACAGTACCCCCCCTCGGGTGTTATTACTGCCTACGCTGGAACTTCTGCTCCGACAGGTTGGCTCTTGTGTTATGGGCAGGACGTTAATCGAACTACCTACGCGGCGCTATTCACTGCACTCAGCACAACTTACGGCGCGGGTGACGGCGTAACCACATTTACCCTACCTGATCTCCGTGGGCGTGTTGCTGCTGGCGACGACAACATGGGTGGCTCTACCGCAGGGCGCATTACTAACGCGGGTTGTGGCATCGTGGGGACGACACTGGGGGCGACGGGTGGTTCGGAAACACATACTCTTACCGAAGCTCAGATGCCAGCGCATACACATTCGTCAGCTAGTACGGCGACTACGGGGGTATCATTTACAGGCAGCGCGGATAAGGCGTGTTTATACACTTCCGGTACTACAGGCTCTACGGGCGGCAGCACGGCACACAATAACGTGCAACCCACAATCATGCTGAACTACATCATAAAGACGTAAGACTATGGCATTCGCAAAGCGCATAAATGCTTTTGGTGGAGAACTACCGGGGATGGAGAACCGAACCATCCCTGACGGATACGCTGCGACGGCAGAGAACGTCCGTTTGTCCTCCAACCGATTAGACCCTATTTATGCGACGGCAGCGGTAGCTTCCGGCAAGGCGAGCGCGAATACGATCCACAGGCTTCTCGATGGGACGTGGTTATCTTGGACAGAAGATGTTGATGTGGCATTATCTCCTATTGCGGGGGATACGTCGCACAGGTATTGTTTCACCTCCGAAGACTTTGAACCACGAGTATCTAACGCAGCAATGTCTGTGGCGGGTGGCACTCCATACCCTAAGACGTGGTATGTCCTTGGTGTAACCCCTCCGACGACGGCTCCGGGGGTTGCTATTTCCGGGGCAGCTTCTGGCGCGACTGAAACTAGAGCTTACGTCTATACGTTCGTTACCCAGTGGGGGGAAGAGTCTGCCCCGTCGCCCCCAAGTACGCTAACCACTGCCACGATAGGTGAGACGTGGACGATTACCCCGACAGATGTAGCCCCGCTGAATTCTTGGACGATTAACAACGTCGTTTGGGGGGCGGGGGTACTGACGATCACCACAACCACTTTTACCTTCGGACTTCGCGCGGGAGAATTCGTAACACTTTCGTCCTTGCAATCTTCGCTCAATGCTTCGTGGCAGGTAGCTTCCGTCCCGACGACAACATCTTTTACCATCGCTATGGTGGTTGATCCTACGGTTACAGACACGGCGGGTACGGCTTCACGGGATGCACCACACAACACAGCAAGCATGCTGAAGCGGATTTACCGCTCTGTGACAACGGCTACCGACACACAATACTATTTCGTCAAAGAGATTCCAGTTGCTGACGTAAGTGAGGTAGATGACGTAGGTGAAGACATTGGTGAGCCATTGCCCACGGCGGGTTGGAAGATGCCTCCGGTGAATCTCCAAGGGATCAAGACGCTGCCTTCTGGCGCTATGATCGGGTTCTACGAAAACGTAGTTGCCTTCTCTGAGCCGAACATACCCTACGCATGGCCTGAAGCCTACGAGAACACCTCTGACTACCCCATTGTAGGGCTGGGGCTGATTGGCACGGCAGCAGTTGTTGGAACCCAAGGAACTCCATACATTATTGATGGTGTGGAGCCAGCGACAGCGACAATGACACGGGTGGATCAGTTATGGCCTTGTGTTTCCAAGGCGGGGATTACGTCTTTCGGGAACGGTGTGTTCTACCCAACAACTGTAGGACTTGCCTATCTGAGCTTCCAAGGTAACAAGATCGTTACGGATACCATGTGGTCGCAGTACGAGTGGAGTGATCTTAACCCATCGACCTTCCATGCCTCTACCTACAACGGACTGTACTACACCACTCAGACTACCGACAACAGCGAAACGAGGGTGCTGGTTATTGCCCCGGACAAGTGGGTAACTGAGTACAACATCGCAACTGACGTTCTCTACACTGACCGAGCACAGGGTAAGATTTTCTACGCTGCGCCAAGCGGGAGCATTTACGAGCTAGAGCCGACCAGCGGGGTTGCCCAACCGTACGTCTGGACGAGCAAGATATACGTTCTGCCGGAGCCTATCAACATCGGTGCGGCGAAGATCACGACACGATTCACGCTAACAGCAGCAGAACGAGATGCAGTTGAGGCGTACAACACGGCGTTACTAGCTAGCTTCAACCTAGACAACTCCGGCATCTTCTGTGGTCCTGACGGTACTGATCCTGCGGAACTCGTGCCGATGTGTACTACGATACTCTGCGGGGGGATTGTGGCGCTAGCCGAAGTATCGAACGAGTCCATGCAGTTCGCCCTTATTGTGGATGACGAGGTTATTTTCACCAAGGAACTTCTCGACACAGCGATTATTCGTCCTCCTAGCGGGGTAAAATATGACGAGTTTCAGGTGCGTATTTCCAGCAACCTGCCCGTTAGCGCCATACTTCTTGGGGAAACCCCTGAGTCACTGAGGACTGTGTGATGAAAACATGCAGCACCTGTGGTGTAAATAAGCCCGTACTAGAATTTTCCAAAAAGAGGAATACCTGTAAGGTTTGTCGCTGCGCGTATAGGAAAGAGTATGTCAAACTGAACCCAGCAAAGGTGGCGGAGGCTACTCGT
>OFRM01000894.1_pt1 | contig 11116 bp, 12 predicted proteins | sample 1543101 | NCBI WGS metagenome assembly OFRM01 (sample SAMN07774223, study PRJEB24372) | wastewater metagenome | isolation source: Exp Tend VB 0WW | collected 2016-02
TCAGTATTGCAAGCCTGTCTGCCCAGAACATGGAACTTCGACTATCTGCAATATTTTCCTGAACTGCATCGTGCCGTTCCACCCGCTTTCGTGCCATTACCCGCAGTGTAGATCCTCGAGGTATGTACTAGCAACTCTTGACTTAACCAGATAGACTGTTGGGATGGCACATCCAACCGATGAGATTGTGAGCGCCATGCGCTCACCCACCCCCGAGGATCGCGCCGTGATCCAAAAAGCATACGACGTTGCTGAGCGCGTCCACGGTGAAGAACAGCGCAAAAGTGGCGAGCCGTACATTGTGCACCCACGTGCAATTGCACTCACCTTGGCAGAACTCGGGATGGACACTGACACGATTGTTGCAGGTATACTCCACGACACCATCGAGGACACACCCTACACGAGCGCCCAAATAGGTGCTGACTTTGGCCCTGTCGTGCAGTTCTTAGTTGAGAGCGTTACCAAACTTTCAAAACTCAAATACCAGGGTCTGACACGCCACGTTGAGTCTCTTCGTCGACTTCTCGTTGCTACGGCAGCAGATGTGCGCGTCATCATCATTAAACTTGCTGACCGTTTGCATAATATGGAAACGTTAGCGTTCGTCGAAGCACGCAAACAGCGACGCATTGCTGAGGAAACACTGGAGATATACGTCCCCATTGCTGAACGTTTGGGCATGAACACGTTTAAAACGAAGCTTCAGGATTTGGCGTTCAAGGCACTCGATCCAAAAAAGTTTGCTGAGACGGAGAAATTAATGACTGAGAAGCGGACAGAAATGGAAGATGCTCTTGAAGAGGCTGTGCGTGACGTTAAAAAGACTCTTGCTGAGAGCGGCATCACTAATTTTCGTACTGAAACACGCGTCAAAAGTACCTACAGCTTTGCAACGAAACTCGCTCGAAAGCGTGGCGACATCGAACGTGTCTACGACTTGTTTGCGCTCCGTATCATCGTCCCCACTGTTGAAGACTGCTACCGCGTCTTAGGAGCGGTCCACACTACGTGGCGCCCCTTGCCAGGACGCGTCAAAGATTACATCGCAAACCCCAAGCCGAACGGCTATCGCTCAATTCATACTGCGCTCGTTACGGGACGCGGACTCACCGTTGAAGTGCAGATCCGTACTGAAGAAATGCATCGTGATGGTCAGTTTGGTGTCGCGTCACACTTGAGCTACAAGCAAGACGGTGGGTTGCGCCCTGACAGAGCGCACGCTGCGTGGGTGAGGAGCACTGTGCCATCCCTAATGCACTTAAAGCCACTCGGCGCTCCTAAGTGGCTCCAAGACCTTTCTGATGCTCTCTCGGAAACTGAGGAGGAAAACTTTAAAGAAGCACTGCGACAGGACTTCTTTGCAGAGCGCATCTTTACCTTTACCCCCAAAGGTGACGCCATCGACCTCCCCGTCGGCGCTACACCAGTAGATTTTGCATACGCAGTACACTCAGACCTCGGAGACACCGCAATTGGTGCAACCGTAAACGGTAAACTTGAACCACTTGATACTCCACTAAAAAACGGTGACGCGGTTCAAATCAAAATTAAAAAAGGTGGTAAACCGAACCGTAAGTGGTTGGCGTTCGTGAAAACTGCAGGTGCGCGCAAGCACATTCGCAGCGCACTTCAAAAATTGCGACCGAAGACCAAGTAACTAGAGTGAAAAATTCTGCAACCCAAACGTATCGTCGTCTGCTTTTGCAGTCGCCTCTTGCAGTGGAACATCGTTTTGCATAACCAAAGAGTCTACCGCCGACTCCATTGTGGGTGCAGTGTGGGAGGCTGGATTGGTTTGCGTCACTGACTGCCCGGAGCGCTCTTCAAGCTGCGCCAAGATGGTGCGCAAATCTTCGGGTGAGAAGTAGCTGATGATAAGTTTGCCGCCTTCGTCTTGTGGGCGGATCTCAACTTTCGTGCCGAGGGACTCAGCGAACTTAATTTCCATCTGCTCTAATTCGAGTGGGATGTCGCGTTTACGTGCCTTCTCAACTGCAATCTCTCTCGTCAATTTTTCAACCTCACGCACCGAGAGTTTACGAATTTGAATGTCACGGAACAGTGCGTCCTGCTCTTCAGGTCTATCAATGAGCATGAGGAGCGCTCGTGCGTGACCTTCAGTGATTGCACCGACAATCACGCCCTGCTGAATACGTGCGGGCAGCATCAGGAGACGAAGTGAGTTCGACACATACTCTCGACTCTTACCTACTTTCTTCGCAATATCAACGTTCGCAAGATTAAACTCTTTCTGGAGACGCGAAAAAGCGCGAGCGCGGTCGATGGCGTTTAAATCCTCACGCTGTACGTTTTCAATTATCGCGAGCTCAAGCTTCATGAGGTCATGATCCTGCCCCGAGCGGATAGTCACTGGCACACGCTCAAGACCAGCGAGCTTTGAAGCGCGTAAGCGACGCTCACCAGCGATGAGTTCATAAAACGTGGTGATCCCTCCATCTTCCTTTGTCTCTTCAACGCGTGTGACGGTGAGTGGCTGCAGCACACCGTACTGGCGGATAGAGTCTGAGAGCGCTTTGAGCGCCACCTCGTCAAAGTCAGAGCGGGGTTGGAAGGGGTTGGGGCGGATACGGTCCACCTCAACCCAGAAAATTGCATCATTTTGAAACTGCGAAGGCGCTGCCATGACGAGATTGTAGCATGGCGTGTTTTTGTAAAATACTGTACGATAATCACGTTGCCGGGATGGCGTTGGTAGGGTCGACTGAGGAGCGGTCACCCACGACTCAACGAAATCTTGGATAGTGATTGATGCCGGGATGGCGTAATGGTAGCCGCGCACGACTCAAAATCGTGTCCCGCAAGGGGTGAGAGTTCGAGTCTCTCTCCCGGCACAATGAAAAAACACCCAGTGGTGGTAGCACTTGATGGACTCACCTTGCGTGAGTCCATTGCTATTGCAAAGCTCCTCGGCCCCCACGTCTGGGGGTTTAAAGTGCACGACCTCGTGATACGCGAAGGGTTTGAAGTGATTAAAAAGCTCAAGAGGTTCGGTAAAGTATTTGTGGACTTAAAGCTCCACGACATACCCACAACGGTGACTCATGAAGTCACTGCGCTCATCGGATACGGTGCTGACATCGTGTCAGTGCACGCCTCAGGAGGCAAAGAGATGCTCCAAGCGGCGGTGCGTGCAGGAGGCACTGCAGTAGCCGCGGTTACAGTGCTCTCATCGATGCCATCCGACTCTCGACGTATGTTGCAACTTGCGTCCCTCGCTCGCACGGCTGGGGTCTACCATATCATCTGTCCAGCACGCGACGTAGGCGCGGTCCGGAGAATCGCTAAGTCGTCGCACCTCATAACACCAGGCATCCGCGCACCAAGAAGCGCCGTGCATGATCAAAGGCGCACTGCGAGCGCACACGCCGCACTCGCGGCTGGGAGTGACCTGCTCGTCATAGGCCGTCCCATTACTGAGTCGCCTGACCCACTCAAGGCACTGACTGCCCTCCTTTAAAGGTGAGCTTTGAGTTCCTGGAGCTGATTCAACACCTCCGCATAGAGTTCACGATTTTCCTCATTTACCTCATCTGTGTGGAGGAGTACAAACTCGTTTTCAGTAGTATTGATAAGTGCCTGTATCTCTTTCTGATACGAGGTGGTGTCAGAGTGGACGAGCCCAACCGCATACAGGGCGTCTAGTGTTTCATCAGCGCGGCGCATACAGCGCTCAACTGCGTCCAGAAGGAGGTGCTCGTGATCAGCATCAAAAAATCGTTGGTGCCTCGTACCTCGAACTTCGGCAATTTTCCTAATGTAGATCTGCATCTGACGGAATGCGGTGCGGAGATTTTTCCAATCTTTGTCTGTAAGCGAGCGGTCGAGTTCAACCTTTTTGATTAACCCGTCGAGGTCCTTGCGCGCAACGAAGAGCCCATGTCGGATGTCGTTAAAGGCTGTACCTGCAGAAATGGTGTGTATGTGCGCAAGCGCCAAATCGTGCTTGCGAGACGAGAGTCGCGACACAAACACTGCCAACAGCACAAATGAAAGGATACCCTCAAGAGACGCAAAGACCCGCGAGACACCAACAGGAAGAATGTCACCGTACCCCACCGTCGCTCCAGTTACCACACTGAAGTACAGCGCGTCCATAAAGCGGATAAGTGGGTCTTGAATGGTGCCGAGTGTCGTCGGTCCCTGCCCCGGAACGTAGCTTAGGAAAAAGTAGATGCACGCAAACACCGTGATAGCAAAAACCCACAACCACATAAGCGCTGCGTAGGAGAGCTCGTCTGAACCATCAAAGAATGCCTTACGGGCCATTTTAGATCTTGCCAACGAGGTCCATGTCGCCACCCTTCAGCGTATCGTCGCCAGGGTTCCATTCTGCAGGACAGACCTGTCCGCCATGCGTCTTAACAAACTGTGCTGCTTGGAGTTTGCGCATCAATTCCTTGCCTGAACGGCCGATGCCATTGTCGTGCACTTCTGCGGTACGAACGACACCGTCTGGATCAATGATGAATGTTCCGCGGAGCGACAACCCTTCGTCCTCAACGTGATCTAGTCCTGCGTTTTCGATTCGAGTACCAAACGCCTGTGCCAACCTCCCTGCTGGGTCTGCACCCATAGGAAACTCGATCTTCTTGATTGATGGCGACGTGTCGTGCCAAGCCTTGTGTGTAAACACAGTGTCAGCACTCATCGACACAATTTCCGTATCAATCTTTTTAAACTCTGAGTACAAGTTTGCGAGCTCCTCAAGTTCAGTTGGGCAGACAAACGTAAAGTCAGCTGGGTAAAAGAACACGACCAGCCACTTGTTTTTATAATCAGAAAAACGCGCCTTCTTTACTTCATCATCCTGAAAGATCTCAAACTCAAAGTCTGGTACTGGGTGACCGACCTTAACCATTGAGGTAAAGCCGTTGCCGTCTTGTGATGTCATTGCCATATTGTTTACAGTTGGGTATAACTCAAGAATACCATGGCACAGAAACGACACATTATCGCCATTGTGGGTCCAACGGCGACCGGCAAGACCGCCCTCTCGATAGAGCTCGCACAGCGCATTGGGGGCGAAATTGTCTCTGCAGACAGCCGCCAAGTGTACAGGGGGCTCGACGTCGGCACTGGTAAGGTAACCAAGAAGGAGATGCAGGGAGTGCCTCACCACCTCATCGACGTAGCAGACCCGAAAGAGCAGTTCACCGTCCACGACTACGTCAAACACGGGCAGAAGGTTATTGCTGACATTCATAAACGAGGTAAGGTCCCCATTGTGATCGGCGGTACGGGCATGTACGTCGATACGTTGCTCGGGCGACTCGCTATGCACCCCACCAAACCAAACCCTAAGCTCCGTAAAAAACTTGAGGGCATGACGCTTGAGGAGTTACAGAAGATGCTCAAGAAACTCTCACCTGCGCGCTACAGAACAATCGACCCAAAAAACCCACGACGCCTGATACGTGCAATCGAAATAGCAACGGCGCCAACGAAGGCTAAGAAACCTACTCGGGTTGAGCAGAAACACAAAATCATTTGGATGGGGCTCACCCTCCCCCGACCTGAACTCAAGACGCGTATTATTGAGCGCCTCCACGAGCGCATTAACGCTGGTATGTTGAACGAGGCAAAGCGCCTCAAGAAAGCTGGGGTGAGCTGGGAGCGCATGGAGGCCTTGGGCCTTGAGTACCGCTACATGGCGCGCCACCTGCAAAACCTGATCACACACAATGAAATGGTGGCGCAGCTTGAATCAGAAATTTACAAGTATGCAAAACGCCAGATGACCTGGTTTAATGCCAACAAAAAAATTCAGTGGTTCGACGCCAAAGACCGCGGGCAAGCACTTACTACGTTGTTTGACTAACTAGCCACCAGGAATTGGTGTCGGTTTTGATGTAAATGGTGTGGTGTTGTTTCTGCTTGGAAGATTACAATTTTTGTTCCATTGGCCACACGCTGCAACGTCGACTGAATACGTACCACGTGTGGTGTACCCGCGTCCTGGGCCATAACTATCAGTCGCCGTGAACACGGTGTCGTCAGGCAGCCCGTAGTAACGTGCCATCTCTGGCCACGTGAACTTGGTGCTGTGCGGTATGCCACTCCCCTGCGGAACCGCAACGGTGACTGAGGTAACTTGGCTACAAGGAACACCAACTCCGGTGGTGCCGCCAGGGTTTGCCTTACAATCCTTATAGTCTTGAACGGTTCGGATTGGGTTACCCTGTGCATCCCACTGACACCCTTGGAAACGCTGTGCTGCGGTGCCAGTTTTTTGATCTTGCGGACTATTACACTGCTGTGGCGAGTAGTTTGTTATTGAATCGACGTTACTTGTTCCTTTGCCTTGATCAAACGGTGACGGCTTCGTGCTGCTGGCTGTTGGTGTGCCTTGTGTACCAGTAACACCACCCTGCCCTGGAGCGTCTGGTGTTGTGCCAGAGGAAACAAACTGGCCGTTCACATACGTTGCCTTTACACATTGAATCTTAGACCAGGCATCGAGTGGTGAGCCAGTGAACACCTTGAGCGTCAGGTCAACAATAAGGTACGCACAGAGGATAAAGATAAGACCGATGAGAGTGTTTGCAAAAATCTTTTTAGCTGAGTCGAGGTGTGAATGGTTAGATGCTGCGGTGACGTAGAGGAACCCTGCATATGCAAACATGACTGAGGCAGCAAATACGCTCAAGGTCACCATCAGGCGCAGAATGTTTTGTGCAAGCTGCACTAAGTTACATGCTTGGCAGATGCCATTACCACCTTCTGAGCAAGCCGGTACCACGGGACCAAAAAAACCTGTGTTGGCTGCGAATGCTAATGCAGGAGTAAGGAGGAACCCGAGGACAAGCCCGAATCGCATGAATTTCATACTGCTAGTATATCGTAGAAAAGGGTGCGGTCACGCATCATTCCTCGCCGTCGCTCAGAATGTGCGCGACCCCGGCTCACGGTTTTGTGAGGCACAAAACAACGCTCCGCCTCCCGCAAAGCGAAAAACCGCTTTCGCGGTTTGTTCGTCTTTGCGGGCCCACTAGGAATCGAACCTAGATCTGCTCTTTTGGAGAGAGATATTCTACCACTGAACTATGGACCCAGCTGTGCTCCTTGGGGCAAAAAAATAGACCCCGTAGGGCCTATTATGCCTTATTTCTTAACTTCTTTAAAGACGACGCGCTTACGGAGCTTTTTGTCGTATTTCTTAAGTTCAATCTTGTGTTTAGCCAGCTTCTTGCGGTTCTTGGTCGTATAGATCAAGGTGCCTGAGCTCGACTTCATTTTCAAAAGGTTATCCTGTGACATGGAGCTACTATACCCTACCCTCAGCCTTTGGTCAAAAGAAAAGGCCCCAATGCGGGACCTAATCAAACCATGGGTGCGTCTCTACCTCTTAGCTCGAACCTATTTCAAACAGCATTGCTAGCAATACCATTGCGCCTCGCGGACTCGGCGCCCCGCCCGCCGCGAGGCGCGTGCGGACGCCCTCGCCCTGCCTCTCTTGCTTTCTTTTTTCGCGGGGGGATTCAAAAAATGAGGGGTCACTGTGGATGCATCAGCTTGACGAGCATACCCCCTAGGGGGTATGCTCGGTATATGAAGTACATGTCTGACAAGGCTAAATCGAAGGTGATACGGCGTCTCAAACTTATTGAGGGACAGGCGCGCGGTCTTCAGAAAATGGTGGAGAATGACACATACTGCATCGACGTCATTACGCAGACCTCTGCAGTGAAGCAGGGCCTCTCCAATGTTGAGGATTTGCTTCTTGAAAATCACCTTGAGCATTGTGTGCATCATCAGATGTCATCTGGTCAAACTACTAAAGCAAAGTCAGAGGTGCTCAAAGTGTATAAGCTGAAAAGAAAATAAGCATGCATACTCAAACGTACAGAGTAAAAGGAATGCATTGTGCCTCATGTGCTGTAAATATCGAAAAGACTTTCAAAAAGACAGACGGCGTTCACTCTGCTGAAGTAAACTACGCCACTGAAACAGCCAAAGTTACATTCGACGAATCGAAGACCAGCCCTAACCACCTGTCCGAGAAAATTGGTCCGTTGGGATATTCTCTGGATATTCCAACTGCAAATGAAATGGGTATGTCTGAGAACGAACATGCCGCGCACCTTGGGCTGAATCAAACCAAGAAAGAAAAGCTCGCTGAGGTTGCGGGAATGAAAGCCATGGTCTACTCAGCAATACCACTAGCTGCTTTTAGTATTTTCGTCATGGGCTGGGACATTCTTGCTGAGTCTGGAATTGTTTCTGAAATGTCGACTGTTGTGTACGAGTTCGTGCATCACCTCCTACCCATTTTCGCTACCTATGTGCTTTTTGTAGTCGGCAAGCCATACCTTTTGGGCTTCTATCGCTTCTTGCGTTATGGCAAGGCGAACATGGATACCCTGATAGGCATAGGCACATCGGTCGCATTTCTATATAGCTTTGTTGTGATGGCATTTGAGGAACCACTGCGACAATTCATTAATGTTGATCACACGTACTACGACGTTACCATTGTGGTGATTACTTTCATTGCGCTCGGGAAATACCTTGAAGCAAGAGCAAAAATCAAAACTGGGGATGCCATAGAAAAACTACTCAACCTCCAAGCAAAAACTGCATTGGTTATTCGAAGCGGAGCGGAGCAGAAAATACCTATCGAGCAGGTTATTCACGGTGATCTAATCATCGTGAAGCCGGGAGGACGAATTCCTGTGGATGGTGTCATTACTCAAGGCGCTTCGTATATTGATGAGTCAATGATTACGGGCGAGCCGATGCCTGTTGAAAAAAGTATCGGCGAATCAGTAATTGCAGGCACTTTGAATACTACGGGTTCATTCACCTTTAAAGCGACGAAGGTCGGGTCAGAAACCTTGCTTGCTCGTATCGTTGCAATGGTGCAAGAGGCACAAGGAAGTCGTGCGCCTATCCAAGCCCTTGCTGACAAGATTTCAGGCGTGTTTGTGCCTGTTGTGCTCGTTATTGCATTTATTGCGCTCGGTGGATGGTTGCTACTTGGCATACCGATTCTAGGCTTTTCACAAGCACTGTCTTTCGGGCTTGTGTCATTTGTGGGCGTGTTGGTCATTGCCTGTCCGTGCGCACTTGGGCTTGCAACCCCGACTGCGATTATTGTTGGCGTCGGCAAAGGAGCCAAGGAAGGCATTCTTATAAAAGATGCGGCGACGCTCGAAAAACTTCATAAGGTGGACACAGTTGTTGTTGATAAAACAGGTACCTTAACGCGAGGCAAGCCCGAGCTGGTAGGTATACAAAACGTTTCCACATTGCAAGAAGATAACCTCGTCTCCATCCTTGCAACACTCGAGGAGAAATCTGAGCATCCAATCGCTCATGCTGTCCTTGAATATGCAAAAGCAAAAAATATATCTCTCATGACCGCTTCTAACTTCGAGATTATCCAAGGCAAGGGTGTGAAGGGGGTTATTGAAAATACTGAATATTTTGCCGGTAACATTAAATTGATTTCTGACCTCGGGCTATCAGTTGATCTAATGAACATTGAGGCAGAAACTCTGCAAGGAAAGACTCCTATAATCCTTGCCACAAAGAGTGCCGTGCTTGGGTTGGTGCTGGTAGCAGATGCGATCAAACCAGAGGCCGTTGAGGCGATAAAAAATCTGCATGCGCTTGGAATCAAAGTCATTATGCTTACAGGCGACCATAAGAATACCGCCCACGCTATCGCCAAGGAAATTGGTATAGACGATGTGATAGCAGAAGTGTTGCCACAGGATAAACTAAATAAAATCAAAGAGTTACAGAGCCAAGGCAAAATCGTTGCCATGGCTGGAGACGGTATCAATGATGCCCCTGCTCTTGCACAAGCAGACGTTAGTATCGCTATGTCGACAGGAACGGATGTTGCAATAGAAACAGCGGGCATCACACTCCTGCATGGCGATATTTCAAAGTTGGTGAAAGCAATTCGGTTGTCCAAAATGACAATGACTGGCATCAAGCAGAACCTCTTTTTTGCCTTTATCTACAACATTGTGGGCATCCCCTTGGCGGCTGGAGTATTTTTCCCCTTCTTTGGGTGGCTTCTCTCACCTGTGTTTGCAGGTCTTGCGATGGCACTTTCAAGTGTTTCGGTTGTCGGTAATTCGTTGCGTCTTAAAGCTAAAAATCTATGATCAGCACAAAACTAAAAACGATATTTGCCATCTCGATTCCGCTTTTCATAGCACACGGAGTTGAGGAGATTATGACTGGATTCTACAGTGTAGATGCATGGGATGCGTATCTATTTCAACCATTTGCGCAACTTTCTCTCCACGGAGTGATGTTTGTAACATTTCAGCTCATGCTGTGGCTATTACTCATTGTCTCGCTCGCGCTACTGTCTGGTGACCGCTGGCGTTTTCGTATGCTTGCGGTCATAGGGGTTGTGTACGTTTTCGAGCTCCACCATGTCTTCAAAGCTATCCTTGCTGGTGGGTACTACCCCGGACTCATTACCTCACTCGCGTTCCCCGTAATCGCTTATTTCTTTTGGAAGGAGTGGATTGCAGTTTACAAGAATATTAAAAAAATATAAGAAACATATGAACAATAAAATTACATTTGGGGTTGGTGGAGCGGTGGTCGGGTTGGTGCTTGCAACACTTTTTACAACAACTTTGTTTCCGAATAGAAATGGTAATTTCGACACGCCCTGAACGATACGATGGCCAATGCCATCAATCGTAAAGTCGGTCTTCTCGAGCTCCTCGGAGACGGCCTGGGGAGAAATCTTGCGGAGGTCCGGGTGGTTATAGGAATGGTTGCCGATCTCGTGGCCTTCGTCGGCGATCATCTTCAGCACCTCGGGGTGCTTGGCCGCCATGTTGCCGAGCACGAAGAAGGTGGCCTTGATGCCGCGCGCCTTGAAGGTGAACAGCGGATTCTTTGAAATCGATGTGTTGAGCAGACCTTCGATCATTGGCTTGCCATTCAGGTTGACCGTGAAATTATGGATGAAATGGATCGGGACTGTTTGTCCCATGTCATCCTTGCGCTGTCCGGTTTCCATTGGATGTTGCATCAAGATGCGAATGTCGCTGATGTCACCCTTGTTCTGGACGCGAATCTTGATCTGTTCTGCCATGTTCAGCCTCCGCATCCGCCA
>OFRM01000895.1_pt1 | contig 11112 bp, 9 predicted proteins | sample 1543101 | NCBI WGS metagenome assembly OFRM01 (sample SAMN07774223, study PRJEB24372) | wastewater metagenome | isolation source: Exp Tend VB 0WW | collected 2016-02
CTCCTGCATATCCACACTGTCCGTATGTATGGCTCAGGATGCAAGGATCGCCACGTCGTCTTTATCACCTTATTTGGGCGAGAAGCAATTGATTAAAGAGGTCGGCGTTCTTCTGCAGAAAAAATGTGAGAGCGATGAGTTTTCTGGCGGGATCTTGATTGCAATTTTTTAATGACAGCCTCCACCATGGCTACCGAGATTTGTTGCCTCGAATCCTTCTGTTGTTGCTAGATTTTGCAATATTCCACAGTCTTTTCCAGCCTCGGACGTCTGGCAAAGGCCGCGTAAATTTTTTAATTGTTTTTCTAACGCCTTGAGCTCTGTAATGCGATCGGCGACATGACCGATATGCTTGTCCAGCAAGAGATTCACTTCAGAACAATTGTCTTGCGGCACATCCCTGAATTTCAGTAAATCGCGTATTTCATCCAAGGTCATATCAAGCGATCGACAATGCCGGATGAATTGCAGGCGCTCTGAATGTTCTTCACCATAAAGACGAAAATTGCCTTGAGAGCGTGCGGCGTGCGGCAATAAACCTTCTTTTTCGTAAAAACGAATAGTTTCTACCAGACAGCCTGAACGTTTTGCTAGTTCACCAATTTTCAGTTCCATCGTTGTCCTTCATTATTAAATAAATAGTACTTGACTCTGTACCTGCTACAGGATGTTAAATGCCAACTATACACCTAGAGGAGCATTTATGACGACACCACACAAAGACCCGGCTGAGCATGCTTGTTGTGATCATAAGCACGTAGAATCCACACAAAGCATCGCTGCGTATGTTGCGTCGGCTTTAAATGAAGTTTGCGTCTTGACTCTTCGTATAGATAAAATGGATTGTCCAACTGAGGAATCACTGATTCGCAATAAACTTGAAAAGATGGAAGGAGTCAGCAGTCTCGACTTCAATTTATTGAAGCGACGCTTAACCGTGCACCATACCCTCGCTGATGCCTCCACCATTGTCGCGGCAGTCGTGGCATTGGATATGTCTCCAGTAGTCGAACAAGCAGCGCCAACGGCAGACGGCACTTCAACTGTCATGTACACCATACAAAACATGGATTGTCCGACGGAAGAAGCGCTCATCCGCAACCAATTATCCAAGATGCCTGGCATCCAAAAATTGGATTTTAACTTGATGCAACGCAAACTCACGGTCACGCATACGCTAGGCAAAGCCGATGTTATTCAAGAAGCCTTGATCGCCATTGATATGCAAGCGGTTCCCGTTGAGGCCGTACCTGGACAGTCGCTATCGTCAAACGCAGCTCCCTCGTTGAACTCCGCAAAAAAATGGTGGCTATTAGCGTCGGGGGCAATTGCCGCCATACTCGCTGAAGTCATTGCCTGGAACACCGGCTCAGACAAATCCTGGCCAGTCATAGCCTTCTCACTATTTGCCATCGCGGTGAGCGGTACCAGCACCTACAAAAAGGGTTGGATCGCGCTCAAAAATTTCAATCTCAATATCAATGCCTTGATGACGATTGCGGTGAGTGGTGCCGTGATCATCGGGCAATGGCCGGAAGCGGCCATGGTGATGGTGTTATTTACTTTGTCGGAAACTATAGAGGCGATGAGCTTGGATCGCGTACGTAATGCGATTCGCGGACTAATGGCGATGACGCCCGATAAAGCCAGTGTGCTGCAAGAAGATGGTAGCTGGAAAGATATCGAAGCAACCTCCATTGCTATAGGCGCTATCGCACGCGTAGCGCCAGGTGAACGCATCCCCTTAGATGGTGAACTCACCAAAGGACAATCGTCGATTAATCAGGCGCCGATTACAGGCGAGAGCATCCCTGTCGCCAAAGCGGTCGGCGATAAAGTATTCGCTGGTACTGTCAATGAGACTGGCTCTTTTGAATATCGGGTAACAGCAATACAAACCAACTCAACCTTGTCGCGCATCATCCATGCGGTTGAAGAAGCGCAAGGAAGCCGCGCCCCTACCCAGCGTTTCGTCGATAGTTTCGCTAAAATTTACACCCCCATCGTATTTCTGCTGGCCTTAGGAGTCATGCTCGTCCCACCGCTTGTACTAGGGCTTCCCTGGATGGTATGGATTTACAAAGCATTAGTCCTATTGGTGATCGCCTGTCCCTGCGCACTGGTGGTATCAACTCCGGTGACCGTGGTGAGTGGATTAGCGGCTGCCGCAAAGGCAGGTATTTTGATTAAGGGCGGAGTCTATCTGGAAGAAGGCCGTAAGCTAAAATCCATTGCCCTAGATAAAACTGGAACGATTACCCAAGGTAAGCCTGTCGTGACCGAGTTAGTGGCACTCAATGGCGAAAAAAGTAAAAGCTTGCAGCTGGCAGCAAGCCTGGCAGGACGATCGGATCATCCGGTATCGGGAGCACTCAGCACGTACTGGAAAACGCAACCAGCCACCGACGGTCTATTAGAAGTGAGCGATTTTGAAGCACTTACTGGACGAGGTGTCAAAGGTAAGATCGATGGGCAATGGTATTACTTGGGTAACCATCGACTGATTGAAGAATTAAAAATCTGCACCCCAGAAACAGAAGCGGCCTTAAATCGACTCGAAGCGGATGGTAAAACCGTCGTCATTATCAGCGATGACAAGACGCCTTTATTACTCGTGGCGGTCGCCGATACCGTAAGGGAAAGCAGTCGCCAAGCCATCTTGGAATTGCATGAGCTTGGTATCCGAACCGTTATGCTGACCGGCGACAATGAGCTCACCGCCAAGGCAATCGCTAAAAGCGTCGGTATCGACGATGCCAGGGGCAATTTACTGCCAGAAGATAAATTGGCGGTCATTAACGATGAACTCAGCAAACACGGCACAGTCGGCATGGTGGGTGACGGCATTAATGACGCGCCAGCACTGGCAAAATCGAGTATAGGCTTTGCGATGGGCGCAGCTGGTACAGACACTGCGCTAGAAACTGCCGACGTCGCATTAATGGATGACGATTTGCGTAAAATTCCGCAGTTCATTCGTCTGAGTCAACGTGCTGCAGCTATCTTGAAACAAAATATTGCCTTGGCCTTGGGCATTAAGCTTGTGTTCCTGGTTATGGCGGTAATGGGTATCGCCACACTGTGGATGGCAGTATTCGCCGATATGGGCGCAAGCTTGCTTGTGGTATTTAATGGCTTGCGCCTAGTAGGTAAATTAAAATGAGGATGTCGGCCGCTTTCCTTATACCGACTTCATTATTAAAATCATTTTCAGGCATATAATTCGCGTCATGCTCAAAAAATTCGTTCTCATGCTGATTCTTGCATTCACCGTCCAGTTAGGCTGGGCGGTGGCGAGTACCTATTGCATGCATGAAACGGGCAAAGCCTCGCAACATTTTGGGCATCATGATCATCAACACGAAGCTACGCCTGAAGCGCAGCAATCGAGTAAGAGTAAAATTGGCACAAGTGATATTGATTGCGACTTTTGTCACCATTCTTATGCGAACGTCGTGACTGTTCAATTCATGGATTACCTATTTCTTAGTGTTTCAGGTAATGCAGAAACCCAACCGTTTACCTACCAATCCTACATCCCCGACAGTCTGACTAAACCGAACTGGCTCCGCATCAGCTAAGCCTGGCGGGACTGTCTTCTCATATTGAGCGCAGCAAGCGCTGTCGCGACCTCTCGCCAAATATCCCCATATTTTTTTTGGAGAATTTGATGCGCCCTTTGATCTTGCCGCTCAGTATTGCGGCACTGCTGGTCGCCCCTGCCATTTCCCTGGCAAGTGACAGCACAGCTAATACAACCGTAGTTCCCATCTCGACGAGCGCTACAGCCGATACAAACTCGGCGGTGCCACTCACACTAGAACAAGCCTGGCAGTTCGCTGAACATGCCAATGCCAGGCTGCGCCAAGTCCAGACGCAACTTAGCACCGCACAAGGCGAACTGAGCGATGCCCGCTCGCTACTCTGGAACAATCCCAAGTTAACGGGAGAAAGAGTAAGACGTGAGGTGCCACAGACTGGCATGCCCGCAGAAAATAGGCGGGAATGGTCGACCGGTATTGAGCAAACCTTTGAACTCGCCGGGCAGCAAAGCTATCGCCGCAAAGCGACTGAGCAACAACTGCAAGCACTCGATGCGTTAATCGAAGATACCCGTCGTGAGATCCGTGCTGAAGTTGAGCAACGTTTTGTGCAGGTGCTCTCGCTGCAAGAACGCATTTTGACCGAACGTCAGTCACTTAAAATCATCGAAGACACTGCCAGTTCGGTTAAAAAGCGCGTTGCCGCAGGTGAAGATAGCCGACTCGATGGTAACCTCGCCAGCGTGGAAGCCGTGCGAGCTAGCAACCAAATTGGCGTCCTAGAAGAACTGTTAATCCAGGCACGCACCGAACTGGCGCAGACCTTACAACTACCTGGCAATGGGCTTCCTAAGGTCGTCGGCACGCTCAGCGCCCCAACACCGACCTATACGCTAGAAACATTATTATCGAGTGCGGCAAACCGCCCCTTACTGCGTGCGCTTGATTACCATGAACAGGCTGCAAAGAGTCGTCTCGCTCTGGAACGTGCGACACGTTACCCTGATTTAACGGTAGGTGTGACGACCAGTAGAGAGGGGGCGACCAGTGCCCGCGAACGACTGACCAGTTTAACATTGTCACTACCACTTCCCTTATTTCGCAATAATGCAGGAGGGATCGGACGGGCCACAACAGAACTGAGTCAGGCGCAAATCGAGCGTGAAACTTCTGCGCGCAATACAGCCAGCAGTGTGACTTCACTCTGGCAAAAACTTCAAAGCCTGACTCTGCGGGTCAATGCTTTGCAACAAAGCGTCCTTCCCGCGCTGGAAGAAAATCAACGTTTATCGGTCAAGTCTTTGCAGTCCGGCGAAATCGGCTTATTTCAATTGCTGGTGGTAAATCGCCAGGTGCTCGATGGCAGACGCGACTTGATTGATGCGCAAACCGAGTGGCGACTGACACGCCTTTCTTTGCATCTGACTGCGGGTTGGAATGAACCTTTGATGTCAAAATGATTGCATGCATTTTCCTTTTAAAAACAATTTTAACGAAATGACTTCTATGATCCCCACCAAATCGCGCAGTGGTTGCGTGCTGCTCCTGTCCCCACTCTTATCTCTGTTATTGCTCGCAGGGTGCGGAAAAGACGACGTAGCCAAAAAGATTGAGCCAGCCAAAGAAAAACCTGCGGCCTCTGCTTCAGCCCATACCAAAGAACCAGGACTACAGCTGTCTAAAGAAGAAATAGCGGCTGCAGCCATCATCATCGCCCCGTTGCAAGAACAGGAATTCCATGAACAGATCAGCGTAACGGCGACGATTCAGGCTAATCAGGATAAATTGGCCCGGGTCGCCCCCCGCGTTGCCGGCAGAGTGACGCAAGTCATGGCCAATCTGGGCGATAAGGTCAAGCAAGGCCAAGCGCTTGCTTTGGTCGATAGCGTTGAAGTGGGCGAAGCCCAATCGTCCTACGTGCAGGCGGTCTCCGAACATGCATTGGCAAAATCCGGCATGGAACGCGCTGAAAAACTGTATGCCGACCAAATCATTCCGCAGAAAGACTATTTGCGCGTACGCGCCGATTTTGAGAAAGCCAAAGCGGTGTTGCGTGCAACTGGCGAAAAACGGCAGATACTTGGTATCGCTGGCAGACAGAACTCAGCTGGCACCTCTGTATTCGCGGTTGCGGCACCATTTGCCGGTACGGTCATAGAAAAGAAAGCGGTATTAGGTGAACTAGCGCAATCTGAGAAGGAAATGTTCAGTATCGCGGATTTATCGAACGTCTGGATCGAGACCAACTTGTACGAAAAAGATGTAGGCAAGGTCAAGATCGGTGCCGAGGCACAAATTACCACCGCCGCTTATCCCGGCGAAACCTTCAAAGGCAAAGTCACCTATATCAGTAGCGCCATGGACAAAGAGTCCCGCACCGTGAAGGCACGGGTCGAGGTGCCAAATACGGACGGCAGACTGAAGCTGGAAATGTTTGCCACTGCAACGATCGCGACTGCCGGCATGACCAAGGCATTGTTGCTGCCAGAGCAAGCGGTATTGCTGATACAGGGGCAACCCACCGTCTTCATCCAGGATGCCGACGGCTTCGAGCCGCGCGCAGTCGAGCTAGGTGATAAATTGCAAGGTCAGGTCATTCTCAAGTCTGGCATAACACCCGGCGAAAAGGTGGTGACCGGTGGTGCTTACACCTTGAAAGCCAAGATGTTGAAATCGCAGATCAGTGCGGATTAAGGGACATCGCCATGTTAAATAAAATAGTGGATTTGTCCCTCCGATACAAAGTTCTGGTGTTGGTGATTTTTTTATTGGTAATCTTGCTGGGCGCTAAAGCCTGGATGGAGTTGCCCGTCGATGCCTTTCCTGATGTCACACCTATACAGGTGAACATTTATACAGAATCGCCTGGCCTTGCCGCCGAGGACGTTGAAAAACTCTTGACCGCACCGATTGAAACCTCTATGGCCGGTCTTGCCGGCGTTGAAGCGATACGTTCGGTATCCTTATTTGGCCTGTCCTACGTCAGCGTCAACTTTAAGGACAATGTCGACATCTATTTCGCCAGAAGATTGGTCGGTGAAAAACTCCTGGAAGCCAAGGAACGTATTCCCGCTGGCTATGGCGAACCGGCAGTCGGGCCGAATAGTTCAGGTTTAGGGCAAGTCTTTTGGTACACCATCGAATCCGCGGATAAGAAAATGTCGACCATGGACCTGCGTACTTTACAGGACTGGAACGTGCGTCTTAAGCTGCGCACCGCGCCCGGTGTGGACGATGTCACTTCCTGGGGCGGCGATGAAAAACAATATCAGGTACTGATCAATCCCAATCAGTTGATCAAGTATGGCCTGAGTCTGAAAACGGTGATGGAAACCTTGACTGCGAACAATCGGCAAGTCGGTGGCCAATACCTGAACATAGGTCAGGAACAATATCTGGTGCGCGGTCTTGGCCTGGTGGCCAATGCCAAAGATATCGGTAACGTCGTGCTGGCTACACGTGAAGGCACACCGGTCTATGTGCGTGACGTGGCCGAAGTCAAGGAAGCCCCTTCGTTGCGTTTTGGTGCTGTCACCAAGGATGGTAAAGAGGTCGTACTCGGCATGGCATTGCAACGTATTGGCGAAAATGCCAAGGGCGTGGTGGAAGCCGTTAAGCAAAAGATCAAGGTGGCTCAACAGGCGCTACCTAAGGGCATCACAATCAACCCGGTCTATGATCGCACCGACCTGGTCGACAAAGCGGTCAAGACAGCCGAAAGCGCGCTAGTGGAAGGTTCAGTGCTGGTGGCGATCATCCTGTTCTTGTTCCTGGGGGAGATCCGTTCCGCGATTGTCGTGATCGTGGCCTTGCCGCTGGCGATGCTGATCAGCTTCATGCTGATGCAGCAATGGGGCTTGTCAGCGAACCTGATGTCTCTGGCCGGGCTGGCGGTGGGCATCGGTATGATGGTGGACGGTGCTGTGGTGATGGTGGAGAACGGCTTTAGGTTGTTGTCGCATCAGGCGGGCAAAAAGGTCAATAAGACGCACGTCATCCTGGAAGCAGCGCGAGAAGTCATGAACCCGGTCGCCTTTGCGATCCTGATCATTATCGTGGTGTTCCTGCCCTTGTTTTCATTAACAGGCCTGGAAGGCAAGATGTTCAAACCGATGGCGCTGACCATTACCTTTGCGATGATAGGCTCCCTGTTGCTGACCATGACCCTGGTGCCGGTCTTGTCCGCCTTGATCCTTAAGCCCAAGGAAGAGAAAGATACCTTTGTCGTTCGCTGGGCGAAGAAACTGTATTTGCCGTTGCTGGACTGGGCGTTAGATAGCAAGAAAAAGGTCATCACAGGTGCCATCGTGACATTGATCGCTGCGCTGGCCTTGATCCCTTTCCTAGGTAAGGAATTCATGCCGACCTTGCAGGAAGGTGGAATTTTGTTCCGGGTCACCAGCATCCCATCAACATCGCTGGAAGAGTCGATCCGAATTTCTCAGCAATTGGAAAACGCGCTGAAACAATTCCCGCAATCGACGTCCTCCATTGCGATGATAGGTCGTGCCGAAAAAGGTGAAACGGCGGACGTCAACTACATGGAGTTGCTGGTCAACCTAAAGCCGCAAGGCGAGTGGCCGAAAAAAATCTCGGTTCCCGACCTGGCAAAGGAAATGCAGCAGAAGCTGGAAACTGTTGTTCCAACAGCGGTGATTGCTGCCAGCCAGCCTATCCAGAGTCGCATCGAAGAGTTGATTTCCGGCGTGCGTGCCACTCTGGCTTTAAAATTGTATGGCGAAGACCTCAACACGCTAGACCGTCTGTCAGAGCAAATGAAGGGGGTGCTAGACAAAGTGCCGGGTGTTGCAGACTTGTCGCTGGAGGCGAACAAGGGTAAGCCTCAATTGGTGATCAAGGTCAACCGCGACGCGGCAGCACGTTACGGTATCAATGCAGATGAAATTCTGGAAGTCGTACAAACCGGAATCGGCGGCAAAGCGGTATCGACACTGATCGATGGCACCAAGCGTTTCGATATTCAGGCCTGGCTAGCACCAGAGTTCCGCAATAATGTGCAATCCATCGGCAATATTCCGATTCGCTCGCAAAGCGGCGCGCTAGTCCCACTCAGTAATGTGGCAAGCATCGAGCTTGATGAGGGATATTCCTTCATACGGCGCGAGGAATTGCAGCGTTATGCGGTGATCCAGATGGACGTACAAGGCCGTGATATCGATAGCTTCGTCAAGGAAGCTGAAGCAAAAATACGCCAACAGGTGAAACTGCCTGAAGGCTATGTCATCGAATGGGGCGGCGCTTTTGAAAACCAGCAGCGTGCCATGAACAAGCTGCTAGTGATTGTACCGCTCACTATCGGTTTGATTTTTATTCTGTTATACACCGCCTTCAATTCACTAACTTATGCCACGCTAATTATCGCCAACGTGCCGTTTGCAACGATAGGCGGTGTCGTCGGTCTCTTTATCACAGGGCAGTATCTGTCGGTGCCGTCGGCGATTGGTTTCATTGCCGTGTTCGGGGTGGCGATGCTGAATGGCATTGTGTTGGTTACGTTTCTCAATGAGCAACGTGAACGCGGTATGTCGGTGCGTGAGGCGGTACGGCAAGGCGCAGCCTTGCGCTTGCGTCCGGTATTGATGACGGCGTCGATTGCGATCTTTGGACTGGTGCCGATGTTGCTGTCCAGCGGTGTCGGTGCGGAAACACAAAGACCGCTCGCGACGGTCGTAGTCGGTGGCTTATTCACCTCGACCGCATTGACCTTGTTGCTATTGCCCCTGTTGTATGAATGGGTAGAAGAGCGTAAAGAGCGTAAGGCTAAAGCAAAACTTGCTGACTGATCGATGCGCCGCTCGTCGTGAACGGCGCATTTTTTTAAGGAGAATTTCATGAAACAAATCAAAGCATTCATCCATCCGCATCGCATCAACTCGGTCACCGCGGCGTTGCGCGATTCAGGTCTTTGCGATATCAGCAATGGGACGCGTTGCTACAACCTGACCGTTTCCACTGTACAGCGCCTCTTCACTAGCGCCGATCAATCCCAGCAGCGCTATTCATTGGATCTGGCGGAACCTGTGGTGGCAGAAGCGAAGTTAGAGTTGATCTGCGAAGATGACTTAGCAGAGCAATTGGTCGAGTTAATTATGCAGGCAGGTAAACCAGGACCTGGCTGGGTATTTACGACTGATATCGAGTCTGCGGTCAAAATAGAGTAATTGGACAAGTAGTTTTTTCCGACGCTGGAAAGTTCGCTACAGGTTAGGTGTTGATAATAGGCAATTCTTCAGCGTTAGAAATTAGATTGTCGTCATGGTGGGATAGGCAATATTCACCTGCTAGTTCAGTCTGAATTCACTGCTATTGAGTTGACTGGAAGAGGTTCGCAAAAACGGACGCCATGATTTATTATTTTTCAATCATGGAGGTTAGTAATGAAAGCAGGAACAAGACAAAAATTCACAGCGGAATATCGAGAACAAGCGGTCAGGCTGATCACTGAACAAGGATTAAAAATCAGTGAAGCAGCGCGTCGATTGGCTATTTCGGATAAATCGCTAAGCCGTTGGGTAATTGCTGCCAAGGAAGGGAAATTAGACAAAGTTGATACAAAACGACTGGTTCCTGTGAGCGCATTAGAAGCAGAAGTGTCCAAGTTAAGGAAAGAAAATGCCGTTTTGCGTGAAGAGCGGGAGATCCTAAAAAAGGCGACGGCATTCTTCGCAAAGGAATCGCGGTGAAGTATGCCTTTATAGAACAACAGCGAACCAACCACAGCATCGTCATTTTATGCCGTGTCCTCCAAGTGTCCAAAGCAGGTTTTTATGACTGGCGCGAAAGACAACGTCATCCATCAGCAGACACCCTTGCGCTGGAAACTGCGGCAAGGTCTGCGCATGAACGCGGACGGCAAACCTACGGGCCTAAACGTCTACGTAGCGAACTCATCGATGCTGGTTTCAAGATGAGCCTCTCCACCGCTGACTGCTAGTGCAACGCAGGAAATGACCAAAGACCATTGGGCGATGATTTGCTCTCGTCGACTTGCCATAAATGGGGGAGCCCAAAGTTGTTGATGACAGATCTATCCTAACAGCACCTGCAGGAATAAGGCTAAGTCTTTGTAACCATTTAGGTGGCGTAAATCATTGCCGTAAAGAATACGCGGGGCCCGCGTAAGAACCGGCGGCCAGGAGCAGTAATCGACGGCCTGGCGCAGGAATGAGTGGCCGTTTTAAAACAGGAATTGATGGCCGCTCTCGCGAGAATACGCATTTTGGTTGAGCGTGTTTTGATTTCCTTTTTGAAGCTGCCACCAGAGCAGACGAATGCGAAAGGTAATGCTTATTCTAGATTCTGTTGTGGCAGCCATAATGAAATCCCAAATCTTCGAAAGCGGGCGTTGAAAGTGAAAAAAAACGATTGAGCAACAATTGGTTGTGAATATTTATCATCGCCACTTTTATCATATCAGCAGCGGTGCCTTGAATTGGTGCGTTGATAGCATTTCGTTCAGCAAAACCGCGCACTGTAAAGTTGCCTGCGTTGATGTCACGAACATATCTTCTTCTTTGTAAAAGTGTTTCAACAAAACCATTTTCACGCG
>OFRM01000896.1_pt1 | contig 11110 bp, 10 predicted proteins | sample 1543101 | NCBI WGS metagenome assembly OFRM01 (sample SAMN07774223, study PRJEB24372) | wastewater metagenome | isolation source: Exp Tend VB 0WW | collected 2016-02
CTAATGGTGGTACTGGTGGCATTGGTGCAGGGGGCACTAGTGTTGCAGGTGGTGCTGGTGGTGCTGGTACTAAAGATGGAGCTGCTGGAAACAATGGCACAGCACCAGGCGGTGGAGGTGGAGCAACTGAAAATGCAACATCCGGCTCAGGTGGTGCTGGGAAGATAATAGTGACGACATGGTAAAAAATATAACATCAGATAATTTTAGACACAGACTCTACTGCTACAAGTGCGGAGTTCAAGGGCATGATGGAGACTTTGAGTGGAGTAATGAGTATAAAGCATATGTATGTGAGAAACATATCTATCAACCAGCTTATATTAGGGATCAATATGAAGTAGATCTTGATGATTCAGATATGCTAGCTTTTACCACTGTACAAGCTAGAGTTGGAATAATGCCTTCCGAACGTTGGGGATTTGAACCTGGGGTTCGTTGGGGTGAAGAAGATGGAGAGCGTTGGTAATGAAGTCATCTAATAAAATAGATTTAGACCATGGGCCAGATACTTGGACAGCTTACTGTCAAAGATGTGGGACAAAGAGACGCAATGACCAACTAGTTCAGGATATGTATGGTCTATACACCTGCCCACAACATAGAATTGAACATAACATGCATGATGATTTTCCGGATCCAATTGAAGACGATCAAATAGATCCAATTAAAGTACAAACAAGAAACTGGCGTACCTGGACACCAATCCCAGGCTCAGAGCAAGAGGAATAACAATGGCAACTTCAGGTTCACAGAATTTTTCTCAAACAAGAGAAGAAGTAATTAATGATGCATTAAGACTTCTTATGGTAACTAGTCCAGGGAATGAAGCTAGCGCAGATACTCTAGATTATGCTAACAGAATACTAAATAGCATGATTAAAGAATGGAATGCTATGGGCTATCGACTATGGTCTAGAGGGGAAGCTGTCCTAGTATTTGATGAGGACTCTACCTCGTATACACTAGGCAATGCTAGCGGAGTCGATCAAGTATTTAAGGCTAGTGGATTAATTTCTACTACCATAGGCGCAGACGAAGCTGCTGCCCAAACAAGCATTACGGTAGCCGATAGTACCGGTATGGCAGCAAGCGATGTATGCTTAATTGTATTAGATGACGATACTTTACACGTTACATCTATTTCAAGTGTAACCAATGCAACTACAATTGTTATTGCAGATGCTCTAGCTAGTGCAGCCTCTGAAGATAATGCAGTGTTTACATATACGCCGTCTACTGATGTACTTCCTCATGTTCGTGGGGTAGAGGATGTTAGGATTAAATGGTTTGCGAATGGAAATGAAAGACGTCTAACAAGATTAGATAGAATGACATACTATGGTATATCTAATAAAACGGCTACCGGAGAACCAACTGCATATTACATAGAAGATTCTATCGACAATCCATTAATTTACTTTTGGCCAAATCCTACTGACTTATCCACTACTGCAAGAATTACTTATAAAAAGTCTCTAGATGATATGGATAGTGCAAGTGATGATTTTGATTTTCCTCAAGAATGGTTACATTGTCTTAAGTACAACCTAGCAGTAGCTATGGCTCCTGGCTTCGGTAAAGAAGTAAAGATTAAGACTCTAGCAGCTATGGCAGCCCAATCACTTCGAAATGCATTGAGTTTTAGTAGTGAAGCTACGAGTATTAAATTCAGAGTAAAGGGACGACATTAATGCCTACTCCGTTACTATTAGCAGGCCCTGCATATGATACTGGCATTCCAATGCAGAATGCACAGAAGTTGATCAATTGGTATATTGAAGTCGATCAGATGGGGGGTAAGTATGGAATGATACTTAGACCTACCCCGGGTATGCTCTCATTTTCTACCATTGATTCAAGAAGCACTATACGAGGCTTAATACAGTACCGTGGGGTACTTTATGCAGTAGCCGATCACTATCTATACACTGTTAACTCAAGCGGCACAGAGACTCTTATTGGGGCTTTAAATACTGCTGCCGCACATACTACGCAACAGATTAGATATGCTGCTTATGGTACACAAATCCTTATAGTAGATTCTGGAAAGGCTTATGTTTACAATCTAACGGCCAATAATGTGGCCGAAGTGGCCGATGCAGACTTTCCTGCTAATATAGAGGATGTCACTGTACAGGATGGGTATTTTATTATTACTGTCTCTAATTCAGAGAACTTCTATGTATCTAGAAATAGTGATGCTACCGATTGGGATGCACTAGATGTATTTGAATCTGGAGCACAAGGAGACTACTTACTAGCTTGTATATCAGATCATAAAGAATTATGGTTGTTTGGTTCGCAGTCTATTGAGATTTGGTATCAAACAGAAGATCCAGATGCTTTATTCCAAAGACGAGAAGGTGGAGTACTTAATGTTGGGATAGTATCAGCAAGAACCTTATGTCAAGCAGACAATACTTTATTTTGGTTATCTCAAGATGAATCTGGACAGAATTTAATTATGAGGGCGAACGGTTATACTCCAACGAATATAACTAATCAAGCAGTAGCTGCCAAGATAAGTAACTACACAACTGTATCCGATGCATTTGCATATACACATCGTATTGGTACTCATAGCTTCTATGTGATTACATTCCCAACAGAAGGAAAGACTTGGGCTTATGATATGTCAAATGAACAATGGCATGAAAGACAATCTTACATTGGAAGTGATTACACAAGACATAGAGGAAACTGTGCAGTATTTTGTTACGGCAAGTCTCTAGTCGGGGATTATCAATCTAATGTTATCTATCAGTATAGTACCACTACGTACGATGAAGGCGGAGCAATTCTAAAAAGACAGAGGACTACACAGCCTTTACCTTTTCAAAATTATTTCACTTCTATCTACGATTTAGAGATAGACTTTGAACCAGGAGTCGGGTTGAGTACAGGGCAAGGAAGTGATCCCCAAGTGATGCTTAGAGTATCAATTGACGGTGGGCATACATTCGGGAGTGTTCAAATGAGAAGTTTGGGCGCTCAAGGTGCATACTCCAAACGAGCAAAGTGGGACATGCTAGGATATGGGCGAGATTGGGTACTCGACCTGACAATCACTGATCCTGTTAATGCTGTACTCTTAGGTGCTTCTGCTATGTTCGACAATGAACAGAATGCAGACGAATATCAAAAGAAATATGGTGGTAGAGCTTAATGGCAACTATACAACCACCACCAGTCAGTACTCCAATTCTATTAGATACTGGAGTTATGTCCTTAACTTGGATTGCTTGGTTTCAGAGTATTCATCTCAAGTTGAATCAAGGGAAAGCTCTAATAACGATGGCAGATTTAGATATGGCATCAAGTCAAGATTTCGAGGCTGGTATCAGCACATCTATTGATGTATACGAAATAGAGTTAACAAATGTGTTACTAAGCTCTTTGAATAGTTCCTTACTACTTAGAGCTTCCATTGATGGTGGGGACAATTACTTAGAAGCTTCTAATGCTTATGGATGGTCTAGACAAGACAATGGAAGTACTTCCTATACAAATAGTTATCACTCATTGATGTTAACCCCTCAAACATCTAATAACCAAAAAAACTACGAGATATCGGGAGTTATTAGGTTAGTAGATTTGAGTAATGACTTAAGTTATAAAATGGTTCAATGGTCACTATCTTACTTTGATAGTAGTGATACATTCCAAGTAGTAGAAGGGTGCGGGCATATTAAAACTGCTCTACCCGTAAATGCAATAAGAATAGTGCCATCGGCAGGAAGTATATCGTCAGGTACGATTGCTTTTCATAGTTTAGATTAGGAGCTTTTATGTCTGATTACGGTAGCGGAAAATTATTATTAGTCGGAGACACGAGTTCTCAACTAACTAATATTAAATCTATAAACGCTAATATAGATGCCTTGATGGCGAAACTGCCAGAGGAGTTACAATCTTCTTTTAGAGAAGGACTATCCTATCTATCGGATGAGAAGTTTAATATTGATACTGGCAAACTAGAAGGCTTTAGACAAGGTGGTTTAGATGCCATGAATCAGGCATTAGCGTTACAAGGTCTAGGCCCTAATGCTTTAACTGGAGATCAAGTATCTCAGTACTTCAACAATATGCCTGGCACTCAGTTTGAATTGGACCAAGGCAGACGCTCCGTTGAAGCCTCTGCTGCCAAAAAAGGTCTAAATGGTTCCGGTAGTTTATTGAAAGGATTGACTTCTTACGCTCAAGGAATAGCAGCCAAACAATTTGGAGCAAGACAACAGGAATTAGCTAACCTAGCTAACATAGGTCTACAAGCTGGTCAAACTCAAGCTACTCTTGGGCAACAAAACAAACTGCAAGCTGCTGGATTATTACAGAATCTTGGAACTAGTTTAGCTAGTAATCAAGTTAATCTTGAAGGTATAAGGACCAGTGCTCTAGATAAAGCTATGAATACTAAGACTTATAAAACTGAACAAGGTAGTGTTATGGCTAGACTTGAAAATGCGGCAGGGAGATAATTATGGGTATTTTAGATGATGTCAACCAAATGCGCAGCAATTCTAACGCAAATGCACCGCAAATGATTAATGGTGTTCAGATTCCTAATGCTGCTAAGATGGGACAGTTTGATCAAAACTATCTAGATCAAGGAGCGCCTCAAGCGCCTGACAATTCTGCTGCTGCAGGGAAAATTAGTCAGATAGTTCAGAAGCTTCAAATACAGCCTACCGAAGACAATTTACAGAATGTAATTATGGGAGTGGCTAAAGGTAGACCAATGGATCCTGTTGCTTTAATTAAAGATAGGAAAGCCTCTCTTCAACAAGAACTAGATGAGACTCTTAATACTTTAAGAAATGATCCTGATTTCAATCAGTACATGAGTGCAACTAAGTCTGCTCAAGATAGACAATTAAGAGAAGCCAGCTATGGCGGTGGTAAGTATGATAAGGATGCTGCCGATAGACGAATAGATCCTATGTTAAAGATGTTAGGAGAGAAGAAGTTTGAAATCTTTGGTAAGAGGGCAGAGATTATTCAGAATCAATTAAATAGTCTAGAAGGTACTCAAAATAAACTAATTCTAGGTGGGGCTCTTCACGATGATAATGATTACCAAGACATGATCAAAGCTCTTATTGCTGGGGGCACTATTCCTACTTCGAATGATAGAGCTGCTCTCGAACTATCTAAAGAAGACCTAGAACGTAAGAAATTAAAAGACCAACAAGATGTTGCAGTGGCTGGTCTAACAGCTAAGAATGAGGCTGATAAGACTGCGTTTAACCAAGCAGCAGAAACTACAAAAATAGGAATCATGCAACAAAATGCCGACTCTCAACGAATATCGGCTAGTAAACAATCCTCTAAGTCCCAGAATGCTATTACAGCCTTAAAGAATAAACAAGCAGAAGTGCAAACTACTCTAAATTTAACTAAAGATATAGCGCAGAAGTTTAATCCAGATTTCTTTGAGAAACCAGAACAATGGAAGAATGCTGGACTAGCTTTCCTAGATTCAATGGGTGTGAATATTGGTGATGCTAATAAAGCTACCATCAAAGCATTCAACGACCAAAGCCAAGGCGTGGGGCAGTTATTTAATCAGTATAGAAAGATGATTACTGGGTCTGCTGCTGCTGTTCAAGAACTAGAGATGTTAAAGAAAGACTTTGTTAATAAAAATAACTCTCCAGAGCAAGCTAGAGCTGGTCTACAAAGATTCTTAAAGATGACTATACGCGACTCTAAGATTTTCCAAGAGATGATTGACTCAGGAATTAATATTAATGATAAGAATGAGTTAAATGGTTTCTATGATACTGCAAAGTTTAGATACGATCTAGATGATCCTGCTCTAGTAGAAGAAGCTGTAAGAGCCGCTCCTCAATTGTTCTATGATGGCCCAATGGAACCAAGAGATAAACAAATTCTCAAGGAAGGCGGAAAGATGCTTAAAGTTAGAGGGAAATGGAATGTATACACTCCTAGCCAAGTAGAGTTACTGAAAAAAGAAGGGGAGATTGACTAATGGCTATGACAGATGCCGAACTAATGGCAATGATAAAGTCAAAGGCACCTGGCGTAGTTGAGTCTGTCGCTTCGGTTGATCCTGCTTTACAAGCTCCGTTATCTTCTCAAACACAAGTACCAGCTCCTACCGGAGAACCACAGCCTAGCCAATCAACTGGTTACTTAGGGGCTGTTGGAACTGGAATGGAAACACTAGGAGATCAGACAGCTGGTTTATCGCGTGGCTTAGCACAAGGAGTGCAAGTAACTCCAATTAAAGTAGAGATTCTTGCTCGGAAAGTTATGAATACTATGGGCTGGGGAGACGAAGCTGATATAAAAGATCTTCAAGCTAAGGTAAGACAATCTCAAGCTGATTTCATGAGTAAAGAAGCGGCAATGGGAACTCCTACTGCTGGAAACATTGGTAGTGTACTAGGCGAAGTAGCGGCAGGATCTGTCGCCGGCGGAGTACTAGGAAAGGGTGTAAACACGGCTCTTACTGCCTGGAAAGGAGCTGGATCATTATTACCAGCTTTAGCTGGACAAGCAACTACGGCAGCAACTCAGGGAGCAATTGCCCAATCAGAAGGTTCATTACTAGATAGTGCCAAAGCAGGTGGTAAGCAAGCAGCATTAGCTACTGCATTATCATCTCTTCAAGGAGCGCAGTATCTACGACAAGTAAGACCACCAGGGGAAGCGACGGGATTAAGTCGTAGAGCTGCCTTAGGTAAAAGTAATATTGGGCCTGACGTTAAACAAGCTAGAGGAATGGCTAAAGATTATTTTAGAAAGGAAATTGGAGAAGAACAAACTTTAGCTGAGAAATTTAGAACTTCTTTAGATGCAGCTGGAGAGAAAGTTGCTTTACAGAATAAAGCCAATTATGAATCAGTCCTTGATGAATTTAACTCAGCTGGGAAAATATCCATTCAAGACATAGAGAATTTGCCGGCTGTACAGGCTGTATTCAAAGCTCCAGCAGGCGACGCCAGCACTAGAATGTTTCAGAAAGAGTGGAATTTATTCAAGAAACAACTAGGAAAGAACACCTTCGCCCCTGTACCTGGTGAGGCTCCCAGCAAATTAAATGCCCTTAAACAAGCTATTTTAGACGAAGGGCTAGTGAATTCTGACGACTTCTTGTTGGAAGCTACTCCTAGAGAATTGCATCAATTTATGACCATATCTTTAAAGAAAGCTTTATCAGAAAAGAATGGTCTAGTCATAGGAGCTAGAGACGAAATAGAAAATAGTCTCTTAGCATTTGGCAAGCAATTTAAATCGGCGTCTGGAAAAACTCTAGATCAAGATTATCTAGGTGCTAAAGATTTCTTTAAGAAAGTCGCATTGCCAGTGAGGAACGATGTTAAGAAGATATCTAAGTCTATATCAGAAGGTAGACTATCTGAAGCAGTGGATTATATTAATACCTCACCTCATGCTGCGAAAACTATGAGAATCATAGAGAGAGACGTAGGAAAAGAAGCTCACGAAGCTTTGGGGGATGCTATAGTGGCTAAAACATTTAAAGATCATGTAAATAGCTTTACTTTTAAAAATGGTGAGAATGTTGATGTTGCAGCCTTATCCAATTCCTTACTAAAACAGTTGAACACACCCGTAATGAAGTCTTCCTCTTACCTAACCAAACAACGAGCTAAATTGTATGTTGATTTCGTATCAAAATTTAAAGATGCTCCAAGAGGAAAGGATACTGGCATTATCAATAGTTCCCTGGGATTTTTAAAAGGTTCCTTATCCTCAATCCCTTCTCTATTTGATAAGTTATTAAATAGTGGAGCTGGTAGGGTTATGCTCACACGAGCGGCCGGTACTCCAGCAAACTCTATAGCTAGACAACGCTTCTATCTCGAGTTGAATAGGATGCTGTCAGTGGGGGATCAAATCGAGGATCGACTAGATAGTCGTCCAGCAGCACAAGAAAGTGATGAGGACTTTATAAAGCGAATTAAAGGGCAATAGTGTCTTTTTCAGAAGGATAGATAAGGCAAAAGGTGTCCTTCCCGTAAGACATGGTCTAATTTGTCAATTGGAGCCCCTAGGAGACACTTTAATAAGTAGGCTGTAGGGTAGTAGTGGGTGGGTATGAGATCGTTTAAAAAATTTAAGAAATATAGGATAATCTAATGGCAAATGTACTTTTATATCCCCGTTTCAAGGCTTGGGCCGAAGACGGGACTCCTTTAGCCGCTGGTAAGGTGTATACCTATGTCACAGGTACTAGCACCCCTGCTACCACCTATACCAATGGTGGAGGAGCTACTCCCAATGCTAACCCCGTTATACTAGACAGTAATGGTGAAGCCGATATTTGGGGTGCTCCGGCTACTAGTTATAGAATACTAATCAAGACCTCTGCAGATGTGCAAGTAGGGCAACCCATTGATAACGTAGCCCCTATTACCCCTTCTAGTACTTTATTGGGCAATTTGAATACTAATGGTTATAGTATTGTTTCGTCTGGTAGTAACAATATCACACTTACCCCTGGTGGTAGTGGAGCCGTGGTATTGGATGGTCTTACTTGGCCTACTGCCGATGGAACAAACAACCAAGTCATTAAAACAAATGGTAGTGGAGCATTATCCTTCGTTGCAGCAGGCACTAGTTTAAGTGCTGACTCTAGTCCACAGTTAAGTGCTAACCTGGACTTCAATACATATAATGCGTTGTTTGACAACAACACTGGCATTAAAGATGAAAGTGGAAATGAGCAGTTAATGTTCGGCACCACTGCTAGTGCAGTTAATTATATCAAATTATCTAATGCAGCTACTGGCAATAATCCTACCTTCTTAGCTAGTGGGGACGACACCAACATCTCAATGACCTTTACTCCAAAAGGAACTGGAGCCATCAAACTTTCCGGCATAGCTTATCCAGTAGCCGATGGAACATCTGGACAAGTAATTGTTACCAATGGTTCCGGTACTTTAAGTTTTTCATCTGCAGCTACTGCTGCATTTATCCAAAGACAAACAGCAACTGGAACTTCTGTAGTTACTTGCTCAACAGCTTTACCAGTGGATGATACTATTCCTCAGAATACTGAAGGGGACGAAGTTATTACTTTAGCCATTACTCCAACAAGTGCTACTAATATTTTAACTATTACGTGTCTTATTCCAATTGTATCTAAGTCTTCTTCGTCTGGCTATATTACTGCAGCCATCTTTCAAGATTCTACTGCCGGTGCTCTAGCGTCTAGCGTAGTCTGGTCTTCAGCTACAACTGATAGACAAGCTTTAATAATTCGTCATAAGATGGTAGCAGGAACAACTAGTGCTACTACCTTTAAGGTGAGAGTGGGGCCCAATGCTAATACGGCTTATGTGTTAGGTGATGCGTCTGGCACTAGAATCTTTGGTGGAGTAGCCAAGGTAGTTATGACAATTGACGAGACGACTCCGTAATGGCTAGCGTAGGGTTAATATTAAACCCGGAACAAAAAGTATTTACCACTAGTGGTACTATAGATTATAACGCTACAATGAATTTTTATACTAGCGGAGCGTCTAGTGTTAGACAGAAAGTCTATCACGACAAAGACCAATTAGTAGCTCAAAGGAATCCAGTTGATTTTCAATATGAAGATGGTGGAGTAGTTCTATATGGCGATCCTACTATTACTTATAGACAAGTAATAGTTAACGGTTCAAACGTTACTGTATCTACCGTTGACAACGTTAGCCCTATACTGCCTCGGGAACAATTAGCAACAACTATGGATGTAAGTACTTATAGTATAGTATCAGACTCTGGAGTGAATATTCCGTTAACGCCTGGCGGATCTGGACAAGTAGTTCTTGATGGATTATATATCCCTAAGACCGGGCAAGTAGCTAATTACATTCTAGGAACAAAAGGAAATGGAACTCTTTTTTGGAGAGCCAATGGGCTTATACTATCAAGTGACACAGCGCCACAAACTAGTGGAAATTTAGATTGTAATTTATTTTCTTTTCTTATAGATGATGGAACTGGAATAAACGATCAGAATAATAACGAAGCGCTACACTTTGAGACCGTAGCCTCAGCAACTAACTATGTAAAACTATCTAATTCGGCCACCGGAAATCCGCCAGTATTTTTAGCATCTGGGGACGATTCTAATATAGGAATAAATATAGATAGTGAGGGAACAGGAAAGATAGTTTTGGCTGGCCTGTCGTACCCTAATGCAGACAGTACTGGTGGATACGCTTTGACCACAAACGGTGCTGGAGTTCTACAATTCGCATCCTTAACTCAGAAACTTATTAAGAAACAAGTAACTGCCATTACCTACCAATTACTCAGTTCGACTACTATTCCATTGGACGATACAATACCTCAAAGTAGTGAGGGGACTTTATTAGAATCTGTATCATATACGCCAGTCAGCGAATCTTCTACTTTACATATTACGGTTAGTAGCGCCTGTGACTCTCCAGCTAGAATAGCTTTGTTCGTAGACAGTCAAACTGACGCATTAGCTGCCGCTGCTTGTATAGATGCGAGTGGGGCACCTGCTTCTTCATTATCTAGAATACAACTACAACACATAGAACCTTCAGCTTCCACTAGTGCAAGAACTTATAAGATTCGAGGCGGGATAGGGGCATCTATGGCTTGGGGAACTTCGTCTAGTTTAGACTATGGAAATACTTTAAAAAATTATATTATTATAGAAGAGTATTTATAATTATGAAAGAGTCTGTCTAGCTCTACACCTCCTCTACTGAGAGTATAGACTTACATTTCCCCACTCCTGGATAGTACTAGGGTGGGGATTTTTTTTAAGACTACCTACCAATTGCGCCAGGGGATGAAAAATGCACCAATTGCACCAATGCTATCATAATTGCACCAATTGCGCCCATCTTCATGAGGCTAGAACATACGGAGTATATATTCTACAAAGTATTTGTAGAATATCATTTCAATCGTCTCCATACCTTCAACACTAGACTATAACATATCTCCCAATGATTATCCCAATTACTATACTTATTAATTCGTGCGTACCCACCCCAAGGTCTGTGTTTTAGTTTCTTCCTCTGGGCCTCCAGACAAGCTTTATGTAATTCCATGTTAAGTTTAGCTGTGTCCGTCGTGATTAGTCCAA
>OFRM01000897.1_pt1 | contig 11104 bp, 6 predicted proteins | sample 1543101 | NCBI WGS metagenome assembly OFRM01 (sample SAMN07774223, study PRJEB24372) | wastewater metagenome | isolation source: Exp Tend VB 0WW | collected 2016-02
GACGAGGATCCGGACGACGACGTGGTCAACACCGAGATCGAGGACCTCGACGACGACCTCGACGACCTGGACGACGAGGCCGATGACGAAGCCGACGACGGCGCCGAGTGGGAGCTGCCCACGTACGTCGTCCCCGCCGACGACATGCCCACCATCGTGGGCGAGGTGCGGCGCAAGGACGGCAAGGTGACGAAGGCCGGCACGAAGTACTTCATCCAGCGGGGGCAGACGGTCACGTTCCTGCCGGTGACGAACATCGGCAGCATGTTCTCGATGGCCGGGCTCGTCCGCGCCCGTGGCAACGGCATGCGCTCGCTGGCCGCGTTCGAGGCGACGGTCGAGCGCTTGGCCACGGTCATCGCCGAGTGGACGCTTGTGTACCCGAACCCGAAGCGCACGCCGCGCCCGCAACCGTACCGCAACCCGAAGGCGCTGCTGGACCTGACGGCCGATGAGGTGAACTGGCTGCTGGAAAAGGCACAGACGATCGGGCAGGGTCAAGCCGATACGGGAAAAGAGAGCAACGGCTCCGCGCCCTCGCGCTCTATCACGAAGGCGAGGGCGACGCGCCGGTAGCGTCCATCCTGGCGTCGGTGTGCCGCGCGTTCACGTGCACGCCCATCGACGCCTTCCGGCTCTGGTTTGGTCGCCCGCCGGCCCGCGAGTTCTACCGCGAGACGACGACGGCGGTGATGGAGGCGATGGACGCGGCGGAGCTGTACCGCCAGGGCGAGGGCGAGAGTGCGCAGTCGATGTCACCGGACGACGTGGGTCGGTGGATGGAGCTGGTCGACAAGGCGGGGCCGATCATCGAGCGAGCGGAGGTTGAGGACCGCGAGTGGGAGCGGTTCGCGGCGGGGCTGGAGGTCGGTGAAGGTGACGGCGACGACGACGCCGAAGTGCTAGAATAGGGTCAGGTCCGCGGCGTCCAAAGGCGCGCGCGGCAACCGCATACATCGGCTCATTCAAGGCCCGTTCCTGACGTCTACGTGACGCCGGGGGCGGGCCTTTTCGCATCCTGGAGGCAACGCGCGACGTGTCCGAGGCTCAGAAGCTTGCGATCATGATCACTGCGGACGGCGGGGTCTATGAGGCCGCGATGAAGAACGCCCAGCAGCAGGTCAAGGGCCTCGTCGAAAAGATGGGGCTCGCTGGTCGTTCGGGCGAAGAGGCCGGCAAGCGGAGTGCGTCGGCATGGGAGAGCGCCAGGGGTGTCTTCTCCTCGGCCACCGACGGGCTGGCGAAGCTAGGACTGGCCTCGATGGGGCTGGGGGCGATCAAGCGGGCGGCAGAGGGCGCGGTCGGGGCGGTGCTCGGGGTCGTGTCGGCCGCCGAGGGCGTCGACGATGCGATGGCCCGCGTCGCGGGCAACCTCGGCGCTGGCTTGGCCGCGACGATCGACGGCCACGCGAAGCTCGCGACGACCCTCGGCATGAACGAGCAGGCGTACCTCGCTGCGGCCGGCGCCGCCGGGCAGTACCTGTTGAACCTCGGTGTCGGCAAGACCGCCGCCGCCGACATGGCCGTCGGCATGACCGAGCTGGCACCGAAGCTCGCGGCTTTCAACGACATGGACCCCCAGCAGGTCACCGACGCGCTGCAGAAGGGCATCGGCGGGGCCACGCGCGGGCTCAAGGATCTCGGGGTCGTCATCGACGCCAACGCCATCTCCAAGATGGATGCAGCGCAGCGGGCCGCCTACATCTACGGCGAGGTCTTGAAGCAAACCGGGCCGGCGCAGCAGGGGTGGGTCGACAACCAGGGCGACGTCGCCAACAGCATCGCGACCATGCACGCGGTTTGGGATAACGCGAAGGCGTCGCTGGGGCAGATCATCCTCCCCGTTCTGGCACCGCTGGCTCAAGACGCCGCGGCGCTGGCCTCAACTTTGGCCGGTGCGCTCGGACCGGTGCTCGGGATCATCCGAGACCAATTCTCGGGCGATTGGACCGGCAATGCTAGCGACCGCCTGGCGGCACTAGAGGGGGCCCTCGGCCCAATCGGCCGCGTGGCATTCGAGGCAGCGACGGCATTCGGCCAGATCGGAAACGTGCTCAAGTCTGCGTTCAGCGGAGACGGAGCCGGGGCACTCGAAATGCTGGGCTCGGCGCTATGGAACACCAGCGACGCCGTTTCCCACCTGCTCGGGCTGGACGTCTCCGGGATCCAAACGTTCCTCTTTGGTACCGACGACGACCCGGGCGGCGCCTGGAAAATCATGAGCGCCGCCATCACATCGGCCGGCGCCGTGCTCGGCTCGATAGGCTCCCAGATCGCCTCATTCCTGGGCGGCCCGGCGCTGCTCATGAAGATCACCATCGGCACCGTGCTCGTTGTCGCGTTCGGAGCGCTGGCCGCTGCCGCCTTCTCGGCTGCCGCTGGCGTCATCGCGGCGCTCCTGCCGATCCTCGTACCCATCGGCCTCATCGTCGTGGCCGTTGCCCTTCTGCGCAAGGCGTGGGAGTCCAACTGGGGCGGCATCCGCGAGAAGACCGCGGCCGTCGTCGCGTGGTTCACCTCGTCCGTCCTGCCGGCGTTCCAGTCCGCGTTCGCCGGACTGCAGGCGCTCCTGGCCGGCCTGCTCGCCTGGTGGCAGGAGAACGGCGACGCCGTGCTGGGCTACCTGCAGGGCTGGTGGAACGTCATCGCCGGTATTTTCCAGACGGCATTTGCCCTCGTGCGCGGCATCGTAACCGGGTTCCTCGCCCTGTTCCGCGGCGACTTCGAGGGCGCCGGGCGTGCGTGGGGCACTGCCATCGCAGGCGCGATCGCCGGCATCGGTCGGATCATCGCCGGCCTGGGCGGCATCCTGCTCAACGGCCTGAAGCTGGCCGCCTCTGTCGCCCTGTCGGCGGCGAAGGCGATCGGCTCCGCGATCATCGACGGCATCAAGTTCATGATCCTCCAGGGCCCGTCGATCCTGGTCGGCATCGTCACTGGCATGATCGACGCGATGATCCTGGCGGCCAAGAAGCGCCTCGGCATCGCGTCGCCATCGAAGGTGTTCGCGCTCATGGGCGAGCAGGTGGTCGCCGGCCTGCGCGCTGGCATGGCTGGCCTCGCTGACCTGTCGTCGATCATCAACGAGACCCTCGGTCGAATCATCGGCGACGCCGACCGCGAGAACTTCCGCTCGATCGCCGAACTGACCGGTTCGCTCCTCGATATCTTCGTCAATACGACCTCGGCCATCAAGTCTCTGCTGTCGTTCGACGTGTCGACGTCCGCCGCCCAGATCAGCGCCCAGTTCGACGCCCTGATCGGTACGTTCCAGACGGCCCTCTTGCGCATGAAGGAGCTGTCGCAGTACGCCGGGCAGAGCGACAGCCCTAACGACTACCTGAACTTCTTCGATGTCCAGAACATCGACATCGTCTCGAAGGGCATCGGCGCGACGATATCGATGATCGATGGCCTGCTCGGCATCGTCGAGAAAATGGGCAGCGTCAAGATGCCCGAGACCGGCGGCATCGCGGCCCTGCTGCCGTTCCTCCAAGAACTCGGAAACGTCGCCGCCCAGTTCATCGACAGCGTCGGCAAGCCGGAGGGCGAGGACGCCACCGCCTTCTTCACCCAAGGCGCAACGACCGCGGCGGCCATCGCGGCGTGGGCCAAGAGCATCGCCGAGATCGCCGGCCTCAAGGTCGGCGCGCTGGCCTCTGACTTCGCCGTCCAGATGCAGACGCTGGCGTCGGCCTCGTCGATGGCGTGGGACGCCCTCAAGGCTACCGCGCTCGATTGGGGCGGCATGGGCGTCAGTGCCCGCGATCGGCTCCTAACCGGCATCAAGGCGTACGCCGAAGCGATCGGTGCCAGCACCTCGATCCTCAAGGGCAGCGCCGAGCTGAAGATCGATGAGGCGACGCTGGCGACGACAGAGCAGATCGCGTCGGCGGCGCGGGTCGGCAACGACGCGTTGACGAAGATCGGCCAACTGGCCGATTGGTGGGTGCGGATGCCGGAGCTGGCCGAGCGCGCCGTCGCTGGCATCAAGGCGTACGTCGAGGCCGGCGTCGCGGCCGTGGGGCTGCTGAAGGCGGGCGGTGATCTGGACCTGTCCGGCGCCACCGAAGCGAACGTCGTCCAGCTCGCCATCGCTGGCCGCAACGCCCAGTCGTCCGAGTCCCTCGTGCGCGCGCTGGCCCAAGGCTTCATCAGTGCGGGGGCAACGTGGCGCGAGCTCGTCGTCCCGGCCGTGAAGGACTGGACCGACAGCGCGAAGGCGTCGATCGACATCCTCACCGCCGGCGCCGCGCTGGCGATCGGTGACGTCGTTGAGGCGCAACTGGCCCCGCTCGCGATGGCGGGGAAGAACGCCCAGCTCGCGCTGTCGCTCGTGCAGGGGCTGGCGCAGGGGTACGTGAACGGCGGCGCTGTGTGGCGCGAAACGGTCGTGCCCGCGATCAAGGACTGGGCGGACTCGGCGGGCGCGTCGCTCAAGATCCTCGTCGACTCGGCCGCGGTCACCACCGACTGGTCCAAGGTGACCGCGTTCGCCGAGGACGGGCTGCGCACGGCGGGCGACAACGCCCGCGCGATGCTTCAGGTCGTGCAGGACCTCGCGACCACGTGGGCGGGGCTGGGCGACAGCACCCTCATCGCCGGCATCGTCGAGCGCGTGAAGGCGTTCGCGGACGGGGCGGGCTCGGCGCTGCGGATTCTCGTCGACAGCGCGGGCGTGGCCGTCGACTGGTCCAAGGTCACGGTCCTCAACATCAACGGGATGGTGCTTGCGGCCGTCAACGCGTCGTTGATGCTGGGCGTCGTCCAGCGGTTGGCGGACGCGTGGGCCGGCATTGCCGCGCCCGAGGTGCTGGCCGCGATCGTGACGCGCATCAAGGCGTTCGCCGACGGGGCTGGCTCGGCGCTGCGGGTCCTCGTCGACAGCGCCGGCATCACGACGGACTGGGCCAAGGTCACGGTCATCAATGCCGCGGGCCTGGACGCTGCGGGCGCGAACTCGGCCGTGCTGCTCGCGGCCGCCGAGGGGCTGGCGAACGCGTGGGCGAACGGACGTCCGGACGCCGAGATGAAGGCCACCGCCGATCGCATCAAGATCTGGGGCGACGCTGCAGGTGGGGCAGCCAAGGCCTTCGCCGACGCGGCCGGCTCGTTCCAGACCCTCACCAAGGCCAAGTGGCCCGCCGACCTCTCGGGCGCGATCGCCCGCGTCGGCATCGCGATGACGGCCGTGCTCGGCGAATTCTCCGACATCTACGACCGGCTGAAGAAGCAGGGCAAGGACCTCGACAAGGCGTCCTCGGTCTCGACGCTGGTCGGCGGCGCGGCCGAGGCCATCGGCAAGGTCTTCGAGACGTTCTCGCTCGAAAAGCTGATGAAGAACCCGCTCGTCGACTCCAAGATCCGCAGCGGGTGGGGTAGTCAGGTCGCCGCGCGCCGCATGGATCACCTCGCGCTGAAGATGGCCGACGGCGTCAAGCGGGCCGTCAACGCCCTGATCAACGGCCTGTCCGACGTCGTCGTGCCGACCGGCCTGGCGTCGGGCCTCGACGGCCTCGTCAGTGTCTACGAACGGCTGCTCGACACGCTCGAGCGGCTGTCGTCGGCGAGCCTGCCGGACGCGTCCAAGATCGCCGCGCTGCTGGCCGCGCTCGGCTACGTGCCGGGTACGCCGGCGGGTGGTGGCGGAGGTGCCGGCGGCGGCGTTCGTGGCGCTCCGGTGCCGAGTGGTGATGTTGCGCCGTTCACGCCGCCGGCGCCGCCGAACATGGGCACGCCCTACCAGCCGCCGTCGCCAACCCCCGGCACGCCGTCGCCGACGCCTGGGCCGGGGCCGTCACCCAACATCACCGTCCAGCTGACCAACGAGATCAAGATCGGCCTCGAGGTCGTCGCGCGTGCGATGCAGCTTGTGAGCAACGTCAAGGCGATGCAGACCACGCACGCGCCGGTGGGGGCGTAGCCGTGGCCACGAAGCGACCCGGCATCACGCGGCCGCCGGTGCGTCCGGTGGTCGACCTGTCCGCGCTGACGATCGAGGAGCGCGAGCGGCTGGCGTTGGCACCTGTCGGGACGCCAGGCCTCGATCAGCTCGGCCTCACAGACCCCGACGCATCCGACCTTCTCGCCCCCGGCCCGGCCTACGTGGCCGCCGCGGCCGCCGCCCAGCAGCAATACCTCCTGTGGCGCATGGGCCGGGGATCGTCGCTGCAAGACGGCGACATGGCGACGTTCGCGCGGCTGCTGGCGACGGTGCTGCAGGGGCAGCAGGGCGCGGCTGAAGGAGGCGGAGCGTGACGACCGGCATCGCGATCTATTACGAGACGGGCTCCGGGGGAAGCTCGACGCAGTTGTTCCCGCGCCAGAACGGCGACAACGGCACGCGGGGCATTGTTGATCCGTTTGACCTGGGCGGCGTCGAGATCACGCGGTTCCTGCAACCCGTCCCGTTCGGGCCAGGGCAAATCGAGCTTGGCTACGTCTACGACAAGCCCCGGCGGGTCTCATTCGACATCAACAGCCGGTGCGCGTCGGAGGCGAACGCGCTGCAGGAGTTTCGCGACCTCTCCGACCTCTTCAATCCCACAGGTCCGCGGGGCAACGCCGCTCCGTTCTGGCTGCGCGCGGACTGGACCGAGGGCCCGGACCCGGTGAGTCGTTACCTTGCGGTGCGTCCGCTCGCAAGGCCCGGCCTGGGCTGGGGCGTCGGAGGGCGCGCGTCATTCAAGGGCCTGTACTCGGCGGGCGTGCTGCGCTTCCCGGTCGAGCTCGAGGCGCTCTATCCGTTCTGGCGCGACTACACGGCCCTGACCTCTGACACCGCCCTCTCGTTCCATTCGACGCCGCGGACGGTTGTGATCACCACGCCGGGCGATGTCACCATCGGGTGCAGGATCGAGATCCTCGCCGTCACGGGGAGCTGCACGGCGATCAGCGTTGCCAGTTCCGCCACGGGCGTGGACGGTGAGGCGGGCGGAACGTTGAACTGGTCGAAGGGATCGGCCTTCACGGCCGGCGACTACGTCGACTTTCGCTATTCCGATCCGTCCGTGGTGACGATCAGCGCGGGCGTACTCAGCGCAACGGACTACCTGCGCCTGTTCCACTCCACGAGCAACACGCTCACGTTCACAAAGGTTACTGGCTCGCCGTCCAACCTGACTGCCCGCGTAACCTACCGCCGAGCGTGGTTCTAGACCATGCAGACGTACGGCGACCACAACACCCGCCTGGTCTTCTACGATCCGTCGCGCACGCTGTCGGCGATCTGTACCGACTTCCTGTCGTTCAACTGCTCGATCCAGGTGCTCGGCCAGGCGACGCTCTCGGTCGTCATCCCGCGCCGCTCGAAGTGCTGGACGAACACGTACAGCGGCAACTCGGCCCGCGCCGACCGATGGCTCAATTGGTCGTTCGACTTCTACTGGCGCGGGGCCAAGGTGTTCAGCGGCCCCGTAGTCAACGCCAAGGTCGAGCACGACGGCCAGGAGGCGTCCGCCTACGCAACCCTCACGTGCGTCACGTGGTTCCAATGGCTCATGGGCGGGCGCACGATTGAGACCACCAGCAACGGCCCGTACTCCAAGACGGCCACGCCCTGGGACAACATCTTCAAGGATCTCATCCGCACGCAGTGCGTGGCGGCGTCGATCACGAAACCGACCGGCTTCCCGGGAGGAATCGCCCGCGGGAACTTCGGCCCGTTCACGGTAGTCGTCTCGGCCGACGCTTCGGCGGCCTCGGCTACCGACTGGAAGATCGAGCAGAACAAGTCGCTCCTCGACACGCTCCTGGACCTGTGTGTGTCACCGTCCGCGACGACGGACCACCTGTGGCCAACGACAACCGAGTCGGCGGCGGGGACGTTCACCTTCGGATGCTCTGTCGGCCGCACGGGCGGCAGTCGTGCGATCGGCTCCGACCTCACGGCCACCGTGGTCGTATCTGGCACGCGCGGGGCGATTGCCTCGGGCGTTGCCGAGTACGACCACGAGGCGCTGGCGAGTTGCTGGAAGCTCTCGGGCAAGGGCCGCGCGGCCAACCAAGGCTTCAACTACGTCACCGACACCACCGTGTACGCGAAGATCGGCGACCGCGAGGACGCCCTGACGGTCCGCACCGCGGGCACGGCCTCCGAGCGCCAGGCCGAGGCGCGTCGGATGGCGTGGCTGTCCAACTGGGAGAACGGGCGCAAGGTCGAGTTCGTGCTCGCGGAGAACGACGCTCTGCGGTACGGCGCCGACTTCAGCATCGCCGACAGCATCACCGTCTACGACCACGTGCTCGAAGAGTCGTCGACGCAGATGATCACGCTGGCCGAGATCAGCATGGTCGCGCCGGGGCCGCCCCACGTGAAGCTCGGCTTCGGCAAGATGGCCCGCAACGAAACGCGCGAGGCGTCCCGCTCGGGCGGCGGCGGCGGCGGCGGCGGACGCTCGGGCGGGGGGCGTCCCAAGGAGACGCAAGGCGAGCACGACTACCTGGTCGCGGCCGGCGACTGCATCACGGTCACCACGGTCGACGCCGAGGGGCAGACGACCTACACCGTCGCGCTCACGACCAAGACATTCGGCGCGATCACGGTCGACGACGGCACGCTCACGCCCACGACGTGCGCGCAGGGGCTGGAGATCCTCGGCGATCGGTGCATCGAGGTCGTGAAGATCGACGCCGACACGATCCACGTGCGCAACACCCACTACTGGTTCAACAAGGTCACGGTCGTCGATCCGTCGTTCACCCTGACAGCCGACAGCTGTGACGAGGCCGTCAACTTCGCCGGATCCAACGGCATCGCGCTCAGTGGATCGGGCAACACGATCACGATCAGCGGCGCGAACATCAACCGTTACGCGACCGTCAACGGCGACACGGGCAGCGCGAATGCGAGCGGCGCCGACACGCTCCTCATCAAGGGCGTCGACGGCATCGCGACGGTCGTTGGAGACGCGTCGCCTGACCAGGTCGGCATCAGCATCCGCTTGCCGGCGACGACCTCGGCCGAGGCGGGCGCGTCCTACCTTGCCGTTTGGACGACCGCCGGCACGAAGCGCGCGATCAAGACCTACGTCGCCACGAGCTAGGAGCAACTGATGCGCGTCACCCGCCCGCTCACCCTCGCCGCCGCGATCCTCATCGCCGGCGCCGTCCCGCTCATGGCCGCGCGCCTGGACGCGTCCGCGCCTTCCCTCTCGCCTCGCACGCGAGCGGATGCGTCCGCCGCCCTCACCGCGACCGTCGAGGCCACCGCGACCAACACGCCCACGGCGACGCTCTCGCCCCCCTCCCTGACGGCCACCGCCACGCGCGACTTCCCCGCCACCGTGCGGGCCGCAACGACGACGGCCACGGCCGCCGCGATCGCCGTGTCACCCACGGTCACGGCGTACATCGCGACCGCCCTCGCGGGAACGGCCACGGCGCGGGCGATCACGGCGACGGCCACGATGACCTTCACCCCAGGGGTTACGACGACCGCCACGCCGACGCCGACGCTGGGGCCCGAGTGGGGCCTGGATGCGCTGTGCACCTGCCACAACCCGCCGTTCTTGCCCGGCTCGCCGGAGTGCCACGAGCTCCAGGCCCGCGCGGTGGCCACGATCGTGAGCGGCATCGCCACGGTGACCGCGTTCGCCCGCGGCACGCCCACGCCGACGCCCACGCCGAGCGACACGCCCACGGCGACGCCGACAGTACCGACGGCCACCGAGACGACGCCGCCCACGGATGAGCCGACGCCGACGGTGCGGCCCTCACAGACGCCGCACGTGATCGTCGTGACCGCGACAAGCGCGCCGCAATGGCGGGCGCTGCTGCCGATGCTGATTGTGAGGAGGCCACGTCGATGAAACGCACGCAACTGCTCGCCGCCCTGGACTATCTAGCCGAGCCAACCGGCGCGATCTACGCGGGAATTATTGTCCTCGCCGCCCTCGCCGCCTGCACCGCCACCCCGCCCGCGCAGCCGTTGGCCATCGTGCCGTCGGCGCGCGTGCTCGTGAAGGCGAGCGCGGGCGTGAGCGTCAAGGCTGTTGCATCCGCCCTCGAGGTGGCTGCGATCAGCGCCGCGACCGCAGCCGGTCCGGACGTGGCCCCGCCGTCCGTCGTCGCCGCGCCGGAGTTGGCGAGGATCGGATGGGTCGCCGTGGACGCGGGCGGCATGGACGCCAACGCGCTCGCGGCTGATCTGGCCACGGTGCACGGCGTCGACGGCGCTGAGGTGGACGGAAGGCGGACGCTCATCGCCCCCGTGCGCAGTGCCGACGCCGTACCCTCGTTCGCACTTGACCCGATGATCGGCGCGCAGTGGGCGCACGCCAAGATGAACAGCGCCGCCGCCTGGAACGCCGGGCTACTCGGGGCGGGCGTGCTGATCGCCGTGGTCGACACCGGGATCGACTGCACGCACCAAGACTTGCACTGCGCCGGCGCCGGCCGGGACTTCACCGGCTCCGGATCCACGATGGACGGCTACGGCCACGGTACGCACGTGGCGGGCATTGCGGCGGCCATCGGCGCGAACGGCATCGGCGGAAGCGGCGTCGCTCCGCGCGCGGATCTGCTCCCCGTGCGCGTGCTTGACAGCGGGGGCAGCGGGGCGGACAGCTGGATCGCCAGCGGCATCGTGTACGCCGCCGACGCGGGCGCGAAGGTGATCAACCTGTCGCTCGGCGGATCCGCGCCCGCGTCGATCCTGGACGACGCCCTGAACTACGCCGTCGGCAAGGGCGCGTTCGTGGCCTGCGCGGCCGGCAACGACGGCACGAACCGGGCCAGCTATCCCAACGTCTACGCCGGCTGCGTCGGTGTCGCCGCGACGAAGAAAGACGGCGAGGTTGGGACGTCGTGGACGAACTACGGCGTGAACGCGGACGTGGGCGCACCGGGCGACAACATCATGTCGACGTGCGTGAACAACGCGGAGTGCCAGTACAGCGGCACATCCATGGCGTCGCCGATGATCGCGGGCGTCGCCGCGCTGGCCATCGGGGCGGGCGTGCGGCCGGGCGACGTGCTGGCGCTCATCAACCGCACGGGCGTCGCCCTCACGGCGCGGCTGGCCGGGCTGAAGCGGCCGGACCTGGGCGCGATGGCGGCGGCCCTGGCTGCCGCTCCCGCCACGGCGACGACGGCCCCGACGCGC
>OFRM01000899.1_pt1 | contig 11093 bp, 11 predicted proteins | sample 1543101 | NCBI WGS metagenome assembly OFRM01 (sample SAMN07774223, study PRJEB24372) | wastewater metagenome | isolation source: Exp Tend VB 0WW | collected 2016-02
GGCTTCCTATGAGTCGTTGGCAGGTAGGGCCGAGGTGAATCCTATGGGCCAGCTTGCGATTGTGGGCGCAGAAGGCGACGTGTGGGCTTCGCTGTCTACCAACAAAATTAACTGGTCGGGTGACGTTGAAGACTTGCCATCATGGGATGAAGTTGCTGGGGAGCCAACAGACTACTCACGGACATATATCCCAGATGGCAACAGTGTTGTACTCATGTCTATGAACGTGAGCCCGGACAAGCAGGGGCTGCATTTGCCCGCAGCGCTTGTTGACCAATTGGTGACGTCATCTAAATCTGACCCAAGCCTTGAGCATGTAATTGGTTCGTTCAGGCCTTCAGATTTTGCTGCGGCAACACTTGCCAATCCAGAACTTGAGTTTGAGGAGTATGTAAAATCATTGCGGACAGACGGGTTGCCAGTCGATAAGTGGCTGAGAGCGCTTACAAGAATGGGGATGACCCAACTGGCGGTTGATCATGACGCCATGAGGGTGAATATTGATTACCATGAGTTTAGCGAGTTCAAACAAGCCGCAGAAGCAAACACTGGCCAGGATTGGGTAATGATTGACCGAGCTGGTCCACTGTATAAGTACTGGTGTGGTGAAACTGGGTTTTTCTATGCCACGAGACACAAAGGAATAACGTACCAAGAGTCAAATGTCTGGGGTGAGCTATGGTCACGGTAAACACGGCCATTAGCCAAATTGCTCCAAACTTGTACTGTCTCGCAGACATATTAACAAGTGAGCGGTCCAATGCATTTCTGGTAGTGGGTGATAGTGCCGCTGTCTTGTTTGATACGGGGGTGGGGGTAGATAACATGCACGACCTGGTTCGAACAATCACACAGCTGCCATTAACCGTTGTACTGTCTCATTGGCACCATGATCATTCCGGTGGGGTACATGACTTCTTAGATTCCCGTGTCATTGCGTGGTCTAGTCCTGCGACACAGCTACTCCACAACCGCGGAGTATCTGTGTCATCCATTGCTATGCTGAGCGGTGATGCGTATGCCACACACACTGGAGCCATCATGCCAGCACGCAACCTGACGTTAATTTCAGATGAGACTACGCTCCCACTCGGGGGTGTGACCCTCCAGCTGCTGTACACGCCAGGGCATACTGCCGATTCGGTTTGTCTGCATGAACCAAGCAGGGGTTGGCTGTTTACGGGAGATACAGTGTATGACGGGCCGATATATCTTGGGCTGAATGATTCGGATACGGTAGCCTATGCGGCCAGCGTCCAGCGGCTACAGAGGCTTAAGCCTGCGTTGATTTTGCCGGGTCATAATGATGCTTCACTACCTGGTGCGTTCATGAACACCCTAAATACTGACGAGATAAGGTAAAATAGAAGTAATGATACAAGATATTGAACAGGCAATAGTCGATGTGTGCGCTGAATTATTCGACGAGCGTGTTGAAGTTTCACTCACACGCACTGACGAACAATTTGGTGATTATGCTACCAACGTTGCGTTGCAACTGAGCAAAAAAGTGAGCAAAAACCCACGAGAAGTTGCTGAGCAGATTGTGGCTAAGCTGACCGACCAGGATAGCATTGCCCGCGTAGATATTGCTGGCCCAGGTTTTATCAACCTCACTTTGACCGATGCCACGCTCATGAGTCTGGTTGAGACTGGTCCCACACAATCACTGCTTGGCAAAACAGCGGTTGCAGAGTATTCCGACCCGAATCCATTCAAAGTACTCCATGCTGGTCATCTGTATACTTCCATCGTCGGTGATGCAATTGCAAATTTACTCGAGAAAGCCGGAGCTACGGTGCATCGAGTGAACTTTGGTGGTGATGTCGGACTGCATGTGGGCAAAACGTTGTGGGGGATTGTGCAGAAGCTTGACGGAGAACACCCGGAGCAACTAAAAGATGTTGCCACTGACCAACGAGCCAACTGGATGGCGGAACGCTATGTAGAAGGCACAAATGCGTATGAAGATGATGAACGTGCCAAGGCAGAAATTATTGAACTAAACAAAAAGGTTTACCAGCTTCACACCGATAATGACCATGAGTCGGCACTCGCACAACTTTATTGGACATGCAGGACATGGAGCTATGATTACTTCAACGAATTCTACGCGCGCATTGGTACGAAGTTCGAAAAGTATTACCCCGAGAGTGAAACAGCTCCGTTAGGGCTAGAGACGGTACGCGCACATATTGGCGATGTCTACGAAGTGTCTGATGGAGCTATTGTGTTCGATGGCGAAAAATATGGCCTGCACACAAGGGTGTTCATCAACAGTAACGGGCTCCCAACCTACGAAGCCAAAGATGTCGGCCTGGCTATCAAAAAGTGGCAGGATTATCACTTTGACAAGAGTGTTATTATCACCGGCAACGACATTGTGGAGTACATGAAGGTTGTGATGAAGAGTCTGGAGCAATTCGCGCCAGAGACGGTTAATACAGCGACACATCTGACCCATGGCCAAGTTAAGCTTTCTGGCGGCGTCAAGATGAGCAGCCGAAAAGGTAACTTTCTCCGTGCTGTTGACGTGCTGGAAGCTGCCGAGACAGCGGGCAAGACGATGAACGAAAACCATGACGAGACAACAAGCCTGGGTGCCGTAAAATACGCATTTCTCAAACAGCGCATAGGCGGGGACATTATCTATGAGCCAGAGGAATCCGTGAGCCTACAGGGCAATAGCGGCCCGTATTTGCAGTATGCACATGCGCGGGCGCGGTCGGTGCTTGCCAAAAAATCACCCACTGAGAGAAAAAGCATCAACGACCTACAGGATGGCGAGCGGAGTTTGCTTCGAAAAATTAGTGAGTACCCAGAAGTGGTAGATAAGGCACTGTATGAGCTGATGCCGCATGCCATCTGTACGTATTTATACGAGCTGGCGCAAACATTTAACCGGTTTTATGAACACAATCGTGTGATTGATGATGAGCGCGAGGCATTGCGGCTGGAGCTGGTGAGGCTTTATGCCGATACACTCAAAGATGGCCTAGGTATTCTGGGTATTGTTGCACCTGAGCGAATGTAATAAAGGAGGGCTTCAGATGAAAATTACGAAGTACGAACACGCATGTTTGGTTGTCGAGGAAGCAGGAGAAACACTGGTCATTGACCCTGGAGTGTTAGCAACGCTTCCGACTATAGCAAATGTGGTTGCAGTGGTTGTGACACATGTTCACTCGGACCATTTGCACATGGACAATCTCAAGAAGATTGTCAGCGCTAACCCAGAGCTAACTGTGTACGGTTCTGATGAGGTGTTGGCAGAACTGGCTGAACTTGAAGCAAAAAAAGTTCCTATCGAGAACGATATGATAGGTGTTGGCGCATTTCAATTAGAATTCTTTGGCCATAATCACGCAGTGATTTATGCGCAGGTGCCGTGCCAGAACAGGGGCGTAATGGTGAATAATTATCTGTACTACCCGGGTGATTCGTTTACACTGCCCGAGCGCCCAGTAGAGGTTTTGGCGTTTCCTGCGGCTGCGCCATGGTGCAAGGTCAGTGAAATAGTCGAGTTCGTCAAAGCCGTGAAGCCTGTGCGGGCATTCCCCACACACAACGCTACACTGAGTGAATTTGGGGAGATGGTTAACTACCTGTACATCAAGCAGGCTATCGAAGATGCCCATGGGGAGTTTGTGAAACTTGAGACTGGGGACGTCTTACTCGATGCTTAGTGAGCTGCGAGCTGAGCTTCGCCAATATGTAAACCCAGATAAGGCGGCTTTTTTCCCAAGGTTTTTCAAAACGGGTCCGGGCCAGTATGGTGAAGGGGACAAGTTCTTGGGTCTCACGGTGCCTGACCAGCGGATTGTTGCCAAGAAGTTTAGGGACCTCCCAATCCAAGATGTTGAGCAACTGTTGCTGAGTGAATGGCATGAGGAGCGTCTGACGGCGCTCATTATACTGGTTATACGTTTCAAGAAGGCAGATGCATCAGGACAGAAAGAAATATATGAGTTCTATCTTGCGCACACAGATCGTATAAACAACTGGGACCTTGTCGACACGTCTGCAAGAGATATTGTGGGAGGTTATCTGTATGCTCATCCTGAACTATTGCCTGTACTGGATGCGTTGGCAGCTTCGCCAGTACTGTGGGAGCGACGGATTGCTATTATCGCGACGTTTTACTTTTTGACCAAGGGCGAGCCAGACGTCACGATGAAACTAGCCGATGTGCTGCTTCACGATCAAGAAGACCTCATGCACAAGGCTGTTGGTTGGATGCTGCGCGAGATGGGCAAGCGTGTGGACCAGCAGTTGCTTTTATCATTCTTGGACGAACACGCGTCCGAAATGCCACGAACAACACTCCGCTATGCGATTGAACATTTGTCACCTCAGACTCGCCAGCACTATATGCGACTTACTGCTCGGTAGCTCTGTATATTTTGACAGACAGGTGTAGAATCAAATGTATAAGGAGAATCTATGCTCGAAACTGCACGACAACTTATTGAACGGGTGGGTGAACAGATGGGGTTGGAGCGCGAAGAGATTGACTATGTGCTCAGCATTGATCATGAACACGTGTTCGACATCACGCTGAGCAATGGCAGTACACATAAAGCATATCGGGTGCAGCATAATAACAAGCTTGGCCCATATAAAGGAGGCTTACGGTTCCACCCTGAGGTAGACTTGGACGAAGTCCGAGCACTAGCGACGCTCATGTCTCTCAAGACGGCAGCAGTCGGGTTGCCACTAGGAGGTGGCAAGGGAGGTGTGTCTGTTGACCCGCGCACATTGTCTGACTCAGAACTGGAGGAGCTGTCCCGCGCATTCGTGCAGCATCTTCACCCGCACATTGGCCCAGATAAGGATGTACCGGCACCTGATGTGAACACGAACTCTACAATCATTGACTGGATGGTTGATGAATACGAAAAGCAGACCGGTGATACATCCAGGGCATCGTTTACTGGAAAATCTATTGCGCGTGGTGGGAGTTTAGGCAGAGAAGAAGCAACAGGGCGTGGTGGCATGCTTGTATTGCGTGAATACCTCGCAGCCAAAGATATCAATCCAAAAGACTTAACGGTGGCAGTGCAGGGCGTTGGGAATGTTGGTTTTTGGTTCGCAAAGCTTGCTGAGCAGCAACTCGGTGTCCGCATTGTAGCGGTGTCTGACTCCAAGCGCACTCTGGCCGTGACGGACTTTGCGAATAACGAAAATAGCCTCACGCTTGTTGAGCATCATGGTCACACCAGGGGCTTGATAGACGACCTCCATGATACACATGCTGAGTTTCTGAATCGTGATGCAGTGCTTGGGCTAGATGTCGACGTTCTTGTGCTAGCTGCATTGGGTGATGTAGTAACAGAGGACAATGAGCATGATATTCATGCAGATATTGTGCTTGAGCTTGCCAATGGTCCTGTGTCTGGGCAAGCTTATGATAATCTGACAGAAAAAGGTGTGGATATTGTGCCAGATATCATTGCAAATGCTGGTGGGGTAATCGTGAGTTACCTCGAGTGGCTCCAGAATCGTAAGGGTGAGGCGTGGACAGAAGCGGACGTGAATGACCAGCTTGAACGATATCTCCAGAAAGCGAGCCATGATATGGTGGCATATGCGGCCGAGCATGATCTTTCGCTCAAGGAAGCGGCACTTGCACTTGCTATGCAGCGCCTGGTTGCGGCAAAATAGCCGGTATAATTAACTCAAAAGGAGACTAGGATGAAAAAACAAGCAAAAGGATTTATGGAGTTTGTGCGTGAGCAAGGGGTAGTAGGTTTGGCCATCGGTTTAGCCATCGGTACCCAGGCTACGTTGCTCGTGAAGGATATCGTCACAAGCATTATTGACCCACTGGTGGGGTTGGTTATTGGCAATCCAGATGGTCTCGCGGCCGCGCATTGGGATGTTACGGTCGGGGGCAGGCAAGCGAGTTTTGCTCTTGGACAGCTGGCATACTCGCTTATTGTGTTCCTTTCGGTATGTTTGGTGATATATCTGCTCGTTCATTCCCTCAAGCTTGATAAGCTCGACAAAAAGAAGGGCTAATATTTGAATATCCACGACGATGAACTAACGCATAAGCTGACCCCAGAACAGCTCGCAGTGCTTCGGGACAAGTCCACCGAAGCACCATTTACTGGTGAGTTTTTCAATCACAAAGAAACCGGAGTATACAATTGTGCTGCCTGCGGAACGGAGTTATTTAAGAGTGAACAAAAGTATGACTCAGCTCAGCTGAGTTTGCGTGGATGGCCGAGCTTCGCGGATGTAGCATCAAGCAGCGCTGTTGAGTTTGTTGATGACGACAGCTATGGCATGCATCGCATCGAAGCGGTATGCAAAACGTGCGGGGGTCATCTAGGGCATGTGTTCCCAGACGACTCGTCTCCAACAGGTCAGCACTACTGTATTAATTCCGTATGCCTGAAGTTTGACCCCAAAAAGTAGCTAGTATGACGTCCCGCCGGTGATGCCAAAGAATTCTTCAAGTGTCTTGACGCCTTGTGCGTGCATTTCGGTGGCTAATTCTACCCCAACATAGCGGATATGCCACGGCTCCTCATCGTAGCCAGTGATGGCAATCTTGTCTGGTGTATAGCGCACAATAAAGCCATATTCATATGCGTGCTGGGCGACCCACTTCCCCTCAACCGTATCGCCAAAACACTTATCTACTTCACAGCTGCGATTAGCAGGCTCTACATCTACCGCAAGCCCAGTTTGGTGTTCGCTATGGCCTGGACGTGCGCTGAATGTGTCGGCTTGTGCCTGCCCCGATGTCCGTACATAGCCGTTGTATACGCTTGTTTGCAGTGAGTATGATCGGTAGCCACTTGCGAGCATTAATTGAATATTATTTTTTGCCGCCGCTGCAAACATGGACTCGAGCGCGGTTGCCGTCTCTTCGCGTGCGTACATCTCCGAGCCACTCGTGCGGAGCGCCACCTTTGGGTATCTCAAATCGGTTGGAGCATAGCTAATAGGTTGCAGCGGATGTTGTTTGTTGACAACGACCCACAGACTTGTTGGGTCTGTGGTGCTTAGTGCTGTTTTATCAAATGCCTTCGGTTTTGTTTCAGCCTCGGGCGTGGCAGGGGCTACTGATTGTGGTTGTGCCGGCGCCTCTGGGGCTATAGCGTGTCGTTCCCATAGCAGCACACTGCCAAATATCGTAGCCAGTATGATGGACGTTAGCAGGAGTAGGGTGCGTCGTCGATGTTTCATACCGTCATCGTAGTCTAGTGCACAAGGGGTGTCAAACCTGCTAGAGTAGGGTCATGAAGTGGCAGCATGACAAAAAGCATGGTGGATTGCCCAGCGGACGATATATTGCGATATGCTTAATTGTACTTATGCTAGGAGCAGTTGGCTTTTGGGCGTATCAACAGCGAGTGAGCAATACAACAGCACCTAATCCGCAGGGTTTGCAGCAACCCCAGGCTAGCTCAGAGGGTGCAGAAGGGCGCTATCTGTTGAATGGAACCGTGACGTGGTCACGTGGTGTTGAGCAGGTAGCTGGGGCAGATAGTGCGCAGCCGTTTAGCCAATTGAATACATTCGAGAGGTCAAAATACGATGGCTGGACGGCGTCACTAGAGTGCCCCATTACCCATAACGAGGTGTCGTTTAGCTCACAGGTAGCAAATTTGGTATTCAATTGTCCGCCTCGATTCCTGCCTGAAGCCAACAAATTTTTCTCAATCTACGATTTGGCAAACAACCATACCTATGACCAAGGTCAGGAAATAGGGCTCACCGAAACGCGACAGTATTTGAGCAACTCGGGTGCACAGTTTTTTGGTACGTATGACTCTGCCGATACGAGCAATATATGCGAGGTAGTGAGCCTCCCTGTGCATGCTGCTGCTGATGACGCCGCTATCCCGGTGGCATTCTGTGGCTGGCAGTACTTTTCACGAGCGCCAGTAGAGTCTGAGCTGGCAGTGATGGACCGATATGCCAAAATCATGCCGGTATTCGCGTTTGTAGAGGCAGGGATAGAGTATCGCGACACTGCTGACGACAGACAAGTATCGGTGGGGCATCAGCTGGTTGATCAGGGTGCGGATTTTGTGATTATCAATAGTCCCCACTGGGTGCAAAATACCGAGGCCTACAACGGAAAACTGATTGCGTACTCGATGGGTAACTTTATATTTGACCAGCTTGAGTATGAAACCAATCGGAGTGTGAGCATTGATGTCACGATGAAACTCGCGGCTTCAGCCGATTTATCACGCTGGATAGAACTAGGCAAAGACTGTAGCGCCTATCATGATACGTGTCTCGAAACAGCAGAGCAGAATCACCTCACAAAGCTTGCACCTAGGTATGTGTTTGGCATTGTTGCTGGGCAGAATGGCTATAAAGTCGTGACGCATAAATCAGATGCTCAAACACAGACTGATGTAGAGCGGCGCACAAATTGGTCGCATACTTGCCAACAACTGGGGTATAATCAGTGTCAATGAGTGATCGTAGCGCCAAATACCCAACCCGTCTGCTTTGGGTAGACCTAGAAATGACTGGTTTAGTGCCAGCCAAAGATGTGATTTTAGAAGTCGCGGCTATTGTGACAGACTTTGATTTCACAGTACTTGATACCTACGAGCAACGGATTGTGCAAGACAAGACAACGGTAGAAACGCGCATGGATGCCAACCCTTGGTGGAAGGATTACAAAGGCAACCGTAAGCAATTTATTCGCAAGCTTGATGAGGGTAAGCCGTTGGCAGATGTCGAGCAAGATTTGTTGGCACTTGTCGCTAAGCACTTTCCAGATGAGCGGGCTATATTGGCAGGCAACTCTATCTATAATGACCGGTTATTTATCAAACAGTGGATGCCTAAGCTCGACAATGAGATGCATTATCGTATGCTTGATGTGTCGTCGTTTAAGATTCTCATGCAGGGCAAACATGGTGAAGAGTTCAAAAAACAAGCACTCCACAGGGCCCTTGATGATATCCAGGCTTCTATCTCAGAGCTCAAATACTATCTAGATTGGTTCCAGGCAAATGGATCATAAAACGATAGAAGAATACGTGTTGAGCATGCCGAACGCATGGCTAGATTACCCGTTTGGTGAAGGTGTGGCTGTCTACAAAGTTGGTCACGATGGCACTGGCGAACCCGGGCAGGGCAAGATGTTTGCGTTGATACCCGAGGGCAAAAACCCAATGTCTATTAGCCTCAAATGTGACCCACAACTAGCCAAAGTATTACGCGAAAAATATGAATCGGTTATGGAAGGCTACCATCTTAACAAAAAACATTGGAATACTATCTTGCTCACGGGCCAGCTTGATATCGATGATGTGAAGGGCCTGATACACCACAGTTATCAATTGGTTGCTGGGGTGGAGTCTGTGTTGCCGGTTTTTGACTGAGCGGCTGGGTTGCCATTGAGTAGTGTGACAATATAGCTATCTATTTTTTCAAGGTTTGCTTTGTCCGTAGCTGATTTGGTCGTGTCGTAGATTTTCTTGAGTGTTGTTTGGTAGTCTTTGAGCTCAGCCTTCAATATGGAAGTGAACTCTTCGTCGAATCGATTTAGCTGACCGGCAGTTGTGAGCTTGGTGTCTGTTTCGGCATTTACACCCAGAGCAATCTCCTTGGGGTTGATTTTTTTGAGGCCTCCAGCGAGTGCCATATTGTCTACGACAGTTTGTTGTGACTCAAATGTCTGCTTTGTTACGATTGCCAGGTTCTGCGCCGGGGTGTCCTTAGCGGTCGTTTCGCCCAGCTGCGCTACACGGATTATCTCTGCGTGTTGCTGAAGCAACTTGAGATAGTCATCTTTGCTAGTTGTTCCACCAGATAAGCTGGCGAGAGCAACGAGTACAACAGTAATAATTGCGAGTACGCCAACGCCAAGTAAAAGCTTTCCAGCCAGTGAACCACCGGCAAATAGCGACTTTTTGGGTGGTTTTTGCGGCGCTACGATAAAGTCATACGGATTATGGTTAGGCGTTATCGGTCCAGGTTGTGTGGGTTGCATGCACGTATGGTACACGCTAGTGCTTAGAGTTTGCAATGTTATCAAGAAACAGCATTGACAAAAATGCAAAAAAGAGTATAATCATAGATGTTAAACTCAAAAACAAAAAATATGCATGAACGACCACCAGCGGCTGAATTGGCGCCCGTAGCAACTCCCGAAGTTGCTCGACCCGCAATACCCGAACAACATGCACTCCCAGGGATGATGACCCCCCCTGAGTCGAGCATCCCAATGTCTGGTGCAGAAGTGCCGGATGATTTTGATTGGTTCGCTGCTCCGCCAGCTGAAGATTATGATGAAGCTATGTGGGATCAAACGTTTCCCGGACAAGAAATTCCTAACCCGGTTGAAGTAGAGGTAACTCCCGAAAAGACGACTAAACTGTCAAAACTCGGTTCGTTTGTGGCCAAGATTGCTGGAATAAAAAAGCCACTCGAAGAAGAGTCTACGGTTGATACTCTGCCACCTCCGCCTGTTGTGTCTAAAGCGAGTAATCTCAAAGGGTCGCTTGCTACTGCAGCGCTAACAGAACGAACCGGTTCGAAGTTGAAGGGTTCGCTGCTTGGCAATGAAACAGCAGCTAAGCTAAAAGGTAGCTTGCTACAAGCGGAGACACCACCAGAAGCCACGGCTGATACTGAAGCCCCAGCCATTGAAGAAGGGCCAAAACCATTGGATGTTGCCGAGTATGACGAGCAGCTTGACCAGCAAACAGTCATCGACAAACTGGAAAATGATAGGGTGGTCAAGCGGGCGCCAACTTTACTCGAGATTGCGACTGATCCAGCGCGTACGAACGTCATCACTCACTACGTTTCACACGAGGACCTTTCTACGCATGCAGACGAATACACGCCAACACGAGAGCTGACAGAGCATGAGAGTGTTGCTGAGCTTGTCGGATTTCTTGAAGAAGTAATAGATTTGGGCGAAAAGGCTTCCTCAACTGACATAGCACGCGCACAAGATATGCTTGAGAACATAACATTTATAGGTGAAAAAGAGCGCCAAGAAGCCATGAAGGGTATCGCTGAGCATTGGAAGGGCTGGCTTGGTGAAAACCCCGACCGGCAGCTATGCGTGCTGGCTTCTATCAGCCCTTCAGGTGGGAAAA
>OFRM01000901.1_pt1 | contig 11087 bp, 15 predicted proteins | sample 1543101 | NCBI WGS metagenome assembly OFRM01 (sample SAMN07774223, study PRJEB24372) | wastewater metagenome | isolation source: Exp Tend VB 0WW | collected 2016-02
GAAATATCGTCGTCAGGTCGCTCGGGTCGTACCATGCGCCTTGCTCATCGAAGGCGAATAGAGAAAGCGGAGAGAATGCAGCCTGCCCAATCCCCCACTGCCTTAAGGCTAAACTGATTTTACTCAGGTGCATAGTCTCTCACCAAAGAGCAACGATACTGGTTGCTGTCGTATTTGTTGCCATGACCTTTGTTACTTGGATCGGGAGGATCGTCCCAGCAGCCACACCAACAAACGTCACGATTGCGTCATTCCCAGACATTTTCACCGCCACGTTCCCTGCACCGCCTACCCAAAGAGCACGGGTCCCTGGCAATACCGTTGCGTCACTCGCCGTAACAGCTTGCGCGCCATGGGCAGGAGCCGTTGCATCTGCAGTTGAATATTTTCCACTCATGTCAATCTCCTCAATATCAGCAACGGGGGCCGAAGCCCCCTAGTTCATTACACGCGCCCGGAAATTTCGCAAGCGCAAGTCAGGTAGTCGACATTGAGAGGACCAGCTGCGGTTCCAATCGCCATCGTCGGATTGAGGAGAATGGTGTTGGCGGGAAGATTCGCCAGGGTTCCAAGCGTCCCGTTGGCTCCAAACGAACCAACGCAGATTCCACCATAGTAGATATAAAGCGTCGGATTGCCGCGACCATCGTAGTAGAAACCGACAGACGTGCGAGCGGAATTGACAGCGACCGCCGGGGAGGGAAGAGTGACCGTCGTGGTGCTGGCTGCGGCAGCCTTAATCACGATCTGCCATGCGGTGCCTGCGGCGGCCTTCGTGAAATAAACACCGTCGGTCGGGGAGGTCGGCGCACCCTTGATTGCTCCGATCACATAGTTCGGGGCGGAGGTATCTGCTGGAAGGACCAAGCCGGCTTCAAACCAGAACTGAAGACCGTTGCCACTGGAGGTTGCCGGGTTGAAGTTGAATGCGCCGCCAGTCAAGGTATTGGACTGGGTGCCTGAAGTGTCCCAGGTGAGGGCCAGTGCGCCACCTGCGATCGTGGTCGACAGGGCGGTGCTCGAACCGGCGCCACCAGCTACAACAGTCCAATCACCAGCAGCGTACTGCAGGAAATCATTCTGGTAAACACACAGATTGTTGCGATCCGGAACAGTCAGGTTTCCGGTAGGCGAATTGATGCCGTTATTCGTGACACCATTCTTGAAACGAGTGGGATTTCCCATGATAAAACTCCTTACGTTATTGGATTAACGAGCCGAGACTCGTAAGGTTGTTGCTGATTTCAGCACTTACCAGGATGGCGGGCCGGAGCCGGACGTGCAGGGGTTTTCTTCTTTGCGACCATTTGATTCTCCTTGGATTGGTTGATGAACATATTACGATGGGGTAACGCGATCACGCTACCCCACCCACCCTACTAGTCCTTACGGACCATTAGAGCCATACACTGCACGCGGATCAACAGCACCTGCTGAATAACGCTCATAGCCCAAAGCCATTGCATTCTTCGTGCTGAAGTCGTTATCCTGCTCGAACGAGATACCTTCGCGCTCAAGGAACAGCATACCCTTGCCAGTCTCGACATTCGTCCGAACAAACCAGGCTTGTGGTGCCGTGAAGTAGTGGTTCAGCTTCACACCCATCGGAAGGGCGTTGGTTGCATTCAAGACATTGATGTCGTTGTTGGCGTTTCCAGACTGGTAGGTCGACCTCAGGATACGATTGGCATTAAACCAATTTGCCGGAGCAACGTGCAAGCTCTTGGGCATCAGGTTGATCAGCAGACCACGATCATCAGTCGCCTGCATGATCTGGATCAGCATGTCTTCCAGAGCTGCTTCACTCAGATCAGCATCAACAGCGGGCTTGTTCGAGAACGTGCCACCCGAAGTATTTGGGTGATCAGTCGCGCACAGAGCCTTGCCGTCGGCACCAAGGTACGAACCGGAGAATGCCCGATTGTAGATGTTCGCGCAAACCCGTTCCTTCGTTTGACGGAAGGCACGAGCATTGCTCGACGCACGAGTCTTGCTAACATCCATGTAGAGATTGTCCTTCAGCTCTTCGTGCGTGACGATGTAGCCAAGGGCATATGCCACATGTACGAAGCGGGTAGTTGGACCTGAGTTTCCGAGTCATACTCAGCAGCCTTACCTTGCGGCTTGACCGGAGCAAGACCAAAACCCGTGATCTGCACGAACTCTTCGTACGCCTTATCCGAAGTATCGGTGTCGAACAGATCCGTGTACTCGGTCATATGGTCCTGATAAGTACGACCCCAGAAACCCTTCACCCCCGGCCACAGTGCCTTAGGGTGGTTGCTTGTCATGATAACGCCAGCCATGATTTACTCCTTAAATGCCAGCGGTGTTGGGACCGCCAAGCTCGTGTTGGTTGAAGATGACGTAGACCTTAGCATACGTGCCGGGGGTGGTCAGATCGTTGTCCTGCCGACTTGGTGCGCCGATGATCTTGAGGGGAAAGGCTTGCGTCGTGTTGGCGGCAGAACCCTGAGCGTAGCTGAGAGAGTTGAAGATCGGAGAAGACGGGGCTGCCCCAACATACAGCGGGCAGTTCTTGTTGAACGCCGTTGCTGCGATCGTATCAGCTTGCGCTTCAAAGACAGTCGTCGGATCGTCGCAGACCCATACGAAGTAGGCCTTGGTCTTGGTGGCCGGGATTTGGGTAATTCCCAAGCCGTCGGGATCAGCACCGAGAGGAGCAGACGCATAAGCATTGCCAGCATTCGTACCGAAGCCAACAATGACACCACGACTGGCACCGGACGTGGTAGCTGCGCCACGAGTACCGACGAGAACGACAGAGGAAGCGCCCGAGACGACATCACCACCAGCAAGGGAAGCAACAACATCCCCTACATTGTAAGCGTTGGTATCAGTCGACGGAATGTAATACAGCGTAGCTGCGCCATTCCAAGGGGCACCATTCAGGCTACGGACAGGCCGCAGACCGAAGGGAGTGGAAGTGTTTGCCATAATTGGCTCCTTAAGATTGGGTTATGTTGATCTTGGAATAACGGTTGTCCCCGGCTTTTTCGTCAAGGGTTCCGCGTTTGATCGCCGAATCGAATCGGTCGACTTCACTCTGAATCATTTGTTGGTCCTCGGTATAGAACTCATTCTCGATCTTCATGAGATAAGCGTACATCGCGGACCCGTCTTCATTCTTTCCGACGAGACGCTTTACTTGGCTTCCGTCTTCCGGAGCTTGAACCTCCTTGGGCTCGACGAAGGTATAACCTCCGCGTTGGGCCTCCTGGATGCGTCCAGCCGAGTCATTGACCCAGTGAAGGTGGTAACCTTCCAGTGTCATAGGGACTTCAAGCTTGGTCCGAGCGACGCCGAAGGGAACTCGAGATTCACGCTTCGGTCGGTCAGCTTGGGTGCGAACCTGGGGAGTGGGGGTAATTGTCTGGGTCATGCTGCATCTCCAAAGTAATCGCGAACGTATGCTTCGCGCGAGGGAATCAACTTCTGCTTGACGAACTTGTCGCAAGCCTGCTTTGCCTCGGTCGGAAGATCTGCGTAGGTCTTACGCGATCCGCTCGGTCCACGACTGTCATCACTACTACCTACCGCAGTAGGGTGACGGCGGGCAGGACTTTGGAAATGCTCCGGAAAGTCTTCCTGCACACGTCTCTTCACTTCATCCAGGAATGGACGCCCAACCAAATTCGGACTCTCGGCCCTGACGATATCTGCATAGCCATTCGAGATAGCGCGCAGCTTCGTGTTGTCCTTGAACCACGAATTTTCATTCACCCAGGCAATCCAGGTCGGATCAGGCTCGGGCGCAGTAGAAGGTGTGGGAATGTTGATCGGAAGCTTCGGAGGTGCGTCCCCCAAGGCGTTCAGGCGATCCTCAATCTCAACTACCATGTCACCATCATTATTTCGCAGCGCGTCCCGACGGGCGTCCTGCAGTTCTTTCTTCGCTCTGTCATACGCACGAGCTTCCGTCTCCCGATGAAACTCGGCAAACTGTACGATCGTGCTCTGGAGTTCAGCCAGGGTTTGGTCCCGCTTCGTCAGCTCGTTGCGGAGCTTGTCCAGATCTTTTCTCAGAAAACCATTGATGCGCTTGCCTTCTGCAAGAAACTCACCAGCAGACTTCCAGCGTTCCGGCGGACCATCGAACTCTTCCGCAGGACGCCACCCGAAAACACGAGCTTCCTTTTCTTCCGCCAGCACAACCTCATCAGCCGCACCACCGCCGCCCGGATCTCCATCCGTAGTTTCTTCCAGATACCGCTTCAGCATGTAGCCCATCACTTCTCTCCTTCCAAGACACCTTTAACATCAAGGTCATTGATCAGACGATACATCTTTCCGTCTGACCCTTTTCTTTCAGTTCCGGCGTACCGAGCGAAAACCACTCGATCACCAGTCTGACACCACGGCTCTTTCTGGTCGGCGTAGGCCGTATTGCCGAGCGAGATAACGGTAGCTTCAGTCTGCCCCATTTCCTCGCGCCGAGTCTGCGACCCGGTTGAAACAATGATTCCACCTGCTGAGACCTCTTCAACCTCAAGAGGAAGAACCAACACCACGTGACCGACCGGACGGATACCTGCTGACATCACACGCTCCCTTCCAGATCGCCGTACTCGAGACTGCTGATCAGCGCCAGCGCCCTCGCCTTTCCGATTGCTTCCGAATTCAACTGAACAGTCTCTTCCATCGAAGCTCCAGTGAAGACCCCATTAACCCAGTCCACTTGCGCCTGGGATACCTGCTCCTCCAGGAAGGCTCGGACCGCCACCGTAACTGGATGTGTCAACCAACTGTTGAACTCCTCCAAGGTTGGAATAACCTTCGCTCGTGCTTCCATTTCCTATCTCCTGTTTCATCTTAATGCCATCAAGGATTATCTTGGCTGATCGCAGCAAACCGTCTTGGTGTGCTTTGGCAGCCCCTATCTGAGCGTTGAGGAGTGCGATAGCATGACCACTCTCTGCGCCCTGTGCTTCGGCAAGTAGCTTCGCAGCACTTGCGCGGAGTTCTTGAATCTTTGCTTGATTGAGTTCGACCTCTCCCATGAGTTCGTAAGCCGCCATCTTCATCGTACTCTGGTCGTGAGCAGCTTGAGTCTGTGCCTTGAGTTGCGCGACTTGCAACTGGATCGGAACCGGTGCAGGAACCTTGTCCGGACCAGGATAAATCGTCTCGATGTCCGTGATCTGGAGGGCGCGAAGGAATCTCCGTTCGACTGCTTCACGATCATAACCCGCTGTAGTTGCACTCGCCTCGCGAAGGAATTGGGCTTGCTGAATCTTTTGCGCATCAGACACCATGTTGGGATCGGCGGCCGGACAAATACTCTTCTCCGACGGAACGTAGTCTTCCCGAAGAACCTTGCTGGGAATGGAGGCCGCGGCCGGATAGAAAGTTGTCACATCATTCAGGTGAAGTTGGTTGAGCAGGTAGAGTTTCCTGAACTCGGACTTCATAGCGCGGTGAAGGCGCTTGAAGATTCCAATGAAAACCTTCTGACCCTCAGCAATCATATTGCGGGAAGTTTCGGCCGGAGTATTCTGTCCCGGATTTACCCCAACCTGCGGATCAGTCGCTCCACCAACACGTTCGCCGTAGTTAATCAGGAGTTGTAGCAGAGCAAACAAGACCTGACTTGGCGGCTTAGTGTCCAGCGGAACTATATTCTTCCTGAGATCATCTCCCGTCGAATCTACCCGCTTCCATTCAAACGGTTTGAAGCTGGTTTCCCCCGAACGAAGTTTCGCGCCACGCCCCAAGAAACCTCCAGCCGTGGTGGAGAGGGTTCCCGCGTCCAGAAGCTGATTGATAAGCGTATTGATTGATTCGTTCAGGGGACCCAGCAGAATGCCGAAGCCGAGATCGTAGATTCCACCATCCGGAGATGGGATGAATGGGTACTTCGTGAAGTAGTTAATGGCGTCGATGTGGTAAACTTCGTTCGTCGAGTTCCGCTTAACTCCAGATGAATGGAAGCGGGCAACGATCCGACAAAGATGAGAACAATCCGTCCGAACAGTCACAATATAAGGCTCTGCGAAGCCATCACCGTCCAGATCCAACCAGCAATGCTGCTCCAAAAGTTCTTGCGGCGTACTCGGATCATTGTAAGGTGGTGTTACTCCCTGAGCAACGGACGCTGCTTGATCAAGTTCCGATGAAAACCCGTTGTACTGGGCCGGTTGTACTGAAGGTGGCGCACAAAAGAGACCTTTCCGCTCCCTCGTCAGGATATAATTCTCGCTAACCTCTAATCTATGCGTCAGTCTACTCGCCTGCTCAAGACTTTTCGCGAAATAGGGGATCACCAGGTCCTTTGCCAGCACGTTCTCGCTGACATTGTGTCCAAGAAAGCTGTCGAAATAAGATTTCTTGAATGCGCAGCCGATGATTGGAACCGTAATCAGCACCCGATCGTGGTTATCTTCCCAACTCTCGTCCTCTTCCAGAATCTGATAGCTCATATGCCCGGAGACGCGGGTTGCACGAGCGGATTTCGACCCATCTGGATCTTCCCCGAAGGTCTGACACTTCACAATATCTGGCCCTGGAATCATCGCGGAATATGCACGCGCATGAAACTGGAGAGCGGCGACCGTAATCAGAGGAAACTTCACGTTCGCGGCGTTCGGCCAGGGAAATGTCTTCGTTTCGGCGACCTGAAGTGCGAGATTCAGCGCGGTCTTCATACGCTCTTCCCACTCCGACCTAGACCCAAGATCCATTTGATAAGTATCAATGACCTCATTAGCGATCTTCGAGCGATCTTCCTCCGAAAGAAGCCCCGCCACGTTCTCGGAAATCACTATCTTTTTCAGATCAAGGGATGCTTCAAGGTTCATTTTCAGTATCCTGTTACAGCCGAACGGCCATCGTTAACTCGCGGATCATTCCTACGCATCATCAGTTCTTCTTCTTCAAGGAAATCATCCTCCTCGACCTCCCCGGAGACTTCAAATCCCTTTACCAGGATCGCGGTAGAATCGAACTGGTCGTCTGCCAGCGCATCTCCCGTCCCGGTGAACCTCAGATTCTCTGCTTCATATGCCGGATACCATTCAGCATCCTTATCAAACTTGATATTGCCAGCACGATGCTGCTTCTGATATGGACGACCGCGGGTCGCTTTGTCCTTCACCGGATTAATCACCAGGAAGCCCAGGTAGTGTTTCCGCTCCCGCATTTCCTGATAGATCGTATTCTCCAGCGCCTTCCAAATCACCCCACCCTCGACGATAAACTGCTCCGGCTTCCACCGAAGATCCAGCTCGAACATCTTGTCGATCCACTCGGTCGGGTCCCAGCGACCAACGTGCTGATCTACGATGCAGAGAGTTCCGCCCAGCGTCTCTCCACCCACCGTGAAGCTCGTCCGATTCGCCCGATCCGCCTTACTCACAGCGAAGTCAACACCGATATTGTACAACTTCGAGACCTTGTGATCCGCTTCCGTCATCGGAAGGAAATCCGCCTTCCTCAGGTAAGCCTCGCTATGATCAAACGGATCGTTCAGATATTCCTGACTATATCCCGCCGCATCCCCATCGTCGATAAACGCCTGACGAATCGCGCGAAGACGGCTTTCGGGAAATTGTTCTGGCCAGAGAATCTCATCAAATTCATCGAATCCTCTATGCGCGCGAAAAAGTTTCGTGGACCAAGTGGTCGCACGGAGGAGTCGAGTAAGGAGGGCATCTTCGTGCAGGATGGTACCATGCATACGAACCAGACCACCACGACGGCGGCAAGGAAGGAGGGCGCGGTAGAACCACCTGCGGAATTTCTTCCGCCGATCGTAGTTTTCAACTTGCTCATCCTCTTCTAGATCGTCGCAGATGATAAGGCCGGGGCGTTTTCCATTCCATTTCATCCCACGCATCTTCTGTCCAGCACCTTTTGCGATAAAGCGGGCTTGGTGTCCGTCCTGGAAAGCGACAATAATATCGGACTTCGAATCCGTTGGCAGCCCCTTGATCTTAAATTCCCGGATCAGATCGTCATTCTCGCGAAGTTCCTTCGCAATATCCGCAAGGTGGCCCATGGCCAGTTCTTCTGTCGCACTTACAATTACGATGTAATCTTGAGCACGGAAGAGAACTGTCGCCAGTCCATAGTCGTGCGTCAGGGCTGTACTCTTCGCGTGCTCTCGAGGGGCTGCTACTCCCGCCAACTCAACCGGCGAGCAGTACAACTCCCAGCAATCCCGGTGCAGTTGCGGCGTCGGCTGCGGGTTATCATACAGCGGGCTGAGAAACGTTCCTGCGAACGCCTCGATCAGTTTTGCTGTAAGTTCTACCCGCGCAACGGAGCTCATGAAGCGAATAACTCCTGCTGTCCCGTGACCTCGCGGAAGGAAACCGTTCCCTCCACCGTCCGTTCCGACACCCTGGACTGGAGAGCCAGTAGCCTGTCCGCCAGACCCTCAAGGTGATCTTTCGGCATCACCACCACGGGCGCGGCCTGATTCCCGCCAAGCCCAAGCGCCTTCGCCCCAAGTTCCGCCGCCCGAAGCGCGAGTTGATCCGGCACCTGGAGGGCGGGCTGGCAAAGTTTCTCTTGCAGAACCTCGAGACTCTTCTCCACCACACCACGAAACCGCTCTTCTATCGTCACCCGAAGAGCAGGATCAATCATCTCTTCCCGCCGTTCCGCGAGCTTCGCCTTGAACGCGTCGCTCCCCATTACCGTGGAGAGCCAGCCTTGCGTGTATCCGAATGTCGCCGCCAGTTTTCCCTGGCTCACGCCCGGCTCCGCAAGAATCATATCAATGACCGCTTCGTGCGTATATCTCAGTTTCGTCGGCCGGATCGCACCAACGGGAGGCCGCTCTTCCAGCAGCCCCTCCATCTCGCCTTCCCACGCCTCTTGACCAGTTTTCACGGTGCCTGTCCCTCATCTCATCTCCCCCATACCATACCACCCGCGTCCCCTATTGTCAATAGTTTGGGTGTGGGAGCGGGGAACTATGGTGGCGTGACCATCTTACCATAACGTAACGTGTTCGCGCTTCCTCAAACCCTGCAAAAATCTGCTTGGGGCTAGATATAAACTTTACGCGAATTTTTTTGCCCCCCTCCTCTTGATCCCCCTAGGCGCGTGCAGGGGCGGGCGCGCAAGCGCGGAGGCAGGCGTGCAAGCGCGCACGACAAGACTGTTGGGGGATGATGGGCTGCAGGTACGGTTTGTGCATGATGCCGCAAATTGCGTCAGTTGTGCCGCAAATTGTCACATTGAGCATATTGCGTACCTGCTATCATTTGGCATGGGCGAACGAGGATTAGCGTTTGAAATCAACGAGTTAGGATTATTTTGTTGGTTTGCGGCAAGGCAGGCATGGCGCTTGCTCATAAGAAAACGTGACCGGACGTAGCGGGCGAACGGCACATAATACGATGGAGGCTCACCATGACGTTACGTTTAATTGCTACGATTATCGGCCACGACGAAACCGTGAAGGTTTATCGGGATGTTGATTGGAATGAATATCGGGTTAGGATTGTGGGTGCGGATGCCACTACAACCTATCATACGGACGACAAAACGGACGCAATGGAAACGGCGCGATATTTGGCTGGACAATGCGAAACGGCGTAACGGTTCGTAATGATACGTGACAGGTATCATTGCGGGCAATATTGCCCGATTATATAGCGAGGCTCACCATGAAAGATAATCAACAAATTAACCCGGTTGTTGCGGCGGATGGAATGTCAATTGAATTCGAGCTGCGCGGGTTGCCCAGCCTGAAATTCGACCTGCGTAAGGTATCGGAAATCAACCGGAACCGTGCCGCGGCTGTCGGCTTTGCCGATGTGCGGATTGTAAATGCCGCAGCCGTTTCACGCAATGATCCAGACGGTTCGGTTCGTTCGGCGTCCGAAATGCTCAAGCTGAAGCGTGAGAAAATGGAGGCGCTCATTCAGCATTATGAGAGCGGTACGGTTGAATGGCGTGTCAAGCGGGCGGCGGGTGGCGAGGGCCGGGATAATTCTGGTATTACGCTCCAAGCCATGAAACGAGTCTGGCCGGATAAGGACTGCGAAGCGCTGGCGTGGAGGCTGGAACAAAAACGCGGTATCACGCGGCGCGAGGCATACGCCGAATTCGCAAAGACGAAACAGGTCGCTGAGGCAATTGCGGCAATCAAGGCTGAGCGTGCTACGATCGACTCAGACGATCTGCTCGCGGAAATGGACGAAGAAGAGTAATCCACCGGCAGCCGTGTGACAGGCGGCTGCATGGGGATTATTCGCCCCGTAACCATTGGAGGCTCAAACCATGACCTATGATCGAATTGCCACAATCAAGCGGACGATAACCAAACGGAGACCAGTACAATGACCCGCAATAAATTCATGCCGCCTTCGGGGCGGGGCGGTGAAGGCGCCATCGTGATTCTCTGGGCCGTGTTCTGGTTTGGAGCGATGTGGTCAGCGTTCGGATAGGCTAGACGAAATCGGGCGAGTCAGGATTAAATTCCGGCTCGCCTATTTTCTTTCTGAGCCTCTGGATTTCCCGAACAAGCGCCTCGCGTTCCGCCCGCCATTGTGCCTTCTCAAGCCATGCGCGTTCCTTTTCGATTTCGGCGGCCGCGCGAGAATAGGCGGAGCGACAGGGGGGCGAACAAAAATGTTGATCATGCCGCATAGATACGGATTTCTCGCACCAGAGGCAGGGGCGAATTGCGCGCTTGGCTCCGGCTTTTTCGCGGGCAGCGGCAATTTCGGCTGCAGTGTAATCATTGAGGATATTGGATTGTGTCATGAGGGAATTCTCCGGTTTGTGGTAATGGTGAATGGCGCACGGATGCGCACAAACGCATTATGCACGCGTACGAACGCGGAAACAATAACAATGTGTCGGATTGCCCACGTTCGCCCCGTACGCGTCGATTGTGCGAATATAATCAATCTCTCATAAACCACGGGCCAGGGTTCCTCAAACCCCTTCCCCAAACCTACGGCGGCGAAAAGCGGCGGATTCCTTGCTTGACAGATGAGCGGATATCATCATATCATCATCATACCATGATCTCATTCACCCTCACATCTCCAAGTAGCATACGCCCCATGAAAAAGCTCGGGGGGGAAATGGGTAAAAGGCTCTAGTTT
>OFRM01000903.1_pt1 | contig 11061 bp, 23 predicted proteins | sample 1543101 | NCBI WGS metagenome assembly OFRM01 (sample SAMN07774223, study PRJEB24372) | wastewater metagenome | isolation source: Exp Tend VB 0WW | collected 2016-02
GTGGCAGCGGGTGGCGCTGCTGGGGGTGGGTCAGCGCCGCTCGTTCTCTTCCATGTCTTCGATGGACGGGGTGATGACGCAGCGCAGGCCGTTCCAAACGAACCTCTCAGCCCCGCGCAGATGCCTCCTAACCTCCGACGATCCGTCGCGACTTCCGCTGCGCCAATGGCTCTTTACCCAGTGTCGAAGCGCCGCGCGCCTGGACTTCCCCTCTGGGATATCGCGCAAACGAAAAACCTCTCTCGCTCCGATGGGGTCGGTCGTGAACGAAACAGATGGGTGTCCTTCGTACCCAATTCTTACGTTCCAGTTGAGGAGAGAGTGCACCGCCAGCGAGTAGCTAAGCCGAAGCTTCTCCCGAAGCACGTCGATAAACTCAGCGTTTTCTGCGAGTCTGTCGCAGTGCGGGTCCGTCCACCCTCGGTCATCAAAGCCGAGAAAAAACGTCCCCGGTCGGCTTGCGATGCCGTCGGCCTCGATGGTCATGCAGGAAATCTCAACTGCTGCTCGCGGCCTTCGAGTCAGATGCTGACGAACTGCGCGCGGCGAAACACCGCGCACGCGCCACAGTTCGTACGCGCCACCATCGACCCTCTCAGCAGACGACACGCAAAACTGCTGTATCTGGTCAAAGTGCTCAAAGATTTGAGCGGGCTTCCACCCCGCTGAAGTGGCAAGAAGTCGAGACGTGCGCAGCGTCTCAAAAGCCGTGTCATCGGCCCCGCTAGCGTTCATCGCAAGCAGTGGAAATGCGCCGTCAAAGTCAGACGCGGACATCGACGCCTTCGCGTCAGTTGGCATCGCCAGAGACATGAAAACGAGTACGTCATCAATCGCCTCGTCAATTGAGACTTTGCGCGACGACCGAATCGCGCGAACTGCCGAGTCGGCTTCGTATAGCTCTCGCTGCTGCTTTGTAAGGATCATCGTTCTCTCCGTCCTCTCTTGATTCCGTGTGCTCGCCTGTCGCGATCGCGACCACGCACAGAGCGCGGGGCCGCAGTCGAGGCAGCGGGCATCAGTCGTGCTCGCCCGCCGCCTCACGTCTTCTCGTCTCTGGCTCGCCCGGTGCGGGTCTTCTGGTGTCGTGGTCGCTGTCGGCTCTGGCGAGCAGCGCTTCGTCACGCTCGCTCTGGGTGAAGAGAGCGAACATCCGCTCGCGCTGCGCGAGACGGCGAGCGAGCTCGTCGCGCGCCCTTTCTAGATCGTGTTCGAGGCACGCGATCCAGCGCCTCGCGCTGCGCGCCTCTTCGTCGAGGCGTCCGAGGAGGTCTCGTGGTGAATTCCGCGCTGACCGGCTGCTGGAGCGCAGGTAGTATTCGAACGTCCTGACGTCCTGCGAGCCATCCTGCGAGACGAACACCTCGAATCCGCCACACGTGTCTTTGTCCTGACCGAGCGCGTGCACTGCGGCGAACGCGTTCGCCGCGGCTCGCGGAAACCGCGCGCGAATCACCGCCGCGTCGTCGCGTGACGCGCCCTCGGTCCAGACCTGCCAGAGCGCGCTCACTGCGCACCGCCTGAGCTAAACATCGTCTCGAGCTCGGCTTCGCGCTTGTGGGCGGCGCGCGCGTCGAGTTCGGATGCGAACGTCTCTCCGCGAATCGGCAGAAGCTCGGCGCTGCATCGGTCGCAGCGCACAACGAAGCGTGTTTCGATCACTCCTCACTCCTCTCGACTTCGACAACACCCGCAGCGATCAGCGCGATACGCGCCTCGGTCATCAGCCGCTCGTCGCCCGTGAGCGCGAACAGCGTCCGCAGCGCGCGGTCAGCGAGCGCTGCCGCGTCCTCTCTGCCTGGCACTGCGCGCAACGGGGCGCGCGGTCGCGATGGGTCGCTCACTTCGCACCGTCTTTCTCAATCTTCGCCAGCGTCTTCCGCGCCGACGCGATGAGCTTCTCCATCTGCTTCGCCTCTGCCTCGAACCTCCGCAGGTCATCACGCACCTGAGCGCGCAGCGCGGATCGCGCGTCCTCGCCGGTACCGGGGCACAGCGCGTTGTCGCCGCCATTGTGCTCGCTCACGCGGTAGCTGCGCGAGTAGCTGACGTGGCGACCGCACACGGAGCACCTCGCCCACGCGATCACTCGTCACCGTCCTTTCGAATCTCGGTCACCGCGAGTTGGAGCAGCGACTTCGCCGCGAACACCTCGACGTTGCCCGTCGCGATTACGCGATCACCGATCGCAGGGAGCTCACTCGCAGGGATGCGCGTGCGGCAGGACACGTAGCTGCCCGCGTCGTCGTAGAGCTTGAAGTAGCTGTTGCCCGATCGCGCGGTGTTCAGCTCGCGCAGTTCGCCGGCGATCGTGCGACGACCGAGCGAGCGCACGAGCGCGGAGCACTCCAGCGCGAGAGCAGAGGGGGTAACCGGCTTCATCACTTCGACACCTCGTCCTTCGTTTGCACGCTGAAACCCACGTCGTCGGTCGCGCTATCGAGGGACTTGCCTGTCACCAGCGGCGCGACCGGCGTGAACTTCAAGCCGGGTTGGCTGCGCAGCCCGCGCGGAAAGAGGAACCCCACGCCACCGCGCGCCCACTCAGGGCGCAGTCCTCCGCGCATCGGCTCGCGCTGCGGCTGCTCGTCCTCGCTCTCGTCGTCGCGCTCAACAACCGCGGGTCTCTCGCCGCGCACGTCGAGCGCGCAGTGGTCGAGTGCCTGTGCAAATCCCAGCGCAGCGCGCCAACTTTCGTCGAGGTCGTCAGGGTCTTGTGCCTTCGCGAGGGCGGCGAGAGCAGCGAGCTTCGCGAGTCCCTTCGTCTCAATCTGACGAACACGCTCGCGCGTGAGGTTCATGATCACGCCCGCCTCCTCGAGGACAACCCCGTCGCGTGCAGCGATGTCCAACGCGCACGACTCGGTCATCTCCCACACTTCGAGGTCGGGGAAGTTCAACTTGATCGCGCCGGTTCGCTCCGACACGTCAAGGTACAAGTGATACTTGCACGAGACGAACGGGCAGGGCCGCTCGCGATTCTCGCCCTGCGTGCACTCCGCGCGGGTCGCTGGCCTCCTCGCGTCCGTCTCGCCATCGGGATAGAGCGCGCGTCCGCGCTCCAATTCGCGCATCGACAAGCGCTTGATCGAGATCGTGCGCGAGCGAACACGATGACGGCGTGAGTCGCCGTTATCGAGATTGCCATCGAAGTTCGGCACGAATTGCTCAGTGTCTCTCCCGCAAGTCATTGTCTCGTCTCCTCTGCTCGCGACTGCCGCGACCGCGAACCACCGCGTAGCGATGGGCCGCAGTCGGTGCGGTCACGCCGGGACAAACTCCAGTCGAAACCCGTGCACTGCTCCGCCCGTTGTCGGGTTCTTCTCGATCGACAGCATCACGAACCCCGGCGCAAGCGCTTCGTATCCCGCGAGGACGTGCGTCACGGTCGCGATCACTTCGCGCCCTGAGTAGCTGCAGCTCGCCGGGTCGTACTCGCGCAGAACGAGTACGTCACCGACCGCGAAGCCGCGGTCATTGCGTCGAATCTCCGCGCGCTTCGCACCGCTGCGGACGTGCTCGAAGTGCGGGGCCGTGGTCTTCAACTCGTGCGTCTTCATCTTCTCACCGTGCCTCTTCTTGATTACGTGTGCCGCGACTCCCTGCCGCGAGATCGTCCGCGCACGCGCGAGCGGTCCCGTGGCAGCGGGCCTGCCGATCGCACTCACAGCGGGAGCGGCAGTTGGCACACCGGCCCGCATTCGATCTCGTCATCTGGCGCGTCGCTATCGGGAGGGAGCTCGTCGAGAAACACGCGCCGCCCGTCGACGCGAACGAGTCGCGCGCCGATCTCCCGCGAGACCCGCGCCCGACGCTCGAACGTTTCCGGGAAGAGACGACGAACGCGATTCCAGTAGCCTGCGCTCGTGCTTTTGACGCACCCAAGGCAGTTGTTGTGATCGAAGCCGAGCGCGTACATCGCTGGCAAGGCAATGCCGGCCGCGCTCAGACGATCGAGACAATCCTGCTTTGTGATGCCAGCTTCGATCAGCAGCCAGCGCGTGTGAAGCGCGGGGTTGCGGCTGTCGAACTCGCCCGCTCGGCGCCGCTCTTCGCTTGTGAAACCGAAGACGTGCGAGTCCGTTTCGCGCTGGAATTCTTCGCGCGGAACCTTCTTCATCTCCGTGGTGCAGCGCGCGCCGCGTGGCCCGGACATGAAGCGCGTCCGCTCGAAAACGTCGTCGACACTGGCGTACTTAGTCGATCGAATGATCTCGATGCGACGACCAATCCACCGTTCTACGTCGCGCAAAAAGCGGGCGTTGTCCGGGTGCTCCGCAGAGAGCGTGTCGCAGTAGGCGACCACGCACTTTTCGCCATACGTGTCGACCGCGAGTTTGCTTGCGACAGCGCTGGCGGACCCGCACGAGAACCACGCGACTACTCTGTTTTCGAATTCTTCCATGACGGCCTCCGTTTGTTCTGCGCGAGCGGTCCCGTGGCAGCGGGTGGCGCTGCTGGGGTGGGTCACTCGGCTTCGTCTTTGACGGTGTCCCTGTGATCTCGCAGCCACTTGACCGGGTCAGCGATTTCGACACCGAGGTCTTCCGCCAGTGGCTGCCACAGCCGCGTCATCTTCGCGACGGCAGGGCCGTCAATCACGAGCGCCTTGCGATTGATGCCACGACAGAACAGTCCAACGGACGTGGCCGCGCGGTACAGCAGCTTGATGCGATGCGCGGTGCTGAGGCCTGCGAGCTTGCCGTGGTCTCGGGTCCACTGACGCAAGAGCCCCGCGGGGTGCTCTTTGCCGAACTGCTCAGAGAAGTATATGTCCGCGAACTCTTGCACGCGAACAGGGTCCGAAGGCCACGCGAGCAACATCCCGCCGATGGCGTTCGAGTGCGAGAGCCGGGCGTGCGTGCTCATCTTTTCGCCGAGATAGCGCAGCCCGTCTGCACACACGGCCGCAACTGCATCGACGTGACGGCCCCTGATCTCGCCGTGCACCGATGTGATTGCCCGAATCAGTGCGGCCGTGAGTTCGCCGCTTTTCGCGGGATATCCACGCGCCGTCGAGTGGTCCCGCGGTGCCCACTTCTGCTTGTCGCCGCGGGTCTCCTGCGCCTTGGGGCGCGAGCCGATCGTGATTGTCACGAGAGGATTGAAGCCGCTCTTCGAGAGAATGCGCGCCTCGCACCGGTGGTGCCCTTCGAAGAGTCGCGGCGCGCCGTCATCGTCGATCAGCCACGACAGAGCATCGCCGTCGAAATTCCACGTCTCATCGGACGTCATCGCAACGCGAAGCCGCGATACGTGCTTCGGGCGCGGGTCTCTGTTTCCCCACGACGTCGACAGCGCCCACACCGCAGAGTCGTCGTCGAGGTCGAACACATCCGCGACAGGACGCCCCTTGCGCGGACCTTTGATTTCCGCGAGCGCCGCTTCTACGAACTGCTGCAACTTGCTCTTCTTCGCCATGGTCGTCATCACTCTCCGTCCTCTCTTGTTCGGCACTGCGCCGATCGCGAACCCGCACAGAGCGCGGGGCCGCAGTCGAGGCAGGTCAGCGCGCGTAGAACTCCTCGACGATCCACTTACGCAGCGCCTTCAGCGCTTCGATGCGACCGACCGCGCGGCCGAGGTCGAACGCCTCCGTGTTCGCCACGTCGATCGCGTGCGTGGTCGCTTCTTCGCGCTCGATCCGCGCGAGAATCTCCGTCTCGATCTCGCCGCCTGCTGCACGTCGCGCGTCGCTCACGACTCACCTCGCTCGTCCATCGCAGCTTGCAGCCCGTCGCCGCCGTCCTCGCCGCCGACAGCGGACCAGCGCGACACGCTCTCAGCCCACGCGCGGGGCAGCCACGACTCGGGCAGGTCACCGACAGCGTCGCGGTTTTCGATGCACGCGGTCACGACCTGCACCGGCGTCGCCGCGTTCGCGAGGTCACCGAGCAGTCGGTCGTAGATCGCCTGGTGCGCCTCGTACTTGGCGCGCTTGCGCTCGGCCTCGGCGTTGGCGCGATCGTTGAGCGCCTTCTGCACCAGCACCGCGACGCCCCTGTCTCGTCCCGCGCGCTTCGCGGTGTCGTACGCGGTGTCGTACGCGGCGCCCGCGTTCTCGCCCGCAGCAATAGCCTTGTCGTAGTCCGCGAGAATCGCAGCGACGCGCGCAGCCTTCTCCTCGTCGACGAGCGCGAACATCGCTGCGACCTGCGCTTGCGGCGCGTCGACGTGCAGCGGGGCAGCCTCGCTCTTGGCCGCAGCGGGGATCGTCTCGATCTCCGTCTCATCGAGCATTCCGAGTCCGAGGATGGACAGCGTCGCGCGACGCTTTGCCTTCGTCTCTGCCTTCATCAGCACATTGGCCGGGTCTTGCAGCGGCACGGTCGCGACGGCGGTTTCGCTGCGTCCGCTCGGGTGCGTTGCGCGGCAGACGGCGTAGACCAGCTTCGTGCCCGCGAGGTCGATCACCTTGGGGCCGTCGATGATCTCGCGGTTGATCCCGTGCTGAGCCGCGAGTTGGTCGGTCGCGCCGCGCGAGGCGTAGAGGATCTCTTTGCCGTTGAGTCTGAGAGGCGTAAGCGGCTGCGCTGCGGGGTTGAGTCCGAGCGATCGGCAGATTTGCAGGTAGTACGCGGCGCGCTCCTGCTGCGTCAGTGCGGAGATATCCCCGCGGACAATCACCGATTCAATCACGCGGTTGGTCGTGCTCTCGTCCGCCGACATTTCGGCGATAGGTCTTCTCTCGATTGCTGCACTCATTGCTGCTGTCCTTTCAGAATCCGGTTTGAATCTCGACGCGCAGCGCTTGCACGCTCGCGCCGTGGCAGTGGGTCGCCTCGCTGAGCAGCCACTCAGCAGCGCGGCGGTAGACGATGCGCAGCGCGTCCGCGTCGGTGATATGCCGATAGACGCCCGACTCCATGACGCGCTCAATAACGGGCTGCACGAAACGGCGCAGCATTCGCTGCGATCCGCTGATCACGAGCACCCACGATTCGCGCTCGTAGGTGACGATGAGACCGGGCTCGATTGCGACGATCTCCCGCAGGGCTGCGGCGAGGAGAATCAGGAGACTCACGAACGCACCGCCTTCTGAAAGGCGCGCATCCCGGCGCGGACGGCGCGCTGTCTGCTGCTGTGGTAGGTGCCTCGCTGAATGGTTCGGAGTTCGTAGAACCCTGCGCCCGGCTTGCCGTGGTACGCCACGACGCGCAGGACTTCGGCGACCCACACCGGGCCATGCGCGGTGTCGTACGAGTGGCGCACTTGCAGCCAAAGACTGCCGCGGCGCCACGTTGTGCAGACGGAGCCGACTTGATTGCGGTGGTCAATGCGGATCACGACACCACCTCGTCCAGCGTCGACTCACCCAGCGCGGCGACGCGGTCGTTGACCACGGCCTCCATCTCGTTGAGCGCCTCGGCGAGGCACTCCTCGCAGAGCCAATCGCCGGAATCGTCGAATTGCTCGAGCCGTCTCCTCGGTTCGCGACCACACTGGTCGCACTCGCGCGCTTCTTCCTCTGCTCTTCTGAAATCGGTGCGACCCCACAGGGCGCCCACAAGTCTCGCTGTAGCGTTCACTGCTCACTCTCCTCTGCCGCCTGGGTGCGGCCTCGGGAGGGCTCGGACTGCGCTCTGTGGCGGTCGTCGCGAGCCCTCGCGGGGCAGCGCCCCTGCGGTCAGGCGTTGGCAATCGCTGCAGCGATCATGAGCAGCCGCGCGTTCGACTGCGCGAGCCATGCACCGAGGCGCGAATCGCCCTTGCTGGCATTGCAGGAGAGGCACGAGGTCAGGAGGTTCTCTGTCGAGTTATCTCCGCCGCGCTCAATCGAGACGACGTGGTCGAGCGTCGCGAGTTGCGTTCCGCTGACACTCGCCACGCCGCGACGGTCTCCCTGCGAAACACTCACTCCGCAGTACACACACAAAAATCCGTCGGCGGCGTAGATCGCCTGTCGCTTCGTGCGGCGAATCCAGTTGCTGCCCTGGTTGCGTGCTGCTCTCGCGGTCGTGCTGGCCATCGTCGCTCTCCCGTCGCCGCGCTCTGTGCGCTGCTGACGAGAGGGACTATGCCGCTGACAGGCTGAACTGTCAAACGTTCTGACAGCCTCGTCTGTCGATTGCCGCTAAGCTGTCAAAAACACTAGCTTTCCAGCCTGCGTTTTTCACCGCGACAGACGTCGTTGTCGACAGACTAGACAGAGTTTTTGACAGACTCGTCTGTCGGTGTCATGGTCCGCGCCATGGACACGTTGGCAAAACGGGTGCGCTACCTCAGAGAGAGCGCAGGCATTGGGCAGCGCGAGGCGGATCGTCTCGCGGGTATCGTCAGGGGTTTCTCGGGTTCGCTTGAGCGCGAAGAGGTGGCAGAGCCCACCGCGTCGCGGCTCGCGGCTCTCGCGGGGGTCTACGGCGTCGCGGTCGAGTGGCTGCTGACCGGCAAGGGCGAGACGCCTTCGCCGCGTGCGGTCGCGATTGCTGCTGCGAATCGTCACGCTGACTTGGCGGAGGTGTCGCGATGATCCTCGCCATCCTCCGCATCGCCGTCATTGCGGCAATCGTCGTGCTCCTCGGAGCCGCCCTCTTCGTCGATGCCCGCGGCCTCGCGTCGCTCGTCGCTGCTGGTGTCCTGCTGCTCGGTCTGTTTGCACCGGAGGTGCTCTCGTGAAGGTTCGCTGCCCTAAATGCCACCGTGACGTTGCCGCGCGTGGTGTCGTTACCCGCGCCACGCTCGCGCCGCACAACCTCATGGAGCGGATCGGCTGGGAGTCGGTCGTGTCGAGCAACCGCTGCCCCGGCAGCGGCGCTGCCGTGCTTCCGATCTTGCTCACTCTCGCCGAGAGGGAGCACGACGCAGCGAAGCGCGCTGACGACCGCGCTCGCGAGGCGCTTGCGAAAGCGCAGAAGCAAGTCGACGAAGCGCGCGCCGCGCTCGACCGCACCGCGTCGGAGATCGATCGCTTGCGCGGCCTGCAGAAAGGCGGTGCGAAGTGACCGCGCAATGGGACCGTCTCCGCGCGGCAATCGACAAGCTCCCGCCCGATTGGGCGAAGGCGCTGCGCGTGGTCTGCGACGACCTGCAAGCGGGGCGCGTGCTGTCCAAGCGGCAGCGCGCAGCGCTCGTGCGCATTCGTCAGAAGCAACCCGCGCTGTCTGCGGTCTGGGATCTGGCGTACGTCCTGCGGGCGCTGCATAACTGCGGCGGCGGGGCTTGGGACTACGCCGGGGTGACCGACGCTCTCGCCTGCGCGGAGCGTGCGCAATGATCGCGCTCCCGAAGTTTCACGAGAACGATCTCGTGATCGCGTCCATCAGCGGCGGCAAGGACTCCGCTGCTCTCGCGATCGCTCTGCAAGAAGCGTCGATTCCCTTCGTCGCTGTCTTCGCGGATACTGGTTGGGAAGCACCCGAGACCTACGCGCATCTCGAAGTGATGGAGCGCGTGCTCGGGGTCACTATTCACCGCGTCGGATTCCCGGGCGGGATGCGCGCGAAGGTGCTCGCTCGCGCTGGATTCCCCGCGCGCATGCAGCGCTGGTGCACCGTTGAATTGAAGGTCAAGCCGCTCGACGCGTTCGCCCTTGCGCTCGGTGAGAAAGAGGACCGTGCGGTGTTGCAGGCGGTCGGCATCCGCGCCGAGGAGAGCGAGAAGCGGGCAGCAATGGCCGAGGTCGAGCACGACGAATCGCGGGGGCTGACCGTGTGGCGTCCGCTGCTGCACTGGACGATCGAAGACGTACTCGCAGCGCACCATCGCGCGGGACTGCCGGTCAATCCGTTGTACCAGCGCGGTCACGAGCGCGTCGGGTGCTGGCCGTGCATCTACTCCAGCAAGGCAGAGATCAGACTGTGGGCGGAGCACGATCCCGACCGCGTGCGTGAAGTTGCCGACCTTGAACTCTTTGTAGAGGCTGAGAGGGCCAAGAGAAACGAAGAAACGCCGGGGAGATACGCGCACCCAGTCGGCACCTTTTTTCAGGCGAGGCAGTTCGAGAAGGGGCCGAACGGAGAGCGCATCTCGCGGCACGTCACCGTCGACAAGGTCATTGAGTGGTCGCGCACCGACCATGGCGGAAAGCAACTGCCGCTGATCCGCGAAGAGCCTGCGGGCGGGTGCTTTCGCTGGGGGATGTGCGAGCCGCCGAAGAAGGACGGTGAGCGATGACCAGCGGCGCAACGTTCTCGTATCGCGTCGCGCTCTCGTGCGCGATCGACGCCTGCCGTCTGCTGGAGCACGAGAGCACCAGCGCGGCCGGCGACTACCGCGCCTGCGCGTACCACTGCGAGCAAGCGCTGCGGCTGGAGCAGCTCGAAGCCGACCCGCTGTGCAGCGTCCCTGCGCAGTACCAACCACTCGACGGCTCGAGGTGGGAGCGGCTGCATCGCTACCTCGCAGGGTCGCTCTCGCTCGCCCGCGCGCTGCGCGAGTCGTGCGCGATCGACAGCGCTTTTGATGCAGCGAACGGGGCTTTCGACAGACGGATTACGGAGGTGCGTCGTGGCTGCTGACAAGTGCGAGAGAGACGAGGCGAAGGGGTGCGAGCTTTCGGGGCGCGAGCAGGTGCTTCGTGTGCTCGACGCGTGCGCGGAGCAGATCGATCAGCCCTTTGTGGGCGACTGGCCGAACCCTCTGCACTACGCGAAGTACATCGCGCCGCCCGACGAGGACGGCGAAGGCCAGAAGAGCAAGAGCAAGCGTCGCGGTCGCAAGCGCGGACCGAAGGGGCCGCAGCCGTGAGTCGCAGCGCTGACGCGTGGTGCGGGACGAACCCGCGCAGTCGCAAGCTCGTTGACGTCGAGCGGCTGCGCATCCGCTGTCCGATCTGCGGCGCGCGTCGGCGCTGCTCTGTGCGCGAAGATGGCGCCCTTGCGATCTGCTACCACGCGGGCTCAGAGCAGGAGTCCGCAGACGGCGGATGGGTCCACCATCTCGACGACGCAACCGCGGCGAGAGTGCCGCGCGTCGAGGCGCTGCCGCCCGAGATGGAGCGCGCGTCAGACGCCGTGCTCGACCGCGCCTATCGCGCGCTGCTCGCTCAGTGCGGGCTAAGCACTGCGCATCGCGAGGGGCTTCGAGCGCGCGGGCTGTTGGACCCGCACATTGAGACCGCGG
>OFRM01000906.1_pt1 | contig 11036 bp, 9 predicted proteins | sample 1543101 | NCBI WGS metagenome assembly OFRM01 (sample SAMN07774223, study PRJEB24372) | wastewater metagenome | isolation source: Exp Tend VB 0WW | collected 2016-02
TTTTCAAGCCATTCCCGCACTATTTATAAGTATCTTTATAAAATACACTATACAGTATATTAATTATCGCATTAATCAACCAAACTATTAATTTGCGCTGGGTTTAACTTGTCGCACTCCGCTTGTTTTTCGCACAGGATGCCAGCGCCTGCCAGGGCAGCAGTAAGTTTATCGATTTGCTCTTGCTGTGAAACCGCGTGATCAATTAACTTATGCATGGCTTTAGAGATTGGGTCATCACCATTACCGGTTACACCATAAGCACTGAACAATTGGCTGGCTTGCTCACTTGTTTGGTCGCTTTCTTTTTTAACGAGGTGGGCAGGATTTCCGACCGCTGTAGCGCCGGCTGGCACTGGTTTAACGACCACCGAGTTAGAGCCAATTTTGGCGCCGGCTCCCACAGTAAAGCCGCCCAACACTTGCGCGCCTGCACCAACGATGACGCCAGCCTCTAAGGTGGGATGACGTTTCGCACCTTTGGTGAGCGAGGTACCGCCCAACGTTACGCCCTGATAGATGGTGCAATCGTCGCCAATCTCTGCGGTTTCACCGATCACGACACCAAAGCCGTGGTCAATAAACACACGTCGCCCGATGGTGGCGCCTGGATGAATTTCAATGCCGGTAAAAATACGGGCAATGTGCGAGGTAAACCGACCTAACCATTTCAACTCATTCACCCAAAACCAATGCGCCCAGCGATGCATCATGATGGCGTGAAAACCGGGGTAGCAGGTAATAATCTCCCAAGCATTGCGAGCGGCTGGGTCTCTTTGAATAATGCTGGCAATATCTTCGCGCAGATTCTTAAACATAAATTAAGAGAGAAAATGTAAAACGGAGCAGCATCTTAGCGCTTTCAGCGAAAAGTTGCTGTGCAACCCGAATAAATTGCAGGCAACTAACTGGATTGCCGATGTCAACACCGGCACGCATTAAGACCTTATGCAGGCCGCACCAATCTTTGCCGACGCGCTTCATACAGGCAAACCCCGGACGCAACCGAGACATTCAAGCTTTCGACCGAGCCAAACATGGGGATTTGCGCCAAAACATCACAGGTTTCGCGTGTCAGGCGGCGCATGCCTTCGCCTTCTGAACCCATGACAATCGCTACGCCACCGCTACTGGTTAAATCCAGATCGTAAATGTTTTTTTCAACTTCATCGTCAGTACCAACCAGCATGATGTCACGCTCTTTTAATTCACGTAAGGTACGTGCCAGATTGGTGACGGTGATATATGGTACGTTTTCTGCAGCGCCACTAGCAACCTTGGCGGCTGTGGCGTTTAAACCTACAGCACGGTCTTTGGGTGCGATCACGGCGTGCGCACCAACGCCATCAGCCACCCGCAAACAAGCACCTAAATTGTGAGGATCGGTAATGCCATCAAGTACCAATAACAAAGGTGGCCCTTCGATAGCATCGAGCAATTCATCCAAATTACGCGCTAATGATAATTCTCCCGCCTTGGCGACCACCCCTTGATGCCGACGTGTACCCACAATATTGGATAAACGCTGATCATCAGCCGGAATCACGCGCACACCGGCTTCCTTGGCGGCATGAATCAAATCCTGCATACGCCGGTCAGAGCGGCCACTATCGACATAAATTTCTTCAACTGACGAGGCTTCGTGACGAATGCGCGAGGTAACGGCGTGAAAGCCAAAAATCATTTTACTTTTCATGGTGAGTCTGTTTTTCTTTTATCGAGATAATCACTGCCAAACCTGCTGGTACATACATTTGTACATGCATCGGCGTCTGTAGCATCTGTATTTACGTTTGCGTTGATATTTGTTTGTTGGTATTGATTTTAATATTTTTTAGCGCTTACTTTTTGAAGTACGCGTACTTGTGCGAGTACTTTTCACAGCACGCTCACTGCGCTTTTGCGGCGCTTCCGCCTTGGTACGAATCGATTTCAATAGAGCCGCTGTTGGTTTAGTTTTACCATTACTTGCGCTCACTTTTTTGGCCACCGTACCGGCTGTTTTGACACTGGTTCTGGCTTTATTTTTCAGATCCACGTCATTGCTAGAAAACACGCCAGCATGTACATTGGCCTTGCTTTTGCTCTTGCCAGCACGGACATTTTTGTCGCGGCCAGCGGCCATCACTTGTTCGCGCACAGTATTCGCACCACGTGCACCGGCCTGCACCAATGCCAGATCAATTTTACGGGCATCCAGATCAACTCGGCTGACCTGTACTTTTACTTTATCGGTCAACTGATAACGCTTGCCTGTACGTTCACCACGTAGTTCATGACGGGCATCATCATATTGAAAATAATCTGCGCCTAGATCGGTAATGTGTACCAAGCCTTCAACATACATATCATCTAATTGCACGAAGATACCAAACTGCGTAACGCCAGAGATCGTGCCGGTAAACTCTTCGCCAAGCTTGCTCTTGATGTAATAGCACTTGAGCCAAGCTTCGACATCGCGCGAGGCTTCGTCGGCGCGTCTTTCGTTGGCAGAGCAATGTGTGCCCAACGCATCCCAGATGGTTAAATCTTTTTCTGCTTTCTTTTTACCAGCAGCCTTATCCAATACTTGCTGCTTGCGTGCCGCATTGGAAATCGTGGTGTTGAGTAAGTTGGTATCGATGCCTTTTGGTTCGTATTTTTTACCTTGCAAAATTGCTTTAATGGCGCGGTGCGTTAACAAATCTGGGTAGCGCCGAATCGGGCTAGTGAAGTGCGCATAGGCGTCATACGACAAACCAAAATGGCCAATATTATCGGGGCTATACACTGCCTGCTGCATGGAACGTAACAACATGGTTTGCAACAATGGTGCATCGGGGCGACCTTTGATTTTGCTCATCAGCGCCGCGTAATCAGAAGCCGATGGTGAATCACCACCGTTCAATTGCAAATTAAGTTGCTTTAAAAAAGTTCTGACCTGTGTTAACTTTTCTTTAGTTGGGCTGGCGTGAATACGATAAGTGCCGGGATGCTTATATTCCATCAATAATTCAGCAGCGCAAACGTTGGCTGCCAACATACATTCTTCAATCAGCTTATGCGCATCGTTGCGGGTACGCGGAATAATTTTTTCTATCTTACCTGCGGCATTGCAAACAATATAGGTTTCGGTAGTTTCAAAATCAATCGCGCCGCGCAACTGACGTGCTTTCAGCAATGACTGGAAGCAATCATATAGATTCAACAAATGCGGCACGAGTCCAACTCGCTTATGCGCTTCTGGCCCTTTGGTATTACCCAGAATTGCCGCTACCTCGGTGTAAGTAAACCGCGCCGCAGAGTGAATCACGGCGGGGTAAAACTGGTAGGCAGTGACTTCTCCTTTGTCGGTGATTACCATATCGCAAACCAGTGTTAAGCGATCAACGTCTGGATTTAAGGAGCAAAGTCCATTCGATAATTTTTCCGGCAACATCGGAATTACGCGGCGCGGGAAATACACCGAAGTGCTGCGCAATAAGGCATCCTGATCCAGTGCGTCATTTGGTTTAACGTAATGACTGACATCAGCAATCGCAACGATTAGGCGATATCCTTTAGCACGTCCCAGTTTGATGGTTTCACAATACACGGCATCATCAAAATCCCGCGCGTCTTCGCCGTCAATAGTGACCAATGGTAAATCACGTAGATCGACTCGCTCTTCCAAATCACTTTCACGAATTTCGTTGGGTAATTTACTGGCGGCTTTTTTCGCGGCTTCGCTGAATTCGTGCGGCACGCCGAATTTACGGACGGCGATTTCAATCTCCATACCGGGGTCATCGACTTCCCCCAAAATCTCAACGATACGCCCGACCGCCTGCGCATATTTGGTAGGCTGCTCGGTCAACTCAACACTCACCACTTGCCCAGCCTTCGCCTTGCCGGGTGAACCTGCCAAGAAAATATCCTGACTAAAACGTTTGTCTTCTGGTGCCACGATCCAAACACCATTTTCATTAAGCAATCGACCTATTACGTGCGTGTTGGCACGCTCTAAGATTTCAAGAATGCCGCCTTCCAAACGACCACGACGATCAGTACCAACCACGCGTGCAGTCACTCTGTCACCGTGCAGTACGCGCTGCATTTCACGCTCAGGTAAAAATAAATCCTCACCACCATCGTCTGGGGTTAAAAACCCATAGCCATCGCGGTGACTACTAACGCGCCCGGTGATGAAATTATCTTGATTGGCCAAGGTGTAAAAGCCCGCTTTATCTTGTTTGAGCTGACCGTCTCTTTCCATTGCATTTAAACGCCGGATCAAACCATCCATTTCATCTAACTTGACACCAAGTTTGTCAGCAATTGCATCTATTTTTTGCTTGCTTTTTGTAGTGCGCAACAGACCCAAAATCTCTTCACGACTAGGAATTGGATAAGGGTGCGTACTAGCATGACCCAACTCTTTGTTAGCCGCCTCTTTCGATTTCGTTGCGTTGCTTTCTTTACTCATTGGAGTAGATTTAACAGCAGCTTTCGCGGCAGCATTAACGCTGGTCTGTTTTGATTTAGGCATGGTTGTTTCCTATGTAAAAGCGCATTCTTTGCTTTGTATGCCAGTAAATTGATTGACTTTGTCGTCAAATACAATATAATCGCTGTCTTCGTTGCCCACGTGGCGGAATTGGTAGACGCGCATGGTTCAGGTCCATGTGCCTTTGGGTGTGGGGGTTCGAGTCCCTCCGTGGGCACCACAGTTTATAAAAACCCGTTGATTCGTCAACGGGTTTTTTCTTTTTGCGGTATTAATATTGCGAGTAATACGCTATTCCTTCACTTCGCCTTTTTTCATCCAGGCACTTAATTGATGTGGACGAATGCTTTCGTAGTCTTCAAACGGTTGATGAATCCACGGGTTGGTCGGTAAATATTCCAAGTAATAATCTGGTTTTACGGTGGAGCATTCTTTGTACCAGATCACAGCCGATTTAGCTTCCGTCACTGACGGAAAATTATTACGTAAATGCAACATGACCTTTTCTAGCGTGACGCCCGAATCAACTAGATCATCCACCACTAACACACGTCCTTCTAACGCCCCTTTGGTCATCGAAATATACTTACCAATGTCTAAAGAGCCGCGCACGGTGCCTGCCTCTTCACGGTAAGAACTGGTCGATAAAATCGCTAAAGGCACATCAAAAATTCTTGAAAAAACGTCGCCTGGACGCAAACCACCACGTGCCAAACACAGCACTTGATCGAAACGCCAGCCGGATTCATATACCTTTAAAACCAACTGCTCGATCGAGCGATGATAGCTTTCCCACGATACCCACAGGTCTTTATCCGTTGAAAGAGGTGTGTTCATACTTGATTTTTCCGTACTTGATTAATTAAATGGGTGTTTCAATACAATGGTTTCTTCACGGTCTGGCCCGGTCGAAATCATATCGATCGGCACACCAACCAACTCTTCAATGCGCTTGATGTAGTTACGTGCATTGAGCGGCAAGGCATCGAAAGTTTTTGCGCCCACTGTGCTTTCTGACCAACCCAGCATTTCTTCATAAACCGCGACGCAACGCGCCGCATCTTCGGCACCAACCGGGAAAATACCAACGGGCTGACCATCAATGGTGTAACCGGTACATAACTTCAACGTAGCCAAACCATCCAGCACATCCAGCTTAGTTAAACACATACCAGATACGCCATTAATTTGCACCGAGCGTTTTAATAGCGCGGCATCAAACCAACCACAGCGCCGTGCTCGCCCTGTCACCGTGCCAAACTCATGACCAACACTGGACAAATGTTTGCCAACGCCGTCATCGGTCGGCAGCTCAGAAGGGAACGGTCCCGAGCCAACACGGGTGGTATATGCTTTAGTAATGCCCAAAATATAATGCAACATATTCGGGCCAACACCAGAACCTGCTGAGGCGTTACCCGCCACACAATTGCTAGAAGTTACAAACGGATAAGTGCCATGATCAACGTCCAATAAACTACCTTGCGCGCCTTCGAACAAGAGGCGTGCACCGTTGTTATAAGCCGCATACAAAGCACTAGAAACATCTGACACCATAGGACGAATACGTGGCACCAACGCTAATGTATCGTCCAAGGTTTTTTGAAAATCAACCGGTGCCGCTTTCAGATAATTGGTTAGCACAAAATTGTGATAATCCAGATTGGCTTTGAGTTTTTCGGCAAAACGCTCGGCATTTAACAGATCGGCCACCCGAATCGCACGGCGCGCCACTTTGTCTTCGTAGGCTGGACCAATGCCTTTACCGGTCGTACCAATTTTGGCGTCACCCCGCGCCATTTCGCGGGCGGCATCTAATGCTGTGTGATATGGCAAAATAACTGGGCACGCTTCGGAAATTTTCAAACGCGACACTACCTCGACGCCATTGGCCTGCAATTTATCAATTTCACGCAGTAAATCTGGCACCGATAACACCACGCCATTACCAATATAGCAGGCGGTACCAGCACGCATGATGCCGGAAGGAATCAATTGCAGTGCGGTTTTTTGGCCGCCAATCACCAACGTGTGACCCGCATTATGTCCGCCCTGAAAGCGCACTACGCCCTGTGCATGATCGGTCAACCAATCAACGATTTTGCCTTTACCCTCATCGCCCCATTGTGTACCAATGACCACGACATTTTTTGCATTTGTATTTTTAAGCATCACTTAAGCACCGTTTTTAAGAATCCATTGACCTGCTTCGAACACGATTGCACGGTTGCAATCGAATTCATCTTGTTCATTATCGTGCCCTGGTAAGCTTTGTATTACTACCTCGCCACTGGCACGTAAATCATTAATCATGCTGCGCAACATTTTATCTTGACTCCAAGGTGCGCGAATGGCATTTTTTCGTTCAGCCATCGGCAAAAGACGTGCCAATTCGCGTAAATCAAGCGAAAAACCTGTCGCAGGACGGGCTCGTCCAAACGCTTCGCCAACATGATCGTAACGGCCGCCACGCGCCACCGCATTGGGCAAGCCAGGCACATAAGCACTGAACATGACACCGCTATGGTAGTGATAACCACGCAAATCAGCCAAATCGATCGTCACATTCGCCGCACCAGCTAACAAAGCCAAATATTCAAGTTCGTCGAGCGCGGTCGAAATACCCGGCAAATCAGGTAATGTGGTGCGCGCACGATTGATAACGGATAAGTCACCATATAAATTTGGCAAATCCAGTAGAGCACGCGCAATAATGGGATCAAATTCACGAGTCATTTGCGCCAACGCTGGAATATCTTTGGCTTCCAGCAGATTAAATAATTCGGCTTCTTGTTGACGCGCTTTTGGCTCGTTTTCAATCAAGGCCTTCAGCACACCAACATGACATAAATCCAAACGCACCGCAGAAATATTCGCCAAGCCCAGCGTAGCTAATACCAATTCCTGAATTTCTGCATCGGCCTCTAATCCGGCGTGACCATACACCTCAGCACCGATTTGCAAAGGCTCACGTGTCGCATGCAGGCCGGAAGGTCGTGTCTGCAATACGCTACCGACATAGCACAGGCGCGTAACTGAGCGGCGATTTAGCAAATGCGCATCGATCCGTGCAACTTGGGTAGTCATGTCTGCACGCACCCCCATCGTCCGGCCAGATAATTGATCAACCAGCTTAAAAGTGCGCAGATCCATATCCTGACCAGCACCAGTCAGTAGCGACTCAATGTATTCAAGCATGGGGGGCATCACCAGCTCGTAGCCATAACACCTGAAGTTATCAAGTATGGCACGGCGTAATTCTTCGATCTTGCGCGCTTCAGACGGCAAAACATCTGCGATATTTTCGGGTAAGAGCCAATTCGGCATGGAATTATATGAACTAAGATAAAAACAAAATTGACGCTATTGTATTCGTAGTGACGCGTAAAAAAACATATTGACGATATCCAGATTATTTTTTATCCAGATACCGTCAACAAGAATTTGTTGTTTGATGTAAAAATATGTTGTTATTTATGCTGCTATTTATGTTGTTATTCAGGGCTTATATAAAATTATCCGAACAAGCTGTAGCGTCGCCAGCAGTACTTCAATACGATAAAACTTTACAACATCGTTAGGACAGGATTGTCCAAATCCTGTTATTTTTTATCGGCTGATTTTGCCGCTCCAACGCCTGGATTTTTAAAATATTTGAAAAAATCAGAATTTGGATCAACGACCAACACATCACTCTTATTTCTAAAGGTCGCACGGTAAGCTTCTAAACTTCTATAAAAACGATAAAACTCAGGATTTTGCCCAAATGCTTGCGCATAAATTTGTGCAGCTTCGGCGTCACCTGCACCGCGATTTTTCTCAGCTTCACGATAGGCTTCTGCCAAAATGACCACTCTTTGCTTATCAGCATCGGCGCGAATTTTCTCTGAATCGGCAAAACCGGTAGAGCGCAATTCATTGGCCACCCGTGCCCGCTCAGACTTCATACGGGCATATACAGAGTTATTAATTTGCTCCAGATATTCAACACGACGCAGACGAACGTCGATGATCTCAATGCCAATTTGTTTCGCTTCTTCTGCCACTTTTTTACGAATCGCCAACATTACTTTGTCGCGCTCGCCGGAAATCACATCCCGCACTGAACGCTTGGTAATTTCATCGCTCAACGCTGCCTTGAGTATCTGCGACAAACGGTCTTTGGCACTCGATTCAATGCCACCAAAACTGACGTAATACAATTTTGGATCAGTGATATGCCATTTCATATAGGCGTCGATCAAAATATTTTTCTTTTCAGCCGTGATATAGCCCGTCGCTTCTGGCGATTCTATCGTCAGAATTCGTTTATCCAAAAAGAGCACATTTTGAAATGGTGGCGGCAATTTGAAATGCAAACCAGGTTCATTGATCACCGCCTTGACTTCACCCAATGCGAAGACAATCGCGTAAGAACGCTGATCAACAATAAAAATCGTTGAGTACAGAACAATAATGGCGATCAAAACTGCAATCAAAGAGGAAAGAAACTTATTCATTACCGAACCTCCCGATCACGACCTTCGCGCGCACGACCATCCTTATTGAACTTTAGTTCAACGGTAGGAATCGTGTCCTGCTGTACCGATGAGGGTAGTGTTTGCTGCGATTGCTGCTGATTTTGTTCAGATGTTTTGGCAGCATCCGATTGTTGAATCAACTTATCCAAAGGCAAATAAAGTAAGTTGCTATTATTTTTCGTGTCTATCATCACTTTGCTGGTGCTGCTAAAAATCTGTTGCATGGTTTCTAGATAAATACGATCTCTGGTAACTGCTGGCGCTTTTTGGTATTCCACCAAAACCTGCTTAAAACGCGCTGCATTTCCTTCCGCATTCGCCACCACTCTAGAGCGATAACCTTCCGCCTCTTGCAAGAGACGCGATGCCTCACCACGTGCTTTTGGAATCACGTCGTTGGCGTAGGCTTGTCCTTCATTTTTTTGGCGCTCTTTGTCTTGCCCTGCCTTCACTGCGTCATCAAACGCTGCCTGTACCTGTTCTGGTGGCTGCACTGCTTGCATCGTAACATTGGTCACTTGCGCGCCTGATTCATAACGATCAAGAATTTGCTGCATCAGTAAGTTGACGTCGGTGGCAACTTTTTCACGACCTTCATATAAAACGAAGTCCATTTTATTTTTGCCGACAATTTCACGGATTGATGTTTCAGCCACTTGCTTGATCAACTCTTCCTTATCACGATTTTTAAAAATCCAATCCGACGCACTCTTTAACTTAAATTGTACGGCGAACTGAATATCAATAATGTTTTCATCGTCAGTCAGCATCAACGATTCTTTGGCGATCTTATTTTTAACCGTAGTTTGATAACCTACCTCGACCGTGCGCACTTCCGATAAATTGACGATTTCGTGTTCTTGAATCGGATAAGGCCAATGCCAATTAAAGCCCGATGTGGTGTTGTAGCTGTATTTTCCAAAGGTGGTAATAACCGCCGTTTGACCTTCTTTTACCGTAAAAAAGCTACTAACCAGCCAAATAAACAGAAAAATAACGATAATCATACCAACGCCAATTTTGGCGCTAGTCGAATCTGGATTAAATCCACCTCCGCCGCTATTCTGGTCACCTTTTCCACCCAAAACACGCTTCAACCACTGATTTAAATCGCGCCACATTTGCTCGATTTCCGGCGGCCCCTCATTTGGCTTTTTACCATCTTTATTGTCATTTTGAGATCCACGTCCCCACTGCGGATCGTTGATCGACAATGTCAAACCGATTCTTTTTAGAAGCGAAACAAACATTCTATGGATATCCCAAAAGTAGTTTTATTTTTAAGTACAACGAGATCAGACACTGACACCGGACGTCTCTAAAAATTCATGCGTTGGTAATCCGGTCACAAACTCATCTTGCCCAGATTGCGCATCACTGACAGCGCCCTGTTTAATTTCACTAATTGCCTGTCGCAACAAATCAAGCCCAGCACCAGTACGTGCACTCAGAAAAACGCGCTGCATTTTATCATACTCATCATGCTCGAATTTTGGCTCAAATCCAGCTAAATCAATCTTGTTCCAAATCAAAAGTTGCGGAATATGATCCGCACCAATTTCCTGCAATACCTGATTCACTTGCTCAATCTGATCCATACGGGTTGGGCTGCTGGCATCCACCACATGCAATAAAAGATCCGCATGGATAGTTTCTTCCAGCGTGGTTTTGAACGCCGCCACTAATTGATGTGGTAATTCGCGCACAAATCCAACCGTATCCGAGACAACAATATGCCCTGCCTCACCCAAAAACAAACGACGTGAAGTGGCATTCCAACCCGTCCACGTCGCGTTTGCCCACGTACTTCTGGCCTCCACCCGGCTTCACGTACGCGCAGGTAATATGTGGAACGTAGGTAGGAAAGGTCGAAGTATGCTCCAACGTCTCCAACAGTTCATGCAGCTTCACCAACCGTTCCCCCTGCACCTCTACTTTCACCACATCAAACTCTGCCCCGCCCCGCTGCGGGTCCGCGTCGTGAGCGGCAAAGATGGAGACTTCGCCGAGCGTGACGGTCACGGGGCCAAAGTCGCGGACGAGGGATTGGA
>OFRM01000907.1_pt1 | contig 11032 bp, 16 predicted proteins | sample 1543101 | NCBI WGS metagenome assembly OFRM01 (sample SAMN07774223, study PRJEB24372) | wastewater metagenome | isolation source: Exp Tend VB 0WW | collected 2016-02
TAAAGAATAGCACATAGTACCTTGCAGTGCAAGGTACTATGTGGAAAACTTATACTATTCCAATACGTGACACAAAACGAGAACTTCTGCGTTATACTTACTATATGAAAAACACATACGCAATCATCATAGTGCTCTTGCTTATTGGCGCAGGAATCTGGGTGGCAAAAATGCCCAAAGATAATTCTCCTGCAAACGAAGTCGGAAATACTGCCGGCGATACATTTCAAAATCCTGATGTAAATGCCACACAGCTCTGTTATATTTGGAATACGGAAGCGGGAGACAAGGCACAGCTTTCGATGGATATTCGCGGAAATGAAGTAACGGGTGAATTCAACTGGCTGCCCGCAGAGAAAGACAAGAAAACGGGAATATTTACCGGCACTGTTTCCGCCGCTGACCCGGTCACGATGAATCGCACAGTAAATGCTATTTGGAATACTTCAGCAGAAGGCATGACGAACAAAGAAGAATTGAGAATTGTCTTTGGCAAAGGTATTGCCGCGGCTGGATTTGGAGAAATGGTCAACAGCGATCACGGAGTCTATATCTACGCTGATCCAGATCACCTAAGCTACGATCCGAGTCTCTCTCAAACAGATTGCGCAGATGAGGCAATGAACTAGTCCATTCTTGCTCTTAGAATGTGGTATTATTCCACTATATGGATTATTTTTTCGTAGCGGCAAAAGTGCCGTTCACTATTTTGCACGTTGTCAGCGTTGTCTTTGGCATGGGCGCTGCGCTTATGTCGGACACACTTTTTACCTTCTATGGAAAAGACAAAAAGCTCTCTCCCGGAGAAATAAAAACGCTTCGCCTCTTGTCCCGGCTTGTCTGGTGGGGGCTTGTGGTGATCGCGATAAGCGGTGTCGGACTTTTCCTTTCCGATGTTGCAAAATATTCCCAGTCAATAAAATTCTTGGCCAAGATGACGATACTGTGCGTACTCCTTTTGAATGGCTATGTTCTTCATCGATTTATTTGGAAGCATGTCATCAAGCGCAACTTCCTGAAAGATCAAAGAGAAAATACCATGCGGCGAATCGCCTTTATGTGCGGATCAATATCAGTGCTCTCATGGCTGAGCGTCTGCACGCTTGGAGTGTTGGATCATCTTACGCTTCCGTATACGACCATCATTCTTTTCTATGGAATCATTATCGCAATCGGGATCACTGCGTCGCAGATCATCGAACGCCGAACGTTTGAGCGAGTATAATTCTTGATAACAATGAAATACCTCTTCTACACAACCTCAGACTCGGCATGGGACGGGCTTACAGAAGCCATGCAGCACGCACAGCATTCTATCTATCTTGAAATGTATATCTTTGTCGATGATACGGAAAAGAGCAAACATATGGTGGAGCTTCTCTGTTCAAAGGCAAAAGCCGGCGTAAGTGTATCATTGGTACTCGACGGATTTGGAAGCGCAGACCTCTCCAAGGAAGCGGAGAAAAATATGAAAGATGCGGGAGTCGAAGTGCTTTATTTTACGAAATGGTTTCGAAGGCTTCACAAAAAAATTGTCATTGTGGATGAGCGGGTAGGATTTCTCGGGGGAGTAAATATTCACGAGTCTGCGCGCTGGTGGAATGATCTCCTTGTCCGGCTCGAAGGACCGATTGTGCGATCGCTGCTCAGAAGTTTTCGACGGACATACAAATTCTGTGGAGGAAAAAATGAGCACATTCTTTCGTTTCGCGGACAGTCAGTCTTGGGACGCACGCGGATTTGGATTCTCGAGCATGTTCCAGGAATACGAAAGCCACGATTGAAAGATGCTTACACTGAATCAATTCACAAGGCGAAAGATCGCATCGTCCTTGTGACGCCCTATTTTCTTCCGCACAAATGGCTGATCAAACTTTTGAAAAGTGCCGTGGAGAAAAAGATCGAAGTGCACATCATTGTTCCGGAAACAACGGACATTCCCATGCTCACGAGTGCAAATTTGTACTATATCAATCTGCTTGCAAAAGCTGGCGTACTGTTTTATCAAATTCCCACCATGACTCATGCCAAACTTCTCCTCATCGACGAATCGCTTGCCTTTGTCGGCTCTCAAAATATCGATGCGCTTTCATTTGACTTCAATACGGAAGTCGGAATATTTTTTACTGACAAGAAAATGATCGCCTCACTCGTTGATATCATCGAGAAATGGAAATCCGATTCGCATATTTTTGCTCCGATCTATATTACGATCTGGCAAAGGATGTTTTCGTACGTTGTGCGATTCCTTCAGCCCGTCCTGTAATTTTTCCCAAAACTTTGTATACTATATATATGAAAAAGACTGAACAACCAGGTACTCCATTTCAGCAAAAGGTCTGGAAAGAACTCTGCAAGATTCCGTACGGACAGACTCGGACATATGAAGACATTGCAAAGAAAATCGGCAAACCGAAGGCTATTCGCGCTGTTGCCAATGCTATCGGAGCAAATACGCTTGCTGTTACTGTCCCATGTCACCGCGTCATTCGAAAAGACGGCAGTTTGGGCGGGTACAGATGGGGAATTGCCAAGAAGAAAAAGCTTCTGGAGATGGAAAAGAAAGGCAAAAAATAGTATCACCCTTTTTATTTTAAATTTGGTACAATAGAGATACCTATGGCACAAAGTAATGGCAAAGGAATAAAGATAACGCTTTTTGTACTTCTCCTTATCGCAATAGGGGTGATTGTCTATCTTTTGCCGAAAAAGACTGATGTCGTCAAAAATACTGACACGGAAACTTCGACAACTGTTGAAACTCCAGCTTCAGATGACAAGCCGGCGATTACTACTACGGCCGTTAAGAAAACTATCAAAGAAGAAACTTCAGCTTACACGATTGATGTTACGTATCCTTCCGTTGTCGGCATTCCTGATAAAAAAGTGCTGGCTTCTGTTAACGCCGATCTTCTCTCTTTTTCCAACAATCTCGTCGCTCAGTTCAAAAAAGACAATAGTAGCCAGACTGATGCGACTGACAAGAGCAATCTCATTGCACTATACAAACTCTATGCTCCAGCTCATGGAATCCAGAGCGTTTCGTTCGACGTATCGGACTATTCTTCCGGTGCGGCTCATCCGAACTCATATATTGCTACAAAAAATTACGATATTGAAACAGGGAATGTTCTCACGCTCCTAGATCTCTGCACATCATCTGCAACATGCCTCTCTTCTGTCGCAAAACAAGCGCAAGTACATTTGAAAGAAGTATTGAAAGCAAAGCAGGCTCCGTACGACAGCTGGGCGCAAGACGGTTCTTCGGCTGACGAACTCAACTACCAAGTATTTGTTGTCACTCCGACAACGCTCGACATTATTTTCAATCCCTACCAGGTCGCCGCTTATGCGCTCGGACCTGTTCGCGTCCCTATTCCTTTTGCTGAATTATCTGACGTTATCAAAGCCTCTTATAACTAATCTCTATGCTCGTACACTTGCTCCCTCTCTTGAAGGGTCTTGCCATAGGATTCGTCGTTGCTATTCCGACAGGGCCGGTCGGATTTATCTGTGTTGAACGAACGCTCCTTCGCGGATTTCGTCCGGGAATGATTTCAGCTATCGGATCGGTCATTGCCGATGTGCTCTATGCAGTTGTCATTGCCTTTAGCCTCTCGCATATCGTCGACTTTCTTTTTATTCACAAGGTTCCGATCCGCATTGCCGGCGCGGCACTTCTTTTCTATCTCGGGATTTCCGGAATCATGACCAAGCATATTCCTCAGGCTGACTACAAAGAAAAAGTCGCGCAGGAAGCAAGCTCGACGTTCTTTCTTACCATTACCAATCCGACGCTCATCATAAGCTACGGATTGTTGTTCTCCGCCGTTGGCATCCAAGGCCATGGAAATACTTATGAAAACGCGGCAATATTTGTGGCAGGTGTTCTCGTCGGCAGTCTGCTCTTCTGGTATCTTTTTATCAAGCTTCTCATCCATATCAACGAGCGAGTCTATCATCTTGATATCGATATGGTGAACAAAATAGCCTCAGTGCTTATTCTTTTGTCTGGAATTGCTATTTTGGGAACACTGTTTTTATAAGTTCGGAAGGTATATACTCTACGTATGAATGAAGAAGAAAAAAAGGAACTCAAAAATAAACTCACCGAAGAAGAATATCGTGTGACGCAGGAAAAGGGAACGGAAACGCCATTTCACAATGCGTATTGGGACAATCACGAAGACGGTATGTATCACTGCAAGGTTTGCGATACTACGCTTTTTTCATCAAGCACAAAATACGATTCCGGTACTGGCTGGCCGTCATTTTTTGCAACAGCTGCTCCCGACACGCTCCGCACTATCACTGACTCGAGTCTCGGCATGGATCGAACAGAAGTGATCTGCAAGAAATGCGGAGCGCATCTCGGACATGTCTTCGATGATGGTCCAGCTGACAAAGGCGGACAACGTTTTTGTACAAACTCCGCAAGCCTTTCATTTAAGAAAGAATAATATTCTCCCATGATTCTATCTCTCGTCGTCACTGTCATAGGACTCTCTTTGTTTGAAACTATTTCAAGCATCGACAATGCCATCATCAATGCCGAAGTGCTCCACACGATGGGCAAGCGCGCAAGAAAATGGTTTCTCTTGTGGGGAATTATTATCGCCGTATTTCTTGTTCGCGGGCTTCTGCCGTGGATCATCGTCTGGGCCTTCAATCCGAGTCTTGGGTTTGTCGGATCGCTGACGGCAACTTTTTCAAACGATCCTGCCGTCAAAACATCGATCGAACAATCCGCGCCACTTCTCCTTCTTGCCGGCGGAGTATTTCTTGTACTTCTTTTTCTCCACTGGCTCTTTCTTGAAACCAAGGCCTTTGGACTGCCAAAGGCCGAAAAGTTTTTCCTCGCGCAGGGCGTATGGTTCTACGCCATTGCCTCAGTCTTTCTCGCTCTTCTTACCTGGCATACGCTTTCAGTCAATCCAGTTCTCGCCTTTGCTGCCGTCATGGGCTCAACTGTCTTTTTCATTACTCATGGATTCAAACAGAATGCCGAAGCAAGCGAGCAGAAATTGAAAAGTTCGAAGCGCTCCGATATTTCCAAACTGCTCTATCTTGAAATCATCGACGCCACATTTTCCATCGACGGCGTACTCGGAGCATTTGCCTTCACGCTCTCTGTTCCGCTTATCTTGATTGGAAACGGCATTGGAGCTCTTGTCGTGCGCCAACTTACGCTTGGGAATATTGAGCGCATCAAGAAATATATCTATCTCAAGAACGGCGCCATGTACTCCATCCTTGTTCTTGGAATCATTATGGTGGCCGATGCCTTGGGAGCTCATATTCCAGAGCTTCTCTCTCCGCTTATGACTGTGGCGATTGTCGGGTTTTTCTTCTGGAAATCTCATCGCCGACTTGCTCGAGAAAAAGCATCACTATAAAATCCTTTCTTTTTTCTTAAAAAGAGCGTTATACTAATGTAAGAAGGATATTATCAACCTAATTATATTTTTATATATGACTATAAATATTTGGGCGGTGTTGGTGTGTGCAGTTGCAGCGCAAGCAGTAGGAATGATTTGGTACGGACCAAAACTTTTCGGCAAGGCCTGGGGCCGTGTTATGGGCATGGACATCACGACCATGACTCCTGAGAAAAAAAAGGAAATGCAGAAAAGTATGGGAGGATTGTATTTTCTCCAATTTGTTCTCTCGATTGTCACGATAATCGTTCTATCGCTTGTGATGAATCAGTTCTTTGCTTTTGGCGCGTGGGAAGGAGTAAAAATCGCCCTTCTCATGTGGCTTGGATTTGTCGTTCCTCTTGAAGCGGGAATGTCGATGTGGGGAGGCAAGCCGAAGAAGCTTGCGTGGGACATGTTCCTCATAACTGCCGGCTACCAGCTCGTTCTCTTCGTAGTGTTTGGAATTATTTTAGGAGTATGGATGTAAACAAGCCAAAAATTCAAATTGAAGTCTAAAAAAATATCACAAAATAATGCGATCCTTCTATTCCTCATTGCTGTTGTCATCGGAGTTTTTTTCTACACTCAATTTTTTTCTCACGAAAGAAAAAAGGTTTCTATCGGTGAGAATAAGCCGAATAATGACCTAACAATCCAGACCAAGCCTGAGGGTGATCAAAACCAGAACAGTATTTCAGTTATTCCGCTATCGCAGAGTAATACAGATCCAGATTTTGTTTCTGTCCCTATTAGTTCTCTGGGGATGAGTTCCGCATTTCTTGAACTTCGAGAAGCTGTAAAACAGAGTCCTCTCGCACCCTTGCTTCAAACGGATATTCGAGAGTTTTCCAATGCTGCCCGATTTGCTGCTTTTTTCCGTGACCAGGCAACTGCTCGAGACTATGTGATTTCAACAGGCTTTTGGTCTCCGAATGAAAATGTGGAGCCGATTATTCCTGCTGGCTCGAGACTTGAAGTTACGAGAAACGATCTTTATTTTTATAAACCAGGAGTGGGGCGGATTGAAATACAAAGTTTTCGAAGTGGTGCAGAAGAACTTTCCTATCGCACAGGTCCTCACACCGGAAAAGGAAATTATATTGATATTTTTAGAACATCTTATAGTCCAAATCTTAAACTGGAATGGACGGGTAATACAGAGATAAAACGCGGAGAAAATTTTCCTTATAAGATTACTTTCAACAATCTTTTCTCTTCGAGTGATTTAGTTGAGGCAACTCTCTTTCTTACGGAGAAAGAGAGTTATTATGATCCTGGGTTGACTTGTGCCGTTGATGATTTTTATGGAAATTTTGGTGCAGTGTATCAGGATATGGCAATTCCTCTAGAATGTTATAGTCTTGAAAATAACACTATCCAACCAGGAACCTATTACTCTATTCTTGCAGTATTTGTAGATAGTGGGGATGGCATTAATGGATATTACAATTTTGGTTCACCTATAACTATTTTACCCGATTAATTTTAAACACCGAATGATCACACCAGAATTAGTAAGCTATATAAAGGGCGCTCTTGCAAAAGGCCAAACGGAAGTTGAAATAAAACAGCTTCTTGCTATGGGAGGATGGAATGAAATTGACTTGAAGGAAGCATTTGATTCTCTTCATCCAGCATCAGCTCCTTCCTCTATTCCTCAAGCTACGATTGCTTCATCTCCAGCTCAGCACACCACTTCTCCTTTTTTAAAAATATTCGGAGTGCTGCTTTTTCTTGGAGCACTAGCTTATGCGGGATGGTATTTCTTTTATCCAAAAGCTGAAGTGCAAGAAGAAAATCCGCTGCCTAACTATTCCGACGTAGAAGTTCCCGATACTACTCCTGTGATTGTGGACAATAACATTCCTCTCGAAACTCCCATTGAGCCCACTTCTCCGATCGATACTATTCCCGTTGAAACACCCGCAACAGAAACACCGCTTCCGCCTCAGTCGACTCTCGGCGATTATGAAATAAAAATCTTGAGTCCCGCTCTTGGCTCAAAAGTATATATTGGCAATACGATAGAAATAAAAGTGCAAGCCGGGAAATATATTACGGGCATTGCAACTGTGGGTATCGGAGTGCCTCCCCAGATGACGAATTTTTCTATTACAAAGCATGAAAATGACGTGTTCGCCGTTCAGTACAAAATTCCTCCGCTCAAAGAAGGTGGTTTTCTCGGAGATAGCGTTATTGCTGTTTCAGGAAAATATGATTCTCAAATTGCCGCAAACAATCATCCTCCGGCTTCGGAAATTGCGAAAAGTATGAAAAGTGTTCGTGTCATTCTCGATACGAGACTTACTGTCGGAGAATTGTTTGTAAGTGACGGCTCGGAGCAAAATCCAGAATCTATCAAAGTAAAAATGGGGGGCAATTATGTTGATGGCAAGTATGTTCCTACTGTGCCGCTCGTTCTTGCAATTCTCAAGAATACTGACGGTACGGAAAGTTCAGCCATTCTTGATTCATCTATTACGACCTACGTTATTTCAGATACAAGTATTGCAACGGTAAAACAGATTGACTACACGCCCCCTGGCTCAACTGTGAAGCTTAAAGTTGTGGACATAAAAGGCGTGAAAATCGGAACAACGAAACTGCTCGTAGCTTATAAAAATGTTTCAAAAAGTATAACGATAGAAGTTGTGCAGTAATAGCATATGGAAACAGAAAATAAAAAAATCTGGTTTAAGAGAAAAGAATATGGATGGGGCTGGACTCCTTCGTCTTGGGAAGGATGGCTTGTGCTTGCAGTTTACGCTCTCGTCATTGTGCGTGAAGTCATATCTATACAAAAGGTGGCAGAATCAGAAGTACCTCTGCCTATTCGCCTCATCGTGCCCGTTGTCGTCTCTACACTTATTTTGATAGGTGTTTGTTATTGGAAGGGAGAAAAACCGCGCTGGCAGTGGGGAAGCAAAGATGAAAAAGACAACGGACAAAAATAGTATTCTCAAAGCATTCAAAACTATTCCCTATGTCGGCGATGCAACAGCCGATGATTTTTATCGCATGGGATATAGAACAATTTCTGATTTTAAAAATGAAAATCCAGAACGGATGTATACAGATCTCATGAAGCTTGAAGGCGCTCATGTTGATAGATGCATGCTCTATGTCATGCGGATGGTGGTCTATTATGCTAGTACGAAACATCCAAAACCTGATCTTTTGAAATGGTGGAATTGGAAGGACAAACATGTTACTCTGAAGTAGCTATATGAAAACAATCATCGGAGTTACAGGCCCCATAGGTTCAGGCAAGGATACCGTTGCAGACTATATCGCAAAGAAACTTGGAATTCCTGTTTTTGAAATCAGCAAATATATCAAAGACAAGATTAGAGAAGCCGGACTTCCGATCAATCGCACCAATACCATGAACTTCGGAAAGAAGATTGCAAAAGAAGAAGGTCCTGATATTATTTCCAAATTATATTTAGAACAGATGGGCGATATTGCCGTTATTTCAGGCTTCCGCCAGCCGCCCCAGCTTGATTATCTGGAAAAAAATGCAAATCTTATCCTCATTGCAGTTGATGCAGATCCAAAACTTCGCCACGACCGAGTGATGGCTCGCGGAACGGTGGAAGAATTTCCCGAACTCGCATCATTTCTTGCGCATGAACAGGAAGAAAACAGCGGAGACAGCCCCATGCGACTCTTCGACTGCATGGCCCGCGCAAAGTACACGATTTTAAACAACGCCGACTTGCCAGCACTTTTTCAAGCGACTGATGAAGTCCTGGAAAAGGCCGGTTTTGGACCAAAAAAGAGCTAAAATCCGTTGCTTGTCAGGGCTAGTGCCTAGTGCTAGACTGTAGGCATAAGTCCCTGGAAGACACCTATCGAAACCTGCCAAGGACGGTTATTAGCTTAATTTATAAGGGAAATTCGACATTTCCTCAAAACTCAGAATGAAAAAAGAACGACTTTTTTATACAGCAGGTTTGCTCGCGCTGATCGCATTTTTCGGTCTTCAAGCAAGCCAGGTTCGAGCAGATGATTTGGTAAACGTGCATCTCTATGGAGATACGACAGCACAGACGGTAGCGGCAGATGACACGAAGATGGACGATACAACGCTCCATATTTCAAATGATGCGGAAGTGAATATTATTCCAAAAACAGGCATGGCGCTGGAAGCAGGAGTCGACGGACTGATTGCCGATACGCTTGCAAAATCAATCACTCCATCAAAAGGTGAAGCATTTTGTACAGCGCTCGTTGACTCATTCAATGCGCAAAACGCAGATGTGCGAACAAGTTTTGCATGGAACGAAGGAAGCTACAGCAGAAATTTGGAAGCATCGAGCGAGCTCAGTGCCGACCAGAAAGTGCTTTTCCAAAACACAAAAGACACCATCGCTGATACGAACGAACTTTTAGGAAAGGTAAATGCCGGCGGTGATGATGCAATCTATCGCGTTATTGTTCGATCTTCACTTATCTCGCTCTCAGGTGAATTCAAGAAAGAGGGCGGTCCTGATGCAGCCCGCGTCAACAACTTGAACCAGATCATTTCAGGATCTCTCGGATGTATGGGCGCAGGAAGCAATTCAAGCGATGAAGAGAATCTCAAGAAAGTGAAGGATTCTATCATCAGCCTCTCAAACTCTTGGGATGAGAAGAAGGGAAACTTTGGCGATACCTCAGTAAAGGCTGAAGCGACAATCGAAGATGTAACGATTCCTTACAAGGAATCTGCAAAGCTCTTCGGATTTATTTCTTCACACCTCACTTCAAAAGCTGTGGTGGCAACTGATGGAACTCTCACGGTCAAGCGACCATGGTACCGATTCCTCTTCAGCCAGAAAGATCACATGGATGCAACCGAAATTGAAAAATCTCTCCAGGATCAGAAAGTAGATCTCAAAGCTTCTACAACAGTAGATGCTCGAACAAAGGCTCTCGACACACTTTCAACTGTTTTGAAAGGCGAAGCCGAAACTGATGCTTCTGCCACTGAGAATATGAAATAAATTTTTACTGGAAAAAGAAAAGCACCGCTTGAGAAGGCGGTGTTTTTTATTAATGCAAAATTAACGGGTATCGTGTTAGGCAAATGCCTCTTGTTTTTTAAACCGCTTTGTTTTTTCTGTGTAAAAATTTCTTTCTGCAACTTCAATGTTTATATTCCTCATTTTGTCCGGTGCTGAGAGAATAGTGTTATAAATTTCTTCAGCCACTTTTGTATTTAAAAGGTGAGGATTGAAGAAATAAAAATGTAATTTCCCGTTTGCATCAGCAGGGGGAACAGTGGTATTCGTATAGGTATTGTACCTTTCAAAGCTTCTCTTAAAAAAACCAATCTGGGTTGTGTTCAATCCGAGATTTTTCCAACTGGTCTTTTTCTGAGACAAAAGTTTCTCGATTACTTCTTTTGTTAAGAGATGGTTGTTGTGGTAATAATACTTTAATTTTCCCGTTAAAGTTGCAGGCATGTCTTTCATTGCCAAGTAAAGGTTTTTTTCTTTACACATAGATTTTGTTTTAAATGTTAGTTAAATTATTTTTTTTGAAATAGCAATAGAACTCCATTTTACATAATCTATATAAAAAGTCAAATATCTGTGGATAGAGGAAAAAGGGTATAATAGGCCCAT
>OFRM01000908.1_pt1 | contig 11029 bp, 9 predicted proteins | sample 1543101 | NCBI WGS metagenome assembly OFRM01 (sample SAMN07774223, study PRJEB24372) | wastewater metagenome | isolation source: Exp Tend VB 0WW | collected 2016-02
ACAGAAAACACTGTAGAAAACAGATGAAAACACTATACAGGAAAAAGAAACAAGTGAAAAGGGGTTGACACTAGCTCTTTATTTATGTTTTTCTAACTTCTACCAAATCTCAGCTCTCTCTTTCGGGCCACGATACATCTTGTCCCCCGGCTTTACACCAAAGGCTTTGTGGAATTCCTCCATGTTGGCAAGCGGCCCGATGACACGGAAACGCGATGGGGAGTGTGGGTCGACAATAACATACTTTTTTGCAAGTTCCGGACGGATGTTGTCGCGCTCACTTCTCGTAAATCCTAAAAAGAATCTTTGCTCGGGAGTGAAATTATCAAGAATTTTTCCTGGCTTCCCTTTCAATGATTTCTTGTACGCCTCAAGCGCCACTACCAGTCCGCCCAAGTCGGCAATATTTTCACCCAGAGTCAGCTCACCATTTATGTGCATCCCATCGACAACTTCATACCCGTTGTACTGCTTCACGAGAATTTTTGTTTTTGCTTCAAATTTTTTTCGATCTTCTTTTGTCCACCACTCATGGAAGTTTCCCTTGCCGTCAAACTTCGAGCCCTCATCATCAAAGCCGTGGGTGATCTCGTGCCCAATGACAGAGCCAATGGCGCCGTAGTTGAGTGCGTCGTCTGCATCAGGGTCGAAGAATGGCGGTTGCATGATGCCAGCAGGAAAAGCAATCTCGTTCATATTTGGATGATAGTAGGCATTCACGGTCGGTGCGGTCATGTGCCATTCATTGCGATCAATCTTTTTCCCGAGCTTCGCGAGCATTCTTTTGAACTCAAAATCATGAACACTCTGAATATTTCGAAAATATGAATCGGGAGTAATCACAAGCCCCTTGTAGGTCTTCCACTTTTTCGGATAGCCGAGCTTGCGGGCCATGAGGGCGAGTTTGGCGAGGGCTTTTTTCTTCGTCGCCGTGCTCATCCAGTCGAGCTTTTTTACGCGATCACGAAACACAACAAAAAGGTTGTCGACAAGTTCGTTGATTTTTTTGCTTGCCTTGGGACTGAAGTGTCGCGCCACATATTCTTTTCCAAGAGCATCACCGAGACAAGCGTCTGTCATGCCGAGCACGCGCTTCCAGAGGGGCTTCATCTCTTTCGTCCCCGTAAGTGCCTTTACATGGAAGTCAAAACTCGCCTGAACAAATGCTTTGGTGAGGAGAGGTGCGGCACCATCCAAAACATGCCACAAGAAATATATTTTCCAGTCTTCCATAGGAATTTCTTTGAGCATCATGGAAGACTCTTTGAGGAAATCTACTTGACGGACGATAAACTCACTCGGGACTTTTTTCCCCTTTAGCCCAACTACAGAGAAATATTCTCCCCATGAAATTTCCGGCGTCTCTTTTTGCAGTGTTTTCAGTGTGCGCTTGTTGTACTGCTTTTCCACATCGCGGAGCTCGACGCGAGTCATCGAAGCTTTGGCGAGTCGTGTCTCTACGCGCATCACAATCTCGAAATTCTTTTCTGCTGTCTTTTTGTCTTTCCCAAAAAGAGCCCAGAGAGCAAGAGTGTACTTTTTAAATGTCTCACGAATCTTTTTTGAATCAGTGTCGTCTTTCAGATAGTAATCACGATCCGGAAGAGAGAGCCCGTCTTGAGAAAAATAGGTGATATGCTGGTCGGATTTCTTTTCATCTTGCTCTACCGACATTCCCCACAAAACACCAAAGCCGCTTTTGTGCAGTGCCCCGATAGCCGGCACAACATCTGCAGATTTTTTAATACTTTCGATACGTTTGAGCTCGTGCGCGAGAGGTTTTATTCCCGCTTTTTCACGACCGGCTTCGTCCATGCCGGAATTATAAAAATCTCGAAGGAGAGCGCGGTGAGTTCCCTGCGTCGCTTTTTTATCTGCGCGTACTTCTTCGAGTATGGCATGAAGTTTCGTCCTATTTTCTTCCCGGAGAAGGTCGAATGCTCCCCACTGCGCCTCGGTCGCCGGAATGGAATTTTTCTTCTGCCAGCCCCCTGCGGCATACTGAAAAAAATCTTCTGCTGGAGAAGCGGTGGTGTCGAGGTCTGAGAGATCAAACCCCCAGGAAGTAAGAGTGTTTTTTGTGTTCATCGTTCACTTGTATCATTTCTCTTCGCTTTCCTCAAGAGCGGCTTCTATTTTTTCATAAAACGTATCGTATTCCGGCAAGTCTTCAATGCGCGAGATGCCCAAATGCGAAAGCAAGTCAAAAGACGGGCGGTACAGGAAACTGCGCTCACTCTTGGGACTCGGTATGCGCTCTACGAGTCCGCGCACAAGGAGATTGCGAAGAATAAAGCCCGAATTCACTCCGCGAATATAATCCACCTCGGGTTTTGATATCGGGCCTTTATAGAGGACGATAGTAAGCGTCTCCAGTGCTGCCTTGCCGAGATCTTTCGAGAGCTCTTCTTTAGTGATTTTTTCAACGAGCTCGCCTGCTTCCGGCGCAGTACCGAGAGTCACTTCATCGTCTTTGCGCACGAGCACAATCCCCCGGCGCGAGTCCGTAAGTTTTGCATCAAGCTCTTGTAGTGCGTTTTGAACAGCGTCTTCATCCACTTCAAAAATAGATGCAAGCTTGGAAACTTTCATCGGCTCGCCTTTGAAAAAAAGTATTGATTCAATAAGTGCGTCGAGTGGCATGAATGTAGTATAACAAAAAAGTGCTACCCGAAATAGATGGGTAGCACCAAACACTCAAGACTTCTTACCAGATTTCTAGACGTTGCTCTGGTGCGCGGTACATTCCGTCTCCTTCCTGAACCCCGAAGGCCTGGTGGAATTCGGGAATATAAGAAAGGGTAACATTGCAACGAAGCTTCGGCGGAGCATGGAAGTCACTCGCAACAAGTCTTCGCAAATATTCGTCACGAAACTGCATACCCCACGTACGAGCCCATCCAATAAAAAAATACTGCTCTGGGGTAAGGTCGCCTTCTTCCATTGCTGGCCGACCATGCTTTTCGAAATATACCTGCATAGCTTTGTACGCCAGGGAAACACCACCGAGATCGGCAATATTTTCTCCACAAGTGAGTTGCCCGTTAATAGGTAACCACTCTACATCAGACAGACCGCTCGGATCTCCGAGAGCTATCTTCTCCTCGTTCCACTGACGGACCATCTCCTCTGTCCGTGCGGTGAAGTTTTCCTTGCTCGTATCAGTCCACCACAATTTCAGATTCCCAAATTCGTCATGCGCAGAACCACTGTCATCGAAGGGATGGGTCATTTCGTGAAAAATGATAGCCAGCATCGCTCCACAAGAGAGTGCCGGGTGGCCAGACTCATCGAAGAAGGGGGGCTGGATGATAGCGAGCGGGAAAGTAAGGCTGTTTCGAAGAGGGCAGTAGCAGGCGTTTACTGTTTGCGGGGTCATCTCCCATTCTTCCCGGTCGACCGGTTGATTGAGTTTTGCAAACTGATATTCCATCTCAAAACAGTTTGCCCTCAAGACATTACCCAGATATTCGTCAGGAAAAATTTGAAGATTTGTGTATGTACGCCACTTTTCCTTATCTGGGTAACCGAGGTTTACCGAGAAATACTCGAGCTTTCTCCGTGCTGCCGCTTTTGTCTCGGCGTCCATCCAATCAAGCTCTTCTATCCGGTCGCGAAAGACTCCGATTCCAAGATCAACCATCTCGCGAATTTTTTCTCTCGCACTCTCGCTGAAATATTTCTCTGCGTAGAGTCTACCTACCGCCCACCCGAGAGCATTGTCTACCACAGTAGCTACACGTTTTTCTCGGGACATCATTTCCGTTGCGCCGGAAAGAATCCTTCCTCGAAAGGAAAAATCTTCTTCAACGAACACCTTTGATAGATATGGGGCGACGCCATCTAAAAGACGCCACTGGAAATATGCCTCCCATACATTACTCGGAAATTCATCAAAAAGCGAATTCACTTTCCTCAAGAAATCTGGTTGCATCACGATACAACTTTCGACTTCGACACCCCAAAGAAAAAAGTAAGTCTCCCAGTCCATGTTTGGAACTAAATCAGAAAGTTCTTCTCGGGTCATCTTGTGGTAGACTTTTTCTCCATTACGAAGATCTTCCGTAGGCATTGATGCCTGGGCAAGTTGCGTTTCAAGATCAAGAATCCTTCGGCCAAGCAAAACCGGAAGTCCTGCGAGACTCATCATGGCATCAATGTGAGCCACATATTTTTCGCGAACCTCGCAGTACTTTGGATTCGGGTCGAGATAGTATTCTCTGTCGGGAAGCCCGAGTCCGGACTGTCCGAGGTGAAGAATATGGACACTTGAGTCTTTCATGTCGGGCTCAACAGTGACCCTCCATAAAGCATTCAAGTTGCCCCAATGGAAGTCTCTGAGGACAATGGCACGACGCTTTGGATTATTGCAACCACCAAATGCCCAAAGCATGCTTACAATAGGGTCCGCTCCCAACGACTCGATAAGCTCCTCGTCCATGCCGGAAGCATAGAAGTCCGCAATACACCTCATCTCTTGGGTACGCGATCCCTCTTCAAGATGGGTAAGGGAGAGGATTATCTCTTGGATTCTCCTGATCGACTCATCACGAAGGGAAATAAAGGATCCCCACCCTGGCTTGTCTGCGGGAATTGGATTTTCACGAAACCAAACACCGTTTACCCATTGATGAAAGTCATCCTGGGGTCGAACACTGCAATCAACCGGAGCACTTAAGTGCGGGAGAGTAACTTCATTCATCTGTATATACCCTGTGCTATGTCAAAAAAAACCAGCCTCAATCTACCATAGAAATTTACAGGCGACAACTAATATTCTGGCACAGTGATTTCGCGTGTTTCGATCTCTATATCTTCAAAATGCGTTTCTTGGTTTGCGGAAATGACACCCCGTTTTACGAGCTCAAGCACGGCGAGGAAACTCACGATGATCGTCACTTTGTTTTCTTTATTGTCAGCCTCTCCCCTTCCAGAAAATTCATGGAAGCTCGTCTTGAGATGTTTTTTAATCCTCTCTACCAGGCGCACGATCATATCTTCAAGGCTGACAATTTTTTTTACACTCACTCTCGGCATGGCTTCTTTTTTTGGCAGTCCCGCAAGCACATTCTGCATGGAAAGAAAAATATTCCCGAGCGCTACGTCGCTTCCGGGCGAAAACACCGGTACGATTTCTTTTTTATCACCGCGCGGAAAAATAATGCGCTTTCCAAACTGTGCGCCCACATGCACCGCGAGCTCGCGAATGCGCTCGTACAGCTTGAGACGTTTTTTGAGATCCTCGATGTTCCCCTCTTCTTCGGAAGTAAGCGGGAGCGAGGGGAGTAGGGATCGCGACTTAATGAGAAGAAGAGTCGAAGAGAAGAAAAGAAAATTGGTAATTTCGTGAAGGGCAGTATCGCTCAGCTCTTCTGTGTGTGCGATGAAATCGTCTGCAACTTTTGCGAGAGAAATATCATTAATAAAAAACTTTCGCTTCTCGACGAGCGTCAGGAGAAGGTCGAGGGGGCCTTCGAAAGTTTCGGTTTTAATCTGAAAAGCAGACACGGTTTTTATATCGTTGCTTGTATCACCTCTTCGAGGGTAGTGATCCCCTGGCGGACTTTTGAGAAGCCGTCATTTCGAATCGTTTCCGGCATGTGAGTTTGGATGTACTCGTCGAGTTTGCTCATCGGTGCTTGCTCGATGACTAGGTTACGAAATTCATCGGTAACTTCGAATACCTCGAAGATTCCCGTCCTCCCGATAAAGCCCGTGTGGTGGCAGGCATCGCACCCTCGACCAGCAAAGACAGGCTCGCCGGTCCATTCGATATTAAACATTCGGAGGAGCTCATACGGCGGCTCGGCTGGAGCGCGGCATTTGTCACAAATCTTTCGCACCAAGCGTTCCGCCATCACACCCGCGAGGGCAGACGAAACGATGGAACGCTCGATATCCATTTCGGAAAGACGGACCAGTGCTCCGCTGATGGAGTTGGTGTGGAGCGTGGTAAGGACGAGGCGGCCCACGAGAGCGAGGCGCATAGCGGTCTCTGCGGTCTCTTCGTCACGGATTTCACCGATCATGATCATGTCCGGGTCTTGGCGCAAGATAGCTTTGAGTCCGGCATTAAACGAAAGTCCGAATTGTGGGCTCACCTGCGACTGGCGCACATTTGGAAGGTGGTACTCGACCGGGTCTTCGAGGGTCACGATCGCTTTATCTTTGTCGTTGAGGTAATTCAAAATAGAATACAACGTGGTGGTTTTACCCGAGCCGCTGTGGCCCGTGACGAGGAAAACCCCATGACCTCTACGAAGAATCTTTTTAACTGAGAGCAATGTCTTGTCTGAAAATCCAACGCTCTCCAGAGAAAGCAAACCTTGCTCTTTGTTGAGCGCACGAAGCACCGCCACCTCACCGTTAATGGTAGGCATTGTTGAAACACGGAAGTTGAGATCCATGAAGCTGCGTTGGAGCTCGCCCTCTGCGTTTTTCTTCGGCATTCCTTCCAGAAGAAGCTCAAGGTGGCCGTCTTGCGGGATATTTTTTTCCACCACCTGCATACCGGAGATAACCTTAATACGCGAGAGGACCGTATCATGAAATTCAATCCCCCACTGTGCGACCTCGTGAATAAGTCCATTGAGACGAAAGCGGACGGAGAGATAATCTTTTTCCGGAACAATGTGAATGTCCGAGGCATCGAGACGCATCGCTTCGGTGAACACCTGGTTGAGCCACGCGGCCGGAGTCATCCCTTTTTCCGCTTCTGTTGTCTCGAGACTTTCCCGTGTTGAAGTCACGCTACTGTCTGCCTGGTCGGCTTCGTTCTCTGGAAAGTCTTCAGGTACGGGAGCCGGGCGTGGTGCTGGTTGAATGAAGTCGCCCGGTGGAGATGTCCTCTCCTGTACGGGAGGCTCTGGTGCATCAGCTTGACTCGTCGCGCCTGGAAAGTCGGTTGGGGGAACAGAGGAAGACGAAGACGCGTCCGGTACGTCAGCATTAAAAAGATTGGCACGCTCGAGGAGTTCGCGTTTTTTGAGAAGCATATACAACAGTATACTACGCAAAAGAACTTCTTAAAAACGTTATCCCCAACAAGAGAGTAAATTATTCGTCGGAGTCTTCTGCTGAATCTAAATCTTCTCCCTCTGAAGTAGAAGTTTGGTTTTTCATCGCTTCAATAATAGGCTCGAGCCCACCGAGAAAAATCTTTTCTATGTTGTGCCACGATTTTTTAATCCGGTGGTCGGTGATGCGGTCTTGGAGAACGTTGTACGTGCGAATTTTTTCTGAGCGGTCACCTGTGCCGATTTGCTCGCGACGTTCAAGGGAAGAATTTTTTGCATCCTCTTCCTCTTTCATAATTCGAAGTTTTGCCGCAAGGAGAGCGAGAGCTTTTTCGCGGTTTTTGAGCTGGCTTCTTTCACTCGTACAGCGCACCACGAGACCCGTCGGCTTGTGGAGGACACGCACAGCAGTTTCCACTTTGTTAACATTTTGACCGCCGGCGCCACCAGAGCGAGAGAATTCCATTTCGATATCTGCGGGGTTGATCGCCACTTCTTCGTGTTCGCGAATAGGCAAGACGACTACTGATGCGGTAGAAGTGTGAATACGTCCAGATTTTTCTGTGCCGGGAATCCGTTGGATGCGGTGCACACCCATTTCGTACTTGAGATCGTCGTAGGCATCTTTTCCGCGAATTTCAAAAACGCCTTCTTTGTATCCGCCGAGCGGTGAGAGCGATTCGTCCAGTCGCTTCCAGTCCCACCCGCGCTTTGCAGCATATTTTTCGTACATGGAAGCGAGATCTGCTGCGAAGAGTGCGGCTTCTTCTCCGCCGGCACCAGCTCGCACCTCGAGCACCACTTCGTGAGAGTTTCCGTCACCTCCGTTGTCTTTTGCGCCAGAACCAGAAAGAGTATCTTCCATTTGTTTCCAAATGGTGTCTTTTTGGAGAGCGAGGTTTTTCAAATCTTCTTCGGCGAGATCTTTCATCCCATCATCCGAAGCGAGGAGATTTTTCAAATCTTCTTCCTCACGCAAAAGCCGCTCGTATTCTTCAGCGAGATAGCGGGTTTTGTAATTTTGTTTGTACTCTTCGAGAGTCATTTACTTCCCCTTTTTGGAGGTAGCTTTTCGGCGAGCTTCAAATCGCTCCACGCGGCCAGCGATGTCGAGAATCTTTGTATTGCCCGTAAAGAACGGGTGGCAGTTGCTGCAGATATCGAGACGGATGGTCGGCTCGTTGGACGCCACGTCATACTCGGCTCCGCATACGCAGCTGGCCTTTGTGTTCATATAGTACTTTGGGTGGATATCTGCTTTCATAGTATCAACATCCTACAACAAGATGAATTTCTGTGCAAGTACCCAGATGAGGCCGCTCTATCGGCTCAAGATATCGATCTGGCTCTGGTATTTTGCAGCGAGGTCAGCCACATCTTCTGCGTAGAATTGGAGAGATGGTTTGTTTTTATTTCCACATCCTGCGAGATAACACATAGCAGCGTCATGTTCTCCCTTAGCTGTCTGAGAAGCAGCACCACTGTCGGAAAGGAGAAGTCCAGCAGCCATGAAGGCATCCTGCGGATCCCACGGGTTTGGTACCGCGTGTCCAGTAAGTGCAGCAATACGATCTTCGTACAGTACCCAAGTAGACGGAATAAATTGTGCAGGCCCCATGGCACCACCCCAGCCGTACCAGGCTTTTTTTGAAACGGGCATCTTGTCAGGATCAAATCCTAGCTTTGAAGTGATTTGTTGAAAAATAGGGACATCGCGCGTCGGGTGCATGTCTGTCTTCCAGTTTCCGGTGCCGACATTTTCACCCAAGTTTGATTCTTCGGTCACAATTCCCAAAAGGAATGCCGGACGCACACCGGTTTTCTGCGCCACCACATTTGCGTAGTCAAGTGCCTTTCCAAACGATATCGCCTTCGCACCAGAAAGATCAAAGAGTGCCGCGCGAATCTGGGCAGCTGTTTTCTCCTTTTCTTTTATGACTTTTTGATACTCTTTTTCTTGCCCTTTTGTAACACTCAGTATCTTATTTTTTTCACTCTTGTTTTGTTCGATACGCTGTTTTTCAAGGAGTTGGGCTTTTTTGAGCTGAGCTTCTTCTTGCTCTTTTTCCAAAAGAGCCTGCTTCTCTTCTTCGGTCTGCTTCTTTGCGTCACTAATGGCAGCAAGAGAGACTTCGAGTGCTCCGTTTACGGAAGCAAACGAGTCAACGTCGAGGAAAAAATCTGAGATATTTTCATGCGCGAGCAAAACCTCTGCAAAAGAGTGACCGTCCACTTGGTCTGTTTTGCGGAGGAGCTGGGCAAGCGCTTCTTTTTCGCGGTCAATTTTTTCAGTAAGGGAGCCTATAGTGTTTTGTTTTTCGCCAATATCATCATTGAGATTTGCGAGGGCAATATCGCGAGCCTTGATGGAGAGCTGAGCTTTTTGGATTTGAGTACTGATAATAGAAATGTCACGCTCAAGAGAAACTGATTCCTTCTGCTTGTTTTGAAGCAGGGAGTTTTGGTTTGAAATTTCTTTTTCTAGCTCAGTGAGTTGTGCCTGGAGTTGTGCTTTTCGGGCTTCTACTTGTGCGTCTCCTGGGGCGGGGGTTGAGCCTGTCTGAGCGATTGCAAAGAAAGGCAACAGAGACCACACAAAAAATGCAGTGAGTGATGGGGCACTAAGCAAAAAAATATTTTTTTTCATGAACATAGTATGAAGTATACCATATTATACCTGGCATGATACAAGACGAAAAAAGAGGAGGAGATCTTACTTTCCCCCTCTTTTTGTCTTATTATTCTGCTTCTTCTTTCTTTCCCTTCTTCTCTACTACTTCAATAGATGAGAGATCTTGGCTTGGAGCAATTTCTTTTTCTTCCTGGGCTTCTGAGATGGCAGCCACCATGTCTTCTTCGTCGGCAGTAGCGATAACACCCTCAGGCAAAGCGAGATCTTTCACGGCGATTTGGCTTTCGAAATCTTTAAGAGCTGAGATATCCACTGTAATAACGTGTGGTAAGTCTTTTGGAAGTGCTTCTACTTCAATCTCGTGCAAAACCTTTACCAAAAGTCCACCAAAGTCTTTTACTGCAGGAGATACACCAATAAATTCGAGAGGAATAGCAACAGTAACCTTCTTTCCCTTTTCAGGAACATAGAAATCTGCGTGGACAGGGGCGTGCGTGACCGGGTCAAAAGTTACATCGTAAATAAGGGCTTCAATCTTACCTTCTGGAGCCTCGAGCTCCACCATGGCTGACTCACCGGCTTCCTTCCATACCTTCAAAAATTCGGTGGATTTGACAGCTACTGATGTCGATGATGTTTTTGGTCCATAGTAAACCACCGGGAGAAATCCGCCTTGGCGAAGCCCCTTTATGCTTTCTTTTACGTCTCGTTTTTGTGCAGCAAGAGTTAACATGATGTCTAATATACAGGAAATAAGAATTATGGCAAGTGGTGCCGAGAGGCGGGCTCGAACCGCCGACCCCATCCTCTTCAGGGACGTGCTCTACCAACTGAGCTATCTCGGCATGACAATTTTATAGCTACTTTTACTCAACAACTACCAAGACACTTGTCCGCCTCTGGTGGAGCTATCTCGGCATCTCCTTCAAACCTAACGGGAAACTTCGGTAGGCAAGGAGTGAAGGAGGTTTTGCGTCCCAAGGTAGGCATCTACAAGATCTCCCACGTAAGGTTGTATGTAGTAATACGTACCAAACATGATGCTCAAGATGACAAGAATGTAGACGATGCGTAGAGCTCGCGACCACTGCATAGAGCGATAAAGCCCGTGCAGCATCTTGTTATTCTCTTGCGTCAATGCCATCAAGTTCTCAAGCATCTCCCTCTCCTCCCCTTTCGTATTGTTTTCCCCGTCCATGTTCAAAATGTTAGCAAATTTGTTGATAAAAAGAAAGCGTACGAATGATATGCCCCCAGCAGGAATCGAACCTGCATCTAATCCTTAGGACGGATCTGTTCTATCCATTGAACTACAGGGGCAAGGTATGGCTAGCCCACACCGAGTGCCCTCACGAGACGCGGACGATCAAAACCGATGATT
>OFRM01000917.1_pt1 | contig 10980 bp, 8 predicted proteins | sample 1543101 | NCBI WGS metagenome assembly OFRM01 (sample SAMN07774223, study PRJEB24372) | wastewater metagenome | isolation source: Exp Tend VB 0WW | collected 2016-02
CCGCCTGATGTTCCTATTCACGGATCGATCCATCCCAAAGATGTGTCTTTCATCGGGCGTACGAACTACGTGGCAGCGCTTGAAGAAAAAAAGTTCGTCTTCGGCATCAAGCGCGTCGACCGCCGCCGCCATCTCTATATTGTAGGGAAGTCGGGCGTGGGCAAATCCAAATTGCAGGAGCTCATGGTCCGACAAGATATCGCCTATGGCTTTGGCGTCTGCGTGATCGATCCGCACGGAGAATTTATTGAAGACATTTTGAATTTCATTCCTGAGAATCGCATCGAGGACGTCTGTATCATTGATCCGTCGGACTATGAATATCCGGCTTCGTTCAATCCGCTCTCAAATGTCGATCCGACGTTCAAACACCAGCTGACACAGGGATTGATCGAAGTGTTGAAGAAGCAGTTCGGTGCCAACTGGACTCCGCGTCTCGAGCACGTCTTCCGCTTTACCGTTCTTGCGCTTCTTGATTATCCGTATGCGACGATGCGCGGAATGATCTCCATGCTTACTGACCGAAACTATCGCCAAAAAGTGGTGGAGTATATTGAAGACGACATGGTCAAGCGTTTCTGGGCGATTGAATTTGCCGACTGGTCTGAGAAATTTGATACGGACGCCATCATTCCGCTTGTCAACAAGCTCGGACAGTTTCTCTCTGATCCGATGCTTCGAAATATTTTCGGACAGAAGACAAACAAGATCGACATTGAAGAGATGATGAACGAACAGAAAATCTTGCTGATCAATTTGTCCAAGGGAAAAATCGGCGAAGAAAATTCATCGTTCTTCGGAAGTATGTTCCTGACCAAGATCAAACAGGCCGGCATGGCTCGCGCCAAGATGGATCCGAAAGACCGCCATGACTACTATCTCTACGTCGACGAGTTCCAGAACGTCGTGACCGATACGTTTGAAAATATTCTCTCCGAAGCCCGCAAGTACGGTATCAATCTGACCGTCGCGCATCAATACATGGGACAGCTCTTGCCAAAAGTTCAGCAAGCGGTGCTCGGAAATGTCGGATCGATTATTTCCTTCCGCGTAGGTGGTGACGATGCGGTGAAGCTCAAACCTGAATTCGCGCCGGTCTTTGACGTCAAAGACATGATCAATCTGGGAGTCGGAGAATTTTATATCAAGATGACGATCGATGGAGAATCCTACGATCCGTTTTCTGCTGAAACACTCCGCGTTCTTCCACCAACGCATCGATCATTCCACAAAGAGATCGTCGAATCATCTCGCCGAAAATACGCCATTCCGATGGAAACGGCAAAGAAGATGATTGAAGAGGAAGAGTCGCAAATCATTCGAAGCGCTCAAGAAAAAGCAGCTATTGTCGGCAAGAAAAATAGGGAAGAAGATACGGGTGGTGACAATAGTGATGCCGTGGAATCCGCAACAAAAGCCACGACGACAGATGACAACGCCGAGCCGCTTATTTAGTTCGATCTTGCCATTTTGGCCTAAAAACTACATACTTTGGGCATGGAAACCCATTCGGTAGCTCGTAGCTGCAAAAACTGCAAAGTAGAATTTTATATAACAGAAGTTGAGAAAATTCAATACGAGAAAGTTGGGATAATTAGTCCCGATATTTGTGCTCCATGCCGATGGAAACAACATATGGCTTTTTGGCCCTTTGGTAAATTTAGAGCAGGCATTTCAGATTTATCCGGAGAAAAATTTATTACTGTGCTTCCAGAGAATCCTCGATACCCAATCTATACATCTAAAGAATGGTGGAGCGATGATTGGGATGCGATGGATTATGGACAAGACTATGACCCGAACCGCTCATTTTTTGATCAATTAAAGGAACTTCAAGAAAAAGTGCCGCGTCCCCATCAACAAGGTGCTCAAAATGTTGGCTGTGATTGGTGCGATGACGCTTGGGAATCAAAAAATTGCTATTTGACTCGTTCATTTGTGAAAGGAGAGAATCTTCTCTATGGCTATCGCGCATTTGGGGCGAAAGATTCAATTGATATTTCTCACGTGTATACTCTTGATCAGTGTTATGATTGTACATATTGTTTTAGTTCCTATAATTTATTTTTTTCCAGAAATTGTCGAGATTGCCTAGAAAGCGTATTTCTATTTGACTGTCGAAATTGCTCGCACTGCTTCATGTCTTGGAATTTACGAGGTAAATCGTACTGTATAGAAAATGTTCAGTATACAAAAGAAGAATATGAGGATAAATTGAAATCAATCAATCTTGGTTCACATAAAGAATTGCAAAAATTCAAAAATCGCTACGCTGAAATCTTGCAAAAAGATACTATTCACAAAGAAAGCTTCAATGTTAAAACGTATGATTCAGTGGGTACCTACATGACTAACTGCAATAATTGCGCGAATGTATTTTGTTGGGAGGATTCAGAAAATTGTATGAATTGTTTGCGTGGCACAAAAGCAAAAGATGTAATAGATTTGACGGGCTGCTGGATGATTGAACTTTCTGGGAACAATAGTTGTTGCACAAATGGATATCAACTTAAATATTCAATTTGGTGTGATGGAGCTCGGTATTCAGAATATTGTGATCAATGCTTGGAAATTGATTATTGTTTTGGTTGTGTGGGCTTACGAAAAAAGAAACACTGTATCTTAAATAAACAGTACACAAAGGAAGAATACGAAATTCTCAAGGCAAAGATTATTTCAGACATGAAAGCTCGTGGAGAATATGGGGAATTCCCTCCATATTCAATGGGTTTGTGTCCGTATAATCTTTCTACTGCGTCGATCTATTTTCCCGATGTGACAAAAGAATTTGTTCAAGAAAGAGGGGGTTACTGGGAGGAAAGTAAAAATCAAACGATAGAAGGTTTGCCTACTTCAGAATTACCCGATTTAGTTTCTGAGGCAGATTCATCTCTTCCAAAACAAGCATTGATTTGTCCTGTGACCGGTTGGAGGTACAACATTGCCGAAACTGAATTGGCATTTCTCAAACGAAAAAATATTGCGATTCCACGAGTACATTTTGATGTGCGAACAAAAGAAAGAATGCTCGCTTTAAGCCAAACGAAAGGTGAACCGTATACTTGCACATTCTGCTCAAAAAATATTATTGCATATTATCCTCCAGAATGGGGATACAAAAAAATCTCCTGCGAGGATTGTTATCAGAAAAATATTGCCTAAATGGAAACTAAAACACATTCAACAAGTTCAGTGCAGGCCTGCCAAAACTGCAAAAAAGATTTCACCATCGAGTCCGATGATTTTTTGTTTTACGAAAAAATAAAAGTTCCTCCGCCTACTCGATGTCCTGAATGTCGTTTCCAGAATCGTCAAATGTTCCGCAATGAACGCACCTTTTATCGCCGACAGTGTGATTTCTGTCATAAAAATATCATTTCAACATATTCCTCTGACGCTAAGCATCCTGTCTATTGCGTAAAATGCTGGTGGAGCGATAACTGGGACCCCGAAAGCTTTGGTAGGGATTTTGACTTTTCGAGACCGTTTTTTGAACAATTTAAAGAACTGCTTGATGTTGTTCCAGCTCTTTCTATTATGAATGACGAAGGAGTGGCAAGCGTAAATTGTGAATATACCTACGATTGGTTTTATAGTAAGAACTGCTACATGAACGTGGCAGGCTGGCATGCGGAAAATGTCCTGTATTCATATCATATAGAACACAATAAAGACATAATGGATTCAACGCATATGAGAGAATGCGAATTGGGTTATGAATGTCTTCAAAGTCGCAAGTTGGCACGTTGCGCGTACTGTACTTATTGCAGTGAAAGCCAGAATTGTTTTTTGGGATATGATCTGCAGGGTTGCTCAGACTGCGTCATGTGTATTGGACTTCGTAATAAAAAATATTGTATAAAGAATCAGCAGTACACAAAAGAGGAATACCAGAAAAAAGTTTCAGAGATGAATTTAGGAAGTTATCGTTCAATTGAAAAATACAAGAGAGAGTTTCAGGACTTCGCGCTCGGTTTTCCTCATAAATATGCTTACATTTTAAAATCGGTAGATTCAACGGGAGATTTTTTGATAAATTGCAAAAATGCAAAATATTCTTTTATGGCAATCAATGGAGAAAATCTCAAGTTCATGTATGGAAGCGACACAGGCAAAGATTCTTATGACTGCGATATGTCAGGTAAACCACAGCTTTGTAACAACTGTGTCGTGGCTGATGAAGCTTCGGAAAATATATATTCCGTATTTTGTATGAAATCTCGCGATGTTGCTTACTCACATTATTGTCCTTCCGCTGAGCATTCATTTGGATGTGTTGGACTCAAAAAAGGTTCGTACTCTCTTTTTAATAAAAAATACACAAAAGAAGAATATGAGATGCTTCGAGAAAAAATAATTGAACATATGAAAAAGACAGGAGAATGGGGAGAATTCTTCCCTCATACGGTAAGCCCTTTTGCTTATAATGAATCTGCTGCTCAAGAGCTTTTTCCTCTTACTAAAGCCCAAGCAGAAGAAAAAGGATATCACTGGCGGATCGCAGAAGCAAGAAATTATTCTATCACAATGAGCCCTGAAAATATTCCTGATACAATCACCGAAACACCTGATACTCTTACTAAAGAAATTGTTGGTTGCATGCACGAAGGCAACTGCAATCATAAGTGTACTACTGCATTTAAAGTTGTTCCTGATGAACTCAATCTCTATAAAAAGCTCAATTTACCTATTCCGCACCTATGTCCGAATTGTCGCCATGGAGAACGAATCGAAAGACGGAATCCTATAAAACTCTGGCATCATTCTTGCATGTGCGACAAGACTCACAATCATCACGAAGGTAAATGTCCAAATGAATTTGAAACTTCGTATGCTCCTGAAAGACCCGAAATAGTTTATTGCGAACAATGTTATCAGCAGGAAGTGAATTAATATGAAAACCGCACTTATTTTCGGAGTATTCGACGGAATTCATGATGGGCATCGAGCTTTTATCGATGAAGCAAACAAATATGGAGATCGAGTGATTGCCATTGTTGCTCGAGACAGCGCCGTCGAGCAATTGAAGGGCAAGCGACCGATGCAATCCGAACAACAGCGCCTCGAAGAAATAGGCAAGATGATCGAAATCGATGAATCATATCTTGGCGATGAAGAGGAAGGGAAGTATGAAGTATTGAAAAATATCGCACCCGATATTGTCTGCTTCGGCTATGATCAGGAAGCTTTGAGAAAAGATATTGAGACCAAGATAGCAAGCGGCGCATTGCCAAAAATGGAACTAATAATAGCAAGGCCGCATCAGCCCGATAAATTTCATTCTTCTATAATAAAAAACCAGTAGATGATTCACTGTGCTACCACAATGTGATAGAAGTTCTTAGAAAAATCTAGGAATATATCTTTCGCCCTCGTTCCATTCGCCCTTGAATACATAGATGGCGGGACCGGTCAGCCAAATGTTCTTGTAGCTTTTGTCGCCCGTTCTTTCAAAATCGATCCGCATGTCTCCGCCGGGCATTTTTATCTTACAGAAATTATTTCCTGCCTGCGCAGGCAGGTCTCCAAGCAGTCCTTCGTCATGAGCGGCGATAGCCACACATGTTGCGCCCGTTCCGCAAGCGAGTGTCTCGTCTTCCACTCCGCGCTCGTAGGTGCGGACATAGAATATTCCATTTTTGTTCTCTACGTAGTTGACGTTCACGCCTTTTGGATCGTCGTCTTTAGCTTTTATTTTCCGAGCTTCGTCGACAACCGGGAAACTTTCAATGTTTACCACAAACTGGATATTGTGCGGAGTCGTGCCAGATTTCAAAAAAGTTAATCCGTTTCTTTTGCCGATCTCGTTCACATCCTGCATTTTGAGCTTGACGCCATTTTCCAATATCTTGGCTTCATGTTCGCCATCAACGGCCAGAAAGCGGATGTTATTGACGTCAGGAATAATGCCAAGAATGTTGTGAGCAAAGTGCACGATGCATCGTCCGCCATTGCCGCACATCGAGCCGATGCTTCCGTCGGAATTGATATAAACCATTTCGAAATCATAGTCGGGATGATCTTCGAGAAGGAGGATTCCATCAGCGCCCACACCAAAACGTCGGTGACAAAGCGTCTGAATGAGGTCGACGTCATTTCGATCGAACGTTTTTCCTCGATTGTCGACAATGACAAAGTCGTTGCCGGCGCCGTGGTATTTGTAATAGGGAATCATGTCCGTATTATACCGCTCCTTGTCGGAAATCAAATAAGGGCTATAATAAAGCCATGAATTCAGAAACGAAGCAATGCCAGAACTGTAAAAAAGATTTCACAATAGAACCCGACGATTTCTCATTTTACGAAAAGATGAAAGTTCCTCCGCCGACTTGGTGCTCGCAGTGCCGCATGATTCGGAGATTTAATTTTCGTAATGAACGCACACTTTTTCGTCGCCCCGATGCTCATGATGGCAAAGAAATCTTTTCGGGATTCCCGCTTGAAGCAAATGTCTTAACTTATGAAAACAGCTATTGGTTTGGAAGTGACTGGGATTGTCTTGCAACGGGTGTAGAGTATGATTTTTCTCGTTCATTTTTTTCCCAATTCAAAGAGCTACTCTCACGAGCTCCTTTACCGGCACGCTCTGTCTACAATATGGTTAACTCTGATTATTGTAATGAGGCAAGCGAATGCAAAAATTCCTACCTTTGTTTCAATACCGATTATATTGAAAATTCTGCATATCTGAGAAAGGTACGTGCAGCAAAAGACTCCTTTGACTGTTATGAAGTTGAAAACAACGAACTGTGTTATGAAAATATCCTTGTAGACAAGAGTTATCAAACATTTTTCTCTCTCGATTGTGAAAATTGTGTGGATGTATGGTTTTCAAAAGATTGTAAGGGTTGCACCAACTGCTTTGGCTGCGCAAATCTCCGAAGCAAATCCTACTATTTTTTCAACGACCCTTTGTCTAAACAAGACTATGAAGAGAAAGTAAAAAGTTTCATAAATGGTTCATTTGAAAACCTACAAAAGGCCAAGAAATTAAGTTATGAATTTTGGCTCAAATTCCCGAACAAGTTTTATCATGGTACGCGAGTTGTTGGTTCAACGGGCGAGCGAATTTTTGATTCAAAAAATGTAAAAAATTCCTATTACGTAAAAGACGCAGAGAACCTTCGTTATTGTCAGGACATCTGGGCTAGGACCGCAAACTGCTACGATTATTCTGTTTGGGGAGATAATGCCGAAAATGTCTATGAGGCAATGACGTGCGGCATGGGTGCGAACAATATCAAATTTTGCTTTAATTCTTGGGAAAGTGTCCAGGATCTTGAATACTGTGTGTATTGCATTAGTTCCAAGAATTGCTTTGGCTGTGTTGGGCTCTATAAACAGCAGTATTGCATCTTTAACAAGCAATACACAAAAGAACAGTACTACGAACTACGTGAGAAAATTATTGCTCACATGAATGAGATGCCATATGTCGATGCGAAAGGCCGAATATATAAGTATGGAGAATTTTTTCCACAAGAAATGTCACCCATTGCTTACAATGAGAGTTTGGCCGATGATTTCTTCCGCCTAGAAAAAGCTGAAGTTGAGAAAAATGGCTATCTTTGGCGTGAACAAAATATGAAGGAGTATCAAACTACTGTAGACTCAAAAGATCTTCCTGATGGAATAGCCGAAGTAGGAGACTCTATTTTGAAAGAAATTATTAGCTGTGGTCATTGCAATAGAGCGTATCGGATTATTCCAAGTGAATTCCAGTTCTATAAAAGAATGAATCTTCCGCTTCCGCGACTGTGCCACAATTGTCGTTTTACTGAGCGATTCAAATTGGTGAATCCTCCCATTCTGTGGCATCGAAGTTGTATGTGTGATAAGAAGCATTCTCATCACGAAGGGAAGTGTCCGAATGAATTTGAGACAAGCTATAATCCTGATAAACCAGAAATAGTATATTGTGAGCAATGTTATCAACAAGAAGTGAATTAATTATGGAAACAAAAAACTGCCAAAACTGTAAAAAAGACTTCACTATCGATCCAGAGGATTTTGATTTCTACAAGAAAATAAAGGTTCCTCCGCCGACTTGGTGTTCAGAATGTCGTGCGATACGTCGCATGTTATTTAACAATGTTTGGAGTATTTATAAAAGAAATTGTGCCAAATGCGGAAACTCTACACTTTCAATTTATTCAGAAGATAAACCATTCATCGTATATTGCATGCCGTGCTGGTGGGGAGATACTTGGGATGGTTCAGAATACGGCACTGACTATGATCCATCAAAACCTTTTTTGCAACAACTAAAAGAACTTGAATTGAAAACTCCGTGGCAGACTCTCACAAATATGTATCTACAACACGTAAACAGCGATTATGTAAATGCCAATGGTCCCGTCAAGAATTGTTACCTAACATTTTGGGCAGATTATTGCGAAGATGTATTGTATTCTTCGTATCTCAATGGTCTTAAGGTTTCTTCTGATTGCTATCGTATGAAAGATTGCGAACTTTGTTATGAGGGCGTTGGACTTCACAAATGTTACCGTACTTTTTTCTCGGAAGAGCTTGATTCCTGCACGGATACATGGTTTTCGCGTTCATGTTCTGGATTGGTAAATTGTTTTGGATGTATCAATCTGCGCAACAAAAGTTATTGTATATTCAATGAGCAGTATTCCAAAGAAGCTTATTTTGAAAAAATCAAAGAATTTAATTTAGATTCCAGAGACGCATTGGATGAAATGAGAAAAAAAGTCATTGAATTCTGGAATAAATATCCACGAAGATATTATATAGGTCACAGTATGAATGTGAATGTTACAGGAGATTATATCTATGGTTCGAAAAATGTAAAAGATTCATATATGGTTACAGGCGCAGAGGATTGTAAGTATGTTCAATTCTTGAGTGTGGCAAAAACTACAGATTCTTATGACTATTATGGTTGGGGTGATGGAGCAGATCGTATTTATGAATCATCAGTAGTGGGATTTGGGGCAAGCAATGTAAAATTTTCAGATGAATGTTGGCCCAATGCAATGAATATTGAGTACTCAATCTATGCTGTTAACGCATGCAAGGACTGCTTTGGATGTGTGAATTTGAAGAAAAAGCAATACTGTATTTTAAACAAACAATATACGAAGGAGGAATATGAAAAGTTAAAAGCTCAAATTATTTCTGATATGGATATAAATCCGTACATAGATCAACAAGGAAGAGTTTGGAAATACGGAGAGTTTCTTCCTGTCGATCTTGCACCTTTTGCTTACAACGAAAGTAATGCTGGAAAATTTTATCCAAAGACAAAAGAAGAGGCGCTCTCCCAAGGATTCAAATGGCATGATGAGCAAGTGACAAAACATACTATCACCAAGAAAGCACAAGAGATACCAGATACTCTTGCAGAAATTTCCTCAGATATTGTAAAAGAAGTCATAGAATGTTCCACCTGCGGCAAAGCGTATAGGTTTGTTCCCAACGAACTTTCTCTCATGCAAAAGCTAGGATTGCCATTACCAAGGCAGTGTCATAACTGCCGGCAAAATTTTAGATTTTCAAGAACAAATTTACCTAAACTCTACGACCGTAATTGCATGAAATGCGGAAAAGACATCAAAACAAGCTATGCTCCAGATCGGCCCGAGATTGTTTACTGCGAAAGTTGTTATCAGCAGGAAGTAAATTAATATGATTCCAGAACAATTTATTTATCTCTCAGTAGTTTTTAGTTTCTTTGGAGGCTTTTCGTATATTCGAGATACCTTAAAAGGAAAAACACAGCCAAACAGAGTAAGCTTTTTGCTCTGGTCGCTTGCGCCACTTATCGGATGTGCAGCGGCTTTGAAGGCGGGAGTTGGCTGGCCAATACTTCCGATCTTTATGGCCGGATTTACGCCGCTAGTTATTTTCTTTGCATCATTTGTAAACAAAAATGCTTATTGGAAATTAACAACACTTGATTATATTTGCGGTTTCCTTTCTTTACTTGCTTTGGTTTTCTATCTTTTGTCAGATCTCATCATTCTTACGATTGTGTTTGCAATTCTGGCAGATTTCTTTGCCGGCGTTCCTACGATCGTAAAGTCTTGGAAAGATCCTCAATCCGAATCTCCTCTGTTGTATATATTGTCCTCATTTGGGAATATAATCGGACTTCTTGTCATTACTGATTGGACTTTTGCTGCCTATGGATTTGGAATCTATCTCATTCTCATGAATTCAAGCATTCTCCTGGGTATTTACCAAAAAAGGCTTGGCTTTAGAACGACCTGATATTGTTTATCGCGAAACTTCTTATCAGTAAGAAGTAAATTAAAAAGCTGTTGACGTATATTATACATCAACAGCTTAAAGCAAATCTTAAAGTTTAACTTTTAGATTACTCAAAATTTGAGCTTTTTTCTCCCGATACTTCCTCTTTTCAATTCCAGGCAGACCGTCATATATACTTTGCCATGCTTCCCGCGTCCTTTTTTCGCTGATATTTATGATCACAAGAAGTATGATAAGCATACTGAAGAAGATCCACATATCCGCTACATCACCTCTTGCGGTTAATTTATTGAATAGACTTAAATTCAAGTATCCTCCTTTAAGCAAAAATATTTGGAAAAATTCGGCACCCATGGCAAATATAGCTGCAGCCCATGTTTTTAGTCGTATCTTCCTAAAGTTTAGATCTGCAGAAAATTCTTGAAGAATAGCTATGTACGTAAAACAAGGGATGAATCCAATATCTGCGCAATATGATCTAAACCATGTTGGTCCAATCATTCCAAACTGTGCTATTTTTGTGAGAGGGTAGAGGAGTGCTAAGAGTGGTATAAGACTGAATAGTCTATAACACGGATGTAAACGCGCAATTCTTAGGGTTTCTTTTATATCCCAAAAAAGCATAATTACGGCCAGCGGAATAAAAATGAAGTAATTGTGGTAAAGAAATTTTGTAACTTGTTCCATTTTTTAAGTTTTAGAGTTATTTTGATAATTATTTTAACATTTTAATAAAATTTT
>OFRM01000918.1_pt1 | contig 10974 bp, 7 predicted proteins | sample 1543101 | NCBI WGS metagenome assembly OFRM01 (sample SAMN07774223, study PRJEB24372) | wastewater metagenome | isolation source: Exp Tend VB 0WW | collected 2016-02
GGTGGGGCAATTATTTTTAAAACAGGTTCCAAAAAGCGTGGTTTTGTGGCTGAATGGAACGGTTATTACCTCGATATTTTTAATAGCTAGTTACAACAAACCATTTGGCAAGCTTTTTGTGTGGTTACTCAATAACGCTCCGCTGTTTATAGTTTTTCGCGAATCGCACAATAAAGTTTACCCAGTTTTAATTTTGGCTTTGTTGTTAGTTGGCCTAACTGGGTTTATTTATGCCTCAGGAAAAGTTAAAAAAGCTCTTGCTGTTTTTCTAGCCGTTTATTGCAGTGTCTTTTTATACGCCGGTTTGCATTATGGGATTTTTAGCCAACAAGGCGCGTTTACTTTTCCTGCACAAACTTATCAAAACCTCACTGCGTCGGTTCCAGAAGGTTCGAGCGTGCTTTGGCTTCCCGAGTATTCGTATGCCCAGCGTTATAGTTATGGCTATGCAGGGAACACAATTACTCGTTACGCTTTGCCATTTCGGCAGTTTGATATTTCATATTTGTTAGAAAGCGGTTTTCATAACCCCTTAACTCGCTCAGTATTAGATAATTTTAATTACGAGATTTACCCAAAAGGTTTGTATAATTTTGGACTACAACAGCCCTCGTTTGATGGAAGCTTACTTGAAAAGGCTGGCATACAATATGTAATTTTTGACAAACAATTGATCGGCGACACTTCCATTGTGCCATTTACACAAAGCGCTAGCTATCTTGAAAAGCTAAGAAGTGTGCCAAATTTGGAAGTGATTGTGGACGACAATAATTTTGTAGTTTTTAAAAATAAAACTATTTCGCCAGTGTTATTTGTAAAAAATAGCCAAGTCAGTCAAAAGAGCCCGGTAGAATATCAAGTTTTAATTAAAGGTTTAAAGGAGCCAACAGACCTGACTTTTTTAGAGGGTTTTGATAAAGGTTGGGCAACTGCGTTTGTGCCAATAGACAGTGATTTTGATTGCTCAGTTTTTGAAGAATTTCCTGTGCAAGGGATCAAGGTTTGTAAAAGTGCAGGTTTTTCGACATCATTTTTTGCCACACTTCGACATAGTTTTAGCCATGACTTTCTCTCATCTAGTCATAGCCAATTTAATGAATATGCGAACCGTTGGCGTCTTGATCCGGAAGCTCTAAAAACTCAGTTGCCAGAAAGTGACTGGCAATCCAATCCAGATGGAGGGATAGACGTTTTGGTAGTTGTTTACTTCAAGCCCCAGGGCTACTATTACGCTAGTTGGGTCGTTGCTATTTTAAGTGCTTTGGGAATTTTTGGTTGGCTGGGATATCGCAAATTTAGTTCTCGCACTCTCAATTCTCATCAAAAGCAAGTATAATTTAATTCAAGTTTCCGCATGATTAAAAGCTTATTTCAAAAATATAAAAGCACCTTACCTTACTGGGCAGTGGTTTTAGCCATAGTTTTGCCATGGTCTTTAGGATCTGGGTACTTATTTTTGACTGATTACGTTTGGGGTCCGGTGTTTGTACTACACTGGACTGAGCCAGACTTTTTGTTTAACTTTATTTTCTCGATGCTATCTTTTGGCATATCTTCAGATATTTTACAGAAGCTTTGGCTTACATTTGTTATTGCATTATTGCTTTTTGGTGGACGGTTTTTAGCTAAACAAGTAGTAGACAGGCCGTTAGTAGTTTTTTGTGCTAGCGTGATATTTTTGTTTAATCCGTTTGTCTACGACAGACTTCTTTATGGCCAAGTTTTTGTTGTAGCGAGTTTGGCCAGCTTAGTTTGGCTTGCTGGTTTTGGAATGACTTGGTTAAAGACGCAATCGACTAAGTCTGCAATTTTCATGGGCGTGTGGGCTGCCCTTTGTGTTATATGGTCTCCACATTTTGTATTTATAGTAGGATTATTTTTATCAATGCTGTTTGGTGTAGCAATTATAAACAGGGGAGTTAGCAAAAAGCTTTTCTACCAAATTGGCTTGATTGTTTTTATGGTGCTACTTTTGAACGCTAATTGGCTTATGGCTACAGTGCTTGGGAAGTCCTCTGCGACTTTGTTTTCACAGACTCAAATTACGCGCCAAGACTTTGAAGCTTTTAAAACGGCTGGTAAAAGCACAGAAGAGGTTACCCGGAATGTAGTCCAATTGTCGGGGTTTTGGGGGAAAGATCAGTATCGGTACGCTGACTTAGCTCAAAACAAAACCAATTGGGGAAGGAGCTTTGTGTTACTTCTTCCTTTAATTATTTTTGGTTTAATTAGCCTGCTTCGGACTAAGGAAACTTTTGTGTTTGGTTTGGCTTCCGTGGTTATTGCAATCGTAGTTATCTTATTGTCACTTGGTTTGGGAACGCCATTTTCTGCGAAGCTGACATATTGGTTGTTTGACCATGTTCCGTTTTACGCAGGTTTGCGTGATACACAAAAATGGAGTGCACTTCTCGTGGTTGTCTATGGACTATGGTTTGCCTTTGGACTGAAAGCTTGGCAGAAGTTTACTTTGGTTAAGAATCAGTACACAGCTTTGCATATTATCCTTGCTCTTTTAATTGTGCTTTGGGCGCCACTATTATTATGGGGTTTTTGGACGCAAGCAAAGCCCCATTCCTATCCAGTCAGCTGGTATCAGGCGGATCAGCTTTTAGTAAATAGTGATTGTAACGGGCAGACCTTGTTTTTGCCTTGGCATTTATATATGAGATTCTCGTTTACCAACAGCGTGGTGGCAAATCCAGCAAAGCGTTTTTTTAGATGCCCCACTTTCTCAGGCACTAATCAGGAATTTGGGGGGATAGATGACAATAGTGGTGACCAAAAAAGCCAAGCAATTCGTGCTTGGTTGGCAGATCTTGGCCAAAAACCGCATATTTTAAAGGAATTAGATATTCAAACAGTTATTATTGCTAAAGCTGGGGACTGGCCAAATTATTCATGGGTTTCAAACCTGCCTTATTTAGTCAAAATTTCTGAGAGCCCTGAGTTAACAGTTTATAAAGTTAGACCATAAGTTTTATGAACAACACTAAACTTAAAACCATCGCTAGATTAACCGCAGACTACATTGCCTCTTACTTTGGCTATGTTTTTGTCGCCTATGTTATTTGTATTTTTTTAGCGTCTACAGTTCCTTCGACTCGTGTATTTTTTTACTGGCCGGCATTTCATTTAACGGTTTTTATTTTCGGAATTATTACAATTACTAGTCCGCGCTTTTTGTCTCTCCTACATCGCCCACAGTTTGTATTAGAGTCACTTCGTAGTTGGTATTTTGGGTTTGGCTCTTCGCCAAAATTAAAACTATTTTTGTTAGTGTTTACTCCAGTAGTTTTAATAATTTTTCAAGTCTCTATTCCGATGTTGCTGTTTGGTTTCGTTTGCGCATTTATTTTACTGCGCTCTTCTCATATTGCTTTTCCACTCGCGCTATCGATAGGATGTTTTTTGGTTGGGCGCTTGCTTGGCATTTTGGGGCAGGCTCAAGCTGGGGCTTTCTCTGAGTTTGGGTATTACTTTTTAATTCTCTCAGCACTTGTTAACTTGCGACCTTTTCAGTCTAATGCGAGCCTTTTTCAAAGGTTATTTAGACTTAGGGACCAAGGGGAAAACATGGGGAAAAAAACATTTGACAAAGTTCAAAGTCCTGAGATATAGTTAAGTACTCAGCAGACGCAGGGACGAAGAAAAAGTTTGAGGAAAAAATTGGTAAAATAAATAAACAACACATAGCTCGCTTCCAAATAGCGAGCGTCGTCGTAACCTCAGCGTCAATTTAGAAGTAAGAATGAAATCAAATAATTATGAATATCGGAATTCAGCAACTCAAAAATTATTTTAAACAAGAACAGAAAGTTGCAAAGACATTATCTTCAGTAGTTTTAGTTTTTGCTTTCATGGCAGTTGTCATGCCAGCGCTTGCTTCATTTGTATTGCAAGATGATAACTCATCCTGTGGTTATGGCTACGGCTATGGTTACGGATATGGCTACGGTTACGGTTACGGCTGTGACGGTGGCGGTGGATCTTTGATTGTAGATCCTGGTGTGACTAAGACCGTCAACAACGGTACACCTGCACCCGGAGCTACAATTGTCTACACTATCACTGCGCACAACTTTGGTACAACAACAGTTAACGATGTGACAGCGACAGACAGTATCCCAGCTGGGATCACCTATGTCAGCCACACCTTAACTCAGGGTGTGTACAGCAATGTCACGAGCATTTGGAATGTGGGCACACTAGCCTCAGGAGCTGATGCCACTTTGACCATTACAGCCACTGTGAATGTTTCAACTGTTGGAACAGTAATAAACACAGTTACCATTACTGGCTCCAGCCCAGTTGACCCAAATAGTGCCAATAATACAGCTTCTGCCAATATTGTTGTGACTACATCTGGCGGCGGGGGTGGTGGAAACACAGGCGGTGGCGGTGGTAGTTCTGGCGGTGGCGGTGGTTCTGGTGGTAGCTCTGGCGGTGGTAGCAGTGACGGAAGTGTTTTAGGAGACAGTACTGGCTCAACCCCAACCCCAACTGGCCGCGTTCTTGGAGACAGCACTTTGCCACGAACAGGTCTCGCAGTGACTTTAGTTCTTACATTAGTTGCAGTTTCATCTTTAGCCTTTGTTTCTAGAGGTAAAGCAGTTAAAGCAGAGTAGTTAAAAGTTTTTCGTTCAGACACCAACATTCAATTTATCAATCTAGGCAAATTCACAAACATATGACTGGTCCATCTCTGGCAGAAAAAATGGCCCATTGCCCTGGCTGTCAAAAGCCAGTCCTCAATGCAGGACAATTCTGGTCCCATGCAGAATTCTCAATACGATGTCCATGGTGTCAGTCTAATATCCAAATTACTATAGAGCCTAAAATTACCGTAAAGTCCTTAAAACCTGAAGAAAAGACGGATGATGGAAACGCGCAGAATATCCAAAGTATGCAAGTTCCTCCTGAAGGCGGATTGAAAATCATCGGTTACATTTATCCTGAAAGTCAAAAGACAAAAGACGGCCAAGCTGGCCAGAATAATCAGCAGTCCTAACAGAGTTTAACAATTTATTGAGCGGACTACGTGCGCCGCGGGACTACGAGAGCCCATCTAAGAACCTCACTACTCAAGTGTGTATTTTACACATTTGTAAGTGGGAAGCTTGGATGGGCTCTTTATTTACTCCTTCACCACAGCGATATGTATAGCGCTCTGGTGTGAGGGTGGAAGAGCACCGTAAAGGTCGATATAGTGTGTAATTAGTGGTCTGAAAATTATTTCAGCCACTGCTTGAGGAGTGACATGAAAAGATTATTTGCAGGATTAGCCATGCTGACGCTGGCCGCAGCTGCCTTACCGGCTTCTGCAGACCTGTCCGCGAGCGATAATTCTGTGGTTAACTACACGACTAACTTTTTGGTTGGTTTGTATCTAAACCATAGTAATAACGCAAATATCCGCAATACTATCAATACTCGCAGTCGTACTGGCGGCAATGCTATTATTGCTGACGATACAATTGAACGTTCTGGAATTGTAACAGGGGATGCTGACGCCTTAACTGACGTTGGTAACCGTGCTAATTCTACGGATGTGACAGCTGGTATTGACGTTACATTGCCAGCTACGCCTGACGCTTCCGCCACGGATACTTCTGACTTAACGTTAGAACAAGACGAGACGCTTGAAGTCGTTAGTAACACAACTGACAATGCTGACGTTGAAAACTTGCTCGATACATCTGCTGACAGTGGCAATAACATGCTTTCTGCAGGAGACGAAGTAGCTGATAGTTGGATTTTCAGTGGCTCCGGGCGTGCATACAGTGTAGTTAATAATGTTCTCAATTCGGTTCGCGAGAATATTTCAATTACACGCAGGCTAGCCCCATAAATATCAACTACATTTGTAGTAAAAATTAATATGTTGTGTCCGCAATAAAAGCGGGCACACACAAGGACTTATTGTATGAAAAAAATTATTGCAGGCGCAGGTTTGGTTGCTATGTTGGCAGTCACCGGTGGCGTAGCTTCTGCTTCCACCTTTACTGCAGACGACAGTTCTAACTTGTCTTTGACAAACAGCATGAAGAGCATTCGCGCTATCTTAAACCACACTCAAGTCTTGACTGTTGGTGGTGCAAACATTGCTACTTCTAACACTGGTAACTTTGCTATTTCTGCTGGCGATGAAGTCAATGGTTCCACCATTGGTACTGGCCAAGCTGAAGCTGTTACTGGAAGCGACACTCTAGGTAACGACTCCGATACTGGCGTCAACATTGATGCTACTATGGACGACAACCACGCTTTCTACGTCAACGATAGCTCTACTTTGACAGAAAACAACAACGATGAAGAAATCGAAGCTGTTGACAACAACACTCAAGTAAGCACTTTGCTTGATAGCTCTGCTTCTACTGCTAACAGCGGTAACGTTGCAGTCTCTGCTGGCGACGAAGTCAATGACTTCATGGGTACATCTGCTGGCTCTGTTGCTGGTAGCGTAACCACTCGCACAGTTGACATGGTTATGTCTCGTTTGAACATGATCCGCCGCTCTAACTAGTTTTAGGGTTCGGATTATTTTTTTGGGAGGGCCCCAAAAGGGTCCTCCCAAAATAAGCTTTAATCATTATGGTAGACAGGGGCTTGGCGTGCTTCTGGAGGGACTATGGCATAAGGCCTTTGCCTATCAATCAATTAGATAAACACCTATGAAATTTTTAAACACTTCAGTAATAAGAAAATATAGTGATAAATTTTCCGGCAATCGCTTTGGGCATGCTTGGAGTTTATTGTTATTTATCGGCTGGCTTGCAACTAAGGAAATTCGCAGTTTCTACGGACAAGTAATTTTAAGCCAGCGGGCAGTTAAGGCTTTAGCTTTTGATAAGTCTTGGCGCCAAAAACTCTCAGAGTCTGCTTTGACTTCAGTTTTAGAGAGACACCAAGAGTTTAAGGGTGCCGTTGAGCTAAAAACAGTTAAACAAACAAGTCAGGCCCTTTCTCTTGGAAACCTTTTTCAGACATGGTCAAGTGCTCGTTTATCTGTCCCTCTATTTTTCCAAAAATCTTTTGCAATTTTAGCAATTGCCTTTTTAGTTCTGCCCTTGGCTCGCCCTGCTTTGGCTGACGAAGTAACTCCGCCACCGATTGAGACACCGTCTAATGTTGAAACAGAGCCAATTTTAAACCAAGGTACAGTACTGGATGTTCAAGAGGGCGTAACAGTGTCCTCCGACTCATTACCTGAAAGCGAAGCTGGAGCCGGCACAGCCCTAATTGACGGTGAGTTACCAGCAAATTTACAACAGCATCTAAATCCTGATCAAGCAAACCCAGAAGAAGATGGAACTCCAGATGTAAGTGATTCTGCTCCAGCGATAGTTTTTGAAGATACAACAACTGGAAATAACGCTTTGTGTGAATCTAATTTAGACTCTCCAATTGCTCTAAGTGAGCCAGCGGCTCCTGAAGGTGACCCGAATGTTGCTTTGGAAAATCCTGATGCTCAGCTTACCGATTTAGAAGTGGTAGCTGAAGATCCAGATGAAGTAACTGCTGTTCCCTCAGAATTAGCTGGATGTAACGGGCAGGGTGGCCGGGCTGTAGTGGTTGCCGATGACGACTCGCAAGTAAACGTAGATCAAACAGCTACCCAAGAAGTTTCTATTATCAATACCAATGATGTCGAGCTTATAAATGACCTTGATTCAGAAGCAGTTAGCGGACAAAATTTGGTTTTAACTGAAGCTGATGGTCAAGACGTTACAGTTTCTACTGGCGATGTGAATGTTGTGGCCAATGTTTTTAACGTGGAGAATAATAACCTAACAAATTCGGAAATTGTTGAATTAACTGAGACTTTCAATAATCTTAGTAATGACGTAATTATGAACCAGCCAGAAAAGTCCCAAGCCCAAAAGGCGCAGGATTTAGTCTCTGGAATTTGTAGTGAGTCTGCACAAGTAAGCGACAACTCAGAAGCCAATATTGACTGTAAAAGTTTTTCTACTTTTAGTCTGACAAATAAAAATACTGCCAACATTGAAAACAATGTGGACGCTACTGGTGTTTCTGGGCAGAATATTATTGAAGGTGTTGAAGAAAACGCCAATATTATTACAGGTGACGTTAATGTTATTGTTAACATCCTTAACATTGTAAACATCAACCTCTACAACTCCACTTTGACCATTGCTAATACAAATATTTTTGGTAATTTTACAGGTGACGTAGTTTTGCCGTCCGAGTTGTACTTTACAAACTTTATGTCTGTGGGAGCAACCGATAATTCTAACGCCTCTCTTGACAGCGTTAAAAAAGTAGTTATCGATATTAGCAACGACAACGAAGCTGACATTGAAAACAACGTCAATATTAATGGTGTTACAGGTGACAACGCGCTTATCGGTACTGGTACTCCGGCTGGCACAGAAGGTGATGTCGACGACAGCGAAATTTCCAGCGGGGATGCACAAAGTGGCGCCAGCGTTCAAACCTTAGCCAATACCAATATTATCAACGGAAAATGGTATATTGGCATGGTTAATGCGCTTGGTTCTTGGAGTGGGAATGTCTACTCTTTGCCAAACGAAGTCGCCATGATTCCTACAACCACAGGATATTCCTTCTTCGCCTCAACTGCCGAGAATGCAGACGGAACTTATGAGTTATTAGACGACGCTATCTTAGATGCTTCTAGCACCGAAGAAACAGAAGTTATTATCAGCAATGAAAATGACGCTAAGATTGTTAACAACGTAAATATTGACGCTATTAGTGGAGAAAATGGAATTATCAACGAAGAGGTGGAAGATTCCAGCGTCCGAACTGGAAATACATTAACCTTGGCCAGTATCCTTAACATCGTCAACTTAAACTTAATTAATGCAGATGTCTTTATTGGAGTAGTAAATGTTCTTGGAACTTGGGATGGGAATGTTGTCTTTGGTTACCCAGACTTAGCAGTTACTCAGCGTATGTCAGGAAATGTCCCATCCAAAGCGCAAGACTCTGCTCGTTACACAGTCAACTATGCAAATACTGGAGATGGTTCTATGGCCGACACTTGGGTTGAATGGCACTTTGCACCAAATGTCTTTGACTTTGATGCAGTGTTTGGGCCAAACAACACAAACCCACAATACTTGTTAGCTCGTCCTGGAATTTTGAAAGTGAACCTTGGTCGCTTACTTCCGGGTACTTCTGGAAGTTTCGATATTGGGCTTCGCGCCAATCAAAATTTACAAGGTGGCGCCACTATTGGTAACTACGCTCGCATTTACGGTGATGGTCCAGAAAAGAACAAAACCAATAATGAGTTTTTGTTGCAAACTGTAGTCCCAACATCTCAAGCAGGTGCTGGAAGCAGTACTGGTGCGGGGAGTCAAAATAATGCAGGCAATCAGAACAATTCTGGAAATTCAGGCACTCAGAATAATCAGGGCGATAACTCAAGCCAAAATAATACTGGTAATCAAAATAACACTGGCACACAGAACAATACTGGTGGCCAAAATAACCAAACTAATAATAATCAGAATAATCAGGGATCGAACAATAATCAGAACAATCAAAATAACGAGAGCACAAACACTGAAAATCAGAACAACCAAAATCAGAACACTGAAAATCAGCAAAATGGTCCACTACCACCAGCAGCAGAAATCTTTGACGCTGGAACCCTTCAGATTTCTAAGAGTAATAATTCGAGCGGACGAACGCTTGCTCGGGGCGAATCGGTAACCTTTACTATTCTTGTAAAAAATACTACAAGCCAGCCAATTTTCAATACAGTTATTTTTGACACACTGTACTCACCAAGCACTTCAGAAACAGATACTGTGCCAATCCCACTAGACACTGTTAAAGCTGGTGAAGAAGTTGAATTGTCTTACGACCTTACAATTGGAGCACAGAGCGCTTTTGGAGTCTATACTAACTCAGCTTATGTTGAGGGTATGGATTGGGGCCTGCGTCCAGTTCGTTCTTTAAGTGCTACCAGTAGCTTTACAGTTGGTGCTCCAGTACTTCCTCAAAATGACAATGTAAAGCCTGACCAGATTGAAGAAGATCCAATAATAGAAGAAGAAGCCAAACCAGAAACTCTCAGAGAAAAAGTTGCTCGCCGAGCACAAGAATTGAGAGATGTTCAATCTGAATTATTGGGAGCAATTCTTGGGCAAACTGATAACAATGACCAGCCACCAATCAGCCGTGGTCCAGTATCTTTTGCCAACAGCAGTCCTGCCAGCTCAGCTTTAAATCAAACCCCAGAATTATTGGCAAAGACAGGCAAAATTGGATCCGCTGCTTTTACTGATCTTTACTCAGAATATTTAGCAAAGTCAGCAGCACAAGACCAGCCTGTGGTTAGAGCAGCAAGTGGATGGAAGAGTTTCTTTAACCTAGACATGCTTCTCATTGCATTCTTGTTCTCGATTGGTTACGCAGTTTCTTCTTTCCGCGAAAAGCGAAAAAAACAGTTGGGCAAAGCACCAAGCTTAAAACCCGCTCATCGCTTCACAAGTTTCCTATAAACAAAATTATAAAATCTCTCCAGTGTACACTGGAGAGATTTTTGTTATACTAGCTTTATGCATTGGTTATTCAAACGACTTATTTTAGCTATTTTCATTGCTACTCTTGGAGTAGCCATTTTAAACGGCCAGTACTTTTTGCGTAATATTAAGCAAAAATTTTGGCCACCAAATGTATCTACTGTTGTAACAACACAGGGTGAGTTGTTGCCTGACACATTAATCATTGAAAGTTTGGGGATCTCTGCGCCAGTTGTATACATAGAGGATAAAACAGAGACAGCCTATCAAGAAGCTTTAAAACGTGGAGTGGTCCATTTTCCAGGAACTGCTAAGGTGGGTCAGGCCGGGACAGTTTATATTTTTGGACACTCTTCTGACTACCTTTGGAGCAATGGTGAGTTTAAAACGGTTTTTGCTACGTTGCCACAAATTAAACTTGGCAGCAGTATTTTGGTTACCAATAGCACTA
>OFRM01000919.1_pt1 | contig 10973 bp, 13 predicted proteins | sample 1543101 | NCBI WGS metagenome assembly OFRM01 (sample SAMN07774223, study PRJEB24372) | wastewater metagenome | isolation source: Exp Tend VB 0WW | collected 2016-02
GGTCAGTTTGTTTCAAACTTTGGAGAAGGTGTTGACGTGCTTGGAAGCATTCAAGCAGTGCCTCGTTCGCGCTACCAAAATTTAGGCTTAGATTTTAATAAGAATTACATTCAGATTTATACATCATCCAATGTTATCGACCTTCGCCGTGATTCGTCAGGTGATCAATTAGAATGGAATGGTCGCCGCTATGAAGTCAGCTCGAATAATGACTGGCGCTCGATAGATGGATGGATGGGTGTTTTAGCTATCGACATCGGAGCTATCCCCGATGACCAATAACGAAGTTTGGATAATTTTAATCGGCGTGATTGAGATTGGCTTAACTGATATGTCGATCAATGCCAGTGTCCAACAAGACTACCAGCCTACACAACAGGGTGCGCCATCGTCACCATTTGTCGCATTGCACAACATCACAAACAATCGTTACGGGTTCAAGAAAAACAAAACCGTTTATGATGCTGACGACGATAACTTAAAACAGACTCAAGGCGTCGTCATGCAGCGCACTTATCAAGTGAGTGCGTATGCAATTGAAGACCCAAGCGACGACGAAGCGGTGACAGCTTATGATATTGTTGAGTCTGTTTCGTCAATCATGCAGTCTGAAAAAACACAAGACGCATTGTTAGCGAACGGCATTAGCATCTTTCGCGTTACTGACATTCGCAGTCCTTTTTTTACTGATGACAAAGACAGAAATGAGGCTGCACCAAGTTTCGATTTTGTTATATCCTACTCTCAAGAAACAATTACCGTCGCCAACGAGGTTTCGACCTTTGAGGAAGACATCCATAGCGTGTGAGGCGTAAACATGGCCATTAGTTTTAGTAAGTATATTGACATCGTTAGCGGTGTTGGCGCGGGCGCAAGTGTCCGTCAGCGTGATTTAATTGGCCGGTTGTTTACGACCAGTGAATTACTGCCGACTGGGTCAATGGTTGAAATGACGACCAGCGATGACGTTAAAAATTACTTTGGTGCTGATTCTGAGGAATACAAACGCGCCTTGGTTTATTTTGGCTTCGTGTCTAAGAACATTGTCAGCCCGAAAAAGATCAGCTTTGCTAGTTTCACCCCTGATGCGACAGCGCCGAAAGTATTTGGTGGCAAGATCACGTCAACTGTTGCTAGTTTTGAGTCGATCACGAATGGCAGCATCAATGTAACGATGGGTGCAACCACAAACGCGATTACAGGCATTGATTTTACGGGCGTTGCTACGTTGTCCGATGTTGCGGACGTGATTAAAACAGCCGTTAATGCTGAAACAGGTACGATGTGGACAGCCGCAGACGTAACTTATGATGCCGTTAATAAGCGCTTTAATTTAACAGGTGGCGCGGCTGGTACGGCTGCTATGAACATTCAAGCGGGCGGCACTGGCACAAACATCGCGACCTTGATTAACTGGATTGAAGGCGCTGACCCGATTTTGTATGCCCGTTTTAGCGATGGCGCGGCAGTTCAAACTTATGTGGATTGTGTATCTGAGTCGGCATCAGCTAACAACAACTTTGGTTCTTTCGAGTTCTTGCCGATTCAAGGTGCAGGCTTGGTGTATATGCCATTAGCTGACGCGATTGATGTTGCTGTTTGGAATAACTCCGAAAACATCAAATTCATTTTTTGTTTAGGTGTTTTTTACACTGATACAAATGATTATAGCGATGGCTTGCTTGGTTATAGCGGTACTGCGTTAACTTTAGTCGAAGATGCTTTAGTCGATTATCAATACCCTGAAATGATTCCGATGATCGTTTTGGCTGCTACTGATTACACTCGCCGCAATGCTGTTCAAAACTATATGTATCAGCAAGTCAGCGGGATTGATGCGACAGTAACATCAACATCTATTTCTGATGCACTTGATTTACTTCGCGTCAACTACTACGGCCAAACACAGACCGCAGGTCAGAAGATTAGTTTTTATCAGCGTGGTTTATTGTGCGGTGGTAGCACGTCACCAACCGATATGAACACCTACGCTAACGAGCTTTGGTTTAAAGATGCGTGCAGCGCTTCGCTGATGACTTTGTTATTAGCACTTAGCAAAGTGTCGGCTAATCGTGAAGGGCGCGGCCAAGTGCTTAATCAATTATTGTCAGTGATTGATGTTGCTTTGTTTAACGGCACTATCAGTGTTGCCAAGGCCTTAACGATCACGCAAAAACAATACATTGATGGCATTACAGGCGTGGCCGATTCATGGCGCACGATTGTTAATGTTGGGTATTGGCTAGATGTTGAAATTCAAAGCTATGTCACACAAGATAGTCGAACTGAATATAAAGCGGTTTATACGCTTATCTATTCTAAAGACGATACTGTCAAGAAAATTGAAGGCACTCACATTTTAATCTGAGCCGGAGCAAGTTATGAGTACAGATATTTCGGGCTTTGGCCTACAGTTGCGAATCACTGCAACGAACACCTTTCCAACAGGTTTCAGCGTGTCCCAATTTGCTGATGACGCTGACCCGTTTGACATTCCCGAGCTGACCATCGGGGAGGCGGCAATGGGTTTGAACGGTGAGTTGATTACTTGGAGCAAAGCCGTTCCGATTGCGATCAATATTGCAGTTGTGCCAGACAGTGACGATGATAAAAACCTCGCCATTCTTTTTGATGCCAACCGCGTGTCTAAGGGTAAGTCCTCGGCGCTTGACGTTATCTCGATGACTGGCGTTTATCCTAATGGCAAGATTGTCACGTTGACGGGCGGTAAAATTATCGCTGGGATGTTCGGCAATAGTGTTGCCAGTGCCGGCCGATTCAAAAGCAAGACCTATAAGTTTATGATGGAAGGCGGGTCAGGCACATGATCGAACCCAAAGAGGTACAGATAGTCACGATGACGGGCGAAGAAAAGACATATATTTTGTCTAAGTTTTCCGCCATTGCTGGCCGCGAGATTGTCGCTAAGTATCCTCTTTCGTCTTTGCCTAAACTTGGCGAGTACGCGATTAACGAGGAGGTAATGCTTAAACTCATGGCCTTTGTTGCTGTCCCGTTATCCGGTGGCGAGCAAAAACTCACGACACGCGCACTCGTTGACAATCATGTCCCCGATTGGGAGACATTGGCAAAGTTAGAAATAGCGATGCTGGAATACAATACCAGTTTTTTCTTGAAAGGCGGGATATTGACGGTATTCGACGGATTAGAAACGAAGCTCCGAGCGTTGATTACACAAACATTGACGGGTTTATCGGCACAATCATCTCAAGCGGTAAAGCCACGCTCCAAGAGCTGAGAACTATCTACTCATTAGAAGATGCCTTCTTGTTGTGGGAGTCTATTATGATTCCCCGCATGAATGAATATCTCGCCATCGAACACGCGAAAAGGAAAAAGTAATGTCTAGCGTCCTTGAAACATTTGTCTTTCTATTTCAGTCGGACGCTAGAGCATTAGATGAAGGGCTGGATGCTTCCGAGCGGCGCGCACGTCAAACAGGCGAAGCAGTCAGAGAGACAGACCGAGTAGCAGAGCGTCTAGGAGAAGCATTTAAGGATTTGGCAAAACGAGCCGCTGGTGTGTGGGTGGCATTTGCTTCGATGGATGCCGTCTTTGAAGGGATTCGCGCATCAATTGATTTGAACGACAAGTTGGGCGAGACATCAGAAGCGCTAGGGGTGGCCGTTGAAGATCTAAGCGCATGGGGTGATGCGGCACAAATGTCAGGCGGTAGTTCTGACGCTTTTATCGAATCACTTAACACGCTAAACACGTCAATGAACGCTGTCGATGTGACTGGCAAGTCACGGTTATTGCCATTCTTTCAAGAGCTTGGCATAAATATGCTGGACGCTGCTGGTAAAGCGCGGCCAGTCATGGATTTATTGCCTGAGCTTGCCAAAAAATTCGAGGGAATGAGTAAGTCGGCTGCTTTGGGTATTGGCGCAAAGCTCGGTATCGACAAAGGCACTGTCATGCTTTTACAGCGTGGTGGTAAAGGCGTTGAGGAACTTATTCGGCGTCAAAAAGAGCTTGGCGTATCGACTGCCGAAGATGCTCAGATTGCCGGTGACTTCAACGACGCTATCGACGACACGCACCATGTTTTACGAACGCTTTACACGTCAATCGGTAGCGCTGTTTTACCGATGCTGACTGCGTTTAACAAAGGAATTCAGGAAGGCATGATTTGGCTACGCGCTAATAAGAATGTCGTCACTGGATTCTTTATCGCTGTTGCTGCCGTCATCACTAACGCCTATTTACCTGCTGCCATTGAAGCTGCCGCCACAACATTGATAATGAACGCGCCGTTTATTTTGACAGGCTTGCTAATCGCCGGAGTAGCTGCCGCCTTCGCCCTGCTTTACGACGACATAATGACGTTTTTGGATGGCGGCGATTCTGTCATTGGTCAGTTGCTCGATTGGGTGAATAGTTTCGAGTTGTTGAACGCGGCTATTAAATTCGTCAAAGCGCTTTTTGGTTTCTTGTCCGATGAGATCACCAATTTTCTGGCGACATCCGGTTTAGTCAAGACGGTTGTCGATACACTATCAATGGCGTTTAGCGGCTGGAAAATGATACTAGACGGCGTGATTGAGTCGTTCAAATGGATTATCGAGAAGGCAGGTGCAATCGGTGGCACGTTAAAAAATGTCGCTGGCTTTTTGGGTGAAGGATTGACCACGGCTTTAAATATCGGCGCAAATAGCCTCAATGCAGCATCGAACAACCCGTTGGCCGCACAGACCAGCAATAGCATTAGTTCATCTAGTAGCAGCAACAAAACAAGCAACGTAAAAATTGATAAAGTCGAGGTCAACACACAAGCGACAGATAGCGAAGGCATAAGCAAAGGAATTAGTGATACACTTGCTAATCACTTGAAACAAACGACAGCACACTTTGATGATGGGGTGAGAGCTTGACTACTACTGTTGACGTAACTGGCGTTTTTACACCTGAATTTGTGCAGGTATTCGCTAGTGCGCGCAGTGTAAAAGCGAGTGTTTTTGTTAGCTCAAAACTTATGGAACACCCTGTCGAAAATGGCAGTACACGGACTGATTTTAGAATAATAGTACCCGTTGAGGTGACACTAGGTGTTATCCTTGACCCTGAAAACTATAAACAAACCTACGCGCAAGTACGAACTATTTTTAATGCTGGCGACTCACTGACTGTGCAGACAAAATCGGCCAGTTATCAGAACATGATGATTCAGGAAATACCACACGAAGAATCCCCAGATTATTTCGACACGTTAGTGATGACCATTAAGCTCAAAGAAGTGATATTAGTACAGACTCGCTACCTAGCATTGCCAGCAAAAAAAGTTAAGAACAAAAACAAGCAATCGACAAAGAAAAAAGGACAGCAGACACCAAAAACACCAGCGCCCGCATCAGCCGAGGCGAAGAAATCTAGCAGTTTATTGTCGAGGATTTTTAATTGAACATCATCCCGATTGAGTCAACGCCGAACCAGTCGCTAACAGTTGACCTTGACCAACAAGCCTATCAGATCGAATTGAAAACGATTGCTGGCATGACCTACTGTTCAATTAGTCGAAACAATGAAGTTGTCATATCAGGCCAGCGCGTAGTCGGTGGTGAGCTAATAATTCCGTATCAATATTTAGAAGGCGATGGCGGTAACTTTGCATTCATTGCGAACGATGGCGATATTCCTTACTATGAACAATTCAACGTAACGCAATCGCTCATTTATTATTCACCGACCGAACTGGCAGCCGCGAGAAATGGGTAACTTTGATGATCGCATAGTTAGAGTCACTTTAGAAATTCGTGGACAGCAAAATGTCTACGAAGGGCTTGCTATTGTCGCAAGCGGCACAAAGACAGATAACCCGACACAGAATGACTGCACAGTCAAAATAGCCAACCTATCAAAAGATGTGCGTGACTACATAGTCACGGAAACAAGCCCGTTCAATAAAAACCGCACGCCAAAAAAAATACTGGTCGAAGTCGGTCGCGTGTCCACTGGCACTTTTGTGCTATTTCAGGGCGACATCACCAGCGCGACGGTTTCACAGCCGCCTGATATTTGGCTAGAAATGAAGTGCTTAACGAGTGATTTTCAAAAAGGGAATATCATCTCTCGGAGCGCACCAAGCAAAACGAATTTGTCAGCACTTGCGCGGCAAGTGGCTAATGATTTAGGGTTATCGCTTAACTTTACCGCCACCGAAAAACAAATATCATCTTATACGTTCGCGGGTGGAGCATTAAATCAAGTCGGTAAGTTGGCCGAGGCTGGCAACGTCAACGCATTTATTGATGACAGCGCATTAGTTGTCAAAGATCGTAATGTTTCAATTCCAAACACGATTAGAATTATTGACGCCAATAGCGGGATGGTCGGCTTGCCACAATTTGACGAAAAAGGCATTAAGGTCACGTACTTGATCGACAATACGTCAAGGTTGGGAGGGTCATTGCGTGTCGTTAGCGCAATAAACCCGGCGGCAAACGGTGATTATGTGATTTATAAACTTGGCTTTAATGTGGCCTCGCGTGATACTCCGTTTTATTACACAGCAGAGGCTACCCGCGTATGAGTAATGCACAGCCAAGCCGTGACCCTGCCAACGATGGCACATTAGTAGGCGTATTTAATGAGGTTCTGGGCAAGTTCTTACAAAATATTGACGACTGTTTGCCTGCTCGCGTTATTGCTTTTGATCGTGCAACTAATCGGGTATCAGTACAGCCATTAGTGCAGTTGCTCACAACTAATAACGAGCGTGTAAGCCGTGGCCAGATTCAAGGTTTGCCGGTTTTGCAATGTGGTGGCGGTGGGTTTGGCCTGTTTTTCAATTTAAAGGCGGGTGATTTAGGCTGGATTAAAGCCAATGACCGCGACATCTCGCTTTATCTGCAATCGGGCGACGAGACAACACCAAACACACTACGCAAGCATTCATTTTCTGACGCTGTTTTTATTCCCGATGTTGTACGCGGGTTTACGATTGATAGCGAAGATGCAGAAAACGCCGTACTTCAAAATTTGGACGGCAGTGTTAAGGTTTCACTATCAGAAACAAGCATTAAGTTGGCAGTTGGTAGCAATAATTTTGTACTTGATGCAAGCGGACTGACGATAAACTGCAATGTTAACATTGTCGGCACGCTACAAAACAATAGCATTAACATCGGCAGCACGCATACCCACAGCGGCGTAACTACTGGGCCATCAAATACAGGCGTGCCAACATGACCCAAACATTTAGCACTAACTCAAACAATGATTTATTTTTAAACGCTCAAGGCAATTTATCAATAAGCACAGGCATTGAAGCTGTTTTGTTAAATTGTGAACACGCGGTCAAAACGATGCTGGGTGAGTGCGTGCTTGACCTTGAACGCGGTATGCCAAACTTCCAAGTGATTTGGAATGGCGCACCGAGCCGTCAACAGTACGACGCGGCATTACGGCAGACTATTTTAGCGGTCGATGGTGTACCATCAATCAGCGAATTGATTATAAATATTGTCTCGGGTGCGTTAGTATATCAAGCAACAATCGTGACAATTTACGGCACAGGGGCGATCAATGGCTGATTATATTTATCAGGACAGTACAGGGATTATCATTCCCGACACTGCTACAACACAAGCCGACGTCCAAAACGAATACAAGACCGTTTTCGGTAGTGACTTAGTAGTCACGCCAGACACACCACAAGGTATTTTAATCACTGCCGAAGTTCTAGCACGCGATTCTGTCATTGATAATAACGCTCAAGTCGCGAATCAGATTAACCCGAACTATGCGGGTGGTGTTTTCCTAGATGCAATATGGGCGCTAACGGGCGGTAGTCGAGTAGCCGCTACTCATTCAACAGTCACCGCGACATTGGGCGGCGTGATCGGTACTTTGATTCCCGCAGGTACTCGCGCACGCACGAGCGCGGGTGATGAGTTCGAGACACTGACTAGCGTAACAATTGGCGTGGGCAACATCATTACAGCTAATATGCAGTCAGTAGAAACAGGCGCTATCGCTTGCGCGTCCGGTGAATTGACAGATTTAGTCGATAATGTGCTGGGCTGGGAAACGATAACGAATCCACTAGCCGCCGTACTTGGCACGTCAACAGAGTCAGACGAGGTAAGCCGTCGCCGTCGTCGTAACACATTAGGCTTGCTCGGACGGTCGTTAGCGGTTTCTGTTTTGTCGGCTGTTTATGCTGTCGAAGGCGTGGCGAGTGCAGCTTATCGCGAGAATTACACAACATCTAACGCGACAATTGACGGCATATTGATTGATGCAAATACGATTTATGTGTGCGTGGATGGCGGGACAAGTGCTGATATTGGCCAAGCTTTGTTATCGTCAAAATCAGGTGGGTGCGGATACACGGGCAATACGACAGTTAGTGTCGTTGATGCAACAAGCGGCCAAACGTACGCTGTTAAATTCCAACGTCCAGACGAAATACAAATACTTTGCAAAGTAACCATTAGAGCAACAGCCAGCATACCCGCACCATCAACTGTTGTCATCAATAGCATTGTGGCGTGGGCAAATGGCGAGTTATCAGGCGAAGATGGTTTAGTAGTCGGTGCTGATGTTTCGCCATTTGAAATATCCGGTGCAGTCAATCGCGCTAACCCGACTATCTATGTTCAAAAAGTAGAGATTGCTATTTCTACAGGTTCGCCAGTTTATCAAACGACGACTATACCCATCGGACTAGATGAGGTTGCGAGACTACAAACAAACGCCATACAGGTGATTATTGTATGAGTCAGATTCAAGCTTTTGATTACTCTGTAGACCTGATGCAGTCAATTTTATGGCAGTACAACGATGCCGAAAATTTGATTGAATTGCTACAACAAAAGCAAGACTGGTACAACACGAATCAAACCGAGTTTTGGCAGAATTGGTACGATGACGTTTTTAATTTGCAAACAGCAAACAACTTCGGGTGCGCGGTTTGGGCGATCATTTTAGATATTCCAATTTCTTACGAAACAGCACCGCCACCCGCCGCCGACTTTTACTTTGGCTTTGACGAATACAACTCGAATTTTGATAATTCAAACTTTGCCAGCAACGACCCACTACAGCCGATTTTGACCCTATCGCAAAAGCGCCTTGTTTTACGATTACGTTATTTTCAGCTTGTGACTAATGGTGTCATCCCTGACATTAATCGTTTTATGCAATGGCTTTTTGCTGATGATGGCAATGTTTATGTTGTTGATAATTTAGACATGAGCATGACTTATGTTTTTGAGTTCGTCCCATCCGATGATGTGCTTTTTGTTTTAGACCTTTATGATATATTACCTAGACCTGCTGGCGTTTCCGTCAGTGTCGTTATTGATGTGTGAGTGAATTATGGCTTATCTGCGTTATAGCTTCGCGGTTGACGGTGACAGAGTTGCAATCAATGAGGCCACACAACCGAGCGGTATTATCTCGATGCAATCGGGCTATCCGTCGCCCTACTCGCTCATACCGACAAATCCGCTCGCCAAAAAAATCGAACGCACTAAATTTAATCAATTAATGTATTTGGTTACGTCAGAAATTCGTCAATACCAACAATTTGGTACACCTAATTTTATTACGTCCGGTGAAAATGGCGGTGTCGATTACGAATATGCAAAAGGCGCGCGCATTGTCGAAAGCGGTGTTTTGTATGAGTCGCTGATTGATGCCAACACCGACGCGCGAAGCGTTATTACTTCGTGGATGCCCGTTAACGCGATTGGTCAAGGGGCGCTAGGTCAATGTCAGTTAACTATTGATTCTGGCGACTTGTTATTGATGCCGAAAAACGGCAATAGACTTATGATTAGCGGCATAAACTACCCTGTGCCTTCTGCGGGAATTACATTGTCAGTAGGCGGCGCGTCTGCCAATACTTTGTACTATGTTTATGCGTTTATGAATGGCGCGACAATGACATTAGAAGTTTCTGGATCGGGTTATGTCACTGATGCAGACACGGGTATTTTGGTTAAAAACAGTGACGCATCACGAACGCTGGTTGGACTTGTTCAAACTGACGCCGTCCCGCTTTGGTCGCTTGTGCGTTCATGGTATAACGACTCAAAAATAACATCTTACTCATATTTTACGACAGACCGCAGCACTCAAAACACAACAAGCACCGAATTAAACTCAGAAATTCGGGTTAAGTTTTTGGCGTGGGCTAATGAGCTGGTTGTCATCTCATTAAATGGCGGAGCAATAATTAGTTTGGGCGGTGGCGATGCTGGATATGGCTATCTTGGCATTTCTTTAGATGGCGCTACACCAGAAGACAACGCAAGCCTAGCCCTAGGGGTGGCGGTGACGGGAGCTTTAGCTTCTGATGATTGGCTTCCAATATCGGCAAATCTTCATAAGTCAGGACTATCAGAGGGTTTGCATTATGCGACGCTGACCGCAAAAGTAGTGATTACATCAGGAACGCCAACTATCGTAGCGAAAGGCAGCGCAACAAGTGGCGAACGCACGACTCTTACCGTTAGTTGCGGGGTGTAACATGACTGTCAAAACCGAAAAATATGTCCAGATTGGCACAACTACTGAAAATCAACTATCAGCAGGTCGCGGATGGTCGCCAATTTTAGCAAACGTGATTGATGGCGAGCGAGTCGTACAGCAGGTCGTTGATTGGACAGGGGGCAGCGGAGCAAAGCCAATAACAGGCCAATACATCGGCGCTAATGGCTTTGTCGATGACATTGCTGATGCAACAGACATCAAAGGCGAGCAAGGCGCAGACGGCGCGCCAGCATCTTTACAAAATATCGACGACCGTATTGTTGTCCAACTCGATACGGGCGGCACGATCAAAGCCGCCATTGATGTTGTGCAAGGTGATGTTGATACACACGAGGCTGATACATCCAATCCACATTCTGTTACCAAAACTCAGGTAGGTTTATCCAATGTTGCTAATGTTGACACAACAACCACAGCAAATATTGCAGACATTACAGACAAACGCTTTGTAA
>OFRM01000921.1_pt1 | contig 10968 bp, 25 predicted proteins | sample 1543101 | NCBI WGS metagenome assembly OFRM01 (sample SAMN07774223, study PRJEB24372) | wastewater metagenome | isolation source: Exp Tend VB 0WW | collected 2016-02
GCCATCGGATGCGACGTGTCCGAGGAGGCTTGCGCGCTGGCTGAGAAACGGCTGGCGCAGGATCTTTTACCGATGGGAGATAGCCGATGATGACGAATTGGGAAGCTGTCCGCGATGCACTCGGAATCAAAGAGGAGCAGCGCACGGTGTACAAGGTCGAAGGTAGGCGGGCGCGGCTGACTAAGGACGCTGCGATTCGCGAGGGGCTGAAGGCGCTAGCGGAGGGACTGGACGGGGAATGTGATTGCTCCGCGCCAGAGCCATCTGTGGGGTATCCAGGGAGTGACTGCGGATGCCACGAACGGCGCGAGCAGATGATCACCCGCATGACTCCACTTGCTAAGGCGCTGCCCGCGAGTCAATCGGAATGGGAGCGCAGGATCGCGCAGTATCGCGAGGCGTGTTTTTTGGATGACGGAATCTGGACAGGAGAGGGACGATGAGCAAGACAGAATTTACCGCAAGCGCCAACGTGCGCGTGACCGTCGAAGTGCAGAACCTTGGGCCGTACGGGGCCGACTGGACAGCGGACAAGATCCACGAACAGACCGGCAAGGAGGCCGTTGAGAAGGTGCTACGGTTGCTTGGAGCGTGTCAGCACTGCGGCAAAGAGAGAGCTAACGGGGCAGGGCGGTTTGCCATCGTGGAAGAGCCAGAGGTTGTGATCGTTTCGCAGCGGAGAGTGAGGCCATGACAAAACCATACAGGCCAAGCAACGGTACCGAGGGTGATTTTTTTACCGAAGAGCAGTGTGGTACCTGCACGAAAGCAAAAACGTGCCGCATTCAGCGCCAGACCATGCTTTATGCCGAGGAACATCCGTCGTATCCCAAGGAGTGGATATCCGACGAGGACGGACAGAATCCGCGATGCACGGCAAGAGAGGTGAAGCCATGATCATTGCCATCACGATCAAGGATATGCAGCGGCTCAACATTGCATGCAAGCGCGTGCTAGGCGCCAATGAATGGGAGCGCCGAACCGAGGTGGCATGGGAGTCGCTGCGAGATCTGGAGTTTGTGACTGCTGACATGCTGGTGTCGGCGATCATGGATGGAGTGAAAATCGCAACCGGCATTCGCTTTGATAGCGAGGAGGCTGCCGCGCTCCTGGCTCTGGCCGATTACATGGGATCGGGCTTCGTCGGTGAGCACACGAAGACCGTCGCGATGATTCGGCGGAAGGTGGGGCGATGACCGACCGTGAAACACTCGACAAGGCGAAGGCGCTGTTCACGGGACAGACGCAGGGCGACATGCTCGCCCGGGAGGTGATTGCGATTGCGGAGCGGAACGCAAAGAAGGCTGCACTCTGGGAGGAAGTCGCGGATCAAAAGGACAAAGAACTGGCCACGCTGCGATCCCAGTGTGACGAGCTTTGGGACATGCTGACCCCACTGTGCGACGCCGTTCTGTTCGCCCGTGCGCAGCGTAGGCCGATGGGTATCGGTCAGGACTCGGAGATCGGTCGGCCCACTGTAACGATCGAAGTCTGCCCGCGATACGGACGCGAGAAACATAATCCCGGTTTTCACCTTGAGGCTGACACGCTTGGCCCCGAGGACGCAGAAGGCCCGAGCGCTACCAAGAGAATCGCAGTCGCGTTGCTGCGACTGGCTTACGCGGTCGCAGACAAGGTGAGGCTGCAACCATGATCGCCCTCTGGTCACTATGCGCCCGCCGTGGCTGTCTGTGCTTCGTTCCGCAGCGCGGACAGACCTGCCGCTGGTGTCATGAACGATTCCAGCGCAGCACCGAGGCGATCTTTACCAAGTGGGACGAGCTGTTTAGGAGGCTCGCAAAATGACCCAACTGCTTCGATTCCTTGCCCTCTGTCTCGTCACCGGCTGCGCGTTCGCCACCTGGGCAACCTGCGAGCCACCGCAGACAGAGCCGAGCCCGTACAAGCCGCTCAACCTCAAGCGCCCGGCGGAGTATCGCCCGCTGGTGTCGATGACGAGGAGCCGCCCATGATACGAGAGCAACAGGATATTCTTTATGCACTGAGTAAACGTGGCGGACAAAGCCGCGTTGACGACCTGTACGCGGACCTACGCAAGAGCATGCGACCGCTGGCTTTTCGCCGGGCATGCACCGCGATGTACCAGGCCGGTAGCTTGCACTTTGGCGGCGGATTACCGTGTCCCAGAGAGGGTCGCAAGGTGATCGTGGTCAGCAAGGGAGTCCGGTACGACCTGGCAAATGGGGATTGGCTGATTCCGGGTGTGTCGTGTCAGGTGGTAAGCATGACGGGGAGCAAGCCGTGACTCTGCGCGCTCCCTATTACCAGCACGAAGGCGTGACTATCTATCACGGCGACTGCCTTTCCGTGCTGCCTGAGTTGCCGGATAACAGCGTCGATATGGTCCTGACAGACCCGCCATATTTCAAGGTCAAGGGCGACGCTTGGGACAACCAGTGGGATAAGCCTGCGGAGTTCCTGGCATGGCTCGACCGCGTGCTGGCGGAGTTTGCGCGCATCCTGAAGCCTAACGGGTCGTTGTACCTGTTCGCTTCTCCGCAGATGGGGGCGCGGGTTGAGATCCTTATCGGGAAGCGATTCCAGGTGCTGACTAACATTCGATGGCGCAAAGAAGAGGGCCGGGGCCGTCATAGGGCATCCTGCAAAGAAGAGCTTCGCGCCTTCTTTCCCGCGTCTGAGACGATCATCTTTGCAGAGCACTTCGGAGCGGACAGCGCAGCCAAGGGCGAAGCCGGATACGAGCGCAAGTGCGACGAGTTGCGGGGGTTCCTCTTTGAGCCGCTCCGCAAGTATCTTGAAGATGAGCGTTTCCGCAGCGGGGTATCCAAAAACGACATCGAGGTGGCGACAGGAACGCAGATGTGTTCTCATTGGTTCACGCAGAGTCAGTGGGCATTGCCTACGGCAAAGCACTACGCGACGATGCGTGCGTTGTTCAATCGGACGGGTGACGAGTTTCTGCGCAAGGAGTACGAGGAACTGCGCAAGGAGTACGAGGAGCTGCGCAAGGAGTACGAGGAGCTGCGCAAGGAGTACGAGGAGCTGCGACGCCCGTTCTCTGTCAGCTCAAAAGTTCCATACACCGACGTGTGGGACTTTGAAACGGTAGGAAACTACCCAGGGAAACACGTATGCGAAAAGCCACCGGCATTGCTTCGGCACATGATCGCGGCATCGAGTAACCCGGGTGCGGTGGTACTCGATGCGTTTGGTGGTTCGGGCTCGACTGCGCAAGCGGCGCGGGAACTTGGACGCAGCGTGATATCGATCGAACTTGACGAGCGCTGGTGTAAGCGACAGGTCGCCGTGATGTCGCAAGGGAGCCTGTTTCGATGATTGGAGGACAGAGCAAGGACCACGACAACCCGAACGCCAAGCGGGAGCGGATTTGGTTTAGCCCGCACTGCTTAGGCGGCAAGCAAAGGAGCCTGTTTTAATGGACACTGACAGACTCGACCCCGACCAAACCGAAGCCCTAGTCCGAGGACGTGAGCCGCGCAAGTTGTGGCCGGTGCTGCACTCGGTGGAGGTTCAGATAGAGGACGAGCCGAGGTGGTGGGAATCGTGGCCCGCGCTGTGGTGTTTTACGGCTGCGTGCCTTGTGCTTGCTGGTGTGATGCTGGCGAAGTGCTAGGGATTTACGAAAACCGCTTGCTATGCGGCGGGGGACGTGGTAGGAGACCGTGATGAGAATCGACGAGCTTGATGAGTGGCAAGGGGTCACGCCGCAACTGGTGACGGACTGGCTGCTGGCCAACGGATGGACGCAGCCCAATACCAGCGATCTAGCGCGGTGGGAAAATGGCGCAGACGTGATGCTATTTGACCCTGACACCTTTGACCAAATGCCATTTTGGGCAACCACTCTGGCACGAGTCCACAGCCTCAACGCGCAGGCTGTGCTCCGCATGATCAACCCTCGGATGCGCAAGGGGATGCCGTCCGAGGCAGCGCGGAAGGCGTGCGCCTCCTGGTTGGTGCGCGACGTTGAGACGGGCGAAGTAGAACTGCACCGAACAGAAGGCACGTCTCTGTATTCTGCCAGCGACTACAAAAGCGGCACGCTAAAGACAGAGGCCGTCCGTCTACGAGATTATGGCGATTGGATGGAGTTTTGGCCATGCGACACCAACGGCAATAAGGTGCGGTGGCCCACCGACGCAAACGGAGAGATGCTGTGACGCTCGTCGAGCGACTGCGTAGGATAGCCGAGGACGCGCAGATTCAAACTGCGCTCAAGGACGGCAAGACGATCGCGCAGATCGTCATGGAGTGCAACGTCACGGTGGCCCGAGTACAAAAGCAGCGCGTGGTGCTGCGGGCTATCTTGGGAGACAACCGACGAAACTCGACGCGGGAGACGGTCCTAGAACTGACTGAGCGCGGATTAACTGCGGTCGAGATAGCCGAACGGCTCGCGATTTCGGCTAGTGCGGTGCGGACACACCGACGGCACGCAAACAATTTACGAAAATAGTTTGCGAATTGCTTGACACCCGAACTGGACCCTGGCAGAGTCTTAATCACCAGGGAGCAAACAGATGAGCCAGATTCCAGCCAACCTTATCAGCAGCCAGCGATATCTCGATGAGGAGATCGTTGCTGACAAGCAGGCCGAGCAGGATTACACCGTCCAATACGCGGCGGTTACGGTCGAGGGCGAGGAGTTGCTGGTGGTTATTGATGGGCACCACAGCCTAGAGGCCGCCAAGCGCGACGGCGTAGAGCCGGACCTAGAGGAGTGTGAGCCGGAGACGTTTCGCTTCGCCGAGCGCAACCCGGAAAGCTTTTTGAGGCAGCATCACCACGGTGATGATTACTACTACTGCGCGACGGGACGGACAGTGTGGTAATCGGATGACAAAGGACGACGCAATCCTGGGCCTCCTGCACGCAGCGCCAACCGTGCGCGCCATTGCGGCGTACGAGCTGCGCAAGTGGGTGCGCCGGTGCCCGACCGTGGTTGCCGCCCTGCGAAATGCGGCGGCCACCGAGGATACCTACGTGTCCGACTCAATCGGTCGGACTCTCGACGTACTGACCGCGTACGGACCCATCAAGGGGAGTGCGCTCGCAAAGGCGGTGCAAGGATGAGAGAGCCATTTTGGTATCGTCACTGCGACGATGGCGCGAGGGTCGCTATCCGGTACAAAGGCTGGGGTGAGGACCGCGACGCATCAGACTTCGACCGATGTGTCATTGAGGTGCTTGGCATCGAGGGTACACGCCCCCAGGTTGAGGCGTTTCTCGCCGACGACGATCTGCTGTACTGGGCCGAGTGGGCAGACCGGGCACTACGTGAGGACCTTGGCTTACCTGAGCGTGGTGCCCAGTGGGACGGCAACGCGCTCACTGCACCGCCCCCGTTGATGGTAGAGTTCGCGGAGCCGCTAAGGGTGGTGATGTCGTGAGCAGCGCAATCGCACAGTTGCTGGCCGGACTGCATGCACAAAACCGGCTGGCCGCAGAGATGGTCCGCAAACGCGACCTGGCCGCGTTTGGCGAGGTTCGCAGGGTCGGCGTGGCTTGGGTATGGCAGCTGCACAAGGACGGTTTGCCAGGCGCGCTGGCTGCCCTTGTGGGGCCATCGCCACTGTACCTGTCCGAGCAAGCTGCTTGGGATGGGCTTGACCAAATAATTGCGCAGGGGCTGCGGTCGCTGCGACGAGAGGCGTGCTGATGGGGCCCTGGCATCAAGTAGGCGACATTTGGGAGCGACTCTTTGACGGAGGTATCGCGGCCTATATCAGGGTGTGGCGGTGTCGCTGGCAAGTCGCAATAGCGCCAAGACCAGGAGTCCCGCTGGATTGGCAGGACTACTGCCCCACAATGGACACGGCAGGTGGCCGCGTTTGTCAGGAGCACAAGGCCAAGCGTCGGGCGACGGCGCTGGCCAAGCGGATTCTCAAAGGGTTCAAGTAGTATCCGCGCCCGCCCACAAGCGGGCACAAGAGGGAGTCCTAACCCGGATAGGACCGCTGGCAACGTAAAGCCTGGCATTTAGCGCCAGTAAGCTAACTGGGCTGCGGCCTTGGCTCAATTCGCGGCACTGGCTGCCCTCGAATACCAACAGGGGCTTAAAGCGGATTGTAGTGGGAGACTGACCCGAGACACAACAGTCACCCGGACCCGCCGGGCAAAGCGGGCACATGCTCGGGTAGCTCAGTGGTCACAGACAGCGGAGTCGCGATCCGTTGCGAGTGGCTCGGTAGAGCGCCAGCTCGCCAGCTCAGAAACTGGAGGTCGCCGGTTCGATTCCGGCCCCGAGCACAGCGCGACGGACGAAGCAGCACCTTTGTACACGCTACGCTGCCCGTCCCTAGCGCAACATATGCCCTGAAAGCCTGACCGAATTGTGACCTGGGTTGGTTCGGTCTGTCGTGATGAGCCGGCGTGTTGCCGGTTGTGAGTAAGGGCGGCTTTTTTTGTAGGAGGTCAACATGAGTCCCAAGGATTGTGCTTACATCGTCGAGAGACTGGCAATCAGGTTCATGGCGATGGTCGCTGACCACGAGCGTCAACTAGCCGAACACCGTACCTCATTCGGGGCGCGGACCGAGGCGGACGCGAAGATCATCGCGGGGCTGCGCGCCGAGATCAAGCAGCGAGCAAAGGAGCAGGACCAGGACCACAAAACGATCGTGTCGCTTATATCCGAGCGCGATGGATTGCGAGTCCAAGTGCAGGACATGCGCGAGGAAATCATCCGGGTCAACGAAGCGCACGGCAGGACGAAGGTGGTACACGACGGACTACGGGACGAGCTAACCGCCCAACGTGATGCGTTCACGGCAGAGGTCGAGCGCATCCGGCGCGAGTTGCACGAGGGACGCGACGCCGAAGCGACAGTCAAGCTCACACCGAAGGTCGGAGACACAGTGCGGCTTGTGACGCACCCGGAGCGGGCCCGGGTAGCCGAGCACCTTCGGACTGCTCTCAAGTGGCCATGGATCGACAGATGGGGGGTGGTTGGGCAGACCGGCAAGGTCGTAAAACCACGGGACGCCGTGGCTCTAACTGTGGCTGTTGCCCTGGATGATGATTCCACGGTTTTTGCACGGTGGCCGATCGACTGCCTGGAGGTCGTGGCCGAAGCGACGCACGACACCGAGGCGGGCAAGGCGGTGGCGGAGTCGGCGCTGAAGACTGAGCCGGTCGCGGAGGAGATCAAGGTGGATGATTTGGTCGAGGTGGTGTCCGCGACGCACAGAATCTACACCGAGCACGAAGACCTAGGACGACGCGGAATAGTGACAGCCGTCGATGGGATGAGACTTTCCGTCGAAGCAGTTCCTGGTTACCGGTTGCCGATTCGTGGCATCGTCGGCAAGTGCGACGTGCGGAAGGTGACGACGTGAGAATCCTAGCAGTAGACATCAGCGGTGTTTTCTCCCAGATGTGGGAGGTGGACAGCGGCAAGGGTCGCGACTTCGACAAGCCACGGACTGCGACGATCAACGCAATCCGACGCTTTCGAGAGGGTCACGACCGGGTTGCGATTTGTTGCGACTCCGGGAAGTCGTTCCGCTCGCAGATCTGGGAGTCTTACAAGGCAAACCGGCCAGATCGCGGCGAAGCATACCGGACGCAGATCCGCTACGCGATCGAGGCACTGGAGGCGGAAGGATGCTCTGTGTTCCGAGCTCCAAAGTACAACGGCGAACTATTCGCAGAGGCCGACGACGTGATCGGCAGTCTCTGTGCATGGGCTTGGGAGTCTGGGCACAGCGTCACGATTCTGTCTTCTGACAAAGACCTGCTACAGCTCGTCAATCCACAGGTGACGATGCTGCGACCGCTCGACAAAGAGCACAAGGTCTATGACGAGGCGGCGGTGGTCGAAAAGATCGGACTCCCACCGGCCAAGATTCCCGACTTCCTGGCGCTGGCCGGAGACACTTCGGACAATTACAAGCCCTATGCAGGCGTCGGCGACAAGCGAGCCGTCGAGCTGATCAAGCACTACGGCAATGCGCTTGCGATGTTCGATGGGGTCGTGTCGATGGCAGACCTTGCGAGCATCCTGGGAGCCAAGCTTGCAGAGTCGTTCGTGGCCGCCGGACCAGATCCAGCGCGCAAGGCTCTGGAGGTTGCCACCATCGTTCGAGACTTGCCGCTCGACTTTGAGCGGCTGACTGGAGAGCCCGTCATGCAACGGATTGAGATCGAAAGCGAACCACAGCGGGCCATGGAGCCCGCTCAAGTAGCTGCGCAGACGGTTGCAATGGTCCAAGCGCCACGGGCCATCCTGCCTACGGCCAAGAGCGATCCGTGGGCGTTGCAGCCCAGCGGGCAAAACTCTTTACGTGCATTCGCTGCCGATGTTGCTAGTTCGCGAATGTTTCCGCAGATCGGAACCGCCGAACAGGCCATCGTGGTGATTGCATGGGGCCAGAATCTTGGCGTTCCAGCGATGATTGCGCTGACTCAGGCGTACGTGGTTCATGGTCGCGTGGGATGGGGGGCGCAGTTCATCGCTGGGCTCATCAAAAACAACCCGACGTGTGAAAAGTTCTACGTTTCTGAGACGGACGACAAGCACGCGACGGTGGTCTACAAACGCAAGGGAGAGCCCGATGGAAAGTACACCTTCACGATCGATAAAGCTCGACAGATGGGCTTCATCAAAAGCGGTGGAGCCTGGGAAAAGTTTCCCGGTACGATGTGCCGATGGGCCGCGATGCGCGAGTGCGCTCGCATGGTATGGCCCGACGTTGTGACTGGCGTCTACACTCCCGACGAGATTGCACAGGGAGAGCTACCAGAAGAGATGATTGCGACGATGGTCAGTCGCGGGTAGTTGCCGACCTTGATAGCCACGCTGACCGCTGAGGTCCGGTCAGCAGAAGGAGGACAGACATAGAGCATACACAACGGGCGAAATACCAAACCGAGCCCCGCCGGAACAAGAGCCGGTGTGGGCATTGGCGACGGTCCAGGTGGATTCACGGGGTTCGATTCCCTGCCGTCGCGCGGAGGAGTACAGATGGAAGCATATCAGCCGGAATTGGGACAAGCGGTCTTTGGTCAGGACTCCGAAGCCTACGGAGTGCCCGAACACGGGAAGGCGCTGCTATTGTACCTGTTATCAGAGGTGGGGAGGGTCTACTGGAATTGCAATCAAAAGGAGTGGGGTCCGTTGATGCCTGACCCGCAGATCCCAGGGTTGCAGGTCCGTCCGTACGACTGGTATGCTGACGACGCGCCGCCCAACTTCGTCTTTGGCGATGTTGCGATCCGCTGGTACAAGCACCCAGGGCGGGGACTGAGTTGCAACCGGGGGCTCAACCCTGACGAGTGGGTCAAGTGGTTCGGGGAGTGTCTGGCTGCTATCCATGCCAAGGACGACAGTAATGACGACGCTCCCTAAGCGCCCCAAGCCCGCGCCATCATTCAAGCGCCGCACAGCGGGTGCCGCATCCAAGCGAGCTGGCGAGGCGTGGGAGCAGCACGTATCCTCGCAGTGGCTCGAACCGTTGCGGGAGTCTGGCGTGATCCGCTGCTGGCACAAGCTCGAACCACGTAAGGTGGGCGATAAGTTTGTGGCCGACGCCGGGGCCGACTTCGTGGCGTGCCTATCGTCAGGTGAGTACGTCGCTATCGAGTGCAAGCAGACGACAGCGCGACGGTTTGCACGCTCGTCTATCAGCGGAGTTCAGGAGGCGCATCTAAACGCAGTGCCACGCTCGTTTCTGGCTCTGCTGATAGACGGGCGGCGGTTTCTGATCCCGTGGCGAAAGGTGCCGTGGATCAAGCTTCTGACCGCTGAGAGTGTCACTACTGAGGAGTGCGCGGCGTGGGAGCTAAGAGGTGGCTCGCTGCAAGTGTTGACGCTTCGGCTGCGCGAATAGCGACGGGAGCGAAAGAAAACGCCATGCCGTGGTGTTTTTTTCTTGCCACCGAAAACGGCTTGCGGTACAACTTTCATCACTAAGGGAGACACCAAATGTACACGACGATCGCAATCGACAATCAGACCGGAGAAGAGTTCAGTTTCAGCGCAGACACAATCGAGGCTCTGGCCGCAGAGGTAAAATCAGCCTCCGATGGGCACGATTTTCCGAGCCGGCTGAAAGTGGAAGATCGGCTTGGGGTTTGCGGCTGGGTGAGCCCAGATGGTGGCTGGGCGTGGGCGTGGGCGTAGGTCAAAGACTCCGCCAAGCCCGCGAGACCATTGGGATCTCGCAGGCTGCCGTGGCTCTGTCTCTTGTGCCGCCGAAGCAAAGGTCGAGCATTGGACGGTATGAGAGCGGACACGACGAGCCGTCGCTTGCCACGGTCGAGCAGTTAGCCAAGGTACTGGGAGTAGAGCCGTGCTGGCTGGCGTTTGGAGTGGACCATGGCAAGTGACGTGCGAACCATCAAAGGCCCGTGCTTCGACGAGTGCCGCAATGGGATACAGGAGGTCCGCTCCCCCGGATTCTTAGATTTCTACATGGAATGCGGATGCACCTACGAAGGCGTGACGGTTCCCATTCCCAAGCTCGACCCCGAAACGCGGCCCAACGTGCCGCCGAGGATGCTGTGATGATGACCGACGAACAATACATCGACTGGCTCTTCCGGCAGGAGCCATGCGGATACCAAAACACACCGGGATTCCGCGCTTTCCTCCTCGATGCAATGGCGGAGATTGGAGAGCGTCCGCGTGCTGGCGATGTTGCTTCGATGCACCTGGCATACACCGCTGGACAGGTTCAGGGCATCGCACGGACTTGGACCGAAGATCGACCGACCGAGCCGGGGGAGTATTGGGCAGCCCTGCACCCCGACCAGCGGGAAAGGCTGTGGGCATCGCAGGCAGTGATGTGCGTGGTCATTGCGAGGAATGAGCACGGGGGGTTCCTGTCTGTTCGCTGGTTCGATGCAGACCTTGAGGAGTGCAGTCTTGGCCTTGCTGATCTGTTATTCGACGGAGCCAAGTGGTCGCGCCGGGAGACTCCGGCGGACCCGTTTGAGGAGGTGACAACGTGACGGATTCCTACG
>OFRM01000922.1_pt1 | contig 10962 bp, 6 predicted proteins | sample 1543101 | NCBI WGS metagenome assembly OFRM01 (sample SAMN07774223, study PRJEB24372) | wastewater metagenome | isolation source: Exp Tend VB 0WW | collected 2016-02
CTATCCCAGGACTCTTTAAAAGAAGCATTAAAGCTTGGAGGCTCCTCTACTGGGCCAGCCTCCTTGCAGGCGTTAGCAACATTATAGGGTTTAATATTGGTAGTCTAATTGGTACAGTCATTGGTCTTTATATTCTTTTCCAAGTTAAAAAACTCTACCGCTAAATTACTCAAACAAAAAACATCCCGATCAAATCGGGATGTTTTTTAATTCTGTGTTTATTCCATTATTGCTTCTGGAGCGGTGTCAGCAACCGGCGCGGCGGCCATTTCCATTTCACCGTCTCCCCCAGCACCAATGTTAGCAGCCAAAGTTGCTGCGTCCAAAATTTCTTGCGCAGCGGCTGGATTAAACCCAGTACCAGCAGGAATCAATTTTCCAATAATCACATTTTCTTTCAAGCCACGCAAGTAATCGGTTTTACCAGTCACAGCAGCTTCGATCAAGACACGAGTTGTTTCTTGGAAAGATGCCGCAGCTAAGAATGAATCGGTATTCAAAGAAATTTTGGTAATACCCATAAGCAGTTGTTCTGCTTTAGCAGGCTGTTTGCCGTTTTTAACTAAGTGCTCGTTAATTTCATCAAAGCGGGCTTTGTCAGCCATATCGCTGGTAATAAAATCGCTGTCCCCACTGTCAACTACTCGAACCTTACCAAACATTTGACGGACAATAACTTCCACGTGTTTATCGTGAATATCTTGTCCTTGAGAAACATAAATATCTTGAACTTCTTTAACTACATATTTTTGTGCAGCTTCTGTTCCCTGAAGTTCCATAATCTGGGAAGGATTTAAGTTACCTTCTGTAAGTGGCTGGCCCTTTGTCACAAGATCGCCGTCTTTAACTAGAAGAGAAAAGCTACCAGGGATGCTATATTCTTTAAGTTCATCACTTTCATGGACAACTACCAAACTATTTTTATCAATTCGGACAATTCCAACATTTTCTGCTTTGATAGTTTTACCAGTTTCATCCACAAACAATGAATCACCATTTTCAGCATGTGCGCCGTTTTTAACAAATGGCTGGCTACCAGCTGGCATAGTGTACATGTCTTTTTTAACATCTGCTCCTGAAATAAGAACAATCTGTTCTTTGCTACTGATAGAAGTCACAGAAACTTGCCCGTCAATTTCAGCCACAGTTGCTTGTCCTTTTGGTTCACGCACTTCAAACAATTCTTCCACACGAGGAAGTCCTTGGGTAATATCTTTTACCGAAGCGCTACCACCAGTGTGAAAAGTACGCATAGTCAACTGAGTTCCAGGCTCACCGATAGCTTGAGCGGCCACAATACCAACCGCAGCTCCAAGCTCAACCATTTTGTTAAACCCAAGGTCGTAACCGTAACAGACACGGCAAATTCCACGAGTCAGTTTACACTTTAACACACTGCGGCATTTGACTTCGCTGGTATCACTGTCAGCAATAATTTTTGCTTGTTCATCGTCAATACCATTGTTACGAGCGACGATCAAATTACCTTTTTCATCTTTAATGTCTTCTGCAGCAACGCGGCCAAAAAGTCTGCGGTCAAAAGCTTTGTTCATGGCGTCACTCTCAGCTCTACTGATAATGTCAAAGCTATCAGTGCCACAGTCTTCAGCATTTACAACCACATCCTGAGCAACGTCAACCAAACGGCGAGTCAAATAACCAGCATCTGCAGTACGAAGAGCGGTGTCAGACATACCTTTTCGAGAACCGTGAGTAGAAATGAAATATTCGAGTACTCCAAGTCCTTCTTTAAAACTACCACGGCAAGGAAGTTCAATAACATCACCAGCAGGGTTTACCACAAGGCCTTTCATACCAGCCATTTGGTTAATCTGAGAGAACGAACCACGAGCTCCAGAGCTAACCATATAATTAACTGTACTATGGTCTTCAACTGTACCTACAACAGCTTTGGCAATTTTCTCAGATGCCCCAGCCCAAATTTCAATCACACGACCATAACGTTCGTCTTCAGTTAATAGCCCTTCACGATGTTGTTCGTAAGAAGCCTGAACTTCATCGTCAGCAGTTTTTAATATCTCATATTTATTATCAGGAACTCGAAGGTCATCCATACCCCAAGACAACCCTGACTTTTTCATGTAAGTAAATCCAGTGCGCTTAATTTCGTCAATAAGTTCAGCGGTTTTTTCATTTCCAAACATACGGTAAGCTTCACGCACTAAAGCTTGCAAGCGTTTTTTATCAAAAGCTTCATTACGATAGCCTAATTCTGCTGGAACAATTTTGTTAAAGATCAAGCGTCCCACGGAAGTTTCTACAAGCTCTCCATAGTGATTATCTCCGCCAGAGGCGGACCCGCCTTCGGCGGGGAAACGAACTTTAACGCGAGCCTGAATATGTACATAACCATTATTATAAGCCATTAAAGCTTCAGAGGAATCTGCAAAGATTTTGCCTTCACCTTTTAAGCCTTCACGCATCTTTGTAATGTAGAAACAGCCTACCACAACGTCCTTGTCAGGAGTCATCACAGGATTTCCAGAAGCAGGCTTCAACAAGTTGTGTGCCGAAACCATAATCTCTCGCGCCTCTTTTTGCGCTGCTTCAGTAAGAGGAACGTGGACAGCCATTTGGTCACCATCAAAGTCAGCGTTAAAAGCCGCACACACCATAGGGTGTAGTTGAATTGCTTTTCCTTCAATAAGGACTGGCTGAAAAGCTTGGAAACCAAGTCTGTGCAAAGTTGGAGCGCGGTTAAGAAGAACGTAGTGATCTTTAGTAACTTCTTCTAAAATATCGTAGACTTCGGTGCGAGCTTGTTCAATAAGGCGGTTTGCACTTCGCACATTATGTGCATATTCGCGAGCGATAAGTTTAGAGATAACGAAAGGTTTGAATAATTCCAAAGCCATTAATTTTGGCAACCCACATTGATGAAGTTTCAAGTGTGGACCGACAACAATAACAGAGCGGCCTGAGTAGTCAACACGTTTTCCAAGCAAGTTCTGACGGAAGCGTCCTTGTTTTCCTTTAAGCATGTCTGCTAAAGAACGAAGTTTTCGCTTCTGACCAGTAGAAGCAGTGACTTCTTTGCCGTGACGTACGGAGTTGTCGATAAGCGCGTCTACCGCTTCCTGCAACATACGCTTTTCGTTTCGTGTAATAACCTCTGGAGATTTAATTTCCAAAAGTTTTTTAAGACGGTTGTTGCGGTTAATCACACGGCGATATAAATCGTTAAGGTCACTTGCAGCAAAACGACCACCATCAAGTTGAACCATCGGACGAAGATCTGGAGGGATAACTGGCAAATGTGTAGTAAGCATCCATTCAGGACGCAAGCCAGCATTGATTAATGACTTAGCCAACTTTAACCTGCGCAAAGCTTTTTTAGCAGCTTGGCCTTCTAAATTTTTAACCTGAGTTTCAAGGTCACTGGCAAGCTGTTCAAGGTTTACTTCTTCAAGCAACCCTTGCAATGCTTCAGCACCAATGCCAGCAGTAAACACCGGACCGTACTTCATAGATAAATCACGGTAATCGAGCTCAGAGATAATTTGCATTTTTTTAATGCTCTTTAACTCGCTTCTTGCTTGGTCACGAATGTCTTCTAAATTTTTTAGTTCCTTAGCCCAAAGATCTTGGAGTCTAGTAATTTCTGCGTCAACTTTAGCGGCCAACACATCAGCATCTACTTTTTTTCCGGCCTCCGCATGAACGCTACTGCGAGCTTTAGCAATTAAAGTTTCGTAACGGCTCTCTATATCTTTTTTCTTGGCTTTAAATTCACCTTCAATCTGTTCAACTGTGGAAGCTCTAGCTTCTTCGTCAACAGAAGTGATAATGTATGCGGCGAAATAAACTAGCTTTTCTAAATCCTGGACACCAAGATCAAGAACTAAGCCAATACGGCTTGGAACACCGCGCAAAAACCAAATGTGCGCAACTGGAACAGCCAATTTGATATGACCCATGCGTTCGCGACGCACTGAAGCCTTAGTGACTTCTACACCACACTTGTCACAAACAATATTTTTATAACGAATACGTTTGTACTTACCACAATAACATTCCCAGTCCTTAATTGGACCAAAAATCTTTTCGTCGAATAAGCCGTCTTTTTCTGGACGCTGGGTTCGGTAGTTAATAGTTTCTGGCTTAGTAATCTCACCGTGAGACCACGACAAAATTGTCTCTGGGCTAGCCAGTTTAATTTTTACACCTTTGAATTCTTCGGTCTGTGTCAACATATATTATAGTGCTTAGTTTTTAGTAATTAGTGCTTAGTAAATTTACTACTCACTGCATACTATTTCTTAGCCTTATCTTTCTTTTTCTTGTCTTTTTTGACCGGTTCGTCAAACAAAGACACAGTTGGAATTTGCGGTATCGACACGACCGCAGGGGCATCGTCTATAGTAGGGTCTCTCTCTTCTGTAGCACTGCTGACCTGACCACCTTCTCCAAGAAGTTCAACATCGAGAGATAAACTTTGTAATTCTTTCACTAAAACACGGAAAGACTCTGGAACATTTGGCTTTTTAATTGGCTCACCTTTAACAATGGCTTCGTAAGTTTTACTACGACCAACCACGTCATCAGACTTTATAGTCAACATTTCCTGCAAAGTATGAGCGGCACCATAACCTTCCAAAGCCCAAACTTCCATTTCACCAAAACGCTGTCCACCAAACTGAGCTTTACCACCAAGTGGCTGTTGAGTAATCAAACTGTACGGTCCAGTACTTCGAGCGTGCATCTTGTCGTCTACTAAGTGATGCAGTTTCAAAATATAAGTAATACCAACGGTCACCCGTTCATCAAAGGACTCCCCTGTTTTACCGTCGTACAAAGTGACTTTACCGTCTCTTGGGATACCAGCTTTTTCAAGCTCTTCTTTAATTTGGTCTTCGGAGATCCCATCAAGCACTGGAGTTGCGATGTTGTAACCTAAACGCTTGGCAGCAATACCCAAATGGGTTTCTAAAATCTGCCCAAGGTTCATACGACTTACCACACCAAGAGGGTTGAGGATAATATCCACCGGAGTTCCGTCTTCCATAAATGGCATATCTTCGACAGGAATAATTTTAGAGATAACACCTTTGTTCCCATGACGACCAGCCATTTTATCTCCGACTTGAATTTTGCGTAAAACCGCAACTGAAACCTGAATAGAACGAATAACACCAGAAGGAAGTTTGTCACCAACATCTCTCCTAAACTCGCGAATGTTAACAACCTTACCATATTCACCATGTGGCAAAGAAAGTGAAGTGTCTTTAACGTCGCGAGATTTTTCACCAAAAATAACTCGCAAAAGTTTTTCTTCTGCAGTTAAGTCTGTTTCACCTTTTGGAGTAATTTTTCCAACTAAAATATCACCAGCTTTAACTTGTGCGCCAATTCGAATGACGCCAGTTTCGTCTAAGTCTTTTAACTTCTCTTCACCGACGTTTGGAATATCGCGAGTGACAATTTCAGGTCCAAGCTTAGTGTCGCGAACATCAATTTTAAAATCTTCAATGTGAACAGAAGTATAACGGTCTTGCTGAACTAAGCGGGAGGAAAGTAAAATAGCATCTTCGTAGTTGCCACCTTCCCAAGACATAAAGGCAACGAGCAAGTTTTGTCCCAACGCTAATTCACCATGCTCGGTGGAAGTACCGTCGGCAAGCACATCCCCTGCTTTAACTTTTTGGCCACGAGTTACGCGAGCAATCTGGTTTATAGAAGTCCCGCTGTTAGTACGAACGAATTTCAAAAGATCATACTCTTTTTTCTTACCCGAATCGTTTTGAACAATAATCTTGTCACCCATAACACTATGGACGACTCCAGACTCTTCTGACATAACCACCTGACCACTGTCACGAGCAGCCTTACCTTCCATACCTGTACCAACAATTGGTGCTTGTGGAGCGATACAACTAACAGCCTGACGTTGCATGTTACTGCCCATCAATGCACGGTTAGCATCGTCATGTTCCAAAAATGGAATAAGAGAAGTTGTAACAGAAATAATTTGTTTTGGAGAAACATCTAAACAGTCAATGTCGTTGGTCTCTGCAATGCTTGGCACGCCGTGCACACGCACAGAAGTGCGCTCTTCAGTAAAGTAACCGTTTTCATCAACTTCAATGTTTGCTTGACCAATTGTTAAACGTTCTTCCTCGTAAGCATCCAAATACTCTACCTTAGTTGTCACGCGTGGTTTAATGCGCATTTCTTCCAAATCAACCACACTTTTTAATTCTTTAGCCTGAGCTTCGGTAATTACTGAGCCGGCTTGAACAATAATTTTTTTAGCATCTTTAATGTCGAAGATTGCAATCTCACCAACTGCGTCTTTACCATCATTTTTGGCTACTGTCTTAACTTGGCGATATGGAGTTTCAATAAAACCAAAGTCATTAACCTTTGCATATGTTGCTAAGTGCGCAACAAGACCGATGTTAGGTCCTTCAGGAGTGGTAATTGGACAAAGACGACCGTAGTGAGAACGGTGCACGTCACGAACTTCAAAACCAGCGCGTTCGCGAGAAAGTCCACCAGGGCCCATAGCGGACAAACGGCGCTTGTGTTCAAGTTCTGCAAGGGGATTGGTTTGGTCCATAAACTGAGACAACTGTGAAGAAGAAAAGAATTCCTGCATAGCAGCCACAATTGGGCGAACGTGAATAAGTTGAGCAGGAGTAACTGTTTCAAGGTCAGCTAGTGACATTCTGTCTTTAGCAATACGAGCCATACGGGCAAGACCGACACGGTATCGTGTTTGAATTAGTTCGCCTGCGGCACGGACACGTCGGTTTGCTAAATGGTCAATATCATCGGCTGGGGTTTGAGCATTGTTTAAGCGAATAATTTCTTTAACAACAGAAACAATATCTTCGCGAGTCAAAATGCGGCTGTCATTGTCTTTTGGAAAATCTAGGCGTTGATTAAACTTATAACGCCCAACCTCAGAAAGATCATAGCGTTCAAAGTTAAAGAACATTGCAGTAATTAAAGATTTTGCGTTGTCTACGGTTGCCAAGTCACCAGGACGAATACGCTTATAGACTTCTTTAAACCCTTCGTCGGCTGTGGTGGATGCATCTTTGTCTAAAGTTGCTTGGATGAAACGATTTTCTGGATCTGTATCGACGTCCTTAAACTCTTCTAAAATTTCTTCATTTGTAGTTATACCAAAGACACGTAACAGTGCTGTAATAGGAATTCTGCGCTTGCGGTCAATTTTTACACCAATAACATTAGCGTTGTCTGTATCAAGTTCAAGCCATGCCCCGCGGTTTGGGACAATCTTAGCGCCGTAAACATTTCGGCCGCGACTAAACTCAGCCGTGAAAAACACACCTGGGGATTTTATAAGCTGGCTAACCACAACACGCTCCACACCATTGATGACAAATGTACCGCGTGGAGTCAGTAATGGAAAATCACCAAAATACACATCCTGTGTTTTGGTTTTGCCTGTAACTTTATTTACTAACTTTGCACTAACATAAAGAGGAGCTTCGTAACTTGTATTTCTCTCTCTTGATGTATTCTCGTCGTACTTTGGTTTATCAAAAAAATAATCGCCAAACCATAACTCTAAATTTTTGCCGGTAAAATCTTTAATCGGATTTATTTCGGCCAATAACTCTTTTAAACCTTTTTCAAAAAACCATTTATATGAATCGAGTTGAATCTCGATTAAATTTGGCATCTGCGTCACTTCTGGAAGCTTACTAAAGAAGCGACGGGTCATGCCTGTGCTAGTGGCGGCCAATGAAGTGGCTGGCTTTGCTTTCGTTGTCATGAACAGTTCATTTCATGCATCACTTAGCGTCCTAAGTGGTGCACTTATTAATGATAGAAGACACGAAAGTAGCGCTACCCAGTCTTCCAATAGTCTTGAAGGCTAGTACTACTCAATAGTGGATATAGACGAAGGTTGTAAATTATGCTATACTACCTTTATCTGGTTGAGAGGAATTTCTCCTACCGACAAGAAACAAAAACAAATATCTTGGGGGCAAAAAAAATACCTCCTTTTTTGCATAGACGCAAAAAAGGCCATTTAAAAATAGGCTTAATTTCCTATAGTTTTTTCCACATATCTATTATAACTCCAAATGAAACTTTGTCAAGGGAAACCTTGACTTTTCTCTATTAAAATAGCCTACTACACTCCCAGGATTCCCCTACGAGGGGAGTCCTGTTTAGTCTTTGACTAAAAAACAATGCTATAATAACTACATGATCGCCTATTTAAAAGGAAAAATCCTTGAAAAAACAACGAATTTTGTAATTTTGGAGAACCAAGGGCTTGGCTACAAAGTTTTTGTAACCCCAGAAAGCTTGGAAAACCCAATTGGCCAAGAAATTATTCTATATACCTATCAAAAAGTCAGTGATGACGGGCATTTTCTGTATGGTTTACCTAATTTTGCGACCTTGCAGTTCTTTGAAATGCTAATAAGTGTCTCTGGAGTAGGCCCAAAAGTTGCTCTTGGCATCCTTTCGTCAGCAAAAACTGGCATAATTGAGCAAGCTATTGGTAATCAGGACCCTGAAATCTTTACCAGAATGAGTGGGGTGGGCAAAAAAACAGCTGAACGCATTATTTTAGAGCTAAAGAATAAAGTTTCAACTTTGGGGATGCCCCCTAATGCTGGTGGCAGTGATATTTTTGATGCTTTGCTTTCTTTGGGCTATAAAAACCACGAAGTCCGCGAAGCTATTGGAAAACTAGACACTTCCCTACCAACAGAGCAACAACTCAAAGAAGCCCTCAAATTGTTAAGTAATAAATAGAGCTACTCTTTTTACTCATGCATTTAATTCAACTAGAAAGCCAAGATAGACAGCGATATAACGACTTTGTTAAAGGACGCGACGGAAGTTTTTTGCAAAGTTGGGATTGGGGTGATTGGCAAACCCAACTTGGCAAACAAGCACATCGTTTTTTTATTAACGACGACACTGGCGTAACTATTTTAGCTGGACAAGCAGTAGCGACACCAACATTTTTTAATAAATTCTATCTTTACTTTCCCTATGGACCAGTAACGACAGATGAGACCGTAATGACTTTTTTCCTTACGGAAATTAATAAACTTTTCCCAAAAAATATTTTCATTCGCATTGAACCTCAATGGAAACCGACACATGGCTTACCGGGCAAAAAAACTATTAACATCCAACCAAGCCGAACCCTTATTGTCGATATCAAAAAAACTGACGAAGAAATTTTGGCGCAGATGCATCCAAAGACTCGCTACAATATTCGCTTAGCACAAAAGCATGGTGTAGAAATTGAACGAGAAACTTTTTCCAATAACGAAGACAGTTTATTTTTTAAAGAAGCTTTCAGATTAATCACAGAGACTGCAGAAAGACAAGGATACCTAAACCATTCTTCAAGTTATTACGAGAAATTATTAACTTTTTTTTCTTCAACACATCAAAATAGTGATATCAACATTGCCGTTTTCCGGGCTATCTTTAATAAAAACCTTCTAGTCAGTAGCGTTATGATAGATTTTGGAGCAACTCGAACTTATTTGTTTGGCGGATCAAGCGAGCAACAAAGAAACGTCATGGCCCCTTACGCGCTTCACTGGAATGCTATTTTAGATGCAAAAAAACAAGGTTTGGAGTATTATGATTTTGATGGTCTTGAACTATCGATCGGAAAACAAGCTCAATTTGCGCGCTTTAAACAAGGCTTTGGAGGAAGCATTGTAGAATTTTCTGGCGCTTACGATATTGTCTCAAATACAGCATGGTATACTGTCTATAGTGTCTTGCGAAAAATAAATCGCTTTATCAAACACTTAACAACAAGATACTAGTGACAAGGGACTAGTTACTAGCAACTTTTCCATGAAACAACAATATAAAATTTGCGTCTCTGGTTCTGCTGCAGACAATTGCTTACCAGGCGCTTTTAAAAAAGCTGAGGAGATGGGTTATCAAATTGCCAAACAAGGTGCAGTGCTTATGACCGGCGCGACTATTGGTATTCCGCTGTGGGCGACAAGAGGTGCTAAACGAGGCAAAGGATTATCTATCGGCCTTTCTCCTGCCTCGACTCTCCGTGAACATATTAACACCTACAAACTTCCCACCGATTACATGGATCTAATTATCTACACAGGCTTTGATTATTCCGGCAGAAACCTTCTCCTAACTAGAAGCAGTGACGCTGTGATAGAAATTTGCGGACGCATTGGTACCCTGAATGAATTTACCATTGCCTTTGAAGATAAAAAACCAATAGGCGTATTGCTAGGAACTGGTGGGGTCAGCGACGAAATCAAACACATTCTCCGAGTTTCCAAACGCGGAGAAAAAGATATCATTTTTGATACTGATCCAACCCGACTCGTAAAAAAGATTCTTGCAGTCTTGCGAAAAAAAGACAAAGCATTAAAAAATTACAAAAAACCGCAACTAAAACTTTCGCTAGAATAAACCATTAGCAAATAGTAAAAGGCTCGCAACGTCTTCTCGTCGCGAGCCTTTTGATTTCACTGGTCATCCTCCTGCCTAACTGCAAAGTAGCTTCTCTGCCCGTGCGTACAGAGTGTTGCAGAACTTCTCTGCAGTTTCTCGCTCCGTGGTTAATGATTGCACATAGCGCTCTCGGAGCCCCAGACAATCATCCAAATGGTCGACTTCCTTCATCCCTGCTTCATACCGCTGGCGAGCTTTTGCTAAACACTCCTGGGCCGTGTTAAGTATCTGCTCGTAAGCTATGCGCTTAGACTCAAGCACAGCCTTTCCAAGCCGCTGATCCTCGGCCAGTAAATAGCCTTCCAGGTTACGCTTGAGAGTCGCAATTGCTACCTGATGTGTTGCCCAAAAGTCTTCATCACTCATCGCCCTTCTCCTTTCAAGAGCCAAGCTTCCAAAACAACTTACTAATTTAGCATATTTACAGAGGTATGTCCATGCTCTATAATAAGAAAATTTCTGAAATAAAAAGCACCTACCTCACTTTTTCAC
>OFRM01000923.1_pt1 | contig 10961 bp, 15 predicted proteins | sample 1543101 | NCBI WGS metagenome assembly OFRM01 (sample SAMN07774223, study PRJEB24372) | wastewater metagenome | isolation source: Exp Tend VB 0WW | collected 2016-02
CCGCCACTTGCACGCGAATACCGCGGCACCAGCAAGCGAATGTTGACTCAGACCGAGCAAGATCAATGCCAACGTCAACAAGCCCAGCTTGCGCGTGGGGGCTGCTACATTTTTGCAGATCGAGTAGCTGAGGCGATCGACGAGCTGGTGCGGTATCGGGATGAGGTGTTGGCGAGGGTGTGATGGCTGTATATGTCGATTGGCTCATCAATTATGGTTGGAAGTTGCGCGGACATACCATGTCATCCTGTCACTTAACCGCCGACACGCTGACAGAATTACACGACTTTGCTCAGCAAATCGGACTCAAGCGGGAGTGGTTTCAGCAAGGTTCTTTGCCGCACTACGACTTGACCCCTCGCCGACGTGAGGCTGCTGTTCGACTTGGTGCGGTCGAACTGACCAGGCAAAATTTGCGCGAAGTTTATCGGCGATTGCGCCTAGCGAGGATGACGTGACACCAAAGCAGTGCAAAGACATCGACACAGTGCGTCTGCTGGTATCGCCACAGCAACTGTGGGCATGTTGTAGCAGACCACCGACCCTGATCCTGTGCCAGGAAGCGTAACTTTGAAATTACCGATGCCGGCCTAGACTTCATCGGCGAGCCACGCACCAAACCCTACACAGGTTACTGACATGCCGAATGCAACCCGGATATGCCCGCAGTGCGGGCGAACAGCCCGCCGGCTTCTACAAGCTACAGCGTGCCGTGGGCACCGCGAAACACCTACAGAGGCAGCCATTTGCCCGACTTGTCGGGTTGAAATGGATCGCCCAGAAAAGCATTTACGCTGGACGGCCTATAACACCCGCTCCGATACCGACAACTAATGCCCCTCCGCGAACTCAACACCACGCAGTGGGCCAAGCTGCTACGTATGGCGCGATACTTGCAACGCTTTCGCAGGCTGCGCATCATCTGGAAATCAATCTCAGGCTGAGAAGGACACATGACCACACTACCCACACTCTACAAGCTAACCTCAACGGGTGCCATCCAACAATGGACCGTCGCTGTCGATGGTAACACCATCAGCACGACCTACGGTCAGGTCGGTGGCGCGATGCAGACAACGCACGACGTCATCACCGAAGGCAAGAACCTCGGCCGCAGCAACGCGACGACGTCTGAGCAGCAGGCCCAGCTTGAGGCGGCAGCTCAGCATGAGAAGAAGCGAAAGGCTGGCTATGTCGCGGACCTCGCGACCGCGCAAGCTGGTGGCACCGACGGCGTCATTGAGGGCGGCGTGCTGCCGATGTTGGCCAAGGTTTACGAAGATCGCGCCGACAAGGTGACGTTTCCGATCGCTGTCCAGCCAAAGCTGGACGGACATCGCTGCATCGCAGTGGTTGAGGTATCGGGCGGCGAGGGTGTCTCTGCCTCACTCTGGTCCCGCACCCGCAAGCCGATCAAGTCGATGCCGCATATCGTCGCCGAACTACGCACCGTCTTCGCCGAACGTCTGCGCACAGGTGAGATCTCCGACGGAACGTATGTGACCGACGGCGAGCTATACAGCCACGACTATCGCGATCGATTCGAGGAGCTAACGTCCCTTATTCGACCCGATGAGCCGCGACCAGGGCACGAGGTTGTCGAATACCACGTGTACGACATTGTGTCACAGCAGCCGTTTCTAGAGCGCTTCCGCACACTAGAGCACACATTCGACGCCACAAAGCATATTCGTCTGGTCGAGACGCACATCGCGCACAATGTAGACCAGCTTATGAGCCACTACGACTACTTCCGCAAAGCTGGCTATGAGGGTGCGATGGCACGGCAGTTGCATCTGCCATACGAGCACAAGCGCAGCGATCAGCTTCTCAAGCTGAAAGACTTCGTTGACTCGGAGTTCAAGATTGTCGGGATCGAGGAGGGACGCGGTAAACTGCGTGGCCACGTCGGCGCCTTCGTCTGCGAGGTTCCTGTCGGTGACACGATGGCTACGTGTGCTGTCAAGCTGGCTGGCGATACGTCGGTGCTCGCACAAGCCTGGCAGCAGCCCGACAAGTGGATCGGGAAGATGCTGACGGTCAAGTATCAAGGCCGAACTGCGGCGGGTGTGCTGCGGTTTCCGGTGGGGCTGCGACTGCGGGAAGAGGTGTAGTATGATTCTACACAACGATAGCAGTGTCACCCTGACCGAAGAAGAGTGGCTAAAGGCCCGACCACGCTGGATCAGCATGGTTGATGCAAATCCCGACGACGGCGAGGTTGTGCTCTGCTATCTGCTTAACAAGCGCGGACACAAAGAGTACCGACGGTTAAGCTGGTGCGACCACTACGGAAATTGGGATGACGAGAGCGGCGATGACTACTTTTGTGATAGGGAGTGTATTTCTGGCTATGGGAGCCGCCACTACCACCGCTACCACCCTTGCCTACCGCCCCGACGCCACTACCATCAGATGCTGCTGCATCGTCGTCGCGATCTCGATAAGCAAGTTCTGTACAGGTCCACCGACGTCGCCGCGATATCCTGATGCCGCAGTCCTTCTACCCTTGACTTCCACCCGCCCGCCATGTTACCTTGGCTCAGCGGCCACGAGCCGCCGAGGATAGCATGTCAGCGACGACACTTGCGTACCTAGTGACCTATTGTGTGTTTTCCCTATACACCAAACAGCTAGGTAAGCAAAGCGACGGCGCTGTCTTACTTCTCGCCTCAATGCTTGCTTGCGCTATCGTGTGGGTGTTGGGTCTACTGGTGTGGGAAGGTTGGCGAAGGTGGGTGGAGAGTAACTCCACACGCAGGGACGCCGCAGTGCTCGCACATCTGCGCACTCAAAACATACATATCACACCTGCCGTCAAGCCCCCGCCGTTTTCCCTACATCAGCTCTGGCAACGCATCTTTCACCCCGATACCCTACAAGCTGCCGCAGCATCCGCCACTATCCTACTCGCGTCTACACTTGCATACGGTCAACCTGATGTGTCGTTGCTTCTTCCACTTCTGCTGATGAAGGGTGGACCGAACATCTGGGGTGTACTGCTGTCGTGGTTGCGCGGTGAAGGTGTGACAGTGCGAGCGCGCGTGGTGCTAGGTCTTGCAGTGACCGCCGTGGTCGCGGTGCTGTGGCATAAGTTGGACTTCCATGCGCAGCTCGGCGTCGGTGTGGCGCTGATGTGTGCGTCGGTCTACGTGCTCGCATACTATCCGAAGCTGGCGGTGATGTCGCGGTATCGCGGCGATGTGGGTTTTCTGGTGACAGAGATGACCGGGACGTTGCTGTTTGCGGTGCCGGCTGCGGTGGTTCTGGTGCTTGCAACCGCGGCCTGGCGGCATCAGCCCGTTGCTCCGATGCTGCAGCAAGCTGGACACCTGATGCTGAATTGGAAGCTCTGGATCATGGCTGTCGCTTCCGAGGGTGCCGGGCTCTTTGGTGGACTCATTTTTATGGCCAAGATGGCATCGGCCCTCTCGGTCTCAATCAATCGCTGCACGTCCCTTCTAGGTGGCTTTGCCGCGACGTTGATTCTGTGGGCGGGGGGCCGGGACGTGTCTTGGCTGCGAGCGGTCTGGGATTACATCACGGCGCCACAGAATCGACCCGAGCTTGTCGGCGTCGCGGCGATGTTGCTGGCGCTGCTGATTGGTCTAGGTGGACGTGAGCGGAAGAGTGGAGATGATAAGCGGGCGAGCGGTGGGCGACCGGTGACTGAGCCGACGGTGATGTGGTTGCCAGAGGCGGTGCGCTAGGTGCGCGGCAGCGTAGCGACGAGCTTCTTCATGTCGCTGAGCGACAGATGAAACTCGTCAGTGTCGGAGCGGGCGAAGGCTGAGATACCAAGCGGTTTCAGCACGACACTGTACGACGTCGGGAAGGCAGCGGCCATCCTCGGTGAGGACGGCGACGGTGTGTCCGGGTCGGTGACTGTCTTTGTGAATACCACCGTAGAAGCTTCTCACCCATCCACCCACCTCAAGCACGACCGCCTTGACCGCGTTGTACCGATTCGCCTTGACTGCAACAGTCATGCCGGGTTGAAGCTGTGACTTGTTCATCGAACTACTCCGCGTTGAGTTGGTGGTTGACGACTGCCGCGACTGCCTGGTCAATCGACCACAGCATGCCGCCGAGGTTGCGACCGATGCCGTTGCTGCCGCACAGCACTGCGTTGACGCGCTCACCTTCCGTCGAGATCTCGTATTCGTAGTCACCGACGGTGAACCGCGCCCAGCCTTTCGTCTGCAGACCCGCGTCATTGGCCAGTTTCTTGACGAGCTGAGTCATCGCGTCGGTGACTTCGTCGTCGAAGCGAATGAAGACGAAGGTGTTACCGCCGCCGAGGATCTCACCCGAGGCTTCGCAGCGGCTCACGTTTTCGTGGCTGTTGGCGATGGCTTTGATTGCTTTGACGTCGAGGCCGTTGCGACGAATGGTGATGTCGAGGCTGTTGTGGTCCGACCGGACGCTGACATCGCGGGCGCTGTAGCCGAGGGTCTTTAGCTGCTTGCGAATCTCTGCTGCCTTCTGCTTGCTCATCTTCGTGTCTCCTTGTACAAACAGTATTCGGCACGGCTGGCCGAAAGTCAACCGAAAATCGACAGAAATTGAAACTATTTTACAAGTGCCGGAAATCCGGCAAGAATTTCAGCGACTCAGCGGGCAGCGAGTGCGATGCTTGATGTACTTTGGGGTGCGATAGGGTGCGTCTTTAAGCGCGCATCGAACGCAAGCGCCCCGAGACTCGGCCTCTTTGCGAATCGCTTCGATCTTCGCGCGACGCTCGGTAGCTTGTTCTTCGGCGTAACGCTTGCGAAACTCGGCTATTTCGGCGCGCGACGCTTCTTCGGCTCGTCGCCGCTCCTCAGCAGCCATCGCTTCACGAGCACGCTCGACGGGATAGTGAGGATTCGCAAAGCAAGCCGGATTCTGACAATGCTCGCCCTTGCCGCAATCTTCGCGATAGCCCTGTGCCCGACCGCGGCAGGGTCCGCGACTCGGATCATAGCCTGAGAAGCAGAAGGGGCATTCCCAGGCACCCTCGGGCCAAGTGTGCTTTACGTCGCGAACTCGGCCCAGGACGTCAGTGATTTGCGCTGGTATGGGTTATGCCCACCCGTCAGCGGTACGCTTCAGACCGGCGCCGCGCAATGCCGACGAGCGGCTTCGGGCTGCCGCATTGCGCTTGTCTTTCTTGGCGCGGTCAAGCAGAAGTAGCCGAGCTAGTTCGGCCTCACCGGCTGGCGTCAAGCGGTAGTAACCGCCGCCTTCGATCTCGATAAAGCCGTCGCTCATCAGGCGAAGGGTCTCGTTGAAGCTTGCCTGGCCAGTGCGCTCGATCTGCTGGAGTGAGTGAAGCATCGTGTCTCCCTTTGTTGATTCAAGTATCGGCACGCGCAGAAATAAGTCAAGTCGATTTCCGAACTATTTCACAAGTCCGCGAAATCGCTGCAAAGAAAGTCAGCGGTAAGAGCAGCCAGCCTAGCTCGTCCCCAGCAACCCCGCTTTGCGGCATGCCGCAACGAGCTGGTGCGCGGCGATGTCATTGCGCGGCGACAACACGACGCAGAGGGCAAGATGTACCGACGGACAATCAAACGTCCCGTCGAGTAGTTGCGCCTGCAGTGCGTGCGGATTGCGCAGGGCTGCGGTGTGCAGCTTGCGCGCGGAGCAATTGAGGCGTAGGCCCTGCTGTGTTTGCTTGATTACCACATCGGGGGCAGCGTCGGCTACGCCATCGAGTCCGCCGTTTAGCGCCACGCGAAGATCGCCCTGAGCCCGTTGCGCAATCGCTGCGACTGCGTCGGACTTCGTCCCCTGTGCCTGCAGCACAGCGGCGACATCGGCACTACCGAGCGCTAGGTGATAGGCAAAGCGGCTGCGCAAGGCCGCGTCAAGCTGCGAGGCTGGCCGGGACGTGATTGCGATCCACAGATTCGTGCGGTCGTTTTCAAGCGGATGCAGAAGCGCCTGCACCGCCTTGTCGGGTAGCGCATGGACTTCGTCCAGAATGAAGCAGCGGCATCGACAGTCGGGGTTGCTTGTCGACTGCTGCGCCAGCTTGGCCAGCTCACGAATGCGGTCGATGCCGTCGTCGCCGCAGTTGACGATGAAGACGTCGAAGGGGTAGAGAGATTCGATCTCTGTTGCAGGAAAGGTGCCCAGCATCCCTTCTACACCCAGCCATCGCGCAGCCAATGCCTTCGCAATCGTCGTCTTGCCGACTCCGACGGGACCTGTGATCAGCAGCTTCTGCTTCGTTAGTGCGGCGGGTGGAATCTGTTGCGATTTGATGTCACTCAGAAGAAGCATCTCCACCCTCCCTTTCCTTTGCTTGCCAGTCCATCTTCAACATGTCGCCCCAGCCCGCGCACGTCACGCGGTGGTTGCCGTTGATCTGGCCACAGTCCGCGCACGGCGTCAAGTCTTTCTTGAGCGACTCGACCGCGGCGTCAAGAGCACGTCCCGCGTCGTCAAGAATGCCGCGATCGTTTGCGTAGTCACCGGACAGCCGAAGCTGAACGGCGAGAAAGCCGAGCGGTGACATCGTGTTGACGATGAGGTCGGTGTGCGGGTCGGGTACAAGCTCGTCGAATACATTGCCCGCGGTGTCGTACACTGTAGTATCGTCGGTGAGTGCCTTCGCGACCCAGCCGATGACGGCGCCGACCGCCAGCGAGCCCAGTACAAACGGAATCAAAATTTCAACCATAAGCCATTCTACCGCGATCGCGCGACGATGTCAATACCCCAAGGCACCTTGACACATGGCACCCCCAGCCCCGACTATCTACGCACCCGGACTCGGCAGCCTCAATGCCAACGGCGACACCTTTCTCAGCCTCGCCACCGGAGAAGCAACGTTCCGTGGGCCTGCTACCGTGCTCATGGTGCGCACGTATCCTAGTGTTGACTACACGCCCATCATTGATCTCATCAATTCCTTCAATGCCCCACTCGTGCTGGCGGTCTTCGACAGTCTGAACGGCACGTCTCTGGCATTGCTAAATGCCGCCTACGCATCGCTGGGGCGCTTCTATGATTCCGCCAAGTCGCGCACTCCACGTCTACCCACATCAGCCAACACCGACGTACCGGTCATTTTCGGAGGTCCGTTCATCTGCTGTGCCGAGACGAGCATGGGCCTCACCGACGCGAAGGGTTTGGCTTGGGACATCGCGATCACGTACAGCCGCACATCGCAGAATCATCCATACCTGTGCGGAATGCAAGCAGTTTCTACGTTTAGCGGCAACAATCTCAGCCCGCCGGTCTATGCTCTCGGCACCGGGGATGCGGCGATTGCGTCGGATGCGGTAACATTGGGCAAGAAATGGCGCGGTGAGGCGGTGGTCACGGTGTCGCAGTACGAGACGCTGCTGGCTGCGGCTGTTGCGCGGCCGGGGTTGGCTCGGCTGATAAATGCCGCGCTGGTGCCGTATATTGTGCTTGCAGATCCGGTGCCGTAGTTCGTATCTGTTTAATCACAATCCGAATGGTTTTTCGATGCACATTGCATCGCTGAGCTAGATCCTGCACCATACCTCGATAGGGGCTTTTGCAGGTCGTCGCGATATCGGCAAGCTGTTCTTCAGTAAGCTTCCAGTGGCGCGGTCCTTGCTTAGCTCTTTCTCGGATTCTTTGACCCTGTGCTTTTCGGCGCTCTGGCGTCCAATATGTTTGAGCTGCCCGTAGCAGGTTAGCCTCACATTGACGAGCATACTCAGGATGCTCTTTGATGTATTGCTTCTGTTGGTCCGATCTTTGCTTGCGCTTGGTTTCATCTGCCATCCAGGCTTTGTACACCCCTGGATTGTTTCGCCAATTTTCTCGCATTGCTTCGCTGAGTCCTAGATCTACGGCTCGTTGGCGGGCTTTTGCCTTATCTTCCTCTGACCACGGGCGACTTGGGTGGGCATGGCCTGGTGTTCCTTCACCTCCGTCAGTGCTGTTGACGAGCAATTCACCCCTATCTCGCAGGTCTTTAATCCACCTCTGCTCGATAGGTGCCCATGTAGCTCCCTCACCCACCTCAAGAATTTGATACTTAGGTGGCCAGGCTTTAGCGCGTAACAGCTCGCGCATCCAGTTGGCCCTGTGATGTCTGTAAAACCAAGCACCGTCTGCTGTCTTCTTAGACGCTTCGGTCTTATGCCGACTGATTCGGTCAGCCATTTTTCGCGATGTCCAACCTACATATCGGATCTTCTGTGTACGCGGGTCGATTAGCGCATAGACTTGCCACTGCATATAAGCATTATACTACAAGTGTAAGGCAGATTCAAGATCAAAGGTATCCAAACGTAGACCATTGCTTTTCGCCGCAGATGATCGTCACCACGTTTCCGGTTCCTCCGAAGGCTGTTCCACCGCCCCACGTGAACGTCCCCCAGATAGCACCCGTTGCAAAGGCAAAGTAGAAATACGTACACGTGTCGTGCGCACTCTTATGGTCCCGCACCAGCCGGCGCAGCAGCGAAATATCTGCCGACGTCATCGTAGTGCCCCAGGTTGAACCATCACCCCAAAGCCAACCACTACCCCACACCAAGGCTTCGACCGGGCCAGGATCACGAATCAGAATGTCAAACTGCGACCAGACTTCCCTAGCGAAATCCTGTACATAGATCGAGCCGACAGCCGGCGGCGTCGAGAAATCGACACGACGCAGGCAGCGCACACCATTCAACCCTGTCCACCCCAGCTCGTCGATGTGGCCCTGTTGACTACCACTCAGCACCCAGATCGACCAGGCGCGGCGCAGACGAAGACGATGTACGGCCTCAGCCTCTAGTGTCCCGCCTGTACCTACAAGTCGCACACGTTCTAGGCCACGCTCGTTGGCGAGATAGTATAGCGCGTCCGCCGGGGTAAGCTGTGGATATCTAACCTCTTTTGCCTGATACAAGCGCTCTAGTTGTAGGTCCATGTTGGACCCCATCACCGTCTGCCAGGCACGACCGTTCGGCCCGTTGAAACAGGGCTTCTGTAGGATAGACGCACACAGCGCCTCATATGTCGTAGTATCTTCCATATTACACCGACACGAAGGTTAGACCCGTCAGATCGGGCACGGCAACCTCATTGTACGCGAGAGTTATATCGCTCGTCGGCGATGTGATCGTAGCGTCCACAATGACACCAGACGACAGGCCCGCCGGAAAGAGCAGCACCTCAATGATGCGCTCCTGCGACACCAGGGCGCCGATCGGAAGGTCCGCGAAAAACGCGCCTACGTTGGCGACTACCGAAGCCTGAAACGCTGGGGTGTTGAAGGTCGCCTGGACATAGAGAATGCCCGAGATGACCACGACGTTGGCCAGCGCCGACGAGACAACGGCACGTGCGGTCTCGGGGATGCGGCTGCCGCCGACCTGAGCCGGAGCGATATAGTTTTGCACCGCAGCGACGGTCGATGGTCCCAATGGACCCGCAGAACCCGCGATGATGACATCCACACGTCCCGGGTCGAAGATGTCCAGGTTAGTGTAAACAACGGTCTTTTTGACTTGCTGTGGCAGCGGATTGTCAGCCGTCGCAGTCACTGCCCAAGCCTGATAAGCTTTCTCCGGCGACCCGGTGCCGAGCGTGCCCCATTTGGCCCGATTGCGCGCCTGAAGCTGGGCGTCTGATTCAACCGACGTGCCCTGCCGCAGGTTGGCATAGCCGGTCAGCCAGTTGCTCGGATTGGTGACGCTGACACCAGGCAGCACACCCCGCGCGAAGAAGGCCAACGTTCCGATGCCGATCTGCGCGTAGGTGGACCCGACTGCATCGGACTCGACGACCACGTCAACGCTTCCGCCTTTCGGCAACGTCACCGACGGCAGCCCGGTCGCGGCGGCATAGAGTCCGTTGAACAACAGGCCGCCCGGCCCGACGCTAAATGACGTTGACGTCGCCTGAAACGTATACGGTCCTGCGTTGGCGGTGTCCGTAATGCGCACAAAGCCGATCGTGGTGAGGCCCGTATACCGAGTGTTATCGTAGACTTGCTGGCTATTCAGTGTCAGCGAGTCACCGATCGCGGTATCGTTTAGCCCGCCCTCAGCGATGATCTTCTGCGCAAACTGAAAGTCCGTGAGGGCTGAAGCCTGAATTTCGACGAGTCCTGACGGAACGCTTCCGGTCTCCCAGCTAAACGCACCGAAGCCGACGGTGGAAAGCTGAGTCAGAAGAATGAGCTTGTTCTCGGCGACTGTCTTCGGCGCCGTGAGTTCGGCGAATGTGCTGGGCGGCATGCGTTAGGGTAGGGTGTTGATGGGGCTTGACTTCGGGTGGGCGATGGGGCATGATTGGATTTGGAGGTACACGACAACATGTTGACGAAGCGGCAGCAGCAAGCTATGATCAAGATGCGGGTCAACGGCACTATGTGGCCATCATGCCTATTTGTGGGTTTACTGGGCACAACGCTTAACTCATACTTTGCCTACATGTCTGCCTATGCCGTCATGGATGCTGGTTTGGCAGCTTTCGACGGTCGTAACATCTACCTCACCCCCACTGGCGAGCGCCTCGCCGACATCCTCGCTGAGCTTCCCGCGCCATTGACGCAGCGGCAGTGGCAGATTCTGCTGCGGTTTCGGGATGTGGGTAGTGGTGGAGACTCGTTTTTGAGAATTGCTATCTGGGGTCCGCTCACGCGGGCCTGGTGTCTACCCACTCGGACGATGAGCGAGGATGCCACTACCAACGTGCGTACCATGCGCATTCTGTGCGACTACGGCTTGATTGGCTTTGAGTATAAGCACGACGAGCCCTACGCCCACCTCACCCCACTCGGCGAAGAACTGGTCTCGCTGTTGCCGTAGCAAGCATCGTGCCAATCCTCGGCGTTCGCTTAGGTCTCGACGACCTGTATCCGCAGCTCAAACAACTGGAGCTGTCGATGGAACAAGCGGCGTGTGGGCACGTATGGGTCTGCTGCGCCATACCATGACTACGTACGCGCAGCCATCGCAGACCGGGTGGGTGGATATCGTGAGCTAACTCACATAGAA
>OFRM01000924.1_pt1 | contig 10956 bp, 13 predicted proteins | sample 1543101 | NCBI WGS metagenome assembly OFRM01 (sample SAMN07774223, study PRJEB24372) | wastewater metagenome | isolation source: Exp Tend VB 0WW | collected 2016-02
CCTGTGCCTCAGAGGAGGCCACAAACAAGAAACCGAAGAGTGCGATGCTGACAAGAAACTTGAACATGATTTGTCTCCTTAAGGCTTTTTGAAGTTTTCGACTACTCTCCCTTGAGCAAGGAGAGAAGGTTTTCCCACTTGGACAGATCCTTCGGAAGATCCGCATACCCAGTGAGATTGGCAAAGTCACCATTTGAGAGAGCGAAAAGCTTCTCCCTGATCGCGTCCTGCACTTCGTACGGGACCCCACCAAAAGCGGTGGAGAACGAGTACAGCTCAAGACCATGGTACGGACTGGTCTGGCTGACCATCGAGACCATCTTGCAATGGCCTCCGCCGAGGCAGAAGGCCTCAAAAACACCAACCGCCGATGCGATGTCTGCATGGTATTTTGATTCCGGTCCCACACAAACAGTAATTCTGTGGGGGGCATCATGAGCCACCACAAACTTGAAAGGACCAGATTCAAGACCTCGGGTAACCAAAACTCTGATCTCCATTTTTTCCCTCTTTAATTCTGAATTTTTACCATGGACTATACATATAGCCCCTTCTTTTTTACCTCCATTTTTATTTTGATTAATCAGTATACCTCATTTTTGCTATTTTGTCAATCATAGACCAACTTATTACTAATCTATTAGGCTAAATCTCCTTTATTTAAGCTTATTTATTTTGTTGACTAACTATCAACATCATGCTATAATATACGTATGATTAATGAACTTTTAACTCAATTAGGTCTAACTGGCAAGGAAATTGCTGTGTATTTAACCCTTCTTCAACATGGCAAAGCCGCCCCTCCCTTAATAGCGAGGATTACCAAAATTAACAGAACTACTGTATATAGCGTTACTCAGGAGCTGATTGAAAAAGGATTAATTACAGAAGACATCTCAACCAAACCAAATTCTTTTATTCCAAAACCTCCTGAAGAGCTAAAACTATTAATAGACGAGCAACAAAGGAAGCTTTATAAAAAGCAAAATATAGTAGAGCGATTAGTGCCCGAACTTCACGCTTTAGCCCAACAAACAGCTTTTACAATTCCCAAAATTCGCTTTATTCCGGAAGTAGACCTTAATGATTTCCTGTTCAAACAAACACCGGCATGGGATGAGAGTTGTGCAAAGACTGATTTTACTTGGTGGGGTTTCCAAGATCCTCATTTTGCACCAGCTCATGAGAAGTGGCTCAATTGGTATTGGAAGCGAGAAGGCTCAGAAAAGTTTGTTGTAAAAGTTGTTACTACTGAAACAGAAAAATCTTTAATAAAAGGTGATTACAAAAATCGCGGAGTAAAGTTTTTAAAAGACGCGCCGTTTGATGCGGCAATATGGGCCGTGGGAAATTACATTGTGATGATTATGAGCAATCAAAAACCAAACTATCTTTTAGAAATTCACGATGCAGTCTTAGCAAGAAACATGAGAGAGTATTTCAAAGCCATGTGGGAGAAGATTGATTAAATAGTGCGGTCGCAGTAAAATTACAAGACTATGAGTGGACACAGTAAGTGGTCAACAATTAAACGTGACAAAGGAGCAAAGGACGCCAAAAAAGGAGTTCTGTTTTCCAAGTTGTCCAAAAAAATTAGTCTTGCAGTAAAAGACGGGGGATCGGGGGATCCAACTCATAACTTAAAACTACGCACAGAAATAGACAGTGCCAAAGCGCACGGCTTTACCAATGACAACATCGACCGTGCTATTAAAAAAGGCTTAGGGCAAGATGGTGGTGGTACTATCGAAGAAGTAGTTTATGAAGGTTACGGACCTTTCAGCACAGCATTTATTATTGAAGCAGTCACAGACAACACTAACCGCACCGTTGGAAATATAAAAAAACTCTTGACCAAAGCCGGGGGAAGCTTAGGGGCTTTGGGCTCTGTCTCATGGCAATTCCAAACCCGAGGGGAAATCTTGGTAGAACGAGGCGATAGCGATTTAGAAGCTTTAGAACTCACTGCCATTGATGCAGGCGCCACTGACGTTATTGAATCAGACGAAGGGCTAGCCATTTATACAGAACCAACACAACTTACTAAAGTCCAAAAAGCCATTGAAGCAACAGGGACAAAAATAGTGCGCGGGGAAATTATCAAAGAAAGCAGTCAAGGTGTAGAATTAACTGAAACCCAGAAACCTATAATTGAAGAGCTTTTTAGCAACCTTGAAAATGATGAAGACGTTATTTCTGTGCACACAAACGCGAATTTTTAATCAAATATTTTTATGATAATACTTGGCATTGACCCTGGAACAGCGACCACAGGATATGGAGTAATTGAAACAAAGCTAGGAGATACCCAAAAATTCGTCATTAAAGATTATGGCGTTATTTCTACTAAAAAATCCGACAACGACGCAGTTCGACTCTTTGATATTGCCACAGATCTTGAAGCTTTAATCAAAAAATACAAGCCAAAGCGAGTAGGAATTGAGCGTCTCTTCTTTACCACCAATCAAAAAACTGCCATGACCGTTAGCCAAGCTCGTGGCGTAATTTTAGTCACCTGTCAAAAAAATAAAATTCCTATTTTCGAATTCACACCCCTAGAAGTTAAAAATCGAATTTGTGGCTACGGTAAAGCAGACAAGAAACAAGTCCAATATATGATAAAAAAAACTTTTGGCTTGAGCTCTGTTCCAAAACCTGACGACGCTGCAGACGCACTTGCTATAGCGCTTTGCACTGCTTTGCAAAAAACTTTAGAATAGGACTGGACAAATTTACCAAGCTATGGTAGAATCTATGTACAGTTCTTGAATTCAAGAACTGCATATTTATTAACTATCAATAACCGCCACCATGTGATCGACATGGTGCGCAAGGAGAACATCACATGTTCATGGACGACACAGATACAACTGAAGAAGTTGTTACCCCAGCCGACGCTCCAGCTGACGACGCTGCTATGCCAGCTGACGACGCTGAAGAAACAGCTGCTCCAGCTGCTCCAGCTGACGAAGAAGCTACTATATAAGCTACTTACAAAAACCCCCGATGAAAATCGAGGGTTTTTGTTTTATCTATTTTTTATAGACCAACTATTTAATTTGAGCGAATTTACGTTTTCCCACTTGAACTGTTAAATTATTCTCTTTTGCTATTTGAATTGGTTTGTCTGTGATAGTCTTTTGGTTTATTTTTACCCCGCCTTGAGAGATCAACCTTCTGGCTTCAGACTTACTACTGGCCAATTTAAGCAAAACTAGCAAATCAGCCATTGTATAAGTCCCTGGTTTTAAACTAAAAACCTCAATGTCTTGGGGCAACTCTTTATTACTAAATTGAGCAATAAATCCAGTTCGAGCTTTTTCAGCTAAAGCTGGGCCATGATACAAAGACACTAAGTGTTCTGCTAAAATTAGTTTTTGATCGCGAGGATTTTTATTCGATTTTAAAATATCTGCAATTTGATCTAATGGAACTTGAGTTGCCAATATAAAATACTTTTCAATCAAATTATCGGATAGCGACATTGCTTTACCAAACATATCGCTAGGGGAGTCAATAATATTAATTACATTGCCCCAAGAAGAAGACATTTTACGGCCGTCGCTTCCTTCAAGAAGTTCCCACAAAAGAATATCTTGCTGTTCTTGATTATAAAACTTTTGGATTATTCGGCCAGCCAAAATGTTGTAGCGTTGGTCTGTTGCTCCTAATTCTACATCTGCTTTTACAACTACGCTGTCATAACCTTGCATAAGTGGGTAAAGTAACTCTCGAACACTCACTCGTTTACCTAACTTCATTCGCTTACTAATATTTTCTCTTGCCTCAAATTCATGCAACCCAAATAGATTTGCTATCTCACTTAATTCTGTAAGTCCAATTTTTTTTAACCATTTGGAATTATAGTGAACTTCAGTTTTGCTTTTGTCCAAAACCTTATAGACTTGGCTAAAATAATTTTTTAAATTTTCTTTAATAGTCTTTTCGGTTAACATTGGCCGCTCTGCGTCCTTATCTGAAGTGTCACCAATTTGTCCCGTAAAATCGCCAACAATAACCACCACTTGATGACCCAGCTCCTGAAAAGCTCGAAGCTTCCATAGTGCCATTGCTCGGCCAATGTGAATGTTGGGACTGGTAGGATCTACCCCCCATTTAACTCTTAGTTTTTTCCCACTTTTTAAGGCATTTTCAAGATGGGGTTTGTGAATTATTTCTGCAACCCCTCTTGTTAACAACTCTTGAATTTGATCCTGTTTTGATAGTTTACTCATAAAAATAGTATAACAATATTTAGAGATTATTTCGAATAACTGTAACACTTTGCTTTAAGAATACGATACTTACATAATAGGCATTAAATAGGTATAATATGAATATGCGCATTTACGAATATACAACAAAAATGAAACAATCATCTTTTATAAGACGTCTTCGAAAAAGATTTCCTTGGCTCACCAGAAAATTTGCACTAACCTGGCTTTTTAGGTTAACCACAGCTGGGGTTCTTGCCGTGGCTTTGCTCTTTATGTACTACAGTGCGAGCTTACCAGACCCAAACAAACTTCTTGAAAGAAGCGTGGCCGAATCCACAAAAATTTTTGACCGCGAAGGGGGACTGCTTTACGAAGTTCACGGAGAATTTAAACGTACTCTTGTTCCATTAGATCAAATTCCTAAAACTGCTCAGCAAGCCGCAATTGCAGTTGAAGATAAAGATTTTTACAAACATGGGGGAATTTCACTAACCGGCATTGCTCGGTCTGTTATTATTGATGTCCTAACCGGTTCAAAAAGCCAAGGTGGAAGCACTATTACTCAACAGTTTGTAAAAAATGCAGTATTGAGCAAAGAAAAAAGATTTTCTCGCAAACTCAAAGAAATTATTTTATCGTTAGAAATTGAAGCTCGTTTTTCAAAAGACGATATTTTAAAACTTTACTTAAATGAAATTCCTTATGGTCGCAACGCCTACGGTATTCAAGCTGCTAGCCAAACTTATTTTAATAAAAGTGCTTCCGAATTAACCTTAGCTGAAAGTGCTTACTTAGCCGCACTCCCTCAAGCGCCAACTTACTACAACCCTTTTGGACCAAACAGAGAAGCTTTGGAGGCCAGACAAAAACACATTCTTGGCTTAATGAAAGAGCAAGGCTATATTACCCAGCAACAGCAAGACGAAGCTCTGCAAGAAAAAATAGTTTTCCAAGCCCCAAAAGATAAAATTACTGCCCCTCATTTTGTATTTTACGTACAAGACTACTTAGCCAAAAAATATGGTGAAAAAGCTATCCAAGAAGGTGGGTTAAAAGTTTATACGACGCTCGATCCGCGCCTGCAGGAAATTGGGGATCGCGTAGTAAGAGAGGGCGCCCAGAAAGCGCTTAGCAAGAATGCCCACAATGCAGGCCTTGTTGCCATAGACCCAAAAACTGGCCAGATCCTGGCCATGGTTGGAAGCAAAGACTACTTTGCCGACTCCGAACCAGCAGGCTGTATTAGTGGAAAAACTTGCACCTTTGAGCCCCAAGTTAATGTGGCAACGGCGCAACGACAACCAGGAAGTAGTTTTAAACCCTACGCTTACGTTACGGCATTTAGCAAAGAACATGGCTACAGCCCGGCCAGCCCACTGTTTGACGTTGTCACAAATTTTGGAAATTACACTCCTCGCAATTTTTCTGGTGGAGAATTTGGTCCAGTCAACATGCGCAAAGCCTTAGCAGGAAGCTTAAATATTCCTGCGGTCAAAACTTTAGCTTTAGTAGGGGTTGAGAATGTCACAGAAACAGCACACAGCCTTGGAATTACTACACCCTTAGCGGACTGTGGTTTGTCTTTAGTTCTTGGGGGCTGTGAAGTAAAACTTGTAGACCACGTAGCGGCCTACAGTGTCTTAGCTAACGGTGGACTAAAAAACGAAAAAACTCCAATCATGAAAGTGGTCGATAACCAAGGTAAAACTTTAGAAGAGTTCAAACAAAATGAACAACGCGTGCTTGATCCACAAGCTGTTTATTTAGTTACCAGCATTATGAGCGACAACCAAGCACGCAGTTACGTCTTTGGTGGAAACTCACCACTCACCATTTCTGGCAGACCTGTAGCAGCTAAAACTGGTACCACCAATGACTTTAAAGATGGCTGGACTCTAGGGTTTACGCCATCGCTAGTCGCTGGGGTTTGGACAGGAAATAACAACGGGCAGTCACTTAAGGCTGATGCTGTTGTCGTTGCTGGCCCAATTTGGAACGCTTTTATGCGCGAAGCTCTCAAGGATAAAGAAGTAGAAAAATTTGAAGCGCCCGACGGAATTTCTCGAATTGCTGTAGACACACTTTCAGGTAAGCTTCCCACAGAATATAGTGGAGAAGTTAGAGAAGACGTTTTTGCTAGTTGGGCTATTCCAAACCAAAAAGATGACATCCATGTTGGAGTGCGCATGGACAGCCTCACCGGCCTGCCTGCAACAGAAAATACCCCACCAGAAAATATTATTATTAATATCTTTACAAATATTCATAGCGAACGGCCGAATAATCCTGCTTGGGAAAATCCAGTCAGAGCATGGGCACTTGCCAACGGCTATATCTATCCACCAGATGGTAGTTCTATAAACGACCCAAACCCTGCTCCAGGCGGTGCTGGAAGTATAGACATTCTCTCCCCACAAGAAAACTCTACTATCTCTCAGATCCCAATGACTATCAGTTTAGGTGTTTCTAATTCTAACACTGTCTCTCGAATAGATATCTTTATTGACGGTGAGCCTATACAGTCACTGACCAAAGCGCCGTTTTCTATCCAAGTAAATAAAAAGTATGCTAACGGGCCACATGTGATTACAGCAAGACTTCTTGATAATTTTGGAAAAACTTCTGAAACCAGTAGTCAAATAAACTTTGCGCTGGATCAAGCTATAAGCTTAACTAGTCCTGCTGTTGGCGAAGATATTAGCTTTCCATTGAACCTTCAGGCTGAGAGCACTACTGAACTTGGCCAAGTAACATTTTATTCTCAGAATGCAACTCTTGTCAGAAGTTTAGGGCTAGCTACCAAACAAATAGTTGATGGGATTTATACTTACACTTTCACTTGGCAGACCAAACCAAAAACCGGCCAATATAAAGTCTATGCCCGGGCAGAGAATGGTCCGACGTCACAAAAAATTACTATCAATGTAAATTAAAATAGTCCCGCCTCGGCGGGACTATTTTAATTTAATCACTATTCTTCGACTTGGCTCCAGACCTGTACTCTCAGTATAAACATCTGGACTATTTTCTTGTAAGTACGCATGAATAATGCGTCGCTCATAATTTGGCATAGGTTCCAAGGCCACTCCTCGCCCTGTACGTTTCATTTGCTCAACTGCTGCTCTAGCTGTTTCTTTTAAGTACCACTCGCGTTTACTCTTGTAATCGTCAACATCTACACTAAAATATATTGGCTCAGGGCTTTGAAGTTGTTTCACTGCAATTTGCCTTACTAAACCTTGCAAGGCATGCAAGTTAGCTCCTTGCCGCCCAATTAATAATTGGGAATCTGGGCTTTGAATATTGAAAACCAAACCTTTTGAAGGGCTTTCTTCAAAGGTCACAGTGGCAGAAATGCTCATTTGTAAAAGCATATCTTCAATTATTTTTTTAACTGTTTCTGTAATACCCATAACTTATTATTCGATAATAACGCCTTCTTTCTGTCGCCTCATTATATAGTATTGCTGACCGATAGCAAAGACTGTAGTAACTATCCAATAAAGAGGCAAACCAGCGGGCAATCTCCAAGCAATAAATATACTCAATAAAGGAAATATATAAGTTGTCTGGACGGCTAAAGCTTTTGCAGTTGGATCATTTGAAGGGGTTTTGGAAAGCATCATCTTTGACTGCCAAAACTGTAAAGCCCCTGCTAAAATAGCAAAAATAATATTTGGCTTTGAAAGATCAATTAAATTTAAAAAGAGTGGGCTTAAAAACTCTGGGCGGACCACAAAAGAATATAAACCATCTAAATTTCCTTTTAAAGCTTGGTTGAAAACTTGGTATAAAGCAAAAAGTAGTGGGAGTTGGAGAAGTAGTGGCAAACAAGAAGATAGAGGATTTATTTTATGCTCTTTATAGAGCTCCATCATAGCTTTTGCCTGGGCTTCTTTGTTGTCTTTGTGCTCATCACGCAACGCATTCAGTTTTGGCTGGAGAGCTGTCATTTTATGCTGGCTTTGTAAGGTCCTATGCATCAACGGCCACAACAACAAACGAATCACTACGGTAAGTAAAATTATAACCACCCCAATGTCATGGCCTGGGACAACATTGTAAAAATATACCAAAAGGTTTAATAACGGGCGATAAATAATGTCTGTATAAAGTTGTATCATATTTTTTAGGGATGGTTAATTTTTGGGCTCACAAAAGGATTGCACAACAACACTCTTTTAACTATTAAAAAAAGACTTTTAAAATAACCATGCCTACTCAAAGCTTCCACTGCATATTGACTACAAGATGGGTAATGCCGACAAAAACCATATGGGTACTTACCAGACATTAACCCATGGTCTGGAGACAATGTTTTTTGATATATCTTAATTATTTGTATTGTAGTCTTATTAAAGATATTCATAGTTAACTTTTAATAAATTTGGTTTTTGCCAAAAAACTCTGCATCTCCAAACGAATTTCTTTTGCTGTTAAAGTTTTGATTCGAGACTTTATAATAATAGCGTAGTCTCCTTTTTTCAAGATTGCAATGTTATGCCTTAAAAAATCCCGCAAAATTCTTTTTATTCGGTTTCTCACAACCGCTTGCTTTGCAACTTTTGTAGAAACAATAATTGTAAACCGGGAATCCGCAGACACTGCGGCCTTAAACTTTATTGTCCAAAATTGGTTAAAAAAACCCCGCCCAGAAGCTAAAGTAGTTTGGACATCTTTAGTTTTTGCAAGGCGGTTAGTTTTTTTAAACATGAAAGTTTTGCGTTTTATACAGTAAGTTTTTTTCGGCCTTTTTGGCGGCGGCGGGCTATAACTGCACGTCCTGTTCTCGTTAGCATACGCTTGCGAAAACCATGGACACGGCTACGTTTCTTCACTTTCGGTTGGTAAGTTCTCTTCATAATCTATAATCTATTACAAATAACTAAAACAATGCCAACTTATTATACTGAAGAAAAGCACTCCCGTCAACCACTATTATTTCTGTTTTTTAAATTTCCACAGAATAGCTTTATAAGTTCAGAGGTTACCAACAAAGCTTCCACAGGATATTAACAGGTAAATAAAAATAGCCTTTAATTAAGTCAGTTTTATATGTTATTTACATGTTGATAAGTGCCTGTTACAATAAAATATCGCTTCATTTTAGTCTTTGATTTCTGAAAATTAGCCATTAGGGGAAATGGGTGGATACACTGAAATTAAGCGGTTTTTTTATGTAAAAATCTTGTTAACAAGAACCTAAAGGAAAAGAAATAAAAACAATGAATAACCAGCAACTCTGGCAAGCAATATTGGGGAGTCTTGAAGTTTCTTTGAGTAAAGCAAACTTTAATACCTGGTTTCGCAACACCACCATTCTTGAAAGGCTTTCTGACCAAATTATTGTTTCTGTGCCAAGTTCTTTTAATAAGGATTGGATATCAGCAAAATATCACCAAGAAATTTTAAAAGTTTTAAAAACCCTAGCCCCAGAAATACGAGAAGTTAAGTACCAAGTCGGTTTCAATCAAAAACCTATCAACCAAACCCTTGGCCAATCACAAAGCGAACCAGAAACCCCTGGTGATAAAACTTATAAGGAAACAGCCAACTTAGGTAATTCTGGAATAAACCCAAAATATATTTTTGATACATTTGTTATTGGCAAACATAACGAGTTGGCCCATGCTGCCAGCGAAGCTGTCTCCAAAAACCCAGGGAGCCAATACAACCCACTATTTATTTATGGTGGAGTTGGTTTAGGTAAAACTCATTTAATGCATGCGGTAGGAAATAAGTTACTACAAGACAGTGCTAAAACTAAAGTCTTGTATGTTACGAGTGAAAAATTTACAAACGATTATATTTACGCCATTGGTCATAAAAAAATGGATGAATTTAAAAAACTCTACCGGGGTGTAGACATGCTTTTAATAGATGACATTCAATTTATCGCTGGAAAAGAAGGCACCCAAGAAGAGTTTTTTCACACCTTCAACGAACTCCGTGACAAAGGCAAACAAATTATCATGACTGCAGACCGGCTCCCCAAAGAGATCCCAGCAATTGAACAACGGTTAGTTTCTCGCTTTGAATGGGGGATGGTCGCTGATATTCAAGCCCCAGATTTGGAGACGAGGATGGCAATCTTAAGAACAAAAACGGCCAAGCGCGGGGCAAACATTGAACCAGAAATCCTCTATTTCATAGCAGAAAACATTGTTAATAACATCCGTGAGCTAGAAGGAGCCTTAAACCGCTTATTGGTTTACCAACAAATGGAAAACAGAACTCTGACACTGGAAAATGTTAAACAAATTTTAGGGACAATGGTCACAAACAAAAAAAGACTAACCACCCTAAAAAAAATTGCGATGTCAGTTGCAGAATTCTACAATATTACAACTGAGGACCTCCTGAAGCAATCAAGAAAAAAAGAATTTGTGGGGCCAAGGCAGATTGCGATGTACTTAGCCAGAAAAGAAATTGGCAGTTCTTTCCCAACCATCGGAGATTTTTTTGGGGGGAGGGACCATACCACAGTAATGCATGGGGTGGAAAAAATAGAAAACAATCTTAAAAATAACGACCCGCTCAAGCAAGAGATAGACAGTATTTTGGGGAAATTATATGTCCTATAAAAAATTGTTTTTGGGGAAAACTATCTGGACAAGTATGTGGAAAAGAAATTATTAACCTTGTATAAACTCTGAATAAAAAAACCTGTCGGCCCAAAAAAATAAATTCTGAAAAACTTACAAACAATTTTCCAGCTACTTGTTAACAACCAAAGAAA
>OFRM01000925.1_pt1 | contig 10948 bp, 11 predicted proteins | sample 1543101 | NCBI WGS metagenome assembly OFRM01 (sample SAMN07774223, study PRJEB24372) | wastewater metagenome | isolation source: Exp Tend VB 0WW | collected 2016-02
TTGCATTTGTTTTATCACCATTGCCATGATGCATCTCTTTGATTTTCATAAATTCTGTTTGCTTCATCTTGTGCTTTAGCAAATCCATTTGGATTCGAATAATCAATCGGAATTTCTTTGTAATAATGTCCATAAGATGCCACAATATGTGTCGGTTGTACAAATACAGGTTGCGCAAATGTTGGCTGTGTGGATCCATAATTTGTTGATTGATGATATAGTTGATGATTTTTTTAATCCTTTGGTTGCTATTGAAGGGATTTTTACTCCACAAGTGGGATCGCCCTCTGCCACTTTAATCATCTTTGATAGCAACTATTTTGAGGGCAATCAATTTGGAGATGTTGGAGTTGAAACTAGAGAAGTATTTGCAACAGTTAAAACCAAAGATTATTCAAATGCAAAGCAGGGAGATGCAATTGTGATAAAAGGAATTACATGGTATATCATAAATGCTCAAATCAATCCCTCAGATGGAGTGAGTAAAATGAAATTATCCAAAAATCCAACTCAATAATCATGAATAAGTATCAGGAAATAATTGAGACAATCCAGGACAGATTCCAGGAAATTTTGACAGCTAATGGATATTGGACTGATCTAGGCCTGCATGTATATATAAGCAAATCTAATAAAATTATCTCTGCTGCTGATGAGAGTGCCATTAATATTGTGGATGTTAATGCTGTAGTTTCAGGCCCTAGAACAGGAGGCCTCATTCAATATTTTGATCATCAATATTTGATTGAATGCACTCTGCATTTTGTTGGAGGCACTGCAGCATCCATGATTAGAGATGGGATCTCTGATGTGATGAGAGCAATTGGAGAGGATTTGACTTGGAATGGCCTGGCCATCCACACATATCCTCCAGAGGGATCAGAATTTTTTACAATGGTTTTTGATCATGAAGAAAATATAATCATAGGAGCTAGGATATTTTTTATTGTTGAATTCAGAACTAGCGAATGGTTAATCACAGAACATCTTTTGAATCCAGAATCATAATGACTTAAAAAAATAATCACATAAAAATTTAGTAAGGATCTCGAATGATATTGGATGAATTTGATGCAATGAAAATATTGATGAGATCCTTTTTTAATTAATAAGAAAATGAATCAATCAACAAAACTAAAAGGAAAATAAAATGACACTATTATTTCAAAAATCAATAGTTCTAGCAAAAATTGAGGGAGGTGGATATGGAGTGGATGCATCTCCAACTCCTCAGGATGATGCATTTGTAACATCAGTTCCAATTGTCTCAGTGAATGGAGAGCATAGGGAGAGAAACATTGCCAGAGGAGGATTTGGAATGCCTGTTGGAATCAATGTTGGGCAGGGAATGCATGTGGAATTTTCACACGAACTGATGGGCACTGTTGGATTAGAAGATGCTCCTCCAAAAATATTCACTCTGCTGAGGGCCTGCAATTTAACTCAGGCAATCACATCTCTAGTGGAGGCAACTCTCACTCCAAACTCAAATCATGATGGAGAATCACTCACACTCATTCTGAATTTTGATGGCACTCAGCACAAAATCATAGGATGCAGAGGAGATTGGGATGTGACATTTGAAAATAATAACATAGTCACATTTAATTTCAAATTTGACGGATTATATGCAGGAGATCATGCATCCACAGTTGCATTCCCATCAGGCACATTTGATGATACTCCAGATAAAATAATTTTCAGATCGGCTGCTCTCTCTCTCAATTCTGTCACTAGTTTAATTTTTGAAAATATTGCATTCAAACCAGGAAATAATATTTTTAGAAGGCCTGGCAGCAATGCAGCATCAGGTACTCATGCCTATTCAATAGTAGCTAGATCTCCAGAATTATCACTAGAGCCAGAGGCAGTGGCATTGGCAACTCTGAATGCATGGGATCTCTATGACAAATCAACATCATTCATAGTTTCATTTGGCTGCAAAAATTTATTAGATACTCCCGGCCAACAGTTCACATTCTATTTTTACAACTGCCAGATCAAAGATTCTCCTGGATATGGCCAGAGGGAATCAATCAGAACATGGCCACTCACAATCATCCCTCATGCATCAATAGCAAATGGGAATGATGATTTTAAGATTGTTTGTTCACTGCCAACTGAGAGCTAGAAAAAATCAACATCACAGATCACACAGCAATCATCATGCTGTGTGATCCTTTATTTATAAACTAATTCAAAAAACAGAGGGAAAACAAAATGATAGAACTAGATTTTTCTGAAAAAAACGAATGCACATTTATTGTAGCTAGATGTAACAATCAAAAATTAACTCTCTATTACAGAGATCCTAAAACTGAGGAGAGAGTTGCATATTCTGCTGATATGATTAAAAAAATCTCTGGAAAAGTGATTGATAATTCCATTCAGAACAGATTAAACTATGGGAAAAAGATCATCACAGGTTTTCCAGAGGATCATATCAGTTTGAATGGAGAGGCAATTTCATCAGATCAATCAAAATTAAATTATAATCCAGATTGGATGAATTTGCTAGAGAAAATATATGCTGATGTGATCATCAAACTTGCTTACTTAGTTTTTGAGGGCACTCTAGTTGGAAATGAAATGCCAACATTTTCTCTGGAGGAGAGTGACTCACTCCCTTTAGGGAACAGCTCATCATAGTTTTGAATCAGTGCAATGATGAGAGAAAAAATGACTGCCTGAAAAGGGCATGGAATGATGAAAATGCACTGAGATTAATGTGCTCGGAATGTTTTTCTGGAAATAAAAAAAGGCCTGGCAGATATATAATGAAAATGCTAACCATGATAAATTTGAGGGATGCAGGATATCCAATGAATCCAAATCTCCTCACTATTGATGAGTGGCTAGATATGAAACTAATCAAAGATGAAATCCATTCCATTCAAAATCAAATTAAAAAATAAATGAAAAAATCCACACTGATAATAGATGGCGATAACAGAGGAGCAATTAATGCCATCAACAAAACAACAGGACAGTTAGGGAGAGCAGTTGGCCAGGTTCAAGGCATGGGCAATGGCCTCACAGGAGCACTCTCTGGATTCACAGGAATTCTCACTAATCTCCCATTCATGGCAGCAGCAGCAGCAACAGGAGTGATTGTTGGATTTGGAGCAATGATCAAATCCTCCATCCAGAATGCTGAGGCACTTAATGATATGAGTCAAATGATGGGAATCTCTGTTGAATCTTTGAGCACAATGAGATACTCTGCTCAGTTGGCAGGCACTGAGATTGATGTGATGCAAAAAGGCATCCAGAGATTATCCAGGAATTTATATGATGCAAATCAAGGGACAGGAGATGCAGTCAAAGTTTTCAGAGAATTGGGAATCAGCACAAAGGACTCCACAGGAGAATTAAAAAAATCAGAAAACATAATTTTTGAGATTGCTGATAGATTCAAAAGCATGGAGGATGGATCTATCAAAACTGCCTATGCCATGAAAATATTTGGCAAAGCAGGAGCAGAATTGATCCCATTGCTCAATGAGGGATCAGATGGATTGAAACGGCAACAGGAGGAGGCCAGAAAATTGGGCCTGGAGATCTCCACAAATACAGCAATGCAAGCTGATATTCTTGGAGATAATATGGAGATAGTAAAATTCTCCCTCACAGGAGTTGCAAATACAATGGCTCAGGCACTGCTGCCAGAATTAATTGGAGTATCAAGTGGATTGGTAAATTTATCAGGGAATGCTCAGGCCCTCACTCCTGCAATCACAGCACTTGTCTCAATTTTCAAAGTGGCAGTGACAGCATTTGGAGCAGTGGCAGTTGGAGCATACGCAGCAGGGAATATGCTAGGAATATTCTATGCAACTGCAGCAAAGGTGATCACATTAAAATGGGGAGATATTGGAGATGTTTGGAAAAATGGATTATCAGGATTAAAAGAATTCTCATTATCAGTTGGCAGCATCTTTGATGCTCTGTGGAATAGTGGCAAAGATACTGAGGATATAATGAAAAGAATTAAAGAGCAGATGGCTCTAGATGATGAATCAAAAGGAGCAGAGAAATTAAAAAATGAGTGGATTGCACTGCATAAAACTCTCTCTAATGATGTTGCAAAAAGTTCTCTGCCTGATATCTCTTATCAAATATTTTCCATTGATCAAAAATTTGATGAATATAGAAAAAAATTTCCTGGCCATCTGGCAGAGATCCAGGCCTGGAGAGATGCAATGATCACTGCTGCAATTGATATCAACAGCAGCATCTCTGATCTGGATGCAAAAAAAGGCGAAATTTTCCAAATGCCTCAGCAGATGGATATGCAGCCAATAGATCCAGAACAGTTGGCCAATCTCAAAAGTTTATCAGATGCTCAGATCCAGGAATCCTCCAGAGTGACAACTGCAGAACTAGCAAATCTCGCATTGAGGGAGGGAGTTTTCAGTGATACTCTAGGCAACATGAGTGATGCATTTTCAAATTTTGCCAACATAGGAAAAAATCAAAACAAGGCACTATTTGCTGTGAGCAAAGCATTTGCCATTGGAGAGGCAGGAATTGCAACATATCTGGCAGCAACAAAGGCATTAGCTGAAGTGCCATTCCCATTTAATTTTGTGGCTGCTGCCTCAGTGATTGCTGCAGGTATCGGCAACATTACCAGGATTGCATCCATGCAGCCAGGATCAGCAGCAGGAGGAGGATCATCCTCAGCTCCATCAATTCCAGATAGGAATTCCACATCATTAAACAACAGCAACAATTCTCAAACTAGCTACACAATTAATTTTTATGGATCATCATCAGAAAAAGATAAGGATAGATTAGCCAGAGATATTATTGATTCAATAAACAAGGCCACAGCAGATGGCTATATAATTAATATTAAGAGATAAAATCATGCTGCCTAGAATTTTATGTAATAATTTATTAAGGAGTGGCACTCTCACAGCAAATGGGACTGCTGCAGGTTATTCTCTGGATTCAATAATTGATTTTAAGACATTCACAAAATGGAGATCAGATGTGAGCACTGATTCATACATCCAGATTGAATTCACATCTCCACAATCTCCAAACTGTTTAGGAATATTCAATCACAATTTTGATTCACTCTCAGGAACTATTAAGCTGCAGTATTTTGACAGCACATGGATAGATCTGCAAACCATCACTCCAAACGGCACTCTGGCATTATTTTTCACATTCACTGCTCAGGCAGCATCAAAGTTTAGGATCTTTTTTGATGATCCAACAATTGCTCCAGAGATGGCTGTGATGTTTCTAGGAATTTATATTGAATTCCCATTCCCTCCAATTGCTCCAACAGTTCCTGCAACTGAATCCATCTCAGTTGCAACAGAATTCAGTGAGGCAGGCCACACACTAGGATCTGTGATCTCACATTTTCCAATCACAATCAATCACAGATGGGAAAATATTACTAGAACATGGTTTGATACTTATTTCAAACCATTCTGGATCAATCATGCCAGATATTTAATCCCATTTTTCTATGCATGGGATTTGACAAACAGGCCTCTAGACATTTTCTATGTGACTGTGGATGGCAGCCAGAGATTTGGAGAATCACTCACAATTTTATCAGTCACAGATCAGATTGAATTAAACATGAAAGGGATCTCCTCTGATGCAAACTATTCTCCATTAAATGAGAGTTGATGATGAGTTTTCTTAGGAATCAAGTTGAAACAATTGAGATAGATTTTCCTGAAATAGTTGATATCACTCCAGAGGATTTTCCTGGATTAAAAGATTGGTATAGAAACTGCATCTCTGGAGGCCTAGTTGCTCCTGTGACTTATCAGCATTATTGGCAATCAAAATTTTATGAACTGCCAATATGTGCAATGCAAGGATTGCAATCTGGCAACACTCCTCAAACAATCATCTTTGGAAATTCTGACACTCCAGGCACTCCCAAAACTGCATCATTGGATGGATATTCAGTTTGGCTCTGTGATGCTGCTGCTAGTGTTGGAGGACTCACATCATCTCCATCATTAGTTCCACAATCTCCTCTCCCAAATGCAGCAGAGCCAGAGGTGACAATTTTTTGCATAGTTGGATTTGATCAATCCACTCCTGGATTCGGCCAGAATTGTATAAGGATGAGAGGAGGAGATGCAAATTCTGATATCGCATTAGGGACAGGAGGCACTCTCACTGATATGCTCTCATTTTTTGTGAGATCCTCTAATGGAAGTTATGCCAATCCAATTGATACAGTGAGCATTGAGGCAGATGGAAATTATCATTTGGTATGTTTGCAATATTCACATGCAACTAAAACAGCCAGATTAATAGTTGATGGCAGAATCACATCAGCAACAAATCTGGCCATGAACACATTTAATTTTGTCACAGCAAATCCTGCAGGATTCCTGTTGAACAGTAATGATATCAGCACTGCTAAATGGAGAGGGAAAACAGGAGAGATGTGTTTTTATGATGGCACACTGCTCACTGATCAGGAAATTAACAATCTGGCCAACAATTATTATTTGAAAAAATATCCATCTCTGATCTGGATTGATATACCAGGAGGAGGAGTTGCATTAGAAACAATTACTCACAAATATATCAGTAAAGATCTGCCAATTGAGATCATCAATGATTATTATGGATATCGGCCTTATCTCAAAACTGTTGATGATATGGCTGCAGAGATAAAAGACAAAGACACAATCACAAGGAGATTAAAAATATCTCTAGTTGATGATCTGGAATATAAAGCAGCAGGATCTTTGCAGATGGCATCCTATTGGAGAATGTGGATTGCATCTCATAAAAATTTTAAGGGCAAACTGATCAGATACTACAGGAGATTGGGAGATGATCCTCTGGCTCTGAGATTCACAGGATTGATTGATGAGATTAAAATTGCAAATAATGGGACAGTCACAATTGAGGCAGTGGATCTATTAAAGGCAATGAGCAAAGTTGATTATCCAATTCTCAGCGGCCTCATAGTTTCTCCAAATGACACTCCAGGAATCTGGACTGTTGCAAGTGAATCAGAGATGTTGGCATTGAGTGATGCAATCAGTGGAGATTATTGCAAACAAACATTTTTCTATAATAGTTTTGGATGGGGATTCATAGGATCATCAGGAGGCAGTTTGACTCCAGGAGATCAGCATTGGTTTAATATTGCATTCTATAAAGATGGCAATCCAATTGATCTCACAGGAGCATCATTCATTGTTCTGGCAGCAGGGCAAACTAGAATTACTCTGAGTTTTGGAGGGATCGGCTATGTTTGGGATTATGTGAAAATATTTTGGGGAAAAAGTGACAATCAAACTCCCTTTGAAATTGCTCAAATCAATTATCCAACAATGAGCTATATTTTTGATGATGATACTCTCACTTTCCCTGCTGCTGTGATTCCAACAGAGGCCATCAGATATTATAAATTGGCAGATCCTGGAGTTTATTCAAACTCAGATGATTGGGATCTCCAGGTTGGCACTCCAGATTTTCCCATCAACATTGATGGAGATGCATCACTCCTGGATGATAGTGGATTCATTAAAATAGATGATGAGATTATTCACTATGGCCACATTACAACGGATTCAGATGGCCAGAGTTTGACTGATGTAGAGAGAGGAGTTTTTGCCACTGAATCTCCTAGACACAAAGCCAACACAGCAATTTATTATATTCTTTGTGTGACTGATGCAATCAATATTTTTGCAGAGATGAAACATCTCCTATATTTAGCAGGAATCACATCAGATTATTTATCAGCAAAATTTGATGAATACATTTTGGATGATGATCTGGATGTGACTTGCTTACCAATCATTAAGGATTCCAATCTGGCAGATATATTTTTTGATCTAGTTAATCTGGCAGATGCTCTGTGTTTTCAGAATGAGGATGGATTAATTGACATCATAAAAATCAATGAGCATCCTGTGGATTATGTTGAAATCTCTGATGAGGCAAATATCATTTTTAACACATCCAACTTAGATCTGAATGATAAATCCAGATTAACCAGATGGATTTTATATTGGAATAGATTTGATATTGATAAGGGCCTCAGAGATTATAGTGCGTATGGCAGAGGTAATATTACTGTTGATGATGTTGCTGAGACTTTTTACGGTGACAAGATCCAGGACATCCAATATACTGCATGGCTCAATGCTGCTGATTCAGATACAGCAGCAATCAATGCAGCAATTTATTATGCAAACAAGCTGCTAGATTCCAGGAGATACAGAACAAACCAGGCACAATTGATCTTATCATGTGAATTTGAAATTAAGGATGATGAAATCAAATTGGCTCAGATAGTGAAAATCAGAACATCCAAAGTTTTGAATGAGTTAGGAGAGAGTGAGCTATTAAAATATAGAGTCATTCTCAAAGAGCCATCAGATAACAAAATCAAATTCAAATTCCAAATGATCAACGAAACTCCAATTGAGGAAAGTTAATTGGCACAAATATCATTCATAAATAACACACTCCAGAAAATAAGATTAACAGTTCTCACAGCACTTGGATATGTGCCTGAGAATGTTGCTAATAAAACAACATCATTGATCGGAGATTCTGATATCAAATATCCAACTCAAAAAGCTGTAAAGGATGCATTAGATCTCAAACAGAATTTATTGAGCTATGATTCTGTGATTGGCTCATTTATTTTATTGCCAGAGGATTTTGAATCATGAAAAGAATATTACCCGAGGAAAATATGAGTTGGCAGAGGCCAATTCTCTCAATCTCGAATGATGGGACTGCAGCAAAGGGCAACAGATATATTGTTGGAGCAGCTCCATCTGGAGAATTCTCTGGATTGATTCCAGATTCAATTGCATGGTATGATGGGACTCAGTGGCTCACAGATACTCCATTGGAGGGATGGGCACTCTTTGATCTTAATCAGCAGATATATCTCACTTATCAACAAGGCCCTAGTGAAATGGATTGGATAGAATGGCCAACAGGAGGAGGCACTGTTGATGCTGCAGCAATCCAGGCAATCATTGATGCAGCCACAGCCAAAAATCCATTAATTGATTCTGATGTTTTCCCTCTCACAGATACAGGAACTCTGAAAAAAACTCTCTGGAGCAGTATCAAATCAACTCTCAAAACATATTTTGATACTCTATATCACACATTTAATTTCAGTATCATTAAACCTGCTGCAGATTCGACAACGGCAATTAAAGTGACAAAGGCAAATGGTACAACAGAGATATTAAGTTTTGATACGACAAATAAAAGAATAGGAATTAACGCTCCCATACCGACATCGCAATTTCATTTTAAAATGCTTGGTGGAATTACCGGATTCACTTTAGATGCAAGCGCAGGTGGAGGATATACACTCTTTGATATGGTTCATTCATCGGCAAGCTATATTTTTATGCGATTCACAACTGCGGGAGTTGTAAGAGCTTATTATGGAGTTGAAGGCAGCGGCGGTGCTATGGCAACGAATAGTATAGCAAATTCATTGGTAATCACAGGAAAATCTGGGGCTATTCATATTTGTTACGGAAATGACGCAACTCCGGGATTAACAATTACGTCCTCAAATAATTTTGGGTTTGGAGTTCTTGCTGCATCTGAAAAAATTGAAATAGTAAATGCCGGCAATATAAAAGTCGGAACTACAACCGGAACAAAGATAGGAACTGCTACAACTCAAAAGTTAGGATTTTGGAATACTGTTCCTGTAGTCCAACAAGTAACTGTTGCTTATACGCCAGATATCGAGTCTGTTGCATATACTGGTATTGATAATGCTCAAGCAGGTACTCCCTATGCACAACTAACAGACTTAAATGCTCTGAGAACTGCTTATGAAAATCTGAGAGCATCCTATGATGATTTGCTTTCCAAGCTTAAGATAACGGGAATAATTGCGTAATTATGACATATTTTATTTACAAGCTAACAGCACCAAACGGAAAGATTTATATTGGAAAGACACAATTATTAAGATGAGTCTTGCTGCAAAAAGAAGACATTTACTTACAAAATTAAAAAATACAGAAATAATTGCATGAAAAATTTTCTCAATTCAATTTGGCTCAGTATCATTTTCACAATTGCAATGATCAACTCCTGCAGTGCATATCCTCCAGATGTGATCAAATCAGTATCAATCAAAATCAACAGTGGAACTGCTGCAGTTCATTTAGTGCCATTCATTCAAACTCTGGCAGTTGGAGATACAATGATCATCCAGGCAATTGTTTCTCCTCCTTATATGTTTAATGGATGGAGTGGAGGGATCTCTGGCATGGAGAATCCCAAAAAAATAATAGTGGATCGGCCACTCTCAATCACAATTAATTACACAACTGCTCTAAGCTACAGAGTTTCATTGGAAAACTCAGAATATATTTCATCCAATGAATTTGATTTTGATGTGATGATCAGATCATTCAATGAGGCATTTGAACTCACTGCCTATCAAATTGTTTTAAATTTTAATGAGGCCTGGAAAAATGGAGGATCTTTGCTGATGAATCTGATTCCTGGATCATCTGATTTGATGAACATCCCTGCTGCAGCATTCAATATCTTTGATCACAAATTAACATTTGCAACAGCAGGATCTGGCAGAGATACAATCACAATACTAGAAAAAAGGATTGGCAGATTCAAAGTGAAAAATCTAATTGGATATGCATTTGGGATTCCTGTGGATCTCAAATTTTATTTTCAATCTCCAATAGAAACAATCATCACAGGTGAAAATGTAACGGATCTCACTCAATATGGTAGTTTTATAAATCTGCCAGAGAAACATCAAATCAAAATATCATTTGAATAAATGGTTATTTTTAGCAAACTCTTTTATTATTGTAAATTATGGAATTTTTGCAAGATAATTTATCCTGCTGTGCAACAAAAGCGAAATGGCGGAATGAGAATTATGAGATTTATGAGACAAGGGGTCAGGTCTCTTTTTTTT
>OFRM01000927.1_pt1 | contig 10944 bp, 24 predicted proteins | sample 1543101 | NCBI WGS metagenome assembly OFRM01 (sample SAMN07774223, study PRJEB24372) | wastewater metagenome | isolation source: Exp Tend VB 0WW | collected 2016-02
GTCATTTTGCCTCACTGTTGCTAGGTGGGCGCGGGAGCGAGGATGTCATCCGACCATCTTCTCGCCCTTGGCGTCTGGCACCTTGAGCCGATTGTGGTTCACCTCTCGCCAAACGCGGACGCGCTCGATAGCCCGACTGACGGCGGCAAGCTGCTCCTCGTCAGCGCCAAGCCGGCGGCATTCCTCGTAATAGAAATTCAGGGTGTTCCAGAAGGCCGTATCCTTGGCTAGAAACACCATGTATTCGTCATCGGGGACGATCGATCCGTTCTTGATCTTGAAGATCACGCCGGAAAACTTCGCGTCGAGTTTCTGCATTTTATTCTCCTGGGGTGTTTGATTGATGCGAAGTCACCATTGATGTCCTCATGATTGCACGTCCGATGATTTCCGGGATTTGCGGGACGACGGCGTTGCCGAGACCTTTAAGGCGGTCCACTCGGTTGGGAATCCCATGAGCCACTCGACCCACGTCGGGTTCAGGCGACCATTGGCGATGATGCCCCGCTCCGTCGCGTAATCGAGCCGGTCCGATAAGCGGCTTGCGCCAGTCTTCCGTGTCATCGCCTTGAGGGGCGAGCCTTTGTGCATCGCCACTGTCGGCGTCGGCCAGATGCGGTTCTCCACCTGTTTGACGTAACGCTCCAGGCAAACCGTCTGCTTGCGCCCCGACGGCGTGATTCCGGTGGGCGTAGTGCCCTCCGGCAACGTCTGACCGCCGCCTCCGACGGTTGGCGTAGGCCACAATCCAGATCCGATCGCGTCGGTGAGGTGCACCAATGGCGGAAGCGGGTATGCAATGCCATTCCGCATCGTACCCGAGCGCGGCCAAGTCTCCGAGAACTCGGTCAAGCCCCCTTCCAAGGAGTGCTGTGACGTTCTCCACGACGACGACGATGGGTCGAAGCTCGCCAATAATTCGGGCGTATTGGCTCCATAGTCCGCTTCGCTCACCCTCAAGGCCGGCACCCTTGCCGGCAACGCTGATGTCTTGGCAGGGGAAGCCGCCGCAGATGGCATCAACCCGAATTCCATCTGCGTGAAGGCGATCGGCGGTGAGGGTTCGCACGTCGTCGTAGCAGGGGACATTGGGCCAATGCTTGGCGAGGACTTTCCGGCAATAGGAGTCGATCTCACAGAACGCGACGGTTCGCATTCCGGCCCGTTCAAGTCCGAGGCTGAAGCCGCCAATCCCTGAGAAGAGGTCGAGGACATTCATCCGACCTCGCCAGGGGACTTTTGATGTGTGGAGGGCAGGGCAACAGTGTCGGCGCACGGATGACACCATTCCGCGCCGTTCACCCAAGCGACTTCGCCTTTTGTCTCGCATCCGCAACGGGCACAGCGGTCCGCCGATGGCACTGAGGGGGTGCGGAGCTTTAAGGCGATGTCGCCGATCCGGTGTAGTTCATCGAACGCTTTCAGGATCATGGCTCGCGCAGCCTTCGCGTTCGGTTTGTAGTCCTCGCTAAGATCAAACTGCCATTTCGCGCGGTGACACTCGGCCGCAAGTTGCGTCAAAGCGCCTCGCTCTGGCACCTCTTGGGCAGCACCAAGGGCACCCTTGACGGCATCATAAATCGCCAGATGGTCGCCGCCGGCTTTGAGCGCGGATAGAACGGCTTCGGTGATGCGTTTGGCGTCGTCAGCCTGCGAGACTGGGGCGGGGTGGCGCAGTGCAGAAGCTATCGCAGCTTGTAAAAGCTCGTATTGCTGAAAATCAATTTGGGGTGGCGGGTCGAACATTCCCATCCACTGCGTAACGATATCTCTGGCCTCGCTCTCTTGGCTCATGGGGTTTTCTCCTGCTCCAGAGAGAGCGCGGAACGGATTCCCTTGATAACCTCAAACGTGGTCGGCAAAGACCCAGCGATATGTTCGTCGTTAAACTCGTATGCCTTGGTTTTCCGGTTGAAAACCGCGCAGATCGGGCGGGCGAGTTCTACAAGTTCGGACTCTGCGGCTTCCAGCGCCGTCGTCATTAGCTCTACCTGGGACTTGAGGGAGGCGTAGGAGTTGACGGCTTCGACGATCAGGGCGGCGTCTGCGAGGTTCACTTCGCCAAGAGGTTCTGTGCGATTGTCGAACTGGATGCGGGCAATGACTGACCCGCTTTCCGATTCCATCGCCTTTGCGCCGGTTGCGTTCGTAATCAGAATGCGGTCTATGCTGGGGCCTTTCCAGCCCATCTCTCGCATCTTGCTTTCGCGCAAGTCGATGACATGCCACGGCGTCGGCGTATGCCGCAGTTCGGGTTTGTCAGGCTGCGTCATTTGATCCCTCCAAAGCCCCAGTCACAATCCCACCGACAAATTTGAGAGCTAGGTCATGGCGGGCTGTTACTGTCGAATTGTCGGCGACGACGCATTTGATTTGTTCCAGCGCACCCATAGCGGCGTCGCGCTGCTTTGTGAGCACATCAATTACTTCGATGGCTCTCTCAAAACCGCAGTCGTTGAGTTCGGCAATAATCTCCCCAACCTTACGAAGTGCCGCGACCTCTTGCCTCACGGCGGTTTTGTCAGGCTGGGAGCGGGGGGCTGGGGCGCTCATGTGCGCTTCCTCCCTGCATTGCCACGGCGGCGATAAATCGGGCCTTTCTTCGCGGCGTTTACGGCGTCTTTCCACGCCTGATTTGATATCTCGCGACCGATCAGGCGCAGTTTCCATCCAGCCGATAGCGGCCACTCGCCAAGCGCCTCTAAAGTCGCTTGGTTGAACCCGCCGTTCGGCGTGCGAACCTGCTTGATGTGGTTTTCCGTGATCATTATCATCCCCGATCTCCCTTCAGCACCTGTGAACCCCTCATCGCAGAACGACCGATCCGTCCATGCGTTTCTTGAACTTTGAATCTCTGCTTCCGGGGAAGCGGCTGGGCTTCTTGATGCCGGCGTGCTTCGCGCGAACCCGGTAGTCCTTTGACTTCTGCGCCATGTCGGCGGCGGTCTTGACCTTGTGCGGCTTCGCCAGCGCGGGGGCCATGTTGCTTTCCCGGTTCTCGCCGCCGTTGATGATCGCAACGATATGCTCCAACTCCCATTTGTCGCCCGGCATGATCTTGATGCCTGACAGGTAGCAGGTGCCTTTGTACTTCTCGAATACGCGCAAACGAACGCGGGGCGGCGCTGGAGTGTTGTCTGTCTTTCCGATCCACTCGGGGACTTCTCTCATCGCACACGCTCCGCAGCCCTGACATTTGCATTTTCGCTACGCCAAACCTCGATCAACATTTCGGCGGCCCTGGACCGCGCCTTGTGCCGTTCGAGGTCCAAGATTGCTTCGGCTTCCTCGGACTTGGCGGCGCTATATTCCCCCGAGCTTTCCGCCGTCGCCTTGCGCGCATCAACCGACCCCCCGGCTTCAAGGAAGTTCTCGGCATAGACACGCTTTGACTTGGTTTCCGCATCCACCACGTACTTGCGAGCAAGCGCGGTCGGGTGCGGGTCTATCGCCAGATAGGCGAGGGCGTCTGAAATGTTTTTCTCGCTGACGATCATATCGGCTCCTAGAACGGAATATCGTCGTCCATGTCGGCATTGCGGGCGGTGCTGCGTGCTGGTGCCTGACGCTGATCGTGGTGTTCGGCGTCTTCTCGCGGCTTCGGAACGAACAGCGATATCCAGGCTTGGCCTTCGGCGTTCGGCATCGGGAGCGCGTCCAGAACGATGTTGAAACCGTCGCCTTGCTTCGATGGGAACGCCGCGCCGATTTTCGTATAGCGGGTCTTGCCGTCCTTGCTCTTGCGGGAAATTACCGCGTCATATCGCTCGGTCATGCTGCTTCCTTGTCGCCGTAGAGGCTGTTGAGCTGAGATAATTTGACGGCCAGTTCCAGAAGGAACGAGGCAATCTCGGATTCCAGTTCCTTGATCCGCTTGTCGTCGCGGGGCACGCGCTTGATAAACAGGCGCATGTTTTCCGGCATTCGGGGATCGTAAGAAACAAAATCGCAGTAGCTTCGGCCCGTGCACGCCATTTGAAACTGCATCTGCGTTTCGTATTTCGCGGGGACGGTCTGGCCGATCAACGTATCCAAATGCGTCGCCGTATTCGGACACTTGATCTCAACCAGACCGGCCTCGCCGACCAAGCCATCGGGGGAGCAACCGGCTTGATCGATCTGCGGATGGGGGATGAACGCCACTTCCTCGACCGTGACGCCCTGGTAGAACTCATAAGCGGCGCGGGCCTCCGGCTCGGTTTCCGTGCCGTGCTGCATCGCTGCGTTGGTGAACGTCTCTGCCGGCGTGCCTGTCAGGCGCTCGGCAATGAGCTGCGCGGCGTAGTTAGCCCGGCTGGTGCTGTAGCCGCTCTTGGTCTTGGCAACGATATCCGCGACACGCGAAGCCGTTACCTTGCCGAGACGCAGGGCTTTCCATTCATCGGAGCCTTGAACGATCATTTTGCCCTCTTCTTGTTGAGCGCGATCACGGCTCGGTTAAAGTCCTTGGCGGGGAGGGCGGCGAAGCTGTCCACGCCCATGTATTTGCAGAACGCCGCCTTATCGGCCCCGACCTCATCGGCAAGAGCGACAAGCTGGCCTAGCTGCGCTTGCGTGATCGTTCCGCCAGTATCGGTCGCGGCATTGCCGTCGTCGTCCTTGTCGGAAACGGCGATGTTGAAAATCATCTTGAGCAGGTAGCGCATCCCGTAAGACACGGCCGATCCCGTGGCGTGCGTCTTGGTCATCACGTCGCCGCCCTTGGCTCCCTTGCCGTCTGCCGGCATATCGATCTGGTAGGAGCGGCTATGGCCCTCCTTGTGCGACACGCGGCAGATCACGCGGACGGTTTCCGTGCCGGGCGTCTCGGTATTGAAGCTGAGCGCGAAGCCGTGGCGGGTGTAGGTTGGCCGCATGGCGGCATCCAGTGCTCCATAGGAGGCGTATCGGCTCTTGGTCTGCGGGTTATTGCTGTCGGTGCGGACGCGACCCATTTCCGACTGAGCTTCGGTCAACGCCTTGTCGAACTCGCTTTCTGATGTCCGCGCCGTAATTCTTTCGCGCATGTCCATCAATTGCTGCAATTTGTTGATATCGACGGACGGATCACGCGCCGCACGCTCGATCATGTGGAGAACGGCGGCAGTCTCGGAGGCCGGGGCCGGGATCGGCTCGGACGGGCCTTGAATGGTAAGGGGCTGGTTCATGATTTACTCCGCTGCGATCTGGATTAGCTCGGGCGCCTTGAAATTCGTCAGGCGCTCGTCGGTGTCCTCGGACACTTCGCCGAATGCTTCGATATCGGCCATCGCGCGCTCGTAAAGCTGACGGGCCTCGCATGTCTCGGCATTGAACTGGCGCTGTGCAAACTCGCGGGTCCGAGCCCACTTCGGGGAATTGCGATACGGCGCGGCGTCGGCCATCGTCTGATTGTATTTGGCGAGCTGCGGCTTGGTTACATCTGCGAACCATCGCGCCATGAATTCGGAGTCTGTCATTCCCATCTCCCCGTGAGCCGCCTTGGCCCGTGTAAGTGTCAGTAGTTTTCCGCTTCGATACGGCTGATGAAAAAGTGAATGCCGCTAGAGCATTCTTCCATCCAGTTTTCGTCAAACCTGTCGGGCACAATGCGAGCGCCAGCGCGGTATTCTGTTTTGCCGTCGTGTTTTGAAATTCCAACATCGCCGCCGAATACTTCCACCACGTCGGCAAATTCAGCGCGGCACTTGCGGCCGAATGCGTGAGACCGTTTGGCGGCTTCTGGAATGCGGAGCTTCACGATCACGCCATCGGCGCATTTTTTCCAACCAATCAAGTCGCCGTCTGGTAGAATGCGCGTCATGGCGATTGCGAGATCAGCGTCTTTCGCACCGCGCAGGTTCGCACCGCGCAGGTTCGCACCGCTCAGGTTCGCACCGCGCAGGTTCGCACCGCGCAGGTCCGCACCGCTCAGGTTCGCACCGCTCAGGTTCGCACCGCTCAGGTCCGCACCGCTCAGGTCCGCACCGCTCAGGTCCGCACCGCTTTTGAAAGCCCACTTCACTGCCAAGCCGATCTTGACGCTTGTCAGTTCATTATCGCCGCATTCAATCTCGGCAGTGATTTGAACAACGCCAGTAAATCGGTTGAGAATATCGAATTTCATCTTCCTGTCCCCCGGCCGCCTTGGCCCGTTGAATGTTGAGTTAAGTGGCGGCAGAATTGCTGCGAATGACAAAATCCATGTGCCGCCTTGGCCCGTTGCTCATGGGGAATAGTATCACCACAAGACCTCAGCGATTAATTCAGCCGTCAAATCGCGCGGAACATCGTTCATCGTGATTTCGTGGATGAACGCTATGTTCTTGTATTCGCCGGAACGAATGCGGGAGATGACTTCGCGGCGAGTGATCTCGGGATCAACGATGGCTTCGCGGCCCTTGCGGCCGTAGTCCACCATCACAACAAAGTAATTCATGCCATTACCTCCCGAGCCTGAGCGCGCCATTCGCGGACGGTCGCGCGGTAAAAGTTGAGGTCTGCAATCGACAGCGCGGTATCAGGGAGTGCGGCAATATTGCGGGCCAAATCTTCGAGCCTTGCGATGCGGTCGCACGCGGCGTCAAGCGTTTCGGTGGATACGAATTGAGTGCGAACCTGTTCCATCCCTATCTCCCCGTGAGCCGCCTTGGCCCGTGTAAGTGTCAGTAGTTTTCCGCTTCGATACGGCTGATGAAAAAGTGAATGCCGCTAGAGCATTCTTCCATCCAGTTTTCGTCAAACCTGTCGGGCACAATGCGAGCGCCAGCGCGGTATTCTGTTTTGCCGTCGTGTTTTGAAATTCCAACATCGCCGCCGAATACTTCCACCACGTCGGCAAATTCAGCGCGGCACTTGCGGCCGAATGCGTGAGACCGTTTGGCGGCTTCTGGAATGCGGAGCTTCACGATCACGCCATCGGCGCATTTTTTCCAACCAATCAAGTCGCCGTCTGGTAGAATGCGCGTCATGGCGATTGCGAGATCAGCGTCTTTCGCACCGCGCAGGTTCGCACCGCGCAGGTTCGCACCGCTCAGGTTCGCACCGCGCAGGTTCGCACCGCGCAGGTCCGCACCGCTCAGGTTCGCACCGCTCAGGTTCGCACCGCTCAGGTCCGCACCGCTCAGGTCCGCACCGCTCAGGTCCGCACCGCTTTTGAAAGCCCACTTCACTGCCAAGCCGATCTTGACGCTTGTCAGTTCATTATCGCCGCATTCAATCTCGGCAGTGATTTGAACAACGCCAGTAAATCGGTTGAGAATATCGAATTTCATCTTCCTGTCCCCCGGCCGCCTTGGCCCGTTGAATGTTGAGTTAAGTGGCGGCAGAATTGCTGCGAATGACAAAATCCATGTGCTCAATCAGATTGGCGACCTGCCGCAAAAACTCGCATTGGCCAATTGTGATCGATTCCTCCAAAGCAAGATCGCGAAGCTCTGACGCGATTTCGGGGATGCTTTCCTCCGGCATTCCTGCGTAAATTTCAGAGTTTGTTTTGCTGCGGGTCAGCACGCGCCCACCACGACTTCGCGGGTGACACCTGCGTACTGAGCGCCAGAGCCATCAGCGGCAACCCAAGTTGCCTTGTAGATGCGGCACACCTTGCCGCGCAGATCGGCGTAACGGCCCAGCAGCGCTTCTGCCCAAGCCTTCAGCTCGGCAACGGTGCTGAAGTGTCCAACGAAGCCATCGAGTTCTGCGCGGTAGGTCATTTTCGTTCCCCGTCTTGGGCCGCCTTGGCCCGTTGCTCATGGGGAATAGTATCACCACAAGTGATATCGGAGTTCAAGCAAAAAAATCACCAAAAGTGATAATTCGATTGTGCAGCGCAATATGGCGGGAATCGAGGGGTGGCTTAGGTGCCGGTTTTGGTGACGGTCTTGGCGATGTCCACGATCATCCGGCGCTCGCCGGGCTTGGCCTGATCCCAGATCGACCAAATGGCGTCATCGTCCGAAGGGTCGCGCATTAGAAGGCTCGCCACGTCGGTTTGCAGGGCCTCTGCGACGGCCTCTAGCGTTTCTTGGGTATACCCGCGCTTGCCGTTTTCCAGCATGGACAGGTGGCTCTGTGTCATGTCGAGCCGGTCGGCGAGCTGGGCTTGCGTTAGGCTGCGGTAGTCCCGCCACTGCGCGATGAAGGTGCGCCGGAACCTGGGCTTTTGTACGGGTTTACGCATCCCGCCATTGGAAACTAGGGCCATTTTGAACGCCATTGCCTGCCAGTGATAAACGGCCGCAGAAATCACTTGCGGTGATTATCACTATGAGTTATACGGGGGCATGGCTCGACCACCGAAAACCCATCCTCTGTTCTTTTGGCGCCAGCGCAACGGCGAGAAAACGTTGCAGGAATTGGCGTCAGAGCTTGGCGTTACGCAGTCTCACCTCTCCGAAATTGAGAATTGGAAGAACGAGCCTTCGCTTGAACTCGCTGCGCGCCTGCACGTGCGCACCGGGATCGATATGAAGGCTTTCGTCAAGCATTCGGAGACCGCTGCATGACGCGTCCCGATCGCCACAAACAAACGTTGATAGATTATCCGGTTGCCGCACACAAACGCTGAAACCCACTACATCTAGGAGGCCAAAAAATGCGAGAGATTACTGACCACATCGTCAATCCCGTCAATGACCGCTTGCGAATTACTGTGGTCGATGAGCCCGGAGCGGGCGGCGCAAACCACGAATACCGTATCGCGGCCACCGACGACGGCAGCGGGAAGCCTTACCAAATTGCTGACCATTCCATCAGCTTCCAGAACGGCCCCATCAACGAGCACGGCGTTAACGGCATCACACAGGAAGTGCTGCTTGCTATCGTCGCTGACCGCCTCAAGTCGTTTCAGGCCGGCCCATTTGCCTGCCGAGAGAACGCACTTGCGCTGACCAAAGTCGAGGAAGCGCAACACTGGTTGCAACAGCGCACGCTGGCGCGGATGCGGCGCGGCGTCGAAGGCACCAACAAGATATAGGGCCGTGTGTCTCAACCGGATAAGCATGAAACGTTGGAAGCGCGCACGAAAATTGGCGCGTCAGTGGCTGGTTCGTCGTGGCGACGACGGGCGACGGATAAGTCCAAAGAGCCGCAGTCCCCGGCCGGACAGTGGGAAGAAGATTTTTCAAGTCCGCACCATGAGCCGGGGCTTCGTTCCATCGGTTTGTGGGAAGAAAAGCACAATCGCATGGTGTGGAAATGATTTGCCAGCATAGCTCAGATGGAGAGCAGCCGCTTTGTAGGCGGACGCGCGCAGACTCAAGCCCTGCTGCTGGCACCAATTCAATGCCCGATAACGCCGCCATCCATCAGGATCAGAGCGGCCCAAGCAACGAACGCGCCGGACGCCAGAACAATCAACAGATAGCGCATGGGGGTTCCTGATGTCGCGCAACTTCGGAATCATGAGCGGACGATCTGCCCTCGGGGGTACAAGCGACAGACCGTCCGCTTCCCGCGCTGATACGCCGCGCGAAAACGTAATTCACCTCTCCCAGGCTGACCGCGTAATTCCCTTGCGTCGTCAGTCCAACTCGGCGGGGCGCTTAACTGCTGCCTCGCCGCTTTTTATAACCACTGACCCGCCGCTCAAATTCGGCAAGGTCACGCAAGCGTTGATCGACGTAGGCGCGCTGCTCGTTGCTGCGCTTGTCGTCAGCCTTACCGGCATCGGCGCCGGGGTCTCTCTCTTCATTCTTTTTTTCGTGGACTTGCATTGGTAACAGCAGCTTCGCGGTTGCCGCCGCGAGGGTCTTCACCCGATCAGTCATCACAATTCATCGGGCAACACGGGGGTAGGGATATGGCGGAAGGCTTCTGGACAATTGAGCGGATCGACAATCTGCGGGTTTGGTATGCGGCCGGCGATAGCGCCAGAATAATCGGCGAGCGGTTCGGCTGCACCCGTAATGCCGTTATTGGCAAGATCCATCGGCTTGAGCTTTCAAGCCCGGTTGAAAAGAAGCCGGTTGAGCGTAAGCCTCGCATGGCTCGCCCGAAAACCGCGACGGTTACGCACAATCACATCCTCACCAGGATATTCAAGAACGGTTCGGCGCCGCAGGGCCTGGAGGTCATTCACGCCGAATACAAACTGCGCTGTGTCGAGGTCGTTCCGCTCAATCTCACCTTAGCAGAACTGGATATGAAAACCCAGTGTCACTACATCCCCGGCGATGATTTGCTGTATTGCGGTCATCCCGTCCATTCGGGCTCCTCCTACTGCCCCGCGCATCATTTTCTGGTTTGGGTGCCGCCGAATCCCCTGAAGGACAAGGCCCCGGCGAGGGAAGCCGCATGAGGGGCGCGGCTGAACTCAAAGCCTTTATGGCCGAGCATAAGGTCGGTGAACACGACCTGAAGAAGTCGCGGTATCCAGAGCATACGGCGCTGAGGCAAAAGGCAATCCAGCATCTTCAAGCCTGCGGTTACGGACCGCGGGAAATATCCCGCGTCATGGGGTGTGGCAAGCAAATGGTCCGCTATTGGACCGTTCCCGAATTTCGAACTGATCGCATGCATAAGCACGGTCGTCGCAACAGCGCCGCGCGAAAGTTCCATGCACTGGGCCTCGCACTTGAGGAGCTTTACGGATGAATCCGATCATAGAGCGAGTTTGCAGCAATTTTTGTGTTGAGCCATCGAAATTCTTTAGCAGTTCGAAGGCGTCGAACGTGGCTGCCGCCAGGTGTGAGGCAATCCGTCGATTGAAGCGCGCCGGTCTTTCTCGGAAGGAAATTGCTGGCGAAACCCAACTGCACGTCCAGACGGTTTACTATTGGCTCAACCCGCCCCGTCGTGAAAGCCAGAAGCGCGCCATGCGCCTAAGAACAATTGGCGGGAAGCGGCAGACGAAAGAGCAGCGCCAGGAAATCGTTGACGCTTATTTGGCGAATCCCGCGAAGGGGACCGCGCTGGCATGCAGTCGCGGCCTGTCTCCCTTGTATGCGTGGAAGCTCGTTAATGCTCTTGGGCTGCTGCCGAGGAAGG
>OFRM01000929.1_pt1 | contig 10935 bp, 22 predicted proteins | sample 1543101 | NCBI WGS metagenome assembly OFRM01 (sample SAMN07774223, study PRJEB24372) | wastewater metagenome | isolation source: Exp Tend VB 0WW | collected 2016-02
CGAGCACGGCACCGGGGCGCTGAACATCGACGCTACGCGGATCGGCACCGACGAGGACTTGCGCCGGCCGTTCGGCGCCCCCTCGGACCACATCGGGCAGTTGCGAAACCTTCCGCCCGGTGAACTAAATTCTGGCTCACCTCTTGGTCGCTGGCCTGCCAACGTGGTCCTCGACGAAGCGATGGCCGAGGCGCTGGACGAGCAGAGCGGGGAGTTGGCGTCCCAGCGAACACGCACCGACCCAGCCGCACCCTCTGCGGACACGGATAGCCACTTAGGCAGCCTGCACCGGAATGGCCGAAGCGCCGAGTATCTCGGCAAGGTTGGCGGCGCGTCCCGGTTCTTCTACGTCGCACGAGAGGTGCCGAGCTCGGCCCCTGGGGTGCCGCTCGACGGGCTGGCTGAACGCTTTCGCTACGTCGCCAAGGCCGACGCATCCGAGCGCGTCCGCGTCAACGGCGTCGCGCACCCCACCGTCAAGCCCCTCGCCCTCATGCGATGGCTCGTCCGGCTCGTCACCCCACCAGGCGGCACCGTCCTCGAACCGTTCGCAGGCAGCGGGACAACCGCCGAGGCGTGCGTCGTCGAAGGCTTCAAGTGCATCGCCATCGAACGTGAGGCGAGCTACCTGCCGCTGATCGTCCAACGGCTGAGCAAGCCGATTCAGGTCGGCCTCGACTTCGGGGAGGCGACGGCATGACCACCCACGTCGTCCACGTCGCCAAACACAAACGCGACCCGTTCCTCGACGCCGTCTTCGAACCCATCTGCGCCCACTGCGGACCCATCGGAGGCCGCACCGACCTCGACACCGCCAAAGAAGCCACCCGCCGACACATCAGCTATATCGAAGCGTCCCGGCTGGCCACCGAGCAGGCGCGGGCCCCACGAATTTCAAACAACAAGGAGAACGCGCATGAATGAGATCGCAAGGGACAGATGGGGCCGGCCCATGATTATCCCCGAGGGCGGCGGCGACGCCGTTCCATATGTCCGCACTTCGACGCTCGCCAAGAGCCTCGATGACCAGTCGAACCTGATGACCTGGACCGCACGTATGACCGCCGTCGGGCTCGCGCTCTCGCCGCACCTGCTCGACCGCGTGGCCTCGCTGACAAACAAGCACAGCGACCCGGTGACCGACGCCCGCCGCGACCTCAACGGCATCGTGAAAGACGCCAAGCTCGCCGCTGGTGGCTCGTCCGCCGCCGACGTGGGAACAGCCCTGCACGAGATGACGGAGGTCATCGACTCGGGCCAAGAGCTGCGCATCGTCGGAGGGCGATGGACAGCGCACCTAGACGCCTACGTGCAAGCGACTGCGCATTTGGAAATGCTCGAACTTGAACAGTTCGTGGTCAACGATGAAGTGCAATCCGCCGGCACGTTCGACCGCCTCGTGCGACTGCCCGATGGTCGCGTGGTCGTGGCTGACCTCAAGACCGGCAAGTCCGACGCCGACTACCCGCTCGGTGTCACCACGCAAATCGCCATCTACGCCAACGGCTCACGCTACGACGCGGAGACGGGTGAGCGGTCCCCGCTGCACCCCGACCTCGACAAGACGCTCGGCCTACTCATTCACCTGCCGTCCAAGGCCAGCCCGCCCCACTGCTCGCTGTACGACCTCGACCTCGTGCGCGGCTACCAGGCGGCGCGTGAGGCCGTCGCGGTGCGCGGGATACGGGCATGGAAAGCCGCCGACCTCGCCACCGAGCGCACACGGATGGAGGTCGCGTGATGAGTGAGCAGATGACACCAGAGAAAGTCGCCGCGCTCCGCAAGCCGTTCGACAAGAAGAGTGTTGGCAAGTTGCCAAAGCCCTACAAGAAGGACTCAGCCAAGGGTCAGTGCAAGGAATGTGACGGCTTCCACGGGCTGCCAGCCATGCATCTCGACTATGTCGGACATGCGGCCGTGGTTGACCGCCTGTTGAGCATCGACCCGGCGTGGTCGTGGGAGCCAATGGCGACGTCTCCCGATGGTCTGCCCATGACTGACGCGAAGGGCAACCTATGGATTCGGATGACTGTCTGCGGTGTGACCCGTATCGGTGTCGGCGATGGACCGGATGCCAAACAGGTCGTTTCGGACGCGCTACGGAATGCCGCAATGAGATTCGGTGTCGCCCTCGACCTCTGGAGTAAGGAAGAGCTTGAGTCGGTCGACCATGGCGAGGTCTACAAGGCCACAGCCGCCGACAGCGAGCCAACCACCTACCACCGACCACCGGCCGCACCCCCGCCCGACGACGTGGAGCCCGGCATCACCAAGGAGCAGCTCAAGACGCTGCAAACACTCGCCAGCAAGCTCGACATGTCCCGCGAGACACGACTGGCCGGGCTGTCGCAGATAGCGGGCCGCGAGATCACGACCGCCAACGACCTGCTGTTCACTGAGGCGAGCGCGGCTATCAAGTCGCTGGCCGAGATGGTGCGCGCGTCCGAGACGGTCGCCGACGAACTGCCGGTCGCATGAACGAGCATCCCAGCGACCTCGAAGCACGCGCAGAGGCAGCGCAAGCCGACCACGAGCAGCAAGCCACCCATGACCCGATCCTGCACCGTGTGACCGTCGCGCACCTGTCGCCCGTTGTGCGCTGGCGGTTGGCGTGCCCGTGTGGTCGTGTGCCGGCCGCGCTGTTGACCCGCGACGAGGTTAACGACGAACTCCGCAAGCACCCGGTCGATGAGGCTGGTGCGGTGTGAGCGCGCCGTATTACTCCGACGACTCGGTGACGCTGTATCTGGGCGACAGTCTCGCAGTCCTGCGCGGGCTACCCGATCAGTCCGTCGATTGCTGCGTCACATCGCCGCCGTACTTCGGCCTGCGCGACTACGGCGAGGAGGGTCAGTACGGGCTCGAAGCGTCACCGGCTGAGTATGTCGAGACGATGCGGGCGCTGTTCGCTGAGGTCCGCCGCGTGCTCTCCGATGACGGCACACTTTGGCTCAACCTCGGGGACTCGTACTCGTCCACCGGGGGTATGTCAGGTGTTGGACCCAACGCCCTTGTCGGGTCGACTAAGCGACAGGGAGAGCGACGCACTCGTCCATCGGGTCGACGTGACCGGGCGGAAATCCCGCTAGGCGCTCAATCCACGCTTCCGAACAAGAACCTCATGGGCATCCCCTGGCGTGTGGCGTTCGCGCTCCAAGACGACGGGTGGATTCTCCGCAACGACATCATCTGGGCCAAGCCGAACGCGATGCCCGAGTCCGTCACAGACCGGCTCTCAACCAAGCACGAGCACTTGTTCATGTTCTCGAAGTCGCCGCGATACTGGTTCGACCTTGACCCGATTCGGGAGCCGATCCTCTGGCCCGACAAGACAGGTCACACATTCGGTGGCAACAGCACCGACATAAGTCGTACTCGTGGTGGCACCTACAGGGCAGACGCCACGAACTATCCGGAGGGAATGCAGCCCCAATCCGCGAAGGCCGCGACAGGTGTGCGACATAACTTCGGCAGGTCAGCTGACGGGCCCGGTCGCAACCCCGGCGACGTGTGGAGCATTCCGACGCAACCGTTCTCCGAAGCTCACTTCGCGGTCATGCCGCAAGCACTCGCTAGCCGCGCCATCCAAGCCGGATGCAAACCCGATGGCACAGTCCTCGACCCGTTCTCAGGCTCAGGCACGACAGGACTCGCCGCCGCCAAGCATGGACGCAGATATGTCGGCATCGACCTGAGCTCCGACTACCTTGACCTGTCGCTGAGAACCCGCCTCGCGCAGTCCGCGCTCGACTTCGGGGAGCCAGCATGACCCCGCGCCTAGTCATCTACGCCACACTCACCGTCCGCAGCAACTACGAACCCGCATGGCACGCCGTAGACCCACACACCGGCGGCCCACGATGCGGCGTCCCCCTGCGCCGTCCCCACCGCGCCATCGCCGTCACCGACGGGCCATGGTGCGGGATGTGCTGGGGCGCGGAATCGGCGGTGGCGTCGTGACTATGCCCGGCACGTTTTGGCACTACTGCTGTGATCACTCCGCTTACGCCATTGTCAAGGACGGATATCTCAAGCCCGGCCCTGACGGTTACGTATGGATCACCGACCTTCACCCACCAATGCGCGACGCGCTAGGGCTCACCATGCACACCATCAAGTGCGACCGCATGGCCTATGAGTTCAGGGTCGCTGACAATGACGGAATCATCCCTTGGATTCATCTCCGCCGCGAGCTTAATCCCGAGTATGTCGAGGGTTTGGAGAGCGCATATGGTGCGCGCCCCATGCACTGGTTTGTGTCGCTCGGAAACGTGCCGATATCTGTCGCACAGACGTTCGATACGGCGGCGATTCGCGGTAGGATTGCAGGGAAAACTAAAAGCGGCCCGGCAGTGCGCAAACACTGGGATCCCGGGCCTAGCCACGACGCACAGATTAAGGAAACGTCATGACATCCCCGCATACTATTCGCTGCCACACCCTCCGCGAAAGCGAGAGAGCTCTACCGCCCGGCCGATGGGTCACCAAAGGCGCGATCAAGGTCTACAAGCCCCAACAACTCGCGCTCGACTTCCGCGACACCCCAGACATAGCCAACACCAGCGCAGAGCAACAGACCTGGGACACACTCGCGCTCAACCTCCTCGCCACCCCACCACCGCGTACCAACCGCCCCGACCGCGCACTCTGCGACGACTGCGGTTGTCTCATCGCGCCCGCCGAGCGTTGCCCACGCTGCCTCGTGTGGGCGCTCAAGGATGAGCAGCAGTGGGAATGGGCGCGACAATCTAGAGCCAACCGCCACATCGTGTGGGACATCCTCGACGCACGTAAGTCGGTGGCCGCATGAGCGCATTCAGCAACGGCACCGAGTGGGAGATGTGGTCCGCTAACTGGTGCGACGTCTGCAAAGTCGACGAGCCAGCCCGCGAGCGCGAGGACTTCGAGAACGGCTGCCCACTCATCCTCGACATCCTCACCGGCTCAGTCCCGGCCGAGTTTATGGAACAACCGCCCGAGTCCGGCGACCGCTACCACTGCATCAACTTCCGTGGACCCGACGACGGACTCGACGAACCGCAGCACCCTGAGAACCCTCTCCCAGGACAGGGGGAGCTGATACCGAGGGCCGACTACGAGCACCCCAAGGTGTTCGCGGACATCGCAAATGAGATCCGTCGGGTGAATGCCTGATGCCGTATCTCAACCTCGACGACAACTACCCCGATCACCCGAAGATCGAAGCGCTGTCTGACGGCGCGTACAGACTCCACGGCTCACTCATGTTCTACGCCGCGCGCTTCGGACTTGACGGCTACTTGTCAGTGAGTCAGATGACCGGACGCAAGGGCTACCGGCCAGGGAGCCTCCGCGAGCTAATCGAGGGCGGTCTAGTCCACGACAAGGGTGACGGTTGCGGCACGGCGACCTGCCCGTTCGGCCTCGGCGGTCACTACCTGCTTCACGACTTCCTGCAATGGAACAAGTCGAAAGCTTGGTGGACGGAGAAGCGTCGCAAGGACGCCGAACGGCTGGCGAAGTGGAGGGCTGAGCATGGCAAAGATGCCTAGGTGTAACGCCGTTCGTAACGCGTTGTGTAACACCGTTTCAAACGGCGTTCGTAACGGTGTACGTCTTTCGTCCAGACCAGACCAGACCAGACCAGAGGTTCTTTACCTAAGTTCTCTTGTCTGTATTGGTAACCCCATACCCATACGTCACCTAGGTGATGCACCCAATCCCGAACGGTGGGGATGGGGATGTTGACAAAAGACGAAGCGCAACGCATCGCACTTTGCGTCTCCGCCATCCGCCCCGACTGGTCAACAAACGGGCTGATGAGCGTGCTCGCAGATGACCGCTGCCGCAACCGCGTCCCGCGTGACCTCACACTCGCGTTCGTCGCCCTCGCGCTCGACCCAAGTTCACGCAAACCGACACGCATCTACGAATCAGGCCCGTGGTGGGACGTCGCAAGGCCAGCCGGACAGACGCCGCCGAACTACCGCGCCGTCCTGCCAACCGACTGCGGCATCTGCTCACGACCATTCGAGCACCACTCCGCGCTGTCAAAGCTCGACGACCACGAATACGAGCCACTATCCGACCGCAAGCCAGGCGTTGGGCCGACACCCGAACAGCGCGCAGCCATCGAAGCCGCACGGGTCGAAGCCGAGAATGCACGACCCGAACCGGCACCGAAACGCGAACCGCGCGACCCAGCCGAAGTCATCGCCGAACACACCAAGGAGAACGCATGAAGGTCTACATCGCAGGCCCAATGTCAGGGATTGAGGGGTTCAACTACCCCGCATTCGACACAGCCGAGGATGAGCTGAGAGCCATCGGCCACGAGCCCATCAACCCAGCGCGACGCGGCATCGAGCCGACATGGACATGGGCCGACTACATGCGTCACGCCATCCGCGACGTGACCAACGCCGACGCGATTCACCTGCTCGACGGCTGGGAATCATCCAAGGGTGCGCGGCTTGAGGCGACGATCGCTGACGCCCTGGGACTCATCCGCATCGGGCACGAGTCGATCGCATGAGCGAGTGCCCAGCTTTTCCCGGCTCCCCACGCTGCCCCGCGAGCATCTGCGACTGCTTCATCGACAGCCACCCCGACGACCCGACAGGACTTCACCCCGAGGCGTTCATCGTCGGCGACTACGCCCCCGACCCGTCCCCCGACCTCGCTGACGGGCGTGCGGTGTCTGACATGGCCGACAACGAGGACCGCGACCACGACGAGGGGCGACTGTGAGCGAGCCGTATTACTCAGACGAGTCGGTGACGCTCTGGCATGGTCGCTGCGAAGACATCCTGCCGACTCTCGAGGTCACCGGCTCGGTTCATCTACTGACAGACCCGCCCTACTTCAAGGTCAAGGATGCCGAGTGGGACAACCAGTGGAACAAGTCGGCCGAGTTTCTCGACTGGATGGGCCTCTGGCTGGACCTCGCCACCCCCCTACTGTCGGCCGATGCCTCGGTGTGGGTCTTTGCGTCCCCCGAGCTGACGTCAGCCGTCGAATCCGTTGTAGCGCAACGGTTCCGTGTCCTGAACTCGGTGCGATGGGTCAAGGAACAGGGTTGGCATCAAAAGGCTGAACTCGCAGCTGCGCGATCGTTCCTCTCGCCCTGGGAGGGCATTGTGTTCGCGGAGCAATTCGCAGACGCATACGGCGATGCGGCGTTGGCTCTCCACAAGACCGTCTTCGCTCCGCTCGGGCGCTACATCCAGCAGGAGCGTGAGCGCGCGGGTATTTCAAGGTCGGACCTGGAGGTCGCGCTTGGCTTCATCTCCACCAGTGACCCGACTCGCGGAACAGCACTGGCCTACAGGTGGGAAGAAGGTTCCTCACTACCAACGGCGGAGACATATCAGCGAATGCGCAACGTGCTCAATGGTCACGGCGGCGAGTTTCTGCGTCGGGAGTACGAGGATCTGCGTCGGGAGTACGAGGATCTGCGTCGGCCATTCATCCTCAGAAATCGCCGCACATCCACAGACGTCTTCACTTTCCCGACAGTGCCAACAGGACCAGGCAAACATCCATGCGAGAAGCCCATCGGTCTACTCGCCCACATGATCGAGACAACCACGCGCCCCGGCGACACGATCATCGACTGCTTCGCAGGCTCCGGAGCCATCCTCGACGCTGCCCGCTCACTTGGGCGAAGAGCTATCGGTATCGAAATGGATGCGCACTGGTGTCGCCAGATCGCCAACCGCCTAGACCAAGGCGTCCTGGACTTCGGGACGCCCGCATGAACCCCCACCGAAGGAGACACCGCATGAAGCTCATCAACCGCCGCCGACCCACCCACACACCCATCGACCGCGACGAAATCAAAGCCGTCGTGATGACCTGCGGCCCCGACCCGGCACCAGCAGAAGTTGCTGACGCTGTGTGCGCGTACATCGCGAAGGTTGGCGCGTGATGGGCCTTTGCGGACTCTGCGGCCCCGGATATCGGATCGGGGACGACGGATGCCGCCACACCACCCCTGTCACCCATAGCGCCACAGAGCTGGAGGTCGCCGCCATAGAGCACGCTATCGAGGTTTACACCGGGCCTGATGACGACACCGTGCCAGTGCTTCGAGGTTTGGCGAAGCGTCTCTCCACCGCATCCCTCGCCACGACCCGTGCTGGCGAAAAGGTCGTACCGATAGATCGACTAGAATCGGTCCTCGCCGCGCACCCCGCACCACAGACGGAGGACGAGGCATGACCGAGTACCGCATCGAATACACAATCCAGCGCATGTTGCCCGACGAGGACGATTTCACTGAGATCGGCTTCGGATCGTCCGGAGCATGTCGCGACTTGGAGGACGCTGTCTATTCGGTCGAGTCCTATGTCGGAAATGGACAGTGGGAAACCGAGCCCGACCATCCCGACCCGTCAGATGTCATGGCCGAACTCTCAAGCGAGAGGAGCCTGCGATGAACGCCGACCACACCCTCGACGTGTCGGCTATCCGTGAGGCTGCGAGCGGCGCAAGCGCAGGGAAATGGGACGCGCTGGCTACTTGCGTTGAGGCCGGGATGTGGCTAGTTGCTGATTGCGCGCAAGACTACGACGCCGAGCACATCGCCACGATGGACCCGCCGACGACCCTGGCACTCCTCGACGCTCTGGACGCTGCCCGTGCGGAGGTTGAGCGGCTGACGATCAAGCATGCCGTGATAGACCGAATGGCCGAACAGCGCGACGAACTCCGCGCCGAGCGTGACGCCATTGCCGAGAAGATCGCGGTGGCGATCGAGGCTGAGGCGCATCACGTTGACCGTGTAGGAGGCGACACTCACGACTACAACGAAGCCGCCCGTATCGCTCGTGAAGTGGGCAAGGCATGAGCGGCGTGAGTGAGGCTGCGGTGGAAGCGGCAGCGACGGCGATGTATGACTCGGTCGCCGTACTGATGCGGTTCCCGACCGGCTGGGATGAAGCGCCCGACTCCTTGCGCGACTCTTACCGGGGAATGGCCCGAGCCGCCCACCCCGCCATCCGTGCGGACATCGCGGCGGAAGTGCAAGCGGCGACTTGGGATGAGGTCGGCGGCTCGATGTGGTTCGACCGTCACCAGTGGGGCGTCATCATCGACGGCCTAGTCCTGCAACGCGCTGAGGCCCTGACGCGCAAGGCGGCGAACGAGTATTCCAACTCGGACGAACGTGCCGAAATGTGTGTTGATCTAATCCGACAGATCAACGCCGCCGACCCACTCGCCCTGTCCACCGCCAAGGAGGCGACGAACGACCCGGCGTGCGAGTGCGAGATGGGTTGGCAGTGCGACTTCTGCCGCCAATTCGCACGCGGCTACAACGGCCATCCCACCAACCCCACCAAGGAGACCGCATGACCACCCACACCGACGTCACCACCGCAGCCGACGCCGCGCTCGCATCCGGCTACATGACCGGCAACGACGAGTACCAGCCCACGCACTACATCGTGAACGCCGAGAACGTGCAAAACCTCGTCGCGGTCGTGCTCGGGGCTGTGAGCGATGGCGGCGGCGTATGAGTGACGACGAGACGATGCCCGGCTGGTCGAACACCCTCGAGCCAGAACCCGAGGTCAATGAACGCCAAGAGCGGCACCAGCGGCGAATGCTTAGGCTGCGAGTCTCCATCGCCCGCGACCTGACCGAGATCCTCAGCCTGTACGGCGACCTCGAGACTGAGGCCATCCACCACTACGCCGACAAGTCGATGCCAGGCGGCGACGCGCTGGTCATGCTCGGACCTGTCGCCAACCTTGAGGCGTGGAACTATCGCCAACTCTCCGAGCTCATGGGACGCACGCACGCCGGCATCAGCATGGACGACCGCAAGGACGACCCTGCGCCGCCGCTCCTCGTCCTCGCAGGCTGGGTCGACATCATCCGGCAAGAGCGCGACCAGCCAACCGATCTGCGAGCCACCATCAAGCGGGAGGCCGACTACCTGCGGAATTCCCTCGACTGGCTCATCAGCTCAGATATCAACGGTGATGCAACATTCCTCGCAGTTGATGAACTGTCGCGGGATCTCCATGACGTGGTGAGGCGGCTCGAGGATGTGTTGCACGACGGCATCCGACCTGAGACGACGCGGGTCACCTGCACGATGGACGACTGCGACGAGAAGCCGCGACTCACCAAGGTCTACTCAGACGTGCACCCCAAGTACGATGGCTGGAAGTGTCCCGCCTGCCGCGAGGACTACGACCAAACCGAGTACCTGTCAGCTCAGGCCCAACACATGCACTCAGAAGCGGCCGAAGATGCTTGGGTTACTGTCGCCGACGCGGCCCACTCGATCAGTCGCCCCGCCAACACGATCCGCACATGGATCAAGAATTGGCGCGTCTCGACGCAAGTGGTCGGCTCAAGGCCGACGACGATCTACGTCTACTGGCCCGAGGTTCGCATCGCTGACCAGGAGGCCCGCTTAATCACAGTCAGGCGCAAAGGACACGCCGCGTGAACACCTGATTGACAATGGTTCTCAAGCGATAGACAATGATCGCACGCCCTGCTATCCCCTCTGACGGATTCGCAGGGCCTCGTCATGTCGGGAGGTCCGATGCCGCACCCGACCGACACCACCAGCGAAACCGAACTACTCGCATGGCTGCGCGACTGCTCACACCAGCCACGCTCACCCGCACGCACCGCCGACGTTGACGAGCTGCTCGACCTGCTGTTGGAGTGGGGTGGCGATGGTGGCTAAGCGCGTCTGCCTTGAGCCTGGTTGCCCCGTCATCATCAGCACAGGCAAGTCACGATGCGTCGAGCATGAACGCCAACGCGACAGGGCGCGCGGCACCAGCAGCCAACGCGGATACGACTACCAACACCAGAAGATCCGCGCACTTGACAAGCGCAACGTCGATGCAGGCATAGCCCACTGCTGGCGATGCGGCGCACGGCTCGACCCCAAGTCCCCCTGGCATGAAGGCCACGACGACCACGACC